>WNFU01004629.1_pt1 | contig 23019 bp, 22 predicted proteins | sample 5400121 | NCBI WGS metagenome assembly WNFU01 (sample SAMN13153360, study PRJNA577476) | soil metagenome | isolation source: 100 cm soil or saprolite under grassland replicate 1 | place: USA:California | collected 2016-06-15
TCTATTCGAGGATCGGGTACGTCGAATACGATCGACGCTCCCAGGGAGCGTTCTCGCTTGTCTACCTGCGGAAGCACCTTGGATGAGAGCGCGGGGAAGAGCGCCATCATTCGGCACGGATCTCAGCGAGAAGGCTTGTTCCCCGCGGATCCGCTCGTTGCAGCAGGCGTACGCACAACCCCAGCAGAACAGGCCGGAAAGGAACCGACATGGCAGTCAGCAGGACGCACCGCTACACCGTTGACCCCACCGACCTCGACGAGCTGATCGCCCGGCGGGCCACGCTTATCGCCGCCATCCGGGCGGCCCATCCCGGCCTGGCCGAGGCCCGGCTCACTCGGCTAGAAGACGGAACCTTCACCGACGTCTGGCGCTGGGACTCCGCCGAGCAGATGCAGGCGGCTCTCGCAGACATGGCGAGGTTCCCCCAGGCCCGCGCGGCGATGTCCCTCACCCGGGACGCCACCGCCGTCGACGGCGAGATCGTCGACGAGCGGTAACCGCGTCCTCCCCGAGAGCTGGCGGCGGATGACCGCCGCCAGCCACCTCGCGCCCTTGCCCTGACACCGTGATGTGCAGCACGCGGCCTTTGTCCGCTCGGTCGCCCATGGTCAACCTCTGGCACCGCGTCAACCTCGCCTCACAGCCGCGAGGCGAAGAGGCGAAGCCCCTTGGTTCAGGCAACGTAGCCAGCGCTACTCGGCGGCCGGTGACACGGACCCGAGCACTGGGCCTGGGAAGGACGACGTGATGCTCAGGAGCCGCACGAGATCATCACTCACGGATATGACCGCATTGCCGCCCAGTACGATCCCCGGGAGGCGCCGCGGCAGGGCCCGCGGATGCGATAGCTGACGCGAGCCGCTGGCCGCGCCTATGGACCTTCAGGGAATCTCGAAGGAGCCCTCCATGATGAGCTAGCGCGTCATAGAGAGAAGCGAATCCGCTGATCCTGCGTGTTCCCATGCTTGGTGCGCCTTCGGTAGGGCACGACAGGGGGGCGCGTGGGGGCACCGCAGGGGCGCGGCCCGCCGACACCGCTGACAGAGCTGGGCCCGGGGTTCGCGCAGGTGGCGCTCGGGTGGGGAGTGAGAACGAGACCTGAAGCAGCGGTTCTGCGCTCACCAGGCGAGGGCAGCTTGTTCGGCCGAAGGTGCGGGTGTCCCCACGACGCGCCCTGCACGACTGGCCCGCCGGGTGCTTGGGCCGCGACCCGAGCTGATCCAGTAGTGCCTGCGATCGAGGCCGGCCGGGCTCACCGCGCGTGGACCCGTACCTCCAGGCGCCGCAGGATCATCGTGCCGACGCGGCGCTCCAGGGGTGCCAGCAGCGGCCGCAGGAGTCGCAGCCCGGGCACGCGGAAGCTGCCCAGGAACGCGACCCTGCTGCCCTGCCCGTCCGGCACGGCGGCGATCCCGCCGATGAGGAAGCGGCTCTGCAGCACGCACCAGCCCGGCCGCAGCACCCCGTCGAAGCGTGCGCGCAGGCCGAGCCGGCCGCGGGCGTAGGCCTCCAGCCGATCGCCGGTAGTGGCGGTGACGCGCAGAGAGCGCACGTCGGGCAGGTAGTGGGGCAGCTCGCCTTCCAGGTCGGCGGCGACCGCCCAGACCCGCTCGAACGGTGCGGCGATGACGCCTTCGGCGTACAGCCCGCCCCGGCTCGACGCCAGCACGCGCAGGCGCCGGACCGCGTCCAGCTCGGCCACCGGCCAGCCCTGGTGTTGGCTCATGCCTGCCACTCCTTCCGGAAGCTGCGCCTGGCCCTGGACAGCCGCGATTTCACCGTGCCCCGTGGCAGCTGGAGCAGCGCGGCCGCGGCCTGCTCGTCCAGTCCCTCCAGCTCGCGCAGGACCAGCACCGCGCGGTGCTCGGGCGCCAGGCGCGCCAGCACGTCGCGGACATCGGTGGCAAGCTGCGGATCGCCCGGCGCCAGCACGTCGGCCAGGGCGCCGGCCACGGTGCGGCCGGCCTGGCCACGGCGCGCCACCCGCACCGCCTCCCGGACCGCGATCGCCCGCACCCAGCCGAACAGGGCCGCCGGCTCGCGGAGCTGGCCGAGACCGCGGAAGATCGCGATCAACGCCTCCTGCGCCGCGTCGGGCCCGTCCTGGAGCGCGATCGGCCCGCACAGCCGCCCGACGTAGGGCGCCAGCAGGTCGAGCAGGTCGTTCATGGCCAGCGCGTCCCCGCGCTGGGCGGCGCGGACCAGCCCGCCGAGCTGGTCGACGGGCCGGTCCGGGCTGCCTGGCTGCTTCACGGGCCGCGGCGGTCCCGGAGGAAGTCGGTCAGCAGCGGGTTGACCTGCTGGGGGCAGTCGAGCTGTGGGGCGTGGCCGCCGTCGTCCAGGACGCGGACGCGCGCATCCGGCAGGAGCCGGCCGAGCCGGTCGGCCTGCCAGACCGGCACGATCTTGTCCTGGCGGCCCCACGGCACCAGGGTCGGGATGTGGGTGGCCGGCAGGGTCCGCTGGGTCTCCGACCAGTGCAGCCCGCGCTCCAGCGGGTAGTTGGCGCGCAGGTTGTCGTGGAAGGTGAGCGGCGCCCAGCCGCTCCAGGAGTTGCCGGCCAGCGCGGCCCGCCGCACCCCGACCGCGTCCATGAACGTGCCGATCGCCCCGGTCATGGTGGCCAGGTTCCAGCCAAAGCGCCGGTCGTGCAACTGCGTGTAGCCCTGTCCGGGCAGGTCGACGACGTACACGCTGTGGTCGCGCGCGAGCACCGGCAACTGCTCGTTCCGCCCGACCACCCAGGCCGCGCCCGGTGACCAGCGCGACCGTCAGGCGTCGCCGTCATCGGCGTGGACGTAGTGGTCGTGGCGGGGGTGGCGCCGCCCGGGTGGGCGCCACCGTCGGGTGCTGCCGCATCGTTTGTCTCCTTGGTTCGCGAACGAGCCGTGCCGTCGCCAGAGAAGGAGGAGGGTGGCGAGGCGGAGGTTCCACGAATGGCAGGGAACCTCTGCGCTCGGGGGCGCCTCTGTCATGGCGAGTCCACCACCGTCCCCTGAGCCGAAAGAGGGCAGCGCAGTGTCACTGACCGCAATCTCCCAACCCCGCCCATTGCCGCGCGTCGAGGGGGTGCAGCACCGCTTCGTGCAGGCGCGTGGCGTCCGCTTCCACCTGGCAGAGGCCGGCACGGGCGACCCCGTCGTGCTGCTCCACAGCTTCCCGCAGCACTGGTACGCCTGGCGTCACGTCATCCCCCGGCTGGCCGGCGACTACCGCCTGATCTGCCCGGACTTCCGCGGCTTCGGCTGGTCGGACGCGCCAGCCCGCGGATACGACACGGCCAGCAGGGTCGCCGACCTGCTCGCCGTCATGGACGCCCTCGGCCTGGAGCGCGCCTGGCTGGTCGGGCACGGCTGGGGGGCGTGGGCCGGCTTCTTCCTCTGCCTGCAAGCGCCCCAGCGGGTCCGCGGCTACCTGGCGCTCAACATGGTCCACCCCTGGCCGACCCATCGGGCCGCGCTCACCGGGGCGTGGCGGCAGTGGCACACCGCCCTGTGGGAGTACCCGCTCGTCGGCCGCCAGGTCCTGCGCCGCTGCCCGGGCTTCACCCGCTACCTGCTACGCCACTGGGTCAGCGACCCGTCGATCTGGCAGACGCCCACGCTCGAGGAGTTCGTCGAGTCCAGCCGCGAGCCCGCCCGCGCACGCGCCGGCCAGGAACTGCACTGGCAGTACGTCCTACACGACATCCCGGCGCTTGCCCTGGGCCGTAACCGCAAGCGGCGGCTGACCGTCCCCACGCTGCTGCTCACCGGCGCCGACGACCCGGTCACCACGCCCAAGCTGCTGCCAGGCGGCGACCGGTACGCCAGCGACCTGCGCATCCGAACGGTCCCAGGGTGCGGGCACCTGCTCCCAGAGGAACGGCCCGACCTGGTCGCCAGTACCGTCCGGGAGCTATTCCAAGCAACCTCGGCTGCCGAGGACCGCAACGCCGCCCTTAGTTAGATGAGCGTTCGGTCCTAGCGGGTGGGCGATGAGCCGGCCAGCCCGCACCCCTCGACGCGGGCAGCAGCCGCGCCCGGCAGCGGGGTGCCGGCCAGCGTCGACACCGCGATGTCACAGGTTCGCCCCGGCCAGCATCTTAGGAGCGAGCGTCACCTGGACTGGGAGGAATCGTGAAACAAAGCAATCGGCAGAGAGATGCCGTTACCAGCATGGGCGCAACGCGGAGGATCGCGAGGCTTCCTGCTGGGCGCTGGACCAAATGGGTGGTCCTGGCCTTCTGGATCGCGGTGGTCGCGGTCGCGGGGCCGGTGGCCGGCAAGCTCAACGGCGCCCAGAAGAACGACGCATCGGAGTGGCTGCCCAGCAACGCCGAGTCCACTAGGGTGGTCGAGCTGGCCAAGCGGTTCACGCCAAGCGACACCCTCCCGGCGGTGGTGGTCTACGAGCACTCGGGTCCCGTCACCGGCGCCGACCAGGCCAAGGCCGCCGCTGACGCCAAGCGGTTTGCCGGCCTGGACCACGTCAGTGGCAAGGTCATCGGCCCGGTCCCCGCCACCGACGGCCGGGCGCTGCAGGTGATCGTGCCGATCAGGATGGGCAGCAACGGCTGGAACGATATCGCCCCGGTGGTCAAGGACGTGCGCTCCATCGCCCACCCCAGCGGCGGGAGCGTCTATGTCAGTGGGCCGGCCGGCTACGCCGCCGACTTCATCGACGTGTTCACCGGCTTCGACTCCAAGCTGCTGTACATCACCGCGGCGATCGTGATCGTGATCCTGCTGTTCACCTACCGCAGCCCACTGCTGTGGATGCTGCCGGTGGCCTGCGTGTTCGTCGCCTTGACCGCCGCGCAGGCGGTGATCTACCTGCTCGCCCGCCACGGGGGCCTGACCGTCAACGGCCAGAGCGCGTTCATCCTGACGGTGCTGGTGTTCGGCGCCGGGACCGACTACGCGTTGCTGCTGATCGCCCGCTACCGCGAGGAGCTGCGCCGCCACGCCGACCGCCACGAGGCGATGGCCGAGGCGGTGGGCCGCGCCGGCCCGGCGATCCTCGCCAGCGGGTCGACCGTGGTGTTGAGCCTGCTGTGCCTGCTGGTCGCCGAGCTGAACTCCACCAAGAGCCTCGGGCCGGTGATGGCGATCGGCATCACGGTGGGGCTGTGTGCGATGCTGACCCTGCTGCCGGCGCTGCTGGTCATCTTTGGCCGCTGGATGTTCTGGCCGCTGCGGCCCACGCTCGGGTCGGCCGAGCCGACCGAGCGGGGCCTATGGGCGCGGATCGGGTTCCGTATGGCCCGCCGGCCGCGGCTGGTGTGGGTGGTGACCGCGGTGGTGCTGGCGGCGATGGCGCTGGGCCTGGCCGGGCTGAAGGCCAGCGGCCTGCAGAACCGGGACGCCTTCAGCACCAAGCAGGATTCGGTGACGGGCGAGAAGGCGCTCGACCGCCTGTGGGGCGCGGATACCATGATTCATCATGCTGCGACCTCGTGATACTCATGGATGAGGCCACCAAGCACATCGCGGCGCCTCACCTCTCGAGGGTTGACCTTCCGAGGGTTGCCCTGTGGTGACTGCCACTCCCCCGCCTCGGGAACGGCCAACGCCAAGCCGCGGTGGGGCCGCTGCTGGTTGTAGTGACGGACGTAGCCGCGCAGCAACCGCAGCAGATGGCGCCGGCCAAGCACCAGCGTCCAGTCCAGACACTCCGCCCGCACGGTCTGGACCCACCGCTCGGCGTAGGCGTTCGCCTTCGGCGCCCGGATCGGCGTGCGGAGGACCTGGCCTCCCTCGCTCCCGAATACGTCGTCGAAGCCGCGGGGGAATTTGGCGTCGTGGTCGCGGAGCAGAAACCTGATCGACACGCCCCGATCGTCCAGGTCCATTACGGCGTTCCTGGCCTGCTGGGTTACCCACGCCGTATCGGGATGCGCCGTCACCCCGGCTGCGACGATCCGTCTGGTGCTGAGCTGGAGGAAGAACAACACATACAGCGTCTGCAGGCGAACCGTCTCCACCGCGAAGAAGTCGCACGCGACGATCCCCTCGGCCTGCGCTCGCAGGAACTGCGCCCAAGTCGGTCCGGTGCGTCGCGGCGCCGGACCGAAACCGTGTCGTCGCAGCAGCGCCCTGATCGTCGTGGCACCCACCCGGATCCCGAGCTTACGCAACTCCCCGCAGATCCGCATGCAGCCCCACCGGGAGTTCTCCCTGGCCAGGCGCAGGATCAGCGCGGCGGTCTGCGGGTCGATCGGTGGCCTGCCTGGCGCGCGCTCGTTGCTGTAGGTCCATTTGCATCGGACCAACGTGCGGTGCCAGCGCAGCAGCGTCTGAGGCGTGACCAGAAACGATGCCCACCGCTGTCGAGGGAGGGCGCGGCTGGCGGCGGCCAGCAGGACCCGGTCGCGTGCAGTGAACTTGGGACGGCCGGTCTTGCGGCGCAGCACACGAAGCTGCTGCCGCAGCACCAGGATCTCCAGGTCCTTGGCGCCGTCATCGTCGTTCGAGAGGACCAGGAGGCGAGCGAGGAGGCGGACGATCAGCCAGAGTATGAAGAGCATCGAGGGATGGTACGGAATGCCTGCTCACGACACGAGTCCGAGTTTCCGCGCCCAACAGGCCATGCGGCGTGGTCGGCGTCGTTGCTGAGGCTGATGCCATACCGCTCGGGTCCTTCATCTGGTCGGCTAAAGGACGCGGCGACAACTGGCTGATGACGAGGTTCGGGTGTCGCTGTCGGGCCGTTGGGGGTCGTGGTTGCAGTGTCGACGGAGGGTGTGAGGCCCAGAGCGTAAAAGAACCGTCGAAAGCGCAGGTCTTGTTGGCGCCATGCATCCGAACCGTCGTCTGGGCCAGGATGCAGTGCCACGACGGTGGTCTCGATGCGCGCGCGCTCCGCTGGGTCCAGACGTGCAGCCATGGTCTCGATCAGAGCGGCGAGTGGCTCCTCGAACTCATCGATGACAAGTGCGGTCTGGGTCCAGCAAAGAGGCATGAGGTCGGTTGCGGCCGCTGGCTCGGAGGCCGCTGCCAGGATCACCCGACGCCAGAGCACGGCTGGCCGTGGCATGCTGGCAAGCAGGTCCAGCATCCTCGCAAGCTGTGGCGGATCCTCACGGGCTGCCTGCGCCAGATGCTTCTCGAATTTCTCAAGCAAGCTCGCCAAGTCGTGCTGATTGGCGTAGGAGCGGTTATCCCACCATCCTGAGTCATCGAGGATGACACTGAACGTGCGCGATGCGATCTGCAGGGTGACCGCGGCATCGGGTTGCAGATCGTGGGCGGCGGCGACGAGCCGGTCCAAGACGCTGAGGGCATGGCTTGGAGCAGTCGCGAGGAATATAGGAAACTGCTCGACCAGTTCAAATTTCACTGAGTCGAAGTCTTGGCGGCGGTTGGACCGCAGCCCAAGAATTGCGCTTGTGACCAGCGGGGTCGGTTCGCGGGATGTCTCCTCGTGCGGAAGGACCGCCACGTACAGGTCCTCGACGAAGCCCGGCATGAGGGTGGCAAGGTGCGGCACGGCCTTGGCGATCCAATGCAGGTCCTGGAAGCCCCACGCCTCGAGCTGTGTCGGCGAGATCGCCTGCCGCAACAGCGTCTCGTTGGCGGTCGGATCGCTTGCTGCGGTCGCGACGACTGCCTCGATGGCAAGTCGCACGGCGGGAGTCCGTGCTTGGGTCCAGGCGTAGTCGAGGACGTGGCGAGCGGCGATGCCGCACTGATCGAGGTCGCCTCCGGCCAGCGGCAAGCCGGTACGGACCAGGTCGTCAAGCAGGATCCGCAGTGGGTACTCGGTCGCTGCCACATGCACGGACAGCCGCGCGGCGACCTGGGGCCACACGCCGAGAGGTGCCTGCGGATCGTTCTGCCGGTCGAGGCCGACGGCCACAACCAGGTCACGCCAAAGCGTGATCGTGCCGGCGGGTGGAGAGGGCTGCGCAGAGGCCTCCAGGAGCGGGGCCAGATCATCAAGCCGCTCGACCCGGCGCGCGGCCACCTCGGCGAAGATGACACAGACCAGGCCGGGCCGCGGATCCTCGCCTGAGGCCTGGAGCGCGACCCCCCAGAAGCGCTGACGATCGGCGTTCCAGAGCCGTTCCAGGTGCATGTCGATGCTCGGCCGTGCGAACAGGGCCACAGCAGGGTCATCTCGCAGTCGCGCCAACAGGCTGGGATCGTCAAGTCCGGCCAGGACGGTGCTGGCGGCCGCGTAGTCGAACAGGATGTGATGGGCGAACCGGAGCGTCTGTGGAGGTGGACCGCCCGCAAGCGGCGCGGTCTCCTCGAGAACGTGCCGCGATAGCAGTTCCTCAAAAGGCACAGCACCACTGATGTCACCGGCGATCAGCACCGGTCGGGAAATAGACAGGGTGTGCTGGCTGAGCGCCTGATCACAGGCGCGCCGCAGGACCTCCTCTCGGGCAAGCCCGCCAGGCCCGTCGGTGACGCGGTAGGCCCAATAGCGTTCGAGGAGCTGCAACTGGGTCCGGAGCTGATGCAGCTCACCGACGCCTGCTCCGGCGAGGAGCAACTCGGCGGCGAGGCGCAGGTTGAACAGGTTGCGGAGCAGGTCGGTCACCTCGGCAGGCGCATCGTCCAGCAGCCGATCGATCTCCGGTGAGCTGGCTCGAAGCGCCGAAAGCTCGCTGTCGTCGAGCATCGGGATGTGCACGTGCTCGAGGTTGCGGAATTCCTCATCGACGAACCCTGACGAGGCGGTCCGAGCCGGATCGGCCGGAAACAGGGTTCGAAGACTCACCGAATGTCGCAGATCCCACGTGCGGACCGAGGCAACGACCCGCCACCCGCCCAGTTCCGCACTGGCACGTTCGATGATGCGGCGCCAAAGATCCGCTTGTGGCTCGGTACGAGCAGCATCAAGCGCATCCAGGATCAGCACTCCACCCTGCCCGGGACGCCATGCCCGTAGCACGTCAAACAGGTCGTGGTCAAGACCGAGTTCGTTGCGGAGTTCGCCGAGGCTGCGGGCGGCGGTCGAACCGACGGCGACGGCCAGTACAGGGGTGTCTCCGGCCAGAAGCAGCTCGGTAAGGCGCGCAAGCGCAACCGTCTTACCGGCGCCCGCCCGCCCGATGACCAGCAGTGATGCTTCTTGGGCGCGCTGCGCCACTAGGTCGATTGCCGGACGGGGCAGCGTGACAGGACCCGCGGCAGTCGGGATCGTCAACAGCGAGGGCTGCAGCCCGGTCAGGGTTGCTGTGGTGAACGCCTCAAGACACTTGACATCCGCCCTGTAGTCCACTGGGGCTTGGAGCCGGATGTTCGCCTGCGCAAGAACGGCCTGCAGTTGAGCCCGGTCGGCGCCGCCGTGTTGGGCGGCAAGACGAGCGAAGTGCTCCACAAGCCGCGACCAGGCAGCGTCTGCCGTCTCGGCAGCTGCGACGACTTGCGCGCGGAGCAGTTCTCGTGCCTGGCGTTCATCGACCCCGTCTGGTTCTACCTCCAGTACCAGTACCCGCATCACGGCGAGTAGGCCGCGCAGCTCAGCCTCCGTTGGCGCGTGACCTGCCTGTTGGCTCCATGCGGAAGAGATGAGCCTGGTGAGGACGTGTCGCACACGGATCTGCCCGTTGCTGGTGAGAGCGATGCTGGCGACCGAGGTGTTCGGATCCGTGTGCTGGACCCGGTCGAGGAACCGGGTGAGATCGTCTCGCACGGGACCGCTAGCTCCACGGCCAACCACCAACACCAGCAGGTCAGTCTCGTGACCGGGAGAGCGATGGTGGGCGACGAACTGCCTGATGGTCTTGGCCAGCTCACCACTAGGCGCGTCCGAAAGCGTGAGTGTGTGCTTCACCTGCATGGCAAGCGTGGGACCACTCACCGGCCGGACGCGGAGGTCGTCGACAACGTCTTCAGTCTCGCAGTCGACTCTGGAAAGCATCCCAGACCAGAGGCTCAGGAGTGGCGCGGCTGCGGGCCCTGCGAGCACGGCAACCCCGAACCACGCCGCTACACGGTGCTGAAAGTCGAACCCCCCCGCACCCGCACTTCCTCCGGACTGCGCTATGGGCACTTGCTCGCTCAACCAACCGATCCCTTCACCAGCCCCACACCCTTGTGAACACCTGCTGCGCGGAGCCTAGCGTGACCCCGGGCGATCCTAGAGCACCGCGCCTTCTGAGCGGGACTTGGCCGATAGAGGATCTTGTCGGCTTGTCCAGCGCTCTGGCGTGTCAGCGCGGCCCGCTGGCGAGCGCAGCGCAGTGATCGCGAAAGGAGGACGACCAGGATGGGCCGGTGAAGGTGAACTACCACGGAAGGAATGGCGGCCATCGATTAGTTAGGAACACGCGAGGAACAGATCAGGGACACTCGGACAGACAAGGCTGCTGCTTCTGATGAGCCTGTCGATGATCGTGCCTTCGGGGGAGAGGATTTTGTGGACCACGCTCTCCTCGTCCCGTCCGCAAGAACGATAACGGATGGGCGCACGGAGCTCGGTCGGACGGCGACGGATTTCGCTACTTTCGCTCCTGCCGACGCTCTACGGTGCGGGACAGGGCGGAACGGTCAGGGACGCGGCGTGATAGCCGGGGCTGATAGCAGGGCCGTTCGTGCTGGTCACGGCCGATAGTCGGGGCCGGCTGAGGATGCGAGGTGACCCAAGGGCGATCACCTGCCTTTGTTCGCTCAGGCGCGCCCTGCGTTCATGCTGCAGTCATTGACGTTGGCGGGGGGTTTCGCGCCTCCGCCAAGCGGCGGTGTACGGGGGACGCTGGACCGTCGGTCAACGGGGGTAGACGAATCGGCTGGGTCAATGTAGGTTGACCGCATGGGTGAGACGGTCTCGGATGAGGTGAGGGCGGTGGCGGCGGCGACCGGCAGCCAGGACCCCGAGGTGGGGCTGGCGGCGGTGGCCGCCCTGCGCGGCCTGGTGGAGGTGCTTGAGGCCTTGCAGGTCGAACGCGCGCGCGCCATGGGCTGGTCGTGGCCGCGGATCGCCGCAAGGCTTGGGGTCAGCAAGCAGGCCGTGCACAAAAAGTACGCCGGCCGGCGCTTCCGGTTGGGGAGGTAGGCGGGTGGTCGCTGCGAGCCCCTTCATACGCCGGGTGCTGGAGTTGGCGGCGCAGGAGGCGGCGCGCTTCGGGCACCGCTACGTCGGCCCCGAGCATCTGCTACTGGGGATGCTGGGGGCTGCCGGCAGCCCGGCCGCGAGGATCCTCCAACGCCAGGGTGTGGACCTGGAGGCGGCCCGCGCCGCCTTTCACCGGCTGGCCGAGCAGGGTGTGGTGCCCGGCCCCAGGCCGAGCGACGCCGAGCTGCTCGGCAGCCTGGGGATCGACCTGGAGGCGTTGCGCCGCAGCACTGAGCGGGCCTTTGGCGTGGTGGCCCTGCGGCGGGCGGTGCGGGAGGCGACCCGCGCCAGGCGGTGGGGGGTCGGCCGGGTGGCGCGGACGCCGCTGGAGGAGCCGCCGGTGCTGGCGACCCAGGCGCTGTGGCTGGCCCACCAGCGGGCCCGCGAGCTCGGGCGTGGCGAGGTCGGTCCGGAGTTGTTGCTGCTTGGGGTTCTGGACGACATCACCACGCCGCGGCCCAGGTGCTACAACAACCGCTGGGTGCGCCAGTTGCACCTTTCGGTTGGCCTGCCGGCGGGGTATCGGGGCGCGGCCGGTGCGCTGCTGGCGGCGCTGGGTGCCGACCATGATCGGCTGCGTGACGGGGTCCTCGCAGCACTGGGCGGCGACCTCCAGCAGGGACCGCGAGGGAGGTAGCCGGGGTGTTCGAGCGGTTCACCGAGCAGGCCCACCGGGTCGTGGATCTGGCCAGGGAGGAGGCCGAGGGGCTGGGCCACCGCTATCTGGGTCCTGAGCACGTGCTGCTGGGGATCCTGCGCGAGGGCGCCAGTGGGGCGGCCCAGCTCCTGCGAGCCCGTGGGGTCGGCCTGGAGGCCGCACGCGCCGAGCTGGGTGCCCTGGCACGCCAGGGGGTGGTGCCCACGCCCCGGCCAACCGACGCCGAGCTGCTGGGCATGCTGGGGATCGACCTGGACGCGGTGCGGCGCCGCACCGAGCAGGCCTTCGGCAGCCGGGCGCTGGCCGCGGCGACCTGGCGGGTGACCCGCCGGCGCTCCTGGCGGGGCGGCAGGGTGGTGTGGACGCCGCTGTGCGGCCCGCCGTTTGTGGCCAAGCGCGCCCTGCACCTGGCCAGCCAGCAGGCCAGCAGTCTCGGTCAGGTGGTCGGCCCCGAGCATGTGCTGCTGGGGGTGCTCCAGGATGCGCGTGCGCCCGGGGGCAGGGTGCGGGTGTCACGGCGGAACCGGCGCATCACTGCGCACGTGGGGCTGCCCGACGGCTACCGGGGCGCCGCGGGGCTGCTGCTTGGGGCGCTGGGGGTGGACCCGGAAGCGTTACGTCGCGCGGTCATGGCCGAGGTCGGCGAGGTCGGACCGTGAGCCGGCGGGGCCGGATCTGGTTCCTGGCCGCCAGTCTGGCGGTGTTCGGGCTGCTGGCCGCGTTCACCATGTGGGCGGCGCCTGACAATGGGATCCATGGCCTGGGTTCCTCCTTGAGTCAGGCGGCGCAGCAGGAGAGCCTGGTGATGTCGCGAGTGAAGGCCTGGGCGGCGAGCCTGAGGCCCTCGCCCATGGTCAGGTATGGCGCCCAGGTGTCGGCCAGCTCGCCCACGGTCATGCCGAGCTTGACCGCGTACACCGCGGCCTGGATCGTGTCGCCGGCGCCGCCGGCGACCATGGTGACCCCAAGCACCCGGCCGCTGGCCCGTTCGGCCACGATCTTGACCAGCCCGCGGGTGTCGCGGTCCACCAGCGCGCGGGGCACCCGCTCCAGCGGCAGGACGCGGCACGCGCAAGCGATGCCCTGCCCGGCGGCCTGGGCGTCGGTCAGGCCGACGGCGGCGAGCTGGGGGCTGGTGAAGATGACCCGGGGCAGGTGGCGGTAGTCCAGCGTGCGGCCGGCCTGGTCGAGGGCGTTGTCGGCGACCAGCGCGCCGTGCGCGGCGGCGACGTAGACGTACTGCGGTCCTCCGGTGACGTCCCCGGCGGCCCAGATTCTGGGGTTGTGGGTGCGGAGCTGCTCGTCGACCACCACCTGACCGTGCTCGCCGACCTTGACGCCGACCGCCTGCAGATCGAGGTTGTCGGTGATGGGACGGCGGCCGGTGGCGACCAGGAGCCGCTGGGCCCGCAGCTGCTGGGTGTGGCCGTCGGGGCGGCGCACGGTCGCCACCACACCGCCCTGGTCGTCGCGCGCGACGCCGGTGAGCTGGGTGCCGGTGTGGACGCTGATGCCTTCGTCGGCGAGCACGCCGGCGATGGCGGCGCTTGCCTCGGGCTCTTCCAGTGGTGCCAGCCGGTCGAGCAGTTCCACGACGGTAACCCTGGTGCCGAGGCGGGCGAACAGTTGGGCCAGCTCCAGCCCGACGGCGTTGCCGCCGACGACCAGCAGCGACCCCGGCAGTTCGATCAGCTCCATCGCGGTGGCCGAGGTGAGGTAGCCGACCACGTCCAGCCCCCGGATCGGCGGCGCCCACGGCGCTGAGCCGGTGGCCACCAGATAGTGGGCCGAGCGGATCCGTCGGGTCCTGCCACCGGCCAGGCCGACCCGCAGGACTGGACCACCGCCGTCGGCGGGATCGGCGACGAAGCGGGCCTGACCATGGACGATCTCCCAGCCGTAGGCGGCGGCCAGGTCGACATACTTGCCGGCCCGCAACTGCTCGACCAGGCCCTGCTTGCCGGCCAGCAGCGCCACCGGGTCCAGCGGGCCAGCGGTGCTGGTGATGCCGGGGAAGCGCTGGCTGGCCTGGGCAGCGACGTGGCGGGCGCCTGCGGCGGCCAGCAGCGCCTTGGACGGCACGCAGCCGGTGTTGACGCAGGTCCCACCGATCCTGTCGCGCTCCACCATGACCACTCGACGGTCCTTGCGGCGGGCGGCGATCGCGGCGGCGAACGCCGCCCCGCCCGAGCCGATGATCGCCAGGTCGTAGGGATCCTCGCTGCTGGCCGGCGCCATCGCAGCCTCCTCGTCTGGTCCAGGCGTCGGGGCAGGTCGCGCTGGGTTGGCGCCCAGCCACGCCGATCCGCCTTCGATCCGCCTTGCCGAATGCGTTCGGTCCGCATAGTATTCGCCTAACCAGATACGTGACAAGGGAGCCGCATCATGACCCAGCCGCTGGCGGCACCACTCCCCGTTGCGGCACCGGCGCTGCTGCCCGCCGAGGCGACGATGGTGGACACCGTCGCCAAGTTCTTCCGCGCGCTGGGCGACCCGACCCGGCTGCGGCTACTGGAGTTCCTGCTCCACGACGAGCACACCGTCAGCGAGTGCGTCGCCCAGGTGGGCCTGTCGCAGGGTCGGGTGTCGGTGCATCTTGCCTGCCTTGCCGACTGCGGCTACGTGGCCTGCCGCCGTGCCGGCCGCAACGCCTTCTACCGGGTCGCCGACCCCCGGGTGGCGGACCTGGTCGTGCTCGCCCACGCTCTGGCTGCCGACCACGCCTGCGCCCTGGCAGAGTGCCAGCGCATCGCACCGGCCAGCGGCGACTGACCCGACCCGCTTCGCGACCGCTTGCCCACCCCCGCCGACTCCGCGGCCAGCGACCTACCGCGCCCGACAGCCAGTCGGTTCAGCGCAGACAGAACCAACAGCAAAGGGAGTGACCCGTGACCAGCCAGCCCGATCTTCCGGACCTGGGTGCCGGCCCTGCGTTCGAGCGCGCCATCCTTGCCAGAGCGTTCCACCTGCTGCTCGACGACGGCCGACCTGTCAGCGCGGCTCGCCTGGCGGAGGCGGTCGTAGGTGACCTCGACCGGGTTGAGGGCAACCTGGCGCTGCTGGACCGGCAGGGCCGCATCCGGCGGGATCAGACCGGGGCGGTGACCGGCAGCCACGGCCTGTCGCTGACACCCACCTCGCATGAGCTGATCCTCGAACGCCGGAGCGGGCAAGCGCGGCGGTACTGGACGTGGTGTGCCTGGGACACGGTCGGCATCCTGGCCGCCCTGGACGCCAGCGGGCGGATCCGCTCTACCAGCCCCTCCTCCGGTGCGCCGATCCAGCTCGACTTCTCCCACGGCCAGCCCCGCGACCCCGACCCGGAGCTGGTGGTGTTCTTTGCCGACACCGACTGCTGCGCCCCGGCCAGCGGCGCCGACGACGGTTCGGACCACTGCGGCTCGGGGTCGGTGATCGACCAGTGGTGCCCGCTGGTCAACTTCTTCGAGCACGCCAGCGCCGCCCAGGCCTGGGCCGCTGAGCACGGCGTGCGTGGCACCGCGGTCCCGCTTGCCGAGGCGACCAGCCAAGGCAGGGCCGCGTGGCGTCGGTGGATCGCTGGCGGTGACCAGCCGATCGGGCCGGCCGACCAGGCTGGGAGCCGACCGTGACGGCAACCATTGCCAGCAACGCCGCCACGATGACCATCGGGCAGCTGTCCCGCAGGACTGGGCTGTCGGTCAAGACGCTGCGCCGGTTGGAGGGCATGGGGCTCATCTACACCGGGCTGGAGCCCGACCGGCTCACCGAGTATCTGGCCGGCTGGTTCGAGCAGATGGCCACCCAGGAGCAGCGGCGTCTGCTCGGGCACGTGCTGCGGGAGCTGGCCGGCGGCCAGCCGGTGGAGCCCGCGCGGGCTGGCCGCGCTCGCCGGGTTGCCGGTCGACCGGGTGGAGGGGTAGCTGCGGCAGATGTCCAGCGAGTGGGATCCCAGCGGCCAGCGCCTGGTCGGCTTGGGGCTGACCATGGTGCCGACCCAGCGCCGCTTCCGGGTGGGCGGCCACGACCTGTGGGCCTGGTGCGCGGGCGGCACCTTGGTGGTCCCGGTGTGGATCGGCGTGCCCGCGCAGGTCGAGTCGCCGTGCGCCGCCAACTGGGGAGCTGGTTCGGGTCGAGGTGACCCCACGGGGGTGCGGCAGGTCGAGCCGGCGGGCGCGGTCGCGTCGTTTGTCACCCCGCCCACCGACATCTCGCAGGTGCGGGAGGCGGTCTGCTTCAACTCGCACTACTTCCGCTCGGCCGAGGCCGCCGCGTCCTGGCAGGCCCAGCATCCCGACGGGCTGGTCCTACCGGTCGCCGAGGCGTTCGAGGTGCTCCGCCTTGCGTGGGGAGACCTCCTGCCCAGTGCTGGCTGAGCAGGCCCAGACGACGACGGTCGCTGGTGGATGCTCAGCCTGGCAGGCGGATGATGCCGCGCTCCAGCGCGACGGTGACCGCGGCGGTGCGGTCGTCGACGCCGAGCTTGGCGTAGATGCGCTGCAGGTGGGTTTTGACGGTGGCCTCGCTGACGTACAGCCGGCGGCCGATCTCCTTATTGCTCAAGCCGCGGGCTACCGCTCCGAGGATCTCCAGTTCGCGGGGGCTGAGCGCCTCCTCGGCGGGGGCGCGCATGCGGCCGAGCACCCGGGTGGCGACCGATGGTGACAGCACCGACTCGCCCCTGGCGGCTGCGCGGATGGCGGTGAACAGCTGCTCTCTGGGTGCGTCCTTGAGCAGGTAGCCGGTGGCGCCGGCGTCGATGGCGCGGGTGATGTCGGCGTCGGTGCCGAAGGTGGTCAGCACCAGCACACGGACGGCCGGTTCGGTGTCGCGCAGGGTGGCGATGGCCGTGGGCCCGTCCAGCTCGGGCATCTGCAGGTCCATCAGCACCACGTCGGGCCGCAGCGCGCGGGCGCGCTCGACCGCCTGGGTGCCGGTGGCGGCCTCGCCGATCACCTCGAGGTCGGGCTGGGTGGCCAGCATCGCCCGCAGCCCGTCGCGTACCACGGGGTGGTCGTCGGCGATCAGGACCTTGATCACTGGGGCACCCCCCGGGGGGTCCCCGGACCCCTCCGGCGGATCGGGTCGCTCACCGCGGCTCCCTTCCAGTGCCGGTGGGCAGCTCAGCGGCGATGGTGGTGCCCTCGCCGGGCGCGCTCTCGATGCTCAGGTGTCCGCCGAGCTGGGTGACCCGCTCGCGCATCGCCCGCAGGCCCAGTCCGATGGCGGCCGCCTCGGTGGCGGCCGGGTCGAAGCCGACCCCGTCGTCGGCCACGTCCAGCACCACCACATCGTCCAGGTAGGAAAGGGTGAGGGTGACCTGGGAGGCGGCGGCATGCTTGCGGACGTTGGCCAGCGCCTCCTGCGCGATGCGCAGCAGCGCAGCTTCGGCCTCGGTGTCCAGCGAGCGCTCGGGGCCGGTGACCGGGGTCAGGGCGTGCAGGCCGGTCTCCTCAGCCAGCCGACCAGTCAGTTCCTCCAGTGCCTGGGGTAGCGACCGCTCGGCCAGTGGACGCGGGCGCAGCGCCCACACCACTCGCCGGGACTCGGCCAGGTTGTCGCGGGCCGACCGCAGCGCCTGCGCGATGTGGTGATCAACCGGGCGGCCGGTGGCCAGGGATTCCTCGGCGGCCTCCAGCAACAGCACCACGCTGGCAAAGCCCTGGCTGAGGGTGTCGTGGATGTCGCGGGCCAGCCGCTGGCGCTCCTCCAGCATGCCGGAGTGGCGCTCCGCGGCGGCCAGCTCCGCGCGGGTCGCCTGCAGCTGCTCCAGCAGCCGCTGGCGCGCCCTGCTCTCACCGTCCCGGCGGCGAACACCGAGATCGCCACGACCGCCGGCCACGCAACGCCACCCTGCTGGTGGGAGAGCTGCCACAGCAACCCCGCCGCCACGACCAGCACCACCGCCGCCCCGTGCCGCAGGTCATGCAGGCACAACGGCGCCAGCACTCCCAGGCCCAGCCACAGGAACGCCGGGTGCAGCGCGATCAGCGGCGCCCACAGCACCACCGCTCCCCCCAGGTAGACAAGGTCGCGGCGGGGCGCGTGGGGCCGGGCGATCAGCCACCAGGCGTACCAACCGCCCAGCGCGCCAGCCAGCGCCAGCCGGGCCACGATGCCCGCGGCGGACGGCGACTCGTCGGAGATGGCGGTGGCGGTGCTGTAGGCCAACAGCAGGTAGAAGAACACGTGCCAGGCCAGCCGCCATCGCCCCCAGACGGCTTCCTCGCTCATGCCCGGATCGGCCCGGGCTCGCCGGCCGGCACGTATCCAATCCGTTGCTCGTCGCCCCCTCGCCCTGGTCAGCAGCCTCGCCATCGCGTCGATCCCAGCCTAGAACAGGGTCTTGCAGGCGGGTATCCACCGCTCGGTCAGCGCAGTGTCCACCACCCGGTGCTCCAGATCCCTCCTGCCGGCCGATCCCAACTTGGCCCGAGCCGAACACCCTCGTGGGAGAGGTCAACACCTGAGCTGGAGATCGAGCCGGGCGAGACCGTGGCACTGCTTGGCCCCAACGGCGCTGGCAAGACCACCACGGTCGAGCTGCTCCTCGGCCTTGGCACCCCCGATCAGGGCGTGGTCCGCCTGTTCGGCGGCCCACCGGGTGACGCCATCGCGGCGGGCCGGGTCGGCGCCATGCTGCAGGACGCCGGCCTGCCGCAGGGCTTGCGGGTGGCCGAGCTCATCAACCTCGTCCGCGGGCTCTACCCGGATCCGCTCTCGCTGGCCGACGCGCTGGCCCTGTGCGACCTGGAGCAGGTCGCCAGCCGGCGGGTGGAGCGGCTGTCGGGTGGGCAGCGCCAACGCGTGCGGCTGGCGCTGGCCGTGGCGGGCAACCCCGAGCTGCTGGTCCTGGACGAGCCGACCGCCGCGCTGGACGTGCAGGCCCGCCGCGCGTTCTGGCGGCGCCTGCGCGCCGGGGTGGTCGCGGGCCGCACGGTGCTGTTCGCCACCCACCGCCTGGAGGAGGCCGACGCCGTGGCCGACCGCGTCGTCGTCCTGACCCGCGGGCGGCTGCTCGCCGACGGCCCACCCGACCAGGTCAGCGCCCTGGCCGCCGGCCCTGGCGCGGCGAGCCTGGAGGAGGCCTTCCTGCAACTCACCAGCCAAGGAGACCCATCATGAACGGCTACCTCGCCTATCTGTGGCTGGAGGCCAAGCGCCAATGGCGCGACCGGCAGGCGCTGCTGTTCCGGCTCGGGCTGCCCACCGGCGTGTACCTGATCCTGATCGCGGTGCAGGACCGGCCCGACCGGCCCAGCGGGAGCCCGCCCTGGGAGACGGGCCGAATGGTGGCCCTGGCCGCCCTCGGCGCGGTCATCTCCGGGCTGGCGGCCGGCCCCTCGCTCGGCGAGGAGCGGACCAGCGGCTGGCTGCGCCAGCTCCGCGTCACCCCGCTGCGTCCAAGCGTCGCGGTCGCCGCCAAGATCGCCGTGGCGATGAGCTTCGCGCTGCCGGCGATCGCGCTGGTCGCCGCCGCCGGCGGCCTCACCGACCACGTCACCCTCCACTGGGGCCGTTGGATCTCGCTGGTCGCGCTGATGTGGCTGGCCACCGCCCCGATCACCACGCTGGGCGCCCTGCTCGGCCTGACCTTCGCCGCCCAGGCCGCCCAAGGCGCCACCAACCTGGCCTTCCTGGTGCTGTGGCTGCTGGGCGGGATCTTCACCTCGCCCGACAGCCTCCCTGACACGCTGGCCGCCGTGTCCAGGAGCCTGCCCTCCTACGGGGCCATTCAGGTCGGCCAGGCCGCCGCCGGCGGGAGCCTGATCCCCGCCTCGGCCGTGGCGGTGCTGGCCGCCTGGACAGCGGGCGCCGGCGCACTCGGCGCACTCGCCTGGCGCCGCGTGGTTGTCCGATGAGCGAGGAGATTCGCGCCTCGGACGGCGAGCGGGACCGGGTCGTCGAGGTCCTCAAGGAGCACACCGTGCAGGGACGCCTCAGCCTGCAGGAGCTCGAGGAGCGCACCGGCGCCACCTATGCAGCCAGGACCCGCCTCCAACTCCAGCAGCTCACCCAGGACCTGCCCGCAGCGGCCGACTTCGGGCCCGATCAGCAGGAACCGATCGCGGGAGCGCAGCACGTCACCGCCCGCACGCCCCGCTTGCTCACCGTGCTTGCCTGCTGCTGCGGACGGCCGCGCCAATCGCGATCCTGATCCACATGGCGTTGCGGTGGCGCGAGCGGCTCCGCCACCCTGCTGGAGGGCACGACGCCCTGCGCCGCCGAGCGGCGGCGAGGTTCGAGGGGCTGTGGTCAGGTCGTGCCCGTGGAGGCGGCGGGGAGCGCGCCGACGCTATTCCTGGCGGACCGCTGGGGGCCGCTGATCGCGGTAGGCTCTGCGTAGGCGTGAGAGGGCGCCTCCGGGTCCGCGGGCAGGACTGAGTCCACCTCCCAGTTGCGGGTTTGGACGTGGCGTTCTCCTCGAAGGCCTGCCAAGCGGACAACGGGCCGGTCAGGAGACGTCATGCCGATTCTCCCGGCGTATCCCAACCTCGAGCAGCTCCGCCATCGGGCGAAGGATCTCCTGCACGCTGCCAGGCGCGGCGACCGCGACGCGATCGGCAGGATCGAAGCCGTCTCGGCGGGGATGACCCTCGCGGCGGCGCAGCTGGCCGTCGCGCGCGAGTACGGCTTCGCGAGTTGGACGAAGCTCAAGGACGAGGTCGACGTGCGCACCCTCGACCTCGCGCAGAAGGCTGACGCGTTCTGCGTGGCAAGCGTGAGCCACCGACCGGCTCGTGCCGCGCGCATGCTTGCTGAGACACCGCAGATCGCGAGCTACAGCTTCGCCACCGCCGTGCTCCTCGGCGACGCCGACCGGGTGGGCGCCGAGCTGCGGCGCGACCCGAGCCTTGCGACCCGCCGCGATCCCCGCACCGGCTGGACCGCCTTGCATGCCGCCTGCATGTCGCGGTGGCATCAAGTCGAGCACGTCCGCGCTGCGGGACTCGCCGCTGTCGTGCGCAGGCTGCTCGATGCGGGAGCCGATCCCATCGAGGCGACACGCGCGCCTTCTGGCGGGTCGGCCGGCTGGACGCCGCTTCGCTGCGCGATCGCGGCCGCGAACAGCGGCCCCAGCAACCGGCCGATCATTGAACTGCTCTTCGCCAAGGGCGCACATGCTGATGACCACGACCTCTACCTCGCCGGCTTCGCACACGATCGCGACGAGCTCTTGCGCCTCCTGCTCGGCCACGCCCCGGATTCCTCGGAGCTTCGGCAAGCGCTCGCCGCCCCGATCAGCAGCAACGACACCGAAGCCGCACGGCTTCTCCTCCACGCCGGAGCCGACCCACGCCGATACCTCGACGACGACAGGAACCCGGTACCGGCCATCTGGGCCGCGGCCAAAGCCGGCTGCAGCAGCGAACTCGTCGAGCTGCTCCTCGACCACGGCGCGGACCCCGACCTCGCCGGCCCCGACGGGAGGACTGCCTATCGCCTTGCCATCGCCGCCGGTCGGACCGACCTGATCGAACAGCTCCGCCGCCACGGCGCGACCGAAGACGCAACCGACACCGAGCTGTTCGTCGCAGCCTGCACGCGTGGCGACCACGCCGACGTGCAGCGCCAGATCCACGACGACCCAACGCTGCTCGATCGCCTCAACACCGACGAACGGGCAGCACTCGTCCGTGTCGCAGAGATCGGCAACACCGCAGCCGTCACGCTGATGCTCGACCTCGGCTTCCCCTTCGAGACCCGCGGTGACCACGGCGCGACCGCGCTCCACGCCGCCGCGCACTCCGGCAGCGCCGACACCGTCCAACTTCTGCTCGACCGCGGCGCCGACCTCGAAGCACGCGACACCACCTGGAACAGCACTCCGCTGGTCTGGGCCGCGATCGGAAGCGGTGAACGACCCCCCAGCGCGGCACGAGCGAACTGGCCCGAAACGGTACGCATCCTGCTCGAGAACGGCGCGTCGACCGCCGAAGTCGAACTCTCAGAGGACGACCCGAAGCCACCCAGCCCAGACGTCGCCGAGCTGCTGCGTTCACGCCTCCAGCGATGACGCCGCTGACTGTGGCACAGGGGCCACACTGGCCCGTGTCCGCGTCCCCGGGCCGAGGTCCGTCGGCTGCTACCGGCGCTTCTGCTGCCGGTGGGATACTCCCTTCCCCGCGGACTGGGCCTGGACGAAGGTCCAGACGGCCAGCGGATCCGCGGCGGGTTGACGGTGCCAGGATCAAAGCGCCGGGGTCAGCGGGCCGCCGCCGTGTCGTCCTGCAAGGTGGCCAGGTAGGCGTCAAGGCCGCGGATCATCAGGTCGACGCCGATGCGGAACTGGGCGGTCATGTCGCAGTCGCCGCAGACCAGCAGCGCGGTGCGCACCAGGTCGTCGGAGGCCTCCGGGGACAGCATGCCGGAAACCTGGCGGATGAGCGCGATCTCGTTGTCGGGGCCGGGCGGGGGTGGCGGGGGCAGCGACAGCTCGGCGAGGGCGTAGCCGATCCCGTAGGGGAAGACGGTGCGCAGCAGGGCGACCGCGCAGTGCTCGGGCACGCCGCCGTTGCGCATCAGGCGCAGGACGCCGTGCGCGATGCGCAGCGGGCGCTCCTGGAGCTCTTGCCGGCTGTACAGCAGCGGGGCGGCATGCGGGTGCCGGTGGACCAGGTCGCGCAGGGCCGCGGCGAGCTGGCGGATCGCCTCCCGCCAGTCGCCGGCGGGCGGTTCGGCGGGGATCTCGTCCCACAGCAGTTCCACGATGCCGTCGAGGATGTCGTCCTTGTCGGCCACGTGCTTGTACAGCGACATGGCCTTGACCCCGAGCTTGGCGCCCAGCTTGTGCATGCTCAGCGCGTCCAGCCCGTGCTGGTCGACGTAGTCCAGGGCGGCTCGCAGCACCTGCCGCCGTGACAGCGGCGTCCGGGCCGGCCTCTGGCTCTGCGCGGTCGTCGTCATGGCTGACAGCATACCACTTGACACGAGTGGCTATAAGCCTAGTATGGCTTACGACATAAGCCCAGTGACAAGACCCTCGGGCTGGCACCCGGGTGCGCAGTCGCGCATGACGCAGCGACCGATCGCATGTCCCCGAGCGAAGGAGCGTGGTATGGCAATGCAGGACCATGCGGCCATCGAGCTGAGCGGCCTGACCAAGCGGTATCGGCGCGGCAACGGCCTGCTCACGGCCGTCAGGGACGTCACGCTGAGCGTGCCGGCCGGGGAGGTGATCAGCCTGCTCGGCCCGAACGGCGCCGGCAAGACGACCACGATCAAGATGCTCTGCGGGCTGATCCTGCCCTCGGCCGAGACCACCGGGCTGAATGGCTACGACGTGGGACGGCAGCGGGCGGCCGCGGTCCGGCAGATCGGCGCGGTGC
>WNFU01009468.1_pt1 | contig 23014 bp, 18 predicted proteins | sample 5400121 | NCBI WGS metagenome assembly WNFU01 (sample SAMN13153360, study PRJNA577476) | soil metagenome | isolation source: 100 cm soil or saprolite under grassland replicate 1 | place: USA:California | collected 2016-06-15
CCGACGGGCCGTTTCGTCACCGCTCGAGCCGTGTCGCCGCACGTGGCGACCGCGTCGATCGTCTCGTCACTCGATCCCGCGGACGCGAAGGGCCACACGGACCAGATGCGCCGCGCGGCGGGGACGATCCCCGGCGCGAAGGTCTACGTCACCGGACAGGCGGCAATCGAGCACGATCTCGATCCCGTCTTCTCGCGTGACCTCAAGGTCGGCGAGCTGTTCATCGCGATCCCGATCGCCTTTCTCCTGCTCGTCTTCGTTTTCGGAACGTTCTCGTTCCTGCTCCCCCTGCTGTTCGCCGCAGTCTCGATCCCGGTCACGCTCGGGGTCGTCTGGATCTTCGCGAAGAACATGGAGATCTCGACGTACACGCAGAACATGGTGATGCTGATCGGCCTCGGCATCGCGGTCGACTACTCGCTGCTCATGGTCTATCGCTACCGCGAGGAGCATCGCGTGCAGCCCTCGCGCGAGGAAGCCGTCGTGCAGACGATGGCGACCGCGGGCCGCGCCGTCGTCTTCAGCGGCACGGCCGTCGCGGTCGGCCTCGCGCTCCTGCTCTTCATGCCGTTGCCGTTCATGCGCGGCTTCGGCGTCTGTCTCGCGATTCCGCTGGTCTCCGTCGTGTGCGCGTTGACGTTCCTGCCCGTTCTCATGTACTACCTCGGCGACCGGTTCGACCGCGTGCGGCTCGTGCCGCGCCGGTTGCTGGAACGGAGAGAAGACGAGGAGAACAACATGTGGGCGCGGCTCGCGCGCACGATCATGCGCCGGCCCGTCCTCGTCGCGGTCGTCTCGGTCGTCCTGCTGCTCGCCGCCGCTTCGCCGGTGCTCGCCTTGCAGCTCGGGCCGGGCTCCAACCAGGGCATCCCGCAGAACCTCGAGGCAGTCGAAGGCAACAACGTGCTCACCGACGCCGTGGGCGCCGGTGCTGTCGCACCGACGGACATCGTCATCGACACGGGTAAGTCGGGCGGTGCGAGCGATCCCGCCACGTTGGCTGCGAAGCAGCGTCTGATCCGCGAACTCCGCCGCGATCCCGAGGTCGCCGCGATCGACGACGGCACGGGTCGGCAATACATCGACGCGAGTCGCCGGTACAGCCACTTTCGCGTGATCGGCAAGCACGAGTACGGCGTGCCGGAGGCACAGGACTTCGTCCACCGCCTGCGCGACGACCTGGTGCCGGCGGCGGGCTTCCCCGAAGGCGAGCGTGTGTTTGCCGGAGGAGGTCCGGCGTCCGGTGTCGACTTCCTCTCGCTCACGTACGGCACGTTCCCGTGGCTCGTGCTCGCCGTGCTGCTCGCGACGTACGTGCTGCTCATGCGCGCGTTTCGCTCGATGCTCCTGCCGCTGAAGGCGATCCTCCTCAACCTGCTGGCGATCGGCGCGTCGTACGGCCTCCTCGTCGTCGTCTTCAAGTGGGGCGTCGGCGACTCGGTTGGCCTGATCGGTTTCGACCAGATCGAAGGGTGGATTCCCGTCTTCCTCTTCGCAATGCTCTTCGGGCTGTCGATGGACTACGAAGTCTTCCTGGTGTCGCGCATGCGCGAGGAGTGGGACGCGACCCACGACAACGGGCTCGCCGTTGCGCGCGGCCTTGCGAAGACCGGGCGAATCGTCACGGTCGCAGGTCTCGTCATGTTCGCGGCGTTCATGGGATTCGTGGCGGGATCCATCGTCGGCCTGCAGCAGTTCGGGTTCGGGCTCGCCGCCGCGATCATCCTGGATGTCACGATCGTGCGTGCGTTACTCGTACCGAGCCTGATGGCGATCTTCGGGCGCTACAACTGGTGGCTGCCGGAACGCATCGCGCGCGTCGTGCGAGTCCGTTCGTCCCCACTGGCCGCCGAAACGACCTAACACTTGTCCAACGTTTTCGACTAGCTGGAGTGGGTAGCCTCGCCGACGTGCGGCGTCTTGCTCTGATCGGTGCCGTGGTCTTCATCGCTGGAGCGCTGCACGCGGCTCCCGCCTCCGCGTCGCGCGGCATCCAATACGGCATCCAGGACGACGCATGGTTGCTCTACGGGTCGGAGCCGCTGGAGCGGCGTCTCGCGTTCCTGCAGAACCTCGGCGTCACAACGGTTCGCTTCAGCGTCCACTGGGATCAGATCGCGCCGACGCGGCCCGCGCGCGCTCTGGCGTCGAACGATCCTGCGTACCGCTGGGGTGACGTCGACCCGATCCTGAAGGGACTGCATGCGCGCAGGATCGAGCCCGTGGTGACGCTGCTCGGCACGCCCGGCTGGGCCAACGGAGGGCACAAGCCGAACGTCGTGCCCCGAAGCAAGACGACGTTTGCAGACTTCGCCTACGCCGCGGCGAAGCGCTATCCGTTCGTCCGCAAGTGGACGATCTGGAACGAGCCGAACCAGCAGCTCTCGCTTGCAACGGCCTCGCCGCGTCTCTACGTCACGCGGCTGCTCAATCCGGCGTACGCCGCGATCCATCGCGCGAACCGACGCGCGCTCGTTGCCGGCGGGGTCACTGCGCCGCGAGGGAACAGCGGCGGTGTCGGCCCGCTTGCGTGGGTGCGCGCCATGAGCGCCTCGCACGCGAAGCTCGATGCCTACGCGCACAACCCGTATCCGACCCGTCCGAGTGTCGAGTCGCCGCTCGGGGGGGCGTGCTCGACCTGCGACGTGATCTCGATGGCGAATTTGAGCCGCCTGCTGAAGGAGGTGCGACGCGATCTGGGCCGCAAGCCGGTGTGGCTGACGGAGTACGGCTACCAGACCAATCCACCCGACCGCGTGCTCGGCGTCAGCCCGCAACTGCAAGCGGTGTACGTCGGTCAGTCGGGGCTGCGTGCGTACGAAGCGCCGGGTGTAACCATGTTGATTCAGTTTCTCGTCCGCGACGAGCCCGACCTCGCGCGCTTTCAGAGCGGTCTCTTCACCGTCCGCGGGGTGGCGAAGCCGGCGTACCACGCGTTCCGATTTCCGCTTGCGCAGGTCACCCGCCGCGGCTCGCGCACGGTTCTGTGGGGGCAAGTACGTCCGGGCAAGGGTCTGCGTACCTACCGGCTGCAAATGCGCTCCGGCAGCGCGTGGCGCTGGGCAGCCGCGACTCAGCGCACGAATCGGTCGGGCTTTTTCTCGACGATCGTGACTGCGCCGCCGGGCACGCTCATCCGCGTGTGGGTGCCGCAACAGCGCTCGTACGGCTGGCCGCTGCTTATTCGCTGAAAGTGCTGACGCACTTTCAGCGAGGTAGACCGGCAGGCGCGCTTCGCGCACGTGCCTCATTGGCGACTAATGGTCGCGTGCTGGCTTCGACAAAGGTGGACGGCGGCGTGGCGAAGCCACGCCTTCCGCGGAGCGAGCGTGACGGTGAAGGCGCTAGCGCGCGAACACGGCCCAGAGCACGATCGCGACACAGACGGCGATCGGGATCAGCGCCAGGCGCATGCGGTTCCAGACGCGCTGCTCGCCCGCGGGAGGGTGCGGCACGGGCGTGTACGGCTCGAGTGGCGGTGCGGGTTGGCGCAGCACGTCGTCCTCGCCTGCGAGCACGGGTGGCTCTGGTTGCTCGATCCGCGGTTCGTCGGCCACCTTCTAGTCGTCTCCTACTGCGAGGCGGTGCAAACCATCGCGTACGATCGCGCACTGTGAAGGGTGTAATCCTCGCGGGCGGCACGGGCAGCCGGCTCCACCCGCTGACGCAGATCACGAACAAGCACCTCTTGCCGATCCATGACCGGCCTATGGTCAGCTTCGCGATCGAGGCTCTCGTGAAGGGCGGCATCACGGAGTTGATGCTCGTCACCGGAGGGACGCATGCCGGCGAGTTCCTCCGGCTGCTCGGCAACGGTCACGAGTTCGGAATCGACCGCCTGTCGTACGCATACCAGGAGCGCCCCGGCGGCATCGCCGAGGCGCTCGGGCTCGCGGAGCGGTTCGTCGACGGCGACAGGGTCTGCGTGATGCTGGCGGACAATGTCTTCGAAAGAACGATCAAGCCGGTGGTCGACAACTTCGTGCGGCAGCGGCGCGGCGGCCGCATCCTGCTCGCGCGCGAAACGGACGTCGAGCACTTGCGACATCTCGGCGTGCCGGAGTTCGACGGCGACGGCCGCGTCCAGCGCATCGTCGAGAAGCCGGACTCGCCGCCGAGCAAGTTCGTGGTGACGGGAATCTATTTCTACGAGCCAGACGTCTTCGAAGTGATCTCCAGCCTCGAGCCGTCGGGACGCGGCGAGCTCGAGATCACCGACGTCAACAACCACTACATCGCCCAGGGCACGATGGAGTACGACGTCGTCGAGGGTTTCTGGGGCGACGCCGGCGAGTCGATCGACGTCTACTACGCCGTTAACGACTTCGTGCGGGCGAACGGGGCGAACAAGGAATGACGCTTCCGGTCACACGGATCCCGCTGCGCCGCTTTCAAGACGAGCGAGGCTGGTTCACGGAGCTGATGCGCGCGTCGTCGCTGCCGAAGGCCGTGCGCCAGTCGAATCTCGTGTTCTCGCGGCGCGGAAAGGCGTCATCCGCGGCCTGCATTACCACGAGCGCGGGCAGGACGACCTCTTTGCCTGCGTACGGGGCACGGTGCGCGTCGTCGTGCTCGACCGTGAGACCGGCGAGACGTTCACGGAGGACATCGGCGACGAGAATCCAGTCGCGATCTACATCCCCGGCACGCTCGCGCACGGCTACGAAGCACTGACGGACTGCCTCTTTCTCTACCACGTGACGGAGGAGTACGATGCCGCCGCGCCCGACGAGCACGGCGTGTGCTGGGCGGACGAGCGGGTCAAGCATCTGTGGAGCACGGAGCAACCGATCCTCTCGGAGCGCGACGCGGCCGCGTGCTCATAACGGGCGCGCGAGGCCAGCTCGGCGTTGCGCTGACCGAGGCCTTTCCCGGCGCGATCGCGCTCGGCCGCGACGACTGGGATGTCGTCCTACCGCCGCCTCCGCTCGATCCCCCCGACCTCGTGCTTCACGCAGCCGGCTGGACGGACGTCGACGGGGCGGAAGACGATCCGCAGGGTGCTGCGGCTGTGAACGTCGGCGGGACCGCGCATGCCGTCTCGCTCGGGGCGCCGCTCGTCTATTTCTCCACCGACTACGTCTTCGACGGCGCGAAGCGCGAGCCCTACGTCGAGTCAGATGGGCCTCGCCCACTCTCCGTGTACGGCCGCACAAAGCTGCACGGCGAGGCTGCCGCCGGCGAGCGCGCGTGGGTCGTCCGCACGTCCGGCCTGTTCGGTTGGACGTCGCACAACTTCGTGCGGACGATGCTGCGGCTCGGAAGAGAGCGCGACGAGGTGTCGGTCGTCCACGACCAGCGCGGCGCACCCACGTACGTCGGTCATCTTGCGGCAGCGGTGGCGGAGATCTTGGAGCTGCCGTTCGGCGTCTATCACGTCGCGGCCGGCGGCGACTGCACGTGGGCGGAGTTCGCGGAGGCGATCTTCGAGGAATCGAGTCTCGACTGCCGCGTGTGCAGGATCACGACGGCCGAGTGGGGCGCCCGCGCGCGGCGGCCGCCGTACTCCGTGCTCCGCAGCGAGAAGCGGGGCACGCCGCAGCTGCCGGACTGGCGCGTCGGCCTGCGCGCCTGTCTGGACCGAGTCTAGGAAGCAAGCGCGACGCGCGGCGCACCGCGGTCGGCGAGAACTTCGGCGAACGCCGCGACGACGACCGGGTCGAACTGCGTGCCCGCGTGGCGTTCCAGCTCCGCGAGAGCGGCGTCGATCGTCAGCGCGTCCGCGTACGGACGCTGCGACGTCATCGCGTCGAACGCGTCGCAGACAAAGACGATCCTCGAGATGAGGGGGATGTCGGTGCCGGCGAGGCCGTCGGGATAACCGGTGCCGTCGAACCGCTCATGGCTGGAGCGGACGAAGCGGGCGACATAGGAGAGCGCCGTCGCGCCCTGCAGGATCCGCTCGCCGATGAGCGTGTGCCCCCGCACGAACCGCCACTCCTCTTCGCTCAGCGGCGTCGGCTTCGAGAGCACGCCGTCCGGGATCGCCATCTTCCCGACGTCGTGCAGCGCACCGGCGAGGCGCGCCCACTCCACGTCGTTCTCGGCAAGGCCCATCCTGCGTGCAAGCGCCTCCGCGAGCTCGGCGACCCCGGTCACGTGATGGCCGAGCATCGGATGCCGTTCCGCAAGCGCGCGGAGGAGGACGTTGCTCGACTGGTCGCCGGCCGAGAGACGGCCACCTTGCTTGTGCATGTACATCCGCTGGTCGGCGAGCCGCAATGCCTCCTCGGGAATGCGCGTCTCGTCCGGCAGAAGCACTGATCCGAACGCCGCGGTGATCGTGAACCCTTCGCCGTGTTCGCCGAGCGCGCGTGCGGCACCGGCGATCACGAGGCCCGTCTCCCGGTCGTCGTTGCCCACGACGATGCAAAACTCGTCGCCGCCCATTCGGTATGCCTCTCCGCGCCCACTGACGAACTGGCTGAGGTTTGCGCCGAGGCGGGCGAGCAGCGAATCGCCGGCGAGGTGCCCGAACGAGTCGTTGTACAGCTTGAAGCCGTTGAGGTCGTAGAGGACCAAGACGAGGTCGCACGCGGGATCGTTCAGCGCCGGGCCGAGATCGTCGAAGAGCTTGCGACGGTTGCCGAGGCCGGTGAGGGGATCCGTCCGCGCCTCGCCGCGCGACTCCGCGATCATCTTCATGTTCTCCGCGAAGGTCAGTGCCATCCGCGCGATTACAGCGAGGATTGCGGCGCTCGCGAGCGCGAGTGACAGCGGGTTGATGCGGTGCTCGTGGTCGTAGAGGAAGACGCCGAGCGCGGCAAGGCCGAAGACCGCCGGCGCGGCCAGGAGCGGCCAGCCGTCGACTCTGGCGGCACTTGAGCGACTCTGCGGTTGCCAGGCGGCCCACGCGAGCAGCAGTCCGCCCGCGATCCATCCGAGATCGGTCGGGCTTCCGTACACATACGAGCTGGTCGCCGTCTCGTAGAGGTAGAGGCAGTCGCTGATGGAGAAGACGAGCAGGCCCGCCGCGATCAGGCCCCAGGTGCGGCCGGGCTTCCAGCCCGTGACTGCAAGCGCCCAGACGACGAGTGCGATCAGCGTCAGGTCCGCGAGCGGATAGGCGAGGTTCGTTGCCACGGCGGCCGGTGACCCCCCGATCGTGCCCAGAACGGCCTCGAAGACGACTGCGGTGCCGAGGGCGGCGACGGCCAAGCCCCCGATGACGCCGTCCAGCCAGAGGCTCCCGCGGAGCGTGCCGGTGCGAGAACGCAGGAGGAGCACGATCGCGGCGTAGGCGGGCGGGTACACCGCAAGGAATCCGATGTCGGCGATCGACGGGAAGGGCGGGGTCGGGTCGTTCGCGACCGTGAAGGTCCAGATCGTGTCGCCGATTCCCCACGCGCAGACCGCGGCGCCCATCAGGATCCACGCCACGCGATCCCGTTCCCGCAGGATGCCGCGCGCGACGCACGCAGCGCCCGCCGCGAGCATCACATTGTTGTAAACCCAGTTGTTGAGGACGTCGGTGAGCCCGCTGCTCAGGTGGAAGGTGTATTCCACCGCGCAGAGCATGAGGGCCGCCGTGAGCGCAAGCAGGGCGCCCGTCGCCGTCCGGCTCGTTGCGAGCTGCCGCATCTCTCAAAGATCGACGCCGCGGAGACGCGGGGCATCCCCCGATCGAGGGGCGCGGTTCTTAGCCCCAGGAGGACGTCTCGACGACCGGTGCGCGCTCCTTGAGCGGCTCCCACCAGGCGCGATTCGTCTCGTACCAGCGGACCGTCTCGGCCAGCCCGGCCTCGAAGGCGATCTCGTCAAGCCATCCGAGCTGAGCGCGGAGCTTCGTCGAGTCCAGCAGGTAGCGGCGGTCGTGACCCGGCCGGTCCGGGACGATTGTCTTCAGTGACGCCGGCTTCCGGGTCAGCGCCAGCACGGAGTCGGCGATCTCCTCGATCGTCTTCTCGACTCCGGAGCCGACGTTGTACGTCTCGCCCTCCCGCCCGTGGTCGAGCACGAGCTCGATCGCGCGGCAGTGGTCGCGCACGTGCAGCCACTCGCGCTTGTTCTGCGTCGACGTGTAGAGCGGTAGCGGCCGATCATCGAGCGCGTTCGTGACGAACAGCGGAATCACCTTTTCTGGGAACTGGAACGGGCCGTAGTTGTTCGAGCAGTTGCTGATCGTCGTCGGCAGGGCGAAGGTCTCGAAGTAAGCACGGACGAAGTGGTCCGCGCCCGCCTTCGACGCGTTGTAGGGCGTGCGCGGTCGGTACGGCGAGTCCTCGCGGAACTGCTCGTCCGAGTCGAGCGGCAGGTCGCCGTAGACCTCGCACGTCGAGACGTGGTGGAAACGCTGCACGCCGTGTCGGCGGGCTGCTTCGAGCAGAAGCTGTGTCCCTACGACGTTCGTGCGCGCGAACAGGCCGGGATCGAGAACGGCGAGGCTGTTGTGCGACTCCGCGGCGAAGTTGACGACGACGTCGATCTCGTGCTCGGCGAGCGTTTGCAGCGCGAGCTCGAGATCCGCGATGTCGCCCTGCACGAACGGGACGTCGTCGGGCACGTTCTCGCGCACCCCTGCGTACGTGAGCACGTCATACGCCACGACGTGATCGGCGGCGCGGGCCTCGCGCCAGTAGCGGACGAAGTTCGAGCCGATGAATCCGGCCGCGCCGGTGACGAGGATCTGCACCGCCGAAGTCTAGTCGTGGCCCTCGTGCTTTTCCTTGCCGTGCTTCTTCGGAGTCGCCGATCCAGGTGCGGAGCACTCCTCGACCGAGGCGAGCGCCCGCGAGACCTCGGCGCGGTCCGGCTCGAGCTGCTGCGCGTGCTGCAGGTACGGCTCGGCTTCGTCGCAACGACCGAGCTGGAGGAGCGTGAAGCCGAGGTTGTAGTTCGCATACCCTTCGTAGAGGTCGCCCGGGCCGGTCCCCTGCAGGGCCGGGACTGCCTGCTGGAGGAGGGGGAGCGCTTCCGAGTAGCGGCCGCGCTTCATCAGCGACCACGCCTCGTCGTTGAGCTGGTGTGGATCGCCGGACGGAGCCGCGACGGTGCTCGGCGTCGTGGAGGGTGCCGCGGTCGTCGTGGGCGTTGCGCGCGCGCTCGTAGTCGGCTTCTCGCGCGCGGTCGGGGCCGCACGCGTCTCCGAGTGATCTTTGAAGAGGACGGCGGCGAGAACGATGCCCAGCACGAGCGCGCCGCCGAGGGCCGCCGCGACGAGAAGCCGGGGCGCCGCAGGACGCCGGCTCGGAGCAGAGACCGCGGGCGCGGTGACGGGATACGTGCGCGTGCTCTGCGCGGACGCTTCCAGCGCGTGGCGCAAGCCTGCGACGAACTCCGCGCCCGACGCATAGCGGTCGGCCGGATCCTTCGCGAGCGCTCGCTCGAACACGGCGTCCACGGTGGGCGGCAGGTGGCTTCGCTCGCTCACGGATGGAACCGGAGCGTGCACGTGCGCCGCAGCCTCGGCCGTAGGCGACTCGCGCTCGAACGGCCTGTGGCCGGTCAGCAGCTCGTATGCCACGACCGCAAGGCCGTAACGATCGCTCGCGGGCGTTGCGCGTTCACCGGTCGCCATCTCCGGTGCGAGATAGCCGGCGGTTCCGAGCACCGTTCCGGCTGCCGTGAGCGACGCCATCCCTGCGGCGCTGGCGATGCCGAAGTCGCCGACGCGAACGTCGTTCTCGTCGTCCAGCAGCAAGTTTCCCGGCTTCACGTCGCGGTGGACGATGCCGTGCGCATGCGCGTGGTCGAGCGCACGCGCTGCCTGGTCGATCCAGCGCACCACGCGCATGGGCGGTTGCGCACCTTCGTTGCGCAGCCGCTGGTCGAGCGACCCGCCGGTCATGTGCTCCATGACGAAGTACGGCCGTCCCCGCGCCTCTCCGACGTCGTAGATCATCACGATGTTGGGATGGTTCGACACTCGCGCGGCGGCACGGGCTTCGCGTGCGAACCGTTTTTGCGCGCCGTCGTCGCCGAGGAACGCCTCCCGCAGCACCTTGACGGCGACCACGCGGCCGAGCGTGGAGTCGGTGGCGCGGTAGATATCCCCCATTGCGCCGTGCGCGACGAGCTCGACGTCGCGGTAGCGTGCGGGCAGGATCGACGTCGCGGCTTCCATCGTTCGGTGCCGCTCTGCTACCCGTCGGCAGCGAAGCGGAACCGCCGGAAGTCAGGGTTCCGTAAGGATTCGATGGCGTGCGCTAGCCTGATCTAGCGCCTGTGCTGACCCTCCGCCGAGCGACCGTTCTCGTCCTGCTGCTCTCCGGCCTCAGCGCCGCCGCCGGTTCGGCGCGCTTCACGCCGCCTGCGTTGAAAGGGACGCCGCAGTTCGTGATCCGCGGGCACGGCTGGGGACACGGCGTCGGCATGGGGCAGTGGGGCGCGTACGGCTACGCCAAGAACGGCTATGCGTACGACAAGATCCTTGCGCACTACTACCCCGGTACAGAGCTCCGCGAGGCGACCGTCAAGAACATGCGCGTGCTGCTTGCGAACACCGCGAGCGTGACGATCTCCAGCACCGGACCGTGGAAGCTGAAGGACGGCGACGCCGTAGTGACCACCCTCCGCGCCGGCAAGCTGACGCTCAATCCGCAGCTCACGTTCAAGCTCCCGGGTGAGGCCGTAGCCGAGACGTTCACAGGCCCTTTGACATTCAGCTCGTCACCTACCGCACCGCTTGTATTCAAGAAGGCCTATCGCGGAACGTTCACCGTCGTGTCCGACGGAAAGAAGCTCACGCTCGTGAACGTCGTTCCGCTCGAGCAGTACCTGTACGCAGTCGTCCCGTCGGAGATGCCGAAGACGTGGCTTCCCGAGGCGCTGAAAGCGCAGGCGGTTGCAGCGCGCTCGTACGCGCTCGCGACACGTAAGACCGGAGCGTTCGACGTGTATCCCGACACGCGCGACCAGGTATACGGCGGCCTCGACGCGGAGGCTCCCACGTCGACAGCGGCAGTCGACGCGACCGCCGGCGACATCCTCACGTACGACGGTCGCACCGCGAAGACGTACTTCTTCTCGACGTCGGGTGGTCGCACCGCCGCGGTGTCCGACGTCTGGAAGTCGACTCCGATCCCCTACCTCGTATCGGTCCCTGATCCGTACGACTCGTTGTCGCCCTACCACGATTGGGGACCGCTCGCTTTCGACGCCGACAAGCTTGCGAAGGCGCTGAAGGTGAAGGGGCGGTTGCTCGACGTCCAGACGACGGCGAACGCGTCTCAGCGCGTCGACACCGTCACGGCCGTCGGCGAGAGCGGCGAGAAGGAGCTCTCCGGCCCGGACGTCCGCACGGCACTGGGCCTCCGCTCGACCTGGTTCTCCGTCGGGGTCCTCGCACTCGATCCGCTCCCGCGGAAGACCGTGACCTACGGCTCGAAGGCGACGTTGACAGGTTTGGGGCGCGATCTCTCCGGGCTCCAGCTCGAGGTCGAGATGCCGCCCGCCGTCAGGTTCACGCCGATGCGCCCGATCGCCACGGCGGCAGACGGGACGTTCGCGGTCACCATCAAGGCGGCGGGGCCGGCCGGCTACCGCGTCACGAGCAGCGGCATCACCACGCCTCCGACGACGATCACCGTCGCGCCGCGGGTGTCGCTGAAGGCGAGCGCGGACCTGACGAGCCTTGTCGGCGCGATTCGGCCGAAGTTGCCCGGCGCCCGCGTTCAGATCCAGCAGCGGGACCGGACGACGGGGCGGTGGCTCTCGCTCGGCAAGACGAAAGCGGACACCGCAGGCCGGTTCACCTATACGCCTTCGATTCTCGCCGGCACGTACCGCGCGCGGGTCAGCCTGTCCGGCTGGGCCGCCGGGCTCTCGGCCGAAGTCGTCGTCTGATGATCCGTGCCACAGCCGTGGCGGCCGTCGTCGCCCTCGCCGGAGCGGCACACGCGCAAGCAGCGCGGTTCGCCGTCGGCGTCGACCGTTCCGTGCCGCTGCCTCACGTCGCTGCGCAGCTGCGCGCCTTTGGCCCCGTGTCGCGCGAGCTCGCCCCTCTCCACGTGCTCGTGGTCGACGCTTCGACCGTGCGCGGCGCGAGGCGCATCGCAGGCGTGCGCTGGGTGGAATGGCTCGGCTCGCGCCGCCGCAGCGTCGCGTTTACGCCCACGGATCCACTTGTCACGAAGCAGTGGTACGTGCAGCAGGACCGTGCATTTGACTTCTGGCCCGACTTTCCGGAATTGCCGGCCGTGAAGGTCGCGGTCATCGACTCGGGGATTGACATGACGCACCCCGATCTCGCGAGTCGCATCTTGCTCACGCGAACCTTCGTCGGCGGCTCCGTTGCCGATCACGAAGGTCACGGAACGTTCGTCGCGGGGGAGATCGCCGCTGCGATCAACAACACGGAGGGCATCGCCGGCATTGCCTTCCCGGCGCAACTCCTCGTTGCGAAGGTCGTGCGCGCCGACGGCTCGGTCTCGCTCGAGGCGGAGGCTGCCGCGATCCGGTGGGCCGCCGACCAGGGTGCACGGGTGATCAACCTCAGCCTGGGCGGACTGCGCGATCCGCGCAACCCGTCGCGCGACACGTACTCGCCGCTCGAGGCCGCCGCGGTCGACTACGCGGCGGCGAAGGGAGCAGTGCTCGTCGCGGCTGTGGGTAACAGCGATCAGGCGCCGAGCTCGCCGTGGCCGTACGCCGGCTACCCCGCCGCGCTGCCGCACGTCCTCGGCGTCAGCTCGCTTGCGCGCGACGGCTCCGTCTCGAGCTTCTCCGACCGCGATGCGGTCTTCAACGACATCGCCGCTCCAGGAGAGGAGGTCCTCTCGACGCTTCCGCGCACTCTGACGGCCAACAATCCGACATGCACCGACCAGGGCTATTCCAACTGCGGCCCGGAGGACTACCGGCGCCCGCGCGGCACGTCGTTCGCGGCGCCTCAAGTCGCCGCCGCGGCCGCGCTGCTCCTTGCGCAGAGCCCGGAGTTGACGGAGGGTCAGGTGACGACGCTGCTCGAGCGGACGGCCGTCGACGCGAACGCCGCCAACGGCTGCGCGGCGTGTACGCCGCTGCGCGATTCGCTTTCCGGCTGGGGCCGACTCGACATCGCCAGCGCGCTCGCCGCCGTCACCAAGAGCACACTTCCGGCGGCCGACCGGCTCGAGACGAACGACGACATCGGCGCCCAGACGGGCCGCCTCAAAGGCGGCCGCGGCAAGCTGACGGCCACGCTCGACTTCTGGGACGACCAGACAGACGTGTACGCGGTCGATCTCCGCGCCCGGCGGCGCCTGTCGCTATCGGTAGCCGGCGCGGCCGGCACGATCATCCACCTGCGCCTGTGGAGTCCGCAGGCAACGTCGGTCTTCGCCGGGTCGAGCCGCAAGCTCAGCGTCGCGCACGCCGCGCGGCCGGGTTCGCGGCAAGGGTTTTCCTACGTGCCGGCGGCCGGCAAGGGAGGCCGCTATTACCTGCAGGTGACGATCGCCAAGCCCGGCGCGGGCCGCTACACGCTCAGCTGGAAGCGCTAGAGAAGCTCGTCTTCGGGGACGTCGCGCAGGACGCGCGCAGGGTTGCCGACGACGATCTTGCGCGCCGGCACGTCCTTCGTCACGACGGCCCCCGCGCCGACGAACGCCTCCTCGCCGATCTCCACGCCCGGGCAGAGCACTGCGCCGCCGCCGACGCGTGCGCCGCGGCGGATCGTCGGGCCCTTCACGAGCCCGCGCCGGCGCTCCGTGCGGCCCATGAAGTTGTCGTTCGTCGTGACCACGCACGGGGCGATGAACACGTTGTCCTCGAGCACCGAATACGCGGTGATGTAGGCATCCGCCTGAATCTTCGTGAGCGCGCCGATCGTGGTGTCGTTCTCGACGAGCGAGCCGCGACCCACCACGACGTCGTCGCCGATCGTCACGCGCTCGCGCACGCACGACTGGTCACCGAGGATGACACGCGCGCCGATGGTCGTCCCGGCGAAGACGATCGCGCCCGTCGAGACGACGGTGCCCTCGCCGAGGTGGGCCGGCGGCAGCTCCTCGCGCTTCGCGGTCGAGCGGGGCGAGAGCGTCGGCTGCTTGCCGACGACGGCTCCCTCCAGCACCCTGACACCCTCGCCGAGCACTGCTCCCGGGTAGACGACCGCCGTTGGATGGATGTCAGCCAGTTGCTTGTCCCTTGCTTCGCTTCGCTCGCGCTCGGGGCTCGCGCCTGCGGCGCTCGCATCGGTCGGCGTTCGGCGCGACGCTGCTTCGGCGGTCGGTTGGTGAGCGGTGCGGCAGAGCCGCACCGCCGGCGAGTACGGAGGGGCCAAAGGGGACGAACACGATCACCTGGCGTCGAGGCTTCCTTGGAGGCGCTCGAGCGTGCGGACGACCTTCAGCCCGTCCTGCGCGACCTTGCGGCCGTCGCCGCGGCCGTCGATCAGCTCGAGGAAGGCCTCACATTCGGCCTTCAGGGGCTCGACGTTGGAAATCTTCGGGCTGAAGACGTCCCCGGTGCGCGTCAGCCATTCGCCGTAGCTCGTCGGCGCCGATTCCGGCGCCTTGTCGTAGATCGTCACCTTCTGGTCGAGCTCCATGTCGTCGAAGACGACCATCTTCTCGCGTCCCACGACGGTGATGCGGCGCATTTTGTGCGGATCGAGCCACGAGAGGTGCATGTGTGCGATCCGCCCCGACGGAAAGCGCAGGTAGCAGAAGACGACGTCCTCGACATGCTCGCTGAGAAAGTCGCGCCCTTGCGCCGTCGCCTCCGACGGTTCCTCGTCGAGGAGGTGCAGGACGACAGACAGGTCATGCACGCCGAGCGACCAGAGCGCGTTCTCGTCCCGGCGGATCTTGCCGAGGTTCTGCCGGTTGCCGTAGACGTAGAGCACGTCGCCGATCTCTCCGGCTTCGATGAGCTCCTTGAGCTTGCGAACGCCCGGGTGATACAGCAGCAGATGGCCGGGCATGAGCACGAGCGACGCCGACGCGGCGAGCGCGACGAGCTCCTCCATCTCGGAGGCGCGCATGGCCGGCGGCTTCTCGACGAGCGCATGCTTTCCCGCCTCGAGCGCCCGCTTCGCGAGCGCGTAGTGCGTCGGCACCGGCGTCGCAATGATCACCCCGTCGATCGAGTCCTCGGCAAGCAGAGCGCCGTAGTCCGAGAACACGCGCACGTTCGGGTAGCGCGCGCCGTAGCGCTCACGTGGCTCGGCGTCGAGGTCGCAAAGCGCGACGAGAGCGCCCAACTCGTCGAAGTTGCGTGCGAGATTCGGGCCCCAGTAGCCGAGGCCGACCACGGCGACGTTCTTCACAGCTTCCAGACCTTGTCCTCGGTCTCGATGCCTTTCGTGGCGTTCCGGAAGTCGACGATCACCTTGCCGCGACGTACGACGTCGGCGTAGTCGATCGACGAGTGCGCCGTCACGATCGCAACGCAGTCGTACTCCGCGGGCTCGAGGCGATTCGCGGACGTCGTCGATGTCGGCCTTGTAGGCCACGCCGAGAATCAGGATCTTCGAGCCGCTGACGGACTTTTGCGCTCCGTGGTTCAGTGCCTGCGAGACGACCGAGCGGCAGAAGTACGGCATGTTGCTGTTCACCTCGCCGGCGAGCTCGACGAACCGCGTCGAGAAGTCGAACTCTCGCGCCTTCCACGTCAGGTAGAAGGGGTCGATCGGGATGCAATGTCCGCCGAGACCGGGCCCGGGCTTGAAGGACATGAAGCCGAACGGCTTCGTCGCCGCGGCCTCGACGACCTCCCAGACGTCGATGTCCATCCGATCGCAGAGCTGCGCAAGCTCGTTGACGAGGGCGATGTTCACTGAGCGGAAGATGTTCTCGAGCAGCTTCGTCAGCTCCGCGGCTTCCGGAGTCGAGACGACGTGCACTTCGTCGATCGCCTTGCGGTAGAGCGCTGCGGCAGCCTCGGCTGAAGCGGTATCGATGCCACCGACGATCTTCGGTGTGGTTTTCGTCGTGAACGTGTGGTTGCCGGGGTCGACGCGCTCGGGTGAGAACGCGACATGGAAATCAGGGCCTGCTTTCAGGCCGCTGCCTTCTTCGAGGAGCGGCAGCAGGATCTCGCGCGTCGTTCCCGGGTACGTCGTCGACTCGAGAACGACGAGCTGGCCTTCGCGGAGGTGCGGCGCGACGTCGCGCGCGGCACGCTCGATGTACGAGAGGTCCGGCTCGCGCTGGGGCGACAGCGGCGTCGGAACGGCGATGAGGATCGCGCCCGCGTCGCGTACGACGGAGAAGTCGGTCGTCGCGGCGACCGCGCCGGATTCGACGAGTGGCTTGAGCGTCTCGGACGAGACGTCGCCGATGTGACTCTCGCCGCGGTTGAGCGCTTCCACGAGCGGCTCGGCGATGTCGACGACGACGGCCCTCTGTCCGGCCTCGGCGAAAGTCCGGGCAAGCGGCAGCCCCACATAGCCCGCACCGATCACTACAATGTCCGAGTTCACGCGCGCGAAGGGTACAGAGCCGCCGCGATTCGCTCTGCGGCATGACCGTCGCCGTAGAGCAGCGGCCGTTCCTTCGGCATATTCGCGCTTGCAACGGCGCGCTCGAGCGCCGCCGGGTCGTCGTCCACGAGCACGTTGGCGCCGACCTCCACCGTGTCGATCCACTCCGTCGACGGTCGGAGCGTCACGCACGGAACGCCGTACCAGTACGCCTCCTTCTGCAGCCCGCCGGAGTCGGTGAGGATCACGCGGGCCTGTGCCGCGAGCGCGGAGAGGTCGAGGTACCCGAGCGGGGCGACGAGTTGCACGTGCGGTCCGAGACCTGACACCACTGAAGCAGTGCGCGGGTGTGCCGGGAACACGATCGGCTCGTCCAGCCGATTCAGTCCCGCGACGATCCGCCGCAGGCGGTCGTGCTGGACGTTCGATTGTCGGTGGATCGTGCACACGAGGTAGTGCTGCGGCTCGACGCCGAAGCCCTGAAGCACCGTCGAGCGCGCGCGTGCGATCGGAGCGAAGAGGTCGAGCGCGTCGCGCATGACGTCGCCCACGACCTCGATCCGGCCGCCGACGCCCTCGCCCTCGAGCGTCGTGCGCGATCGTTCGTCGGGCGCGAGCAACAGCCGGGCGAGGCTGTCCACCGCGATGCGGTTTCGCTCCTCCGGCATCGACAGGTCGCCGCTGCGGAGGCCGGCTTCGACGTGGGCGACCGGGACACCGGCCGAAAATGCCGCGCGCGTGCCGGCGAGCGTCGAGTTTGTGTCGCCATAGACGAGCGCCCAGTCGGGGTGCTCGCGATCCAGGGCGGCGACGATTCCCGGCTGCATCGCGTCGGGATTGGCCGAGTGGAGGTCGAGGCGGTAGGCCGGCTCCGCCAGTCCGAGCTCGTCGAAGAAGACCTGCGAAAGCTCCCGGTCGTAGTGCTGCCCCGTGTGGAGGACGGTCTCCTCGAGGCCTGCGGCGCGGAGCGCGAGTGAAAGCGGGGCGGACTTGATGAACTGTGGCCGGTTTCCGACCACCGAGAGGACCTTCACGAGGGCAGCCTAGGCTGCGCCCGGGGCCGTGGCCGGTCTACGTGCCGAACTCGCGCTCGGCGCAGACCGAACAGTAGAACGCGAGCTCCGGCAGCTCACCCTGCTCCAGATCATCCGTCCGGTAGCCCCGCCAGCCCCAGGCATAGGAGCCGCTCACCGTGCCGCACTCGGCGCAGAGAAGCGGCGCGACGGACTGAGAGCTCCGGCCGCTCGCGTTCTCGGTGTCCCGATCCCCCTTCATGCGCGAAACGATGGCATGGGGAAGCACTCGAATCTACTGACCGTTCCGCTGATTTCCCTCGACGCGGGTCCTGTCGTCGACGGCCGTCAGGAAGCGCCTGCAGGAGACGCCGTGGGGAGCTCGCCGAGACTGGGCGCCTTCCGGATCGCTGGACTGAGCGTGCCCCAGAGCGCGAGGATCAGGCCGAAGGCGGCGAAGACGGCCACGGTCGTGCGCGGTGAGACGCTGCCGAGCAGGAGACCCGCCGCGAGCGGGCCGAGCGGGGCGATCAGCAGCGAGATGTTGCTCCTGACGCTCTCGACGCGGCCGAGCAGCCGGTCCGGGGTGAGCGCCACCCGGTAGCCGACCACGACCGAATCCGTCACCGGCGCGGCGATCCCAAAGGGCACCAGGGCGGCCACGAGCACGTACGCGTTCGGCCAGATGAGAAACAGCCAGCTCCCGACCCACGTCCAAAGCTCCATCAGCAGGATCGCGCGGATCGACAGGACCCGCCGGAAGAACGGCGATGCGAGCGAGCCGACGAGCGTCCCCGCGCCGAAGACGGCAATCAGCGCCCCGATCTCGCCGCCCGAGAGTCCCTGGCGCCTGCCGACGACGATGAGAATCAGCAGCATGCCGGGAACGAGGAAGTTCCCGAGCCCGTACAGGAAGGCGCACGTGCGAAGGAACGGCTGGCCCCAGAGGAAGCGGGCGCCCTCGGCGATCTGCGCGCGGAGCGGCGACCGGTCCGCTTCGCGCGTCTCCTGGAACGGGGTCCGCATCGCGAGCAGCGCAACCGTGGAGCAGACGTAGGACACCGCGTCGGCGAGGAAAGGCACCCACCGGCCGAGACCGAAGAGGGCGCCGCCGACCGGCGGTCCCGCGAGCCGCACCGTCGCACTCCGAGCCTCCTGTGCGCCCACCGCGGCAGGCAGCTGGCGCCGGGGAACGACTGCGCGCAGGGCGCCGGTTGCCGCCGGGCCGAAGAACGACGATCCCGTGCCCTCGACGAACGCGACGACGAGGATCTGCCAGACGGCTGGGTGCCCGAAGCCGACGATCGCGGCCAGGCTTCCGAGCGCCAGCGCGCGCAGCACATCCGCCGCGATCATCAGGCGCATGCGGTTCCAGCGGTCTGCTGCGACGCCGGCGAGCAGGCCGAAGAGCGCGAAGGGCGTGAGCCGCGCAAATGTCACCAGCCCTGCCTGCGCCGGCGAATGCGACTGCGCGAGCACGAGCAGCGGATACGCGATCGTCGTCGACTGAGTGCCGGCGGCTGACAGGAACTGCCCGAGCTGCAACACCACGAAGTCGCGGTTTCGCCGCAGGGGAACCATGGTGGTGGGCAAGACGCTGCGCAACGTCGAAGCTGGCCGTGAAGGATGCCGCGCGAGAGCGTTTCAGCGACGATGACCCTGTGGCACACGTGGCGATGGCCAGCCGTCTTTCCGCGTGCGGCATGCTTTGCGCGCTGCTCGGGGGCTGTGGTTCCTCGGCGGCATCGCACCCGTCGCGGTCGGACGGCAGTCCGCGTCTCACCTTCGGTTACGACGCGGCGCTGCCGCTCCAATACGTCAATCGCGGCCGCATCAACCGTCGCACAGACCCGATCGCCGTCGACGACGTCTCGTTCCGCAGCGAACGCCAGCGGATCGAGGGCTACCTGCTTCTGCCGCCGAGCCGGGTGCGGCGTCCCGCGGTCGTCTTCGTGCACGGGACCGGCGGCGACCGCGGCGAGCTGCTGGAACGAGCCCGCTGGTTGGCGGGTCGTAACGTCGTCACGCTGACGATCAGCGAGCCGTCGACGTTCCTGCTTGCACGCGCTGGAGGAGGCGCAGCCGCGGTGCTGAAGCAGATTCAGGCAGCGCAGGTCCGCGACGTCGTCGCCGTCCGTCGGGCGGTTGACCTGCTCCGGTCGCTGCCGCAGGTCGACCCAAGGCGCATCGGCTATCTCGGCTGGAGCGCCGGCGCGAGGACCGGCACGTTGGTGGCCGCTTCGGAGCCGCGTGTCAAGGCACTCGTTCTCCTCTCTGCCGGTGCCGCCCCGATCGCCGCGTACGTCGCGAATGCTCCCCCGAATCTGCGCCGCGCGGTGCGGCTGGCTCTCGGCAGCATCGATCCCATCCGCTACATCGCGATGGCCCGCCCCGGGAGCGTCCTGCTCGAGGATGGGTCAAAAGACCAGACGGTTCCGCGTCGCGCGCTGCTGAACATCGTCCGAGCCGCGCCAAATGGGACGACAGTGCGTTGGTACAACGCACCGCACGCACTCGACAGCGCGGCGTACCGCGACGCCTTCGATTGGCTGGCACGCAAGCTCCCGATCAACGGTCCCGCCGTCGAGCGCGGTTAGCCTGCCCGAGATGTCCCACCACTCAGCGTCTGCTCAGCGTCCGCACGAGGTGCTCGCTGCGAGGTTCGGCTTCGACGCCTTTCGTCCCGGACAGGAACGGGTCGTCGACGCGCTCCTCGCGGGCAGGTCGGCGCTCGCCGTGTTTCCGACGGGAGCGGGCAAGAGCCTCTGCTACCAGTTGCCGGCACTGCTCCTCGAAGGGATGACGATCGTCGTCTCGCCGCTGATCGCGCTGATGAAGGATCAGATCGATTTCTTGCGGCGAAACGGGATCGACGCCGCGCGGCTCGATTCGAGCCTCGACGCCGCTGAGCAGCGTGAGATCTTCGATCGGCTGCGCGCCGGCTCCCTGAAGCTTCTCTACGTCGCGCCGGAGCGCTTCAACAACGAGCGTTTCCTCGCTCAGCTTGCGCGTTCGCGTATCTCGCTTTTTGCTGTCGACGAGGCGCATTGCATCTCTGAGTGGGGCCATAACTTCCGACCTGACTACTTGAAGCTGGCCGAGCGTGCTCGCGAGCTCGCCGCCGATCGCGTGCTGGCGCTGACCGCGACTGCGACCCCGGCCGTCGTCGCGGACATCCGGGCGGGCTTCGGGATCGAGGAAGCGGATGCGGTCGTCACCGGCTTCTACCGGCGGAACCTGATGCTGCTGACGACACCGGTCACAGCAGCCGAGCGAGACGCGAGATTGGTGGAGCGGCTGCGCGAGCGTCCCTCCGGATCGACGATCGTCTACGTGACGCTGCAGCGGACGTCGTTGCGGATCGCCGAGCTTCTTGCCGGCGCGGGTCTGCCGGCCCGTCCGTATCACGCCGGGATGAGCGCGGCGGATCGGGTCGCGGTGCAGGAGTGGTGGGCGGGTTCGCCGCAGGCGATCGTCGTCGCGACGATCGCGTTCGGGATGGGGATCGACAAGGCCGACGTCCGCTACGTCTACCACTACAACCTGCCGAAGAGCCTCGAGTCATACTCGCAGGAGATAGGACGCGCCGGTCGCGACGGCGAGGAGAGCATCTGCGAGCTGTTCGCGTGCCCGGACGACGTTCCGACGCTGGAGAACTTCGCTTACGGCGATACGCCGACGTGCGAGGCGCTCGCGGGCCTGCTCGCGAACGTGCTCGAGCACCCAATCGGAGCGGAGTTCGCAGTCTCGGAGTACGAGCTCTCCGTTCGCCACGACGTGCGCCCGCTGGTTCTCAAGACGGTCCTTACTTACCTCGAGCTCGACGGCGTGCTCAGGCAGGGCACGCCGTTCTACGCGGGCTACCGGCTGCGTCCGCTCGGGGAGGCGTCGCTGGAGGACGTCGTCGGCCGCTTCGACGAGGCCCGCGCCGGCTTCCTCCGGCGCTTGGTCGCGACGGGCAAGACGGGTCGGACCTGGACGACGCTTGCCCCCGACGATGCGGCGGCCGAGCTCGGTGAGGAACGCAGCCGGATCGTGGCGGCGCTCGAATATCTCGACCAGCAGGGCCTGGTCGAGCTGCAACCCGCCGAGTTGCGCCAGCGCTACACGCTCCTTGCGCTCCCGGACTCGGCGGCCGAGCTTGTCGATGGCTTGCTCGAACGCTTCGCGCGCCGGGAGCGCGCGGAGACCGCCCGGATCGAGAACGTCCTCGCGCTCGTCACCCATGACGGCTGCCAGGTGTGCGCCCTCGTCGGCTACTTCGGCGAGACTCGCACCGAGCCCTGCGGCCACTGCAGCCATTGCCTGACCGGGCGCACCCAGCAACTTCCCCAGCCCGAAACGGAGCCGCCGATCGAGAAGATCGCCGACGCCGACGCGCTCACGGCGCTGCGCGCCAACGAACCCGACGCGCTCGGCACGCCGAGACAGCAGGCGAGATTCCTCGCCGGCATCACGAGCCCGGCAACGAGCCGCGCGAAGCTGACCGGGGACCCTCTCTTCGGCTCGCTCGCTGAGCGACGGTTCGCGGACGTGCTCGCCTGGTGCGTGGCGACAACGGCATAGTCGCCGCCCTCGATGCTGAACCGTTCGATCGAGCCCGAGCTCATCACGGAGCAGGCCCTCGCCAAGATCCGAGCGCTGAACGAAATCGCCGCACGGCGCGGCCAGTCGCTGGAGCAGATGGCCCTCGCCTGGGCGCTCCGCGATCAGCGGGTGACCGCCGCGCTCATCGGGGCGAGCAGCGTCGCGCAGCTCGAGAGCAACGTCGCAGCACTCGATCGCCTCGACTTCACCGACGACGAGCTTGCGGAGATCGACCGCTTCGCAACGGACAGCAACATCAACATCTGGGCTGAATCGAGCACCGCCTGAGCTTGAGTTACGCCTGAAGCGCGCTAAGGACCGCGACACCAGCCGCGATCGCCGCGATACCGACCACCTGCAGCCGGACCACCCGTTCGCGGAACAGCACGAAGGCGGCAAGGGCTGCGACGGCGCCGAACTCGGAGGCGAGCACAGCGCTGACGGCGATTCCGTGTCGCGCGCCAAGCGCAAACGATGCAAAACCCACAACCTCTGCAACGCCGGCAACGAGCACCAGCGGCAGCGCGCTGCGGGTGAGCTTGAGCCGCGCGGTCAGCGCCAGCGGCACCGCGATCGCAAGGACGCCGATGACTCGCGGCGGAAGAATCGCCCAGCTGACAGGGAGGTTTGCAGCGATGTGCCCCGTCGCATACAAGCTGGCCCCGAACGACAGCGCGGCAGCGCCTGCGAAGAGTGCGGCCCGTAAGTCGTGAGCATGGGCACGTGAGCCCGAGGAGTCCGGACTCATCCCTACCAGCACGATCCCTGTCGCGACGACCACCAGGGCAGCACCGGACCCTGGGGCGAGATTTTCCCCTGCCAGAACCGCGATGAGGGCGGCGATTGCTCCCTCGGTCGAGACGATCGGCGCGACGACTCCGACCTTGCCGATCCTGAGTCCCGAGTACACGAGCACGAGTCCTGCGCAATTGCCGGCGCCGGCGACGATCAGCCAAAGCGTCGCGGATGCATCGAGATCGGGCACGCCCTGACTCGCGGCCCAGGGAAGCGTCACGGCCAGGCCGGTAAGCATCACCCAGGCCAGCACTGAGAGGACTCCGATCAGCCT
>WNFU01002897.1_pt1 | contig 23007 bp, 14 predicted proteins | sample 5400121 | NCBI WGS metagenome assembly WNFU01 (sample SAMN13153360, study PRJNA577476) | soil metagenome | isolation source: 100 cm soil or saprolite under grassland replicate 1 | place: USA:California | collected 2016-06-15
CTGCGGACGATCGTGGTCGAGCGGGATGCTCCGGGCGGCCAGGCCGGCACGTCGTCGCGAATCGAGAACTACCTCGGTTTTCGTCAGGCGTCTCCGGCGACGAGCTCGCGATGCGCGCATTGCAGCAGGCGCGGAGGCTCGGCGCCGAGATCCTCGTCACGCGCTCGATCACGCGCATCGACCCGGCGGCACGCCAGGTGCACCTCGACGGTGGTGACGTGCTGCGCGCGAAGACGATCATTCTCGCTTGCGGCGTCTCGTGGCGGCATCTGTCAGTCGAGGGATTCGACGGGCTCATCGGGAAAGGCGTCTTCTACGGCGCCGCCCGCAGCGAGGCTGCGAACACGCACGGGCTGGACGTCCACATCGTCGGGGCCGGGAACTCGGCGGGTCAGGCCGCGATGTTCTTCGCGAACCACGCACGAAGCGTGACGGCGACGGCCACCTCTCGTCAGCGCGATCTCATCGCCACTCGACGCGAGCGAGCAGTTCCCGCCAGCGAGTACGACCGGAGCGACCGGTGTCGTCAGCTCATCGACGAGTCGCACGGCGAGCGCCCGGCGGAAGACGTCGGCGCCATTCCGTGGATGTCGTTCTTCCCCCCGGTTTCTCGCCCCACCGCCCGCGCCTCGCACGCCACCGACTCCCGACGCCGCGCCCGACCCGCGTGTCGGTCGGAGCCCAAGCGCCTAGCGCATGACGCTGAACCGGCCTGCTGTCAAAGTGGCGCCGCCAGGCCCGTGCTAACTCAAAGCTGCGTAGATGGCGACCGCGACTGCGATGCCTCCCACGATGAACGCCGCGCTTCCAGCGGCGGCGCGCAGCCAGAACGGGAACGGCGAGACCCTGAACTCGGACCGCAGCCGCTCCAGCACCAGCGCACGCTGCTCGCCGGGGCTGCCGGGCGCGACGGCTGGCGCTTGCGAGCCTCGCTGCCCGAACCGGTGGGGGGTCCAGTCGGCATCGAAGAACAGGAATTGGCTGTCGCCGGCGCGGTCCGGAAGTCCGCGCGGAAACACCGTCGCAAACCTGGCGGCGAAGCTGGCGTAGCGCTCTTCCCTCGAGCGCTGCCCACGCGAGGCGTCGAGCGGCAGGACGACGATGACGCGCTCCGGCGCTCTGCGTTCGAGGACGTACTCGATCTCCCATGCCAGCCCGTCCGATGCGCCCGAGTGGACGATGATGGTCCCGGCCCGGGACGTGAGAGACGCCACCTTGTCCTGCCATTCGTCGTCGCACGCCGAAAGACGCTTGGCGCCCATCTCAGGCAATGCCTCGGAGGGGTTCGCGATCGCGAGCATGGGCGCGACATCCGCCACGAGCCGAGCGACGCGCTGTTCGAACATCGTTTCTCCCAGCCATGACCTGACGGGGCGGAGGCGGCCGCGCCGCCTGGGCGCTTCGTCGCCGTCCGTCTCGAACGGGCGCAGGTAGACGACCGGCGGCCGCGGATCCTGCTCCACCGTCGTCCAGTCTCCGGCCGTCACTCGCAACCGGCGACCGAGCCTGATCACCGGACGCGAGACACCGATCATCATCGCCCCAAAGCCGTACACAGACAGCCGCACCGGCCACGCCGCGCTATATCCAAGCCTGATGGCGGTCAGCCCCAGCGGAATGCAGAGCAGGCCGAGCGCGACCACGAGCACGCCGGCGTTCCGGCGCGTCCGGACGGCCGCGATCGAACCGGTCCGGCGGCGCCGACCACGCGGACCGCCGGGCCCGGCCGGATCAGGCGTCGCTGCCGGGGCACCGCCTGACGGCAGCGACGAACCACTAGTGGTGTTGCCGGAGCGAGCCGCCGTCACAGCTGGGAGCACCCCTTGCGTCTACGATCTCTGCGGCCGCAACGGGTTCGGCCGATCATACGACTGCGACGGCGCGCGCCCGAGGAGCTCGCCACGGTCGATCGTAGCTCGAGCGCGACGAGGTGCTCGCACGCGAGGAAGCTGTTGGGTCGGAAGGTGAGAGAACGGTCAACCGACGGCCCCGACGGGCGGCGTCTTTGCCTGGAAGCGGGAAAGCCGCGCGACGTGGGCCCGCGCGAGCGCTAGAAGCCGATCCTCGTCGGCGCAGATCTCGCAGCGCACGACGTGCACATCTCCGTTGGCGTCTCGCGCGACGAGGAAACCGGATGTCGGCCCGAAGGAGATCGTGATGTTGACGGGGCCGTTTTGAGGGGTGAGCGGGAAAGCGGTGTCGGTCTGTATGACCGCTCGTGTACGGGTTCTCAGGTCGACGATCGCGATGCCCCCGTCATCTCGCGGCGTCGCGACGAGTGTTCCGTCCTGCGAGAACACGGCTCCGTCGAAGGAGCCTGCAACGGACGAGACAAGCTTGCCGTCGTCCGTAGCAAAGATGGCAGCGCGGTCGGCGAACGTCGCGCGCGCGACTTGCCCGTCCGCGCTGAATCGGACGTCGCTGATCCCCTCATCCTTGCGGCCGAGATCCGCGATCCGCGCGCCGGTGGTCGCATTCCAGAGCCGAGCGCCGGAAGACCACGTCGTGAGCAAGCGGCTGCCGTCAGGACTGAAGAGGGCGACAACGTCGTAGCCCTCGCGGACGTCGCTGGCGAGAGGCCCCGCCTTTCGAAGCCAGGCTATCGGTCTTCCCGAGTGGAGGTTCACGATCGAGAGCGCACCGCGCCGGAGCACAAGCGCCACCTTCCGGTTCTGACCGAGCGCAACGACGCTGCCGACCCCGGGAACGCGCGTGCGGGTCGCGGTCCGCCACAGGTGTCCGCCGACTGCGACGAGATCTCCGTGCGTGTCGAGCAGGAGGGGCCCCTCGTCGGGCAGCACCCGCCAAGGCTTCCGGCCACCGACGCGCCAGAGCGCCGTGAAGTACTTCTCACCCCGGCTCCTAGCGCAGAAACTTCCGGACGTTGCCGCGGCGACCATCTTCCCGTCGCCGCTGAACGCCGCCGAGCCAACGTTGCTTTCGTTGCCCGCGGGCCGCGCCGGCGGGCGAAAAACGGCGAGGCGCGTGCCGTCGAGCGTCCAGAGGCCCGCGCCTCGACCGCCGCGCGCGAGGGCGTACTTGCCGTCGGGACTGACGAGCGGGGAGAAGTCGGGCGTACAGGTGGACGGCGTCAAGCCCGTACGAAGCGGAACGCTCGCGGATGCACGAGCGACCACGACATCCCCGTTCCACGTCATCGCCGCGAGCTTGTTTCCGCGCGGGGCGAACGCCAGCGCGTTCGCCCAGCCGGCCGCAACGGCGCCGACCTGCTTGCGCGTCGCAACCTCCCAGATCCGGACGATCCCGTCGTCGTTTGCGATTGCCACAAGACGTCCGTCGGGACTGAACGCGGCGCCCGGGGAGAAACGCGTTGACTCTCCGGCCCCGGCGCCCAGGCTTCCGAAGCCGGGAAAGGCGGCGATCTGGCTCCCGGTCGCCACGTTCCAGAGGCCGGCGCTGCCGCTCGTGTCGACTGCGAGAACGAGCTTGCCGTCAGGGCTGAAGAAAACGCCGTCGGCCTCGCCGAGATCGGCGAGCCGAGCCCGGTCGCCCACGCGCCAGAGCGCCGCCGTTCCATAGATCGTTGCGACGAAGCGTCCATCCGGGCTGACGGCCGCCTTGTCTGCGATCGGCAGTGTCGCGAGTAGCCGGCCGGACCGGGCATCCCAGACGCGCGTCGGCGAGTTGTTGCTGTACAGGCTCACCGCCAGGGTGACGACGCGACGGCCGTCGTGGCTGAACATCGCCTGCGTGGCGCGTATGCGAAGGCGGACCGCGCGGCCCGTCGGCACATCCTCCAGAGCGACGGCGCCACGGGCGGCGACCGCTGCGCGCGGGACTCCCCGGGTGAAGCCGACGCCGATGACCCGCATGCCCTTCGGCGCGTGCAGGACGCGAGACGCGCCCGACCGGAGATCAACGACACGGGCCGCGCGACCTCCGCCGGTGAGGACGAGCCGGCCATGCTGCGCGAACGCCGTGGCCCTAGTGCCGAGGTCGAGCGGACGACCGGACGCGCTCCGCCAGACGTGCAGCGCCTGGTCGGGCGTGAGCCCGAGCAGCGCGCGTCCGTCGCTGCTGAAGGCCAGCGCGTCGCCTCCGGCGGCTCGAGATGGACTCGCGGGGGCGGCCGCGGGAATCGTGTACTCGATCGGATTGGCGAGGATCGCTCGCCGCAGCGCGACCCTGGCCTCTGACGTGCGCTTCATGTCCATCGCCTCGACGGCGTCACGCAGCGCCCGGACCGGTGCCGTGTCGAGCGATTCGACGGCCTGCGCCGCGAGTGCCTGGGAACGCGCAATCCGGGCGCGGTCGTTCGCCGCGTTGCGCTGGAGGAGCGCAACGATGCCGAGCGAGACGGAGACGACGAGCGCCAGCGAGACGCTGCCGAGGATGATCCGCTGCCGCCGAGCCGATGCGCGGCGGCTCGCGAGGAGGTACTCCTTCTGAAGCTCAGTGGGCACCGGTTGCTTGCCGGCGTTCTCGGCGATGACGTGTACGGCCCTGTCGAGATCGCGCCCGCGAAGGAGAAGGCTGTTGTCGCGCCGCGCATCCCACTCGACTGCGCGCACGAGCAGACGGGTGTGTGCACGCGCCCACGTGAGGTCGGTGTCGAGGGCCTCGAGAAGCTTCTTGAACGCGACCGTGCGGTCGTCGTCCGTGCGGCACCAGATCCAGTTGAGCTGGCGTAGCGCCTCGGGCGCGAGCCCAGGGTCGACGCCGTCGCAGGCGATCGGGACGATCCGCTTGCCGCGCTCGCCGGCGTGGCGGAACTCGCCGGCGCAGTACTCGGACGCGAGCGAGCTGCCGCTGATGACGAAGACGAAGCTGTCGGCCGCGTCGATGTTGTCGTCGATGTCCTGCTCCCACTGAGAGCCCGGCGGGATGTCCTCCCAGTCGACCCAGACCTCCTTGCCGCGCTCGGTGAGGAACGCGTGAAGCTCGCGAACGAACGCGCCGTCGGCGCGTGAATAGGAGACGAAGACGTCCGCCACGGCGTTAGCTCAGCGGCGCGGCAGGGTGCGCAGGCGCATTGGAATCCGCCCGTCCGCCCCGACCCCTCCGTGTCACGTGCGTGGCGTCCTCCAGCGCGAGTCGAGATCGACGTTCGCTTTGACGATAGAACGAACGACTCGGCGGGACAATGCTGTTCGCGGCGCAATCTCGCGTAGGGTTCGCAAATTCAGGCGGCCTCGTATTCGTGGATGAGTCCGCCAAGTAGATCGCGGCGGCGGAGGCGAGCGGTCGGGTTCGGCGGTGTCGGGTCCAGTCCGTTGGGCGGGAGGAGGTGGAGTGCGCGGTGCGGCCTGTGCTGGTTATAGTGCTGCCGGTAGACGCGGAGCACGTGCTTGAGATGGCCGCGGCCGAGGATGAAGATGCGGTCGAGGCAGTCGCCGCGGAGAGCGCGCACCCAGCGCTCGGCGTAGGCATTTGCGTTCGGGGCTTGGACCGGCGTGCGGATCACCCTGATGCCTCTGGGTGCGAAAGATCTCATCGAAGGCGTGGCTGAACTTCGTGTCGCGATCATGGATGAGGAACCGGAACGGCTGCTCATCGTCGAGTTGCATGACGAGATTGCGCGCCTGTTGGGCGACCCAGCGTCCGTCCGGGTTTGAGCTGGAGGCGATGTACTCGATTCGCCGGGTCGCCAGCGAGATGAAGAAGAGGACGTAGATCCGCTGCAGGAAGGCTGTCTCGACGGTGAGAAAGTCGCAGGCGAGCACGCTCGCTCCCTGCGCTCGCAGGAACGCGCGCCACGAGGAGCGGGTCCGCTCCGGCGCTGGCTGCAGCCCTTGTTCACGCAGGACCTTCCGGACTGAGGTCGCAGACACGTGATGCCGACTCCCTTCAGTTCGCCGGCGATGCGGCGGTATCCCCAGTGTGGGTTCTCACGGGCCAGGCGGAGGATCAGCGCGCGCAACGACGACTCGAGCGGCGCCCGTGCCTGGGCTCGTATGCGAATACGTCCAACGGCGGGCGACCAGGTGGCGGTGCCAGCGCAGGAGCGTGTCCGGCTTCACGGGGAAGCTCATCCAGGCCCGCCCGTGGCAGCGAGCGGCTCAGCGCCGCCAGCAGCGCCCGATCAGCTCGGGTCAGCTTTGGCGGTGCAGCCTGCCGCCGCAAAATCGCCAGCCCGTGGCGGAGGACGAGGATCTCCAGCTCCTTCGAGCGACGCGGCCGTCCGAGCAGCCAAACGAGCGCGAACAGGTTCCGCACGACGAGATAGACGAAGGACCAGACCACGCAGCCCCCTCCCTCGACCAGGACCAAGAGCGCCGAACCTAGCGAGCCCGACGCGCTGGGGAGCCGCGGACGAGTTCCCGAACCTGTGCGTGCCGGAAACTAGGTTTCGCTACTCGGGCCAAGCCTGATCGCGAGCACATGGTCGGTTCAGTCGAGATCAGAGCGCTCGCGTCGACAGAGCCGCGTGGTGCGACTTGCGCCGCGGACGTTCGCCTCGAAGGCCGAGGACCTCTGTCCCGGCCGCAAGTAGTGCGACGCGGCTAGGCGGCGAGTTCGTATTCGTGCAGGGGTTACGACGTCGCTTACTCACGGGGGAACGTAGTCGAATGTGGCGATGACGGTGCGGTCGCGATCCATGACGAGGTCGCACGGGCCGGTTCCCGTGCACGGCTTGCTCCACCCGGTGAAAAACGAGTTAAGCCCCACTCTCGCCGTAAGACGCACGATTGTCCCCAACACGTACACCTCTCCACAGTCCGGCTGGCACAAAATGCCCGCAGGCACGCTGGCCACCGTTCCGCTCGCGCCGGGGACGTTCCTGATCTCGACATTCAGCCGCGCGCCGAAGCCCGCGCTCACGCTCACCGGGCGGTCGACAACGACGCGACACACATCGCCCGCCGTTCCGGCGCACGCTCCGGCCCAACCGAGAAACGTTGAGGACGGCTGCGCTCGGAGCGTCACGACGCTTCCGGCCGCGTACGCGCCGCGGCAGTCGGTCGGACAGGAGATGCCCGCGGGTTCGCTCGAGACGATGCCCTTCCCCGTCGTTCTTACGAGAAGCGAGAACCCAAAGATCGCGCCGACCGCTTGTGTCTGTGTCATGGTCACCGTGCAGGCGCCGGTTCCCACGCAGGCGCCGCTCCAGCCGACGAAGGTCCACCCGGGGTCGGCCGCTGCGGTCAACCGCACGACCGAGCCGGCCGGGTAGATCTCCTCACAGTCGCCGCCGCACGCGATGCCGCCGGGCTCGCTCGCGACAGTGCCGCCGCCAGTCGTGCCCACGGCGAGGCGGAGTCCGAACGCAGCGGTCACTGCAGCTGACCTATTCAGCGTCACCGAGCATCCTCCCACCCCTGAGCACGCCCCGCCCCAGCCGAGGAAGCTCCACCCGGACACCGGCATCGCAACGAGGTCGACCGTCGTCGCGCGCGGGAAGCTCTCGTTGCAGTCGGCCGGACAGTAGATGCCGGGCGGGCTGCTCTTCACAGTTCCCTCGCCGCTCACCGTCACCTCGAGTCCCTCGCGGAAGCCCTCGCCAGGGCGGACAACAATCCTCGTCGTCTGCCCCTCGCGCCCAAACAAATCCACCGGCGTGACCGATACGGCGACCTCGTGCCGGGGCTCCGCGGCGACGCGGACGATGGCGGCCTTTGAAGGGAGCACGTCGACGTCAGCGGCGCCGTCGCCCACGGTGCTGCGCACGATCCAACTGGATGCTCCCTCGCCGCTCCAGGTTACGACCACCTCGCGTTCGAGACGCGCAGCGTTGAGCGTGGGCGGGGGAGGAAGCGACGGCGGTTCGAACGTGAATGCCGCGACGGCGCGAGCCTCGAGCGGTAACCCCTGGTAGCTGACCACCGCGTGGACGTACCGCGTACGCGGGCCGAGCGGGGCGGGGAGGAATTCTTGCGTCCCGACGCCCGAGAACGGACCGCCGATCCGGACCGCTCCAGGCGCCGCCTTCTCCGGCGACTCGTAGAAGTCGACCGTCAGTCCCTCGGGAATCGGCTGGCCGCCGGACCGGTGGACCGCGTACTCGAGGATGCGGCTGGCCCCAGTCCCCGTGGCGCGCGCGCTGATCTCGAGCCGCGGGAGGCCGTCGCCCGCGCGGACGCGAAGGAGCGGGGCCGAGCTGCGGGACGGTTCGACCGTCCACGTGCCCTCCGGCGGGTTCCGGACGGCAAGGTAGACATTCCGTTCGGCGACGGCGTGCCAGACCAAGACGTCACCTCGACGGACGACGGTGCGCCGACGCGTGTTACCGATCCGCGCCGTGTCGTAGCGGCGCCCATTGGGGTCGACCACGACGATGTTTGGCACGCCGCGTCGGCTCGCCGCCGAGAAGACCTCAAGCGGGAGCCCCCGGTCGACCTCCACCTGTCGCGTCACCGGCGCGGCGGCGGCGAACGGTCGGCGCAAGCCTGCGAACGCGTTCGCGGGCAGCACCACCCGGAAGGCCGCGACGCTGCATGCACGGAACATCACGTCTGGCCGCCGGGACCCCCACCGGTATGCGGCGCCGAGGGATATCCCGGGCCAGATGTGGCGGCATGCCGCAACGCCGACCCGCGAGATCAGGCCGCGGGCGCGCGCGTCGAACGAGGCCATGCGCAGCCGCACGGCTCCCTCGACGTTGAACGCGCCCGCCGTCGCGAAGCCGGCCACCGACCCGACGATGCCGACACGCGGAATCAACCGGCGCTTCTCGAAGCGGACGTCAAGCCGGCCGCCCACGCGGACGCCGAGGCTCTGGTCGAGACGCAGCTGCGCCCTGCCCCGGATCCAGGCATGCGCTCCCACGGCGTCGAGGACGCGCTTGAGGTTCCCCGTCAACCCCACCCTCCCGTCGAGCCGCCAGAGGTACAGGGGGGAGAACGTCAACTTGGCGCGCGCCTCGAACGGCGCGCCGAAGCCGTTGGGCAGCGCGCCGAGCGTCGCCTTCGCGCTGCCGGCGATCCGAAGCGGCGAGAGCCGGAGCTGCACCCCGAGCTGCTTCAGCACTACGCCGTAACCGAGCGGCACGGTCCCGCCGGCCGTTCCCTCCAGCCGCTCGAGCCGCCCGCCGACCCAGCTTCCCGCAGCGCCAAGCTCGGACACCGCCTCGGCCGGGACCTCCATCACTCCGCGCCCGCTCCAGCGATGCCCGCCGCGTCTCGTTTTCGAGTACCGCAGGCGAAGGACTGTCACCGCGAATCGGCCGACCCGCACCGGCTGGATCGCGATCGTCGCTCCGGACAGCCCTCGCGGCGCGTTCAGCGCAGTCGTTAACTCGGCCGCGCCACGCACCGGAGCGAACCGCCTCGGGAGCAACGGCAGGCGGACAGCCGCCCGAACCCGGGCGCTACCGTGCCCGCCGAACCGCACCCGCACCTCGCCGATCAAGTGCAGACCACCCAGACTGCCCGACGCCGGCGCCCAGACCGCGCTACCGCCGGTCGAGTCGAAGCGGCTGCGCGTGAGACGGACGCCGCGCGCCGACCATGTACGCGCGCCGGTCGAAAAAACCCGCTCGCCGTCGACCCGGACGACGCCCGGGCCGGCGAGGACGAGCCCGTTGATTGAGACGGCGCCGCTCGTCTGCAGTGCGCCCTGCGCCCGCGTCCAGCACCCCTGCAGGACGACAAGCGTCAAGGGCCCGACACTCCGCGTGCGGCACGCCTGACCCGCTGCCGACGCCGAAGCAGGAACCGCGAGCAGCAGCATGGCGACGGCGAGCGCCAAGACGGCCGTGCCAGGTCCTCCCCGGCGACCCCGCTGCTCGCCGATGCATTTCGAAAGCGCCACGTCCTCGGCGCCGCAGACATCAAAAGGTAGCTCGATCCAGCGAGAATGAGAAGATCCGACCTACATCGCCTACTCGACAACCCAGGGGCCGGCCGCGATCACTCCCGTCTGGACAGGAACCGCGCTTCCCTCGCCAGAGGCCGAGAAGCCTCTGAAGACGAGCAGCGAGCTGCTCGAGGAGCACCGAGCACGTGGTGGCGAACGGCAACGACGCCGACGCGCTCCGTGTCATCCAGCAGTGGGTGAGCCGCGTGCACGGGAAACCGAAAGACGGTGGAACAGATCACCACGCCCCGGGACGCTGGAGGACCTGCACGCCATGCCGCGTGCCAAGCGCCTCGCACTGCTAGGCCGCCTTGAGGCAGATGGTGCAATGCCCGATGCACGTGGTGGAGGAGTGATGGGCTGGGTGCTGTTCGGAGTCTGGGTCGCACTCGCGATCTGCGCCTTCATGGACTAGCCACCTACCTGCTAGAGGCTTGATGTGAAAGTCGGGCGGGTTCGCAGGGACCCGCCCGATGAAGACGAAGGGCTTCCGAACCTGTGTCCCCTCGAGATCGGAGCTCGAGATGACGGATCTGGAAGCCCTTGTCGTTGCAGCGTACGTGTTCGCTGACGAGTGTCGGGTCCCTGCCCTGCAGGGCCGGCCGGCGCTGACGAGCGACGCGGAGTTGGTCGCGCTTGCACTCGCGCAGGCGGCGATCGGGATCAGTTCCGACCGGCAGTTCCTCGGTCTCGTCGGCCGGGTGTTGCCGGGCTGGTTCCCGCATCTGCCGGACCAGTCGCAGTACAACCGCCGCTTGCGAGCGCTCCTCGAGCCGATCTCGATCGTGCAGCAGCAGCTCCCAGGCTGGCTGGACGCGGGCGGCGTGCGGCTCGCTGATGGCACCCAGCTCGCGGTCGCCAGCTATCCCGGCTGCCAGCAGCGATCCGACTTCGCCGGCTTCGCTCGCTACGGCTACTCGAAGTCGCAGCATCGCTTCCTCTGGGGCGTCCGGCTCGTGCTGCTGACCGACGAGCGTGGCCTGCCGCTCGGCGACACGGTCGTGCCGGCAAACGAGAAGGAGTACGAGCCGCTCGCCGATCTCTTGACCGGCCTCCCGCCGAGGTCGTGATCGCCGACAAGCGCCTCTGGGGTCGCGGATACCAGGCACGGCTCGCGGCCGACCACACCCGGCTGCTCACCCCCGACCGGACACGCACCGCCGCCAACCTCGGCAAGGAGCGTGCACTCGCCTCGCTGCGACTTGTCATCGAGAGCGTCTCCTCGAACCTGAAAGGCCAGATGCGGCTCGAGCGCCACCTCGCCAAAACACCCGCCGGGCTCGCCCTCCCGATCGCGCAACGCATCCCCGCCCCCACCATCGGCGTGCTACTCAACACCCTCGCCGGCCGCCCCGCACGCGCCCTCGCCGCCTACGACGGCCGCTAAATCACATCAAGCCCTAGCTGTGCGTGAGGGCGCATGGTTGAGCGGAAAAGCGTGCGACACTCTGCTGCCCGTGCAGGTGCGAGTCGCGTTCTCGTGCGTGCCTACACCCCCGGCCGGGGCACCCCGCGCCGGCGATGCGCGCGTTGGAGTCCCTTACTGGGGCGGGAGGGCGCGCGCAACGCCCCGTCCGGGGGAAGTGGGGAGACGAGCGCCGCAACGCCCGCTCCCCACGGGAGCATTCTCGCCGGTTACCCGGCTCCCGTAAACGCGCACAGCCAGAAAGGGGGCCGCGAGCTTACCCGGGGCTGCGGCACTCCCGTAGCAGGTCGAACCGACCCCCCGGTAATCGCGGTTCAGCGCCGCGCGCGCAAGTCCTCCGGTCGCCGCCTCAGCAAATCAGCGGCTGCTGAACCCTGACGTTCGCCTCGTCGCGGCGGAAGCGCCAGTGACAGAGGTGGAAGGCTGCGTGTACGAGCACCCACATGCCGGCCGCCTGCTGCCAGAGAGCCTTGGACGGGTTTCCGACGCTCAGGGCGCTGGCGCGGACGAACGGTTCGAGTGTCGCGTAGTCCCCCGCCACTGGTCGCACCCTAGGCAAACGCGGAGCCGTAGTAGCCGTCCCACTCGGCCTGCGAGCGGCAACGGACCCCGCCGACGCCGAGCGAATAGACCCGCGCGACCTCGTTCAGGCGGGCGGGAACGGCTTAGGAGCCGGCGGCCGCGGTCGCTCCGCTCTCGTCGGCGAGATCGCTCACGGCCGGCCAGAGAGGCATGGCGCCGAGAGTCTCTCTTCCGCTCGGCGTCGGCTCCAGTGCGATTGGAACGAAGAGTCGCGGGCGCGTGACCTGGTCGACGACCCGATGCAGCCAGGCAGCGGGAGCGTCTCCGGGATCGCCGTTCAGCGCCTCGGCCAGGGCCGGCATGTCCACTTCGCGGGCGAGCTCGTCCCGCTCGACGGTGAAGAAGACGAGGCGTTGGGTGGGGAGCGAGACGGCGACGACGGTGGTCGACGTCTCGAGGAAGGTGCGAAGCGCGAGCTCGAGCGCCAACCGGCGGGGAAGAAGGTCTGCCGCGGGCCGCGCAAAGCGGCGGGCCGGGTAGGGGCGGCGGGCGCCGGCAGGACAGATCGCGAAGTAGATCCCATTGTCGGCCGGGACGACTCGCGCCTCGTCCAGGCGCGCCGTCAAGAGCGTGAACGATTCGAGGACGCCGGTCGAGGTCGCCTCGGTGACGACCAGCTTGCGGCCGGGTAGGAGCCGGTACCGGGCGCCGACCTCGGCGCGGATCGCGCGTGCAACCGCGTTCGGCTCGATCTTCGACGCCGTCGAAGAGGCCTGAGCAGGGAACGCCGCGGCCGCGCCAATCGCCAGCGTGGCGAAGGCAAGCCGGGAGCTTTGCTCCGCCCGATCGTGTGGGCCTTGCCGAACATCTTTCCTCCTTTGAGCGCCACCGCCCTGAGCGGTTGTTCAGAGCCGACGCTTCGATCTGCCCGATTGACGTGCTCGGGGCTCATGTGTTGCACCTCGACGACCCAATCGAACGGGATCGCGGCGCGTCTGCTCGCCTCACCGACGATGTCTGCCGTCGCCGCCTCGTACAGCAAGAAGCAGGTGTCGTCCCCCGGGATGGCGATCGCGTTCACGAACCAACACGCCCTCGAGCAGTTCGCCGAGCGCAGCGTACGACAGCTGAACTTCGGATGTGGCCGGTCGGGAGGAGAGGACGCGATACTCCCGCGCGAGCGCGGCTCTCAGCCCTGCCTGAAAGAGTGTCGTCTTCCCGATTCCCGCGTCGCCCTCAAGGACCACGGCGGCGGTCTCACCCTTCGAAACAGCGTCGAGACGCTCCTCAAGGAAGGCAAGCTCCTCTTCACGCCCGATGATCTTGGACACGACCACGCAGGCCCCCTTCTAGCTGCAACCCGATCGTACTTGCACGGGCATGGACCAGAAAATGGCCCCGGGGGACCCGTAGCTCGAAAGCATTCGCCTTGCAGGTGCAGTCGCGGTCCTCGCGTGTGAAACCCGAGGGGGAGGGGGGCCCCGACGAGCGGGGCTCGTCTGGTGACGAAGGAGCCGATTGGAGCCGAGGCCGGCGGTGTTCGACCGCTCGGGCATCTGCTCGCAGCATTGACGGGGATCGTCGATGAGTCGTGGCGCCGATATCTCGTCAACACCCTGACCGAGCCACTCGGCCTCAACCTTCGGAACCGGATTGCTCACGGCTTGATCGGCGAAGCGCAAGCGCATGACGCAGCCCTTCTCATTACATTGGCGCATTTTTGCGAACGCTTCACGCGCAGGAACGCGACGCCGGAGAAGGAGCTGGCCAGACGTCATGATCTTGACGACGCAAATGCCGGGTTAGCCTGCTCTGGCCGAGTCAGGCATTGCGCGCGGCAGTCAGGTTCAACCACATCCCGCCCTGACGTGCCGCTTCTTCGGAGATGAGGACTGCAGTGTTGTCGACTCTACGTCTCGCGCGAAGAGGCGGAATCTTCTGTCGTCGCGAGCCGGCGCTGCTTCAAACACGCGGGGCGGTTCGACCGTTTCACCCACTGCTGACCCCCGCTGCGACGAAGCCGAAAACGACAGTCGAACTACTTCGACGCAGAGTCAATACGCAAACGGGGCAGCCACACCTTCGTCGGCATCGTTCGTCGCCGGCCAGGAGCCGCAACGCCAGGACCTCACACCGCTCACGAACGGGCCACTAATCTCCATCATCGCTCGCAGCACCGATCTCATCCGTCCCGAGTCGCTTGGCTCTTCGGCCGCGGGATGATTCCTGTTGGGACTGTCGCAGGAAGGTGCGGACAAGGTCACTGCGTGACCGAAGCCCGAGCTTGCGGTAAATGTGGCGGAGGTGAAAATCGATTGTCTTTGGACTAAGGAACAGCTGGGCCGCCGCCTCCCGATTGCTGGCGCCATTGGCAACGATGCGTGCAACTTGAAGCTCCTGCGCCGTTAACGTTTGCATCGCCTGCAAGCCCGGAGCTTGGGCGCCAGGTACGTCGCGCGCGGCACGGAGTTCCGCCCGCGCGCGCTCTGCCCACGGCCGTGCGCCGAGCTCTTCAAACTCGTTCAGCGCATGCCGCAGCGGCCCCCTTGCCTCGACGAGTCGCCTGCTACGCCTGAGCCGCTCGCCGTACGCGAGTCGCGTACGCGCGCGCTCGAAAGGTGTCACTCCCTCATCGTCAGTCGCGACCGTGTCACCGAACCTAGCGTCCATCGAGTCCTCACCCGCGAGGAGGCCACGACAGCGGGCGCAGGCGCTAAGTGTTCCAACGTGCCCACTGCGTCGGGCCCAATTCTCGAGTCGAACGAGCGCCTCTTCTGCGTCTCTCGTTCGTCCGGAGCGGATATAGGCCTCGATCAGATCCGCGTGTACAGGAACGGCGGCCGGACTCCCGCCGCGAGCGTCGACCAACCGCACTGCGGGCTCGAGCTCGACGACGGCATTGCCGCTCCGGCCGAGGCCTAGCTCAACAAGCCCTAACGCCGCTGCGGTGTACACCTTGATCGCCTCCGAGCCGTGCTCGTGCGCGAGCGCGAGCGCGCGTGCGCAGTGCTCGCGACACGCGGCTTGATCGCCGCGTCCTGCTTCGAGTCGCGCGAGGACCGCGAGGCTGTGCGGGAGCTGCGTCCACTGCCCCGTCTGCTCGGCCAGAAGAGCTGATTCCGACGCGTCTGCGAACCCACCGTGCCAGTCACCGACTCGAAAGCGGAGTTCGGCACGAAACGCGAGGGCGAATGGGAGCAATCCGGGAACGCTTGCAGCTCGAGCAGCTTCAATCGCGCCGTCGTACAGCCTCCTCGCGTCTGCGTACCACTCCAGCACGATGTAGAGGTGCCAGATGAAGTGCCGGATCATCGGCGAAATGGCTCCGGAGGGGCGAGTTTCGTCGACCAGCGTTCGCGCGGGCTCGAGCAGCCGCTTCGCCTCGGCGACGTTGCCGCACGCGACGAAACACGCGCCCGCGACAGCGGCCGCGAATAGCTGCGTCTCAGCGTCCGCCCGCCCAGCGATCGTGCACGCGCGGAGCGCCGTCTCGGCCGCGGCCTCAACTTCGAGCGCCATCACGGCCGGAACGGCGGCGTCGAGAAGCATCGCGACGGCGCGGGCGGGATCGTTTGCCTCGACTCGAGCCGCCTCTGAGAGCAGGAGTTGTCGGGCCTCGCGCGCGCGTCCGCGCCAGATGTCGACGGCCGCGCGCAGCCTAATGGCGTCGGCGCGCAGTTCAACGGGGACATCATGGAGCGCCTCGTCGAGCAACCGTGCCGCGAACTCCGAGCGTCCCGCGAGTTGTGCGGCTTCAGCCGCAGCGACGAGCCGACCAGCCCGCTGGCGTATTCCGGGCGTGAGCCGTGCTGCGCGAGCGAGCGCGGCGGCTGCCGCCGCAAAGTCGTTCCGACGTCGGGCGCTTGCCCCTGCCTCGTCCATCGCATCGGCGACGCGCTCGTCCGGCGCTATTGCCGAGGCGGCGAGATGCCACGCGGCGCGGTCTTTCTCGCACTTCGCGGTGAGAACATTGGCGAGCGCACGGTGCGCGGCGCGCCTCTCCTGCGGCGGAGCAGCATGGTAGAGCGCGGAGCGCAGCAAAGGGTGCTGAAACTGCAGCCTCCCGTGGTGGAGGGTTATCAAGTCGCGCGCCTCAGCTGATTGAAAAGAGGCGGGTCGGAGTCGCAGAGCGGACGCTGCCGCTGCAATTTCGTCCATCGCGCCGGATTCGCTCGCGGCAGCAACGACGAGCGCGCGCTGGAAGCCGATCGGCAACTCCGCCACACGAGCGAGAAAGGCTGCTTCGATGTCGACTGAGGGCAGTGGCTCAGGGAGCAAGTCACGTCCGACGAGCTGATCGGCGGTAAGCACGGCAGCGAGCTGAATCAGCGCGAGCGGATTTCCGCGCGTGTCCGCGACCACCCGATCGGCGACGGAGACCGCAACGCTAATGCCTCGGATGTCGGCGATCAGCTGGATGCAGGCGTCGCGCGACAACGGCCCTAGCGCGATCTGTTCGATCCCAGGTGCCGCGAATTCCGCGCCCTCGCGAACTCCAAGGAGGAGGACGACTCCCTCGGCGCGGAGTCGTCGACCAGCGAACAGGAGCGCGTCGCGCGAGGATGAGTCAGCCCAGTGGGCGTCGTCGAGCAGCGCGAGCAGCGGGCGCTCCTCAGCCGACGCGGCAAGGAGACTGAGTGTCGCGACGCCAACGGTGAACTTGTCCGAGACGGTGGGCGGCCCGAGCGCGAGAGCCGAAGCGAGCGCTGCGGCCTGAGGCGCGGGCAAACCGGGTAGGGCGTTCAGGATCGGCCGCAGCAGCTCGTGGAGCGTCGCGAACGCGAGTTCCGCCTCGGCCTCTACACCGCGCGCGCTCAGCACTGTCATCTCTTGCGCATGGTCACGCGCGTACGTCAGCAATGCACTCTTGCCGATTCCGGGCTCGCCAGATACGACGAGCGCAGCGCTCCTTCCGGCCACCGCATCGGCGAGCAACCCTGCGATTAAGCGGCACTCCTCCTCTCGCCCGAGGAGCGACCCCTCGTGCGTTTGCCCCACCCGTCGATGCTAGCGCGGTATCCCACCACACTGGGAATTCTCCTGGCGAAAAAACGCGGCGGCTCCAGTATTTTCGGCCGAGACCGGCTTCGTCCGGTGGGGGATACGGATCACGGAGCTGATGCGGCCTCGGCTCCTCCGGTCGCCCGAGTGGCTTGACGAGGTTGCTGGAGGGAGGCCGCAGCATGGAAGCTGTTGGCGATCTGGATGCGGCCGAGGAGCAATCACGCGGACGCTGGGCGCGGAGCCGATTGGCAAGGAGCGAGCCCAGGTGGTGACCTGCGCGACGGCTTCGGTTCACGACTATGCAGCACGACGCGCAGCCGGTGACGGAGGCAGGAGAGTGGTCGCGCACGAGTTAGGGGGTCCCAATGGCTGACGAATTGCTGCCCATCATGAGCAGTTACGCCAACTCGTCGATGACGAGTGACGGCTATCCGGAGATCAACTCGCTGACGTACATGCCTTTCGAGAGCGAGTACGGCGACCCGCCGACATCGGCGCGGCTCGTCCTCGTGCTCGTCGAACCGCGTCTGCTTGCAGAGACTGGTGACGTGAAGCTGCGGGCGGCGCTCATCAGCCGGCTGCGCCGGTTCAAACGTGATCTACGCGCCGACGGTCTGCATTCCCGGTTCATTGTTGCGAACGTCTACAGCGGCTCGATTCACAAAGACGGGCGGATTGTGCTAGCTCTGCGGCGCTTCCTCCATGATGTCAAGGCGCGGTTTCCGCAGTTCGAGGGAGTCATCCTCGTCGGCAACTTTCCCGAGGCATCTCTCACGCGAAGGGTCGCGTGGGCCAACGACTACCGCGACGCCGGCAGCATCCGACTCGTCGTGTGGAGCGAGATGATCAGCCAGCGAGCCGAGGTCGTGCTCGCCGATCTGACCGGCAACTGGGAGGCAAAGTACGTTCAAGACGAGTTCGACGTCGAAGAGCTGGAGGCCTATCCGGACGCGGCCACCGAAGCCGCGGGCTGGCGCGACGGCGAGATCATCCGGACCTGCGACTTCACTTCGATGCGCTTTCAGATTGGGCGCAGCCCGCGCTTCAAGGACGTCTTCTATCTCGACGACGCGATCTACCTGATCGTTGAGAACCGAAGCACACCGACGCCGTTTCTCCACCTGCGCCTCTCCACGACAGAGCGAAACGCAGAGGTCGCGGTGGAGGACCGGACCTTGCCGAACATCATCGCCCGTCCCGACATCGCGGTGTCACGTCTCAACGCTCGTCACATCGCAGTCAATCCGGATCCGTCGCTGCACGGAAGCGACGGAACGACGTTCCTCGACGCTGCGGGTAACCCGCAGAGAGTTCCGACGCCGACGCCGCTGTTCAACGACGAAGAGCAGGTGACGCGGCTCTTCACGTACAGAGACTTCGACCTGGAGCGGCGGCTCTTGATCGCATACTTTGACCGAAACCACCGCTTCCGCGTCGGCGCGTTCGCGAATCTGCCGTTCCGCGGCGCAGTCGTCTCAGGAACCACGGACTTCCCTCCGGAGGATTACGAACCGCTGGTGAACGCCGCAGCTAGCGACTTCGGCCCCTGCCTGAAGACGGCGAATGCGACCGTGCCGGAATACGTACGTTTCCAAGAAACGCCAGCGACGCTGAAGTACATCATCGCCCACTCGAATCCATGGTTCTCAGAGTTTCGCGATACCTACGACGCCGCCACACTTACGGCCGAAGTCGGCGGCGCCCCACTGAGGTGGATCTACCGCGATGGCGCACACGTTCCGACCTTCGACGGCTCCGGCGGAATTGTCGACCTGTCGGTGCATCGCGCGATGTCGCTCTACGACCGATTCCGGGACGCAGGGGCGAGCCTGGTCATCCACGGCGGCTGCAACGTCAACAGCGTCGAGGAAACCCAAAGCGACACCTACGTGACGGCGAACTACGCGCGCTGGAGCAACGCCGAAGGAATCCTGTTTTACACCAACTGCATCGCCTTGTTCTCGCGCGCGAAGGGGTTCAACGATTCACCGGAAGGATTTGCTGACGGCTACCGCGTCTCCGACCGGGCGAACTTCGGCAGTTGCTGGAAGAGCTACATCAACACCGAGGCGAACCGCGGCGAGCTCAGCATCAACAACATCCAACGGAAACGTGCCTACTTCTGGAGCATCAACGGCGATTGGAGCCTGCGCCTGCGCAACCAGAACGGCCTCGGGCTCCTCACGCTGGACGGAACGATCCGCTCAAGCGACGTTCACCCGAACCGTTCCTGGATCGACGGCTGGAACTTTGACGCGCAAACGACCCGTCTACGCGGCGTCGGAGACATCGATGGCGACGGGCGCGACGAGATGGTCGTCAACAGCGACTGGGGCATCGGCATCTTCAAGCACTCCGGCACCGAGTTCCGCAGCCTTCTCGCAGCGCCGCGTGACACGTGGTTCGGAGGGTGGCGTTACGACGCAACCACAAACGCCGGCAGAGACGCGATCAAGGACGTCCAGAACTTCACGGGCAGCGCCAAGAGCGAGATCATGGTCTGGAGCTCGTGGGGCCTCGCGACACTCGAATACAACGGACTTTCGCTAGCGCCGAGTCGGATCTACGAGAACGGCAGCTTCATCGGCGGCTGGGCGGTAAGTACGAGCGACAATGCATACCAGGGGAGCGGCAACTTCGACGCGGACGGCCGGCGAGACATCGTCCTCACGAGCCCGTGGGGCCTCGGCATCCTCTCGCTCCAGAACAACACAGATTTGTTCATGGCGCCCTATGGCACGCGCCACGGCGGCTGGATGTCCGCGCGCCGCGACCAGGTTCGGCTGATCGCAGATCTCGACGGCGACGGAAACGACGAAATCCTGATCAGCAGCGACTGGGGAATCGGCGTACTGAAGCTAGTGAACGGCCGGCTCACATCAGTCGCGATGCACTCAAACGGCACCAGCCTCGGCGGTTTCACGGTTCACAGCAGCGCCAACTACGCGGTCGCCGACAACCTGAGAGTGGGCGCAGCGCGCCACATTGTCGCGAGCGACGGCTCCGGCATCCACGTCTTACAGCTCGCCGGAAACACGCTCACGCGAATCTCCACCGCCACAAACGGAACGAACATCGGCGGCTGGGCCGTCGACACGCACGCGAATCTCCTGCAACGCGCAGGAGATATCAACGGCGACGGTAGAGCCGAGATCCTGATCCGCAGCCCGTGGGGAATTGGCGTGCTCGGACTAAGCGACGCCGACAGTCTCCAGTGCCACACACTGACGCCGCACGGGTCAGTGCTAAACGAGTGGCACCTCGAAGGCAGTGACGCTTTCGTCGGCGTCGGTTCGATCGCGCGGAACGGGCCGCGAACCGAACTCGTGGTCGTAAAAGCAGCGGGACCGGTTCTTGCACAACCACGGTAGCCATTTCTCGGCCCGGCGTATTCTGAGCGAACGACCGGAGGTCAAGACTTTCCGACGCTGACGGGGCACGCGGCTCCACGCGGCGTCAAACGGCTCGGAGATCGACTACTGGCTGGCATCGCCCTGTGGGGTGTCAAAACTCTGTTGACGCCGCTGGTCAGGCCGATTTTGCAGGCAGAACCGAGTCTCGAGTGCGACACGCTCGCGAGACGGCTACGGCTCTGCGATCGGACGGATGACGCCGAACAACTCAGAGGTTGACCGGGAAGCCGTGCGCGCCAGATGCATGAGGCGAGCGGCGGCTCCTGGCGACGCTCGAACAGCTCTTCCAGCATCTCGACTCAGCCGCTGGGTATTCGCGGCGCGTCGACGGCATACGCCGCGACCGGGAACGTTTCGAGGAAGACGCCCAGGCTCTCGTCGCGGAGGTGGCGCCTGACCTCGCCGAACTCCCTGTGGGTGCCGAGAACTCTGTTCGATGCCTGTCCGCGCGAGCTTGAGCGTGTCCATCTAAGTGTTCACGCGCGCGCGAGTACCAGATTGCGTCGACTTGGCAAGGGCGGATAGGCCCACCGCGTGCGTGCCGAAACGTCGGACTCGAGCGGCCGACCGGCTACGCGGCGAGTTCGTATTCGTGCAGCAGTCCGCCGAGCCGGTCGCGACGGTGGACACGATCGGCTAACTGCCGATCACTGCTGGGCACCCGTTCGTCAATCGGCGGTGGCTTGGCGAGCGGCGGCCGCTGAGCAAGCGATCGGTGCGGCCGGTGTTCGTTGTAGTGCTGGGCGTATGCGCTGGCCACGCCCTCGAGGTGGCGGCGCCCGAAGATCAATAGCCGGTCAAGGCACTCGCGCCGCAGGCTCGAGATCCAGCGCTCGGCGTGCGCCCGCGCCCGCGGCGCGCGCACGGGTGCCTTGATCACACGGATCCCTTCGGAGCGGAAGACCTCGTCGAAGTCGCGCGTGAACTTGCTGTCGCGGTCGCGGATGAGGAAGCGCGGCCGCACTCCCTCGTCGTCGAGTCGCATCAGCAGGTTGCGCGCCTGATGGGTCACCCAGACGCCATCAGGATTCGCAGTGATCCCGGCGAGATGGACGCGACGGCTCGCCACCTCGATGAAGAACAAGACGTAGAGCCGCCTGAAGAACACGGTGTCGACGGTGAGGACGTCGCACTCCATGATGCTTGCCGCCTGCCGGCGCAGAAATTCGGCCCAGCTCGACTCCAGCCGCCGCGGCGCCGGCTCGATCCCCGCCCCGCGCAGGATCGCCCAGACCGTGCTTGCCGCCAGCGAGATACCAAGCCCGGCCAGCTCGCCCTGAATACGCCGGTACCCCCAGCCCGGATTCTCCTGCGCCAGCCGCAGCACCAGCTCGCGAACTTCCACCCGCGTCGCCGGACGACCGGGACCGCGGCGCGGATACGTCCAGCGACGCGCGACCAGCTCACGATGCCAGCGCAGAAGCGTCGCCGGCGTCACCACGAACGACGGCCAAGCGGCGCGCGGCAGCACGCGGCTAAATGCGGCCAGCAGAGCTCGATCCGCCGGCCGAAGCTGCGGACGGGCGACCTGACGCTCCAGCACCCGTAGCTGGTGACGCAGAACGAGGATCTCGATCTCCTTCGCCCGCTCCGACCGCATCCGCAGCACGAGCAGCTCGAGCAGGCGCCGCAGCGCCCAGTAGACCAGCGAGACGACGACCCCCAGTGAACCCGGCACCTCGACCGCTGACCCTACAGGCCGACCCGTTCACCACTGACGCCCATCGAGTCACTTCACCGAACGCGATCGAACCGAGTTGCCGGCACCCACAAGCATTCCTCCCTTCGCTCACTCCAGGCAGTACCTACAGGTGGGCGCGCGGTGACCGAATGGGACAACCGAGATGCCGCCTGGGTCGACGTCGTCGATGCCATCCGACGGGTCGTCCAGCGGGGGCCACGGCCTGCGTCGTTGCATTCGTCGAGCGAAGGCGCGACGACGCAGATGCTCGTCGCGCAAGGGGAAGGATTGCTCTGGGTCGGCCGCTCGCACGAAGCGTTCGCTGCCCTCGACGCTGCCATCGCACGCGTGCCGGCTGATCGAGAGACATTCTTGGCACGACGCGCGGGCGCTAATGCTCCGCGGCCGGAATGGCGAAGCGCTCGCGGCGTTCGACGGGGCTCTGCAGCAGAACCCAAACGACACCGTAGCGCTGATTGGCCGGGCGCAGACACAGGCTGCGCTCGGGCGGCGTCCTGGCCGGCGGCCTCGCGCACGGCCCCGCGCACGAACAGCGCGTATGTCTGGCGATCGTCGATCTTCAACACGCGGTCAAGGTCGGCTAACGCTGCGGTGAACCGCTCCGGTAGATAAAGATCGAGTCGCTCGAGGTCGCCCCCGCCTAACGTGCAATGAAGCGCCACTCCGCCCTGATCCCGCTCTCGCGCGACCATCACGATGGACTCGTGCAGGCATTGCGGCTGCGCCGTGCTGCCGCGGACGGAGATGCTATGGCTCGGCTGGCGGCGGCCAGGGAATTCGTGGAGTTCTTCAGGAACGAAGAGCGTGTCCACCTTCGTGATGAGGAAGAAGAGCTCTTCCCGCTTTTCCTCAGACACGTCCCGTCGCAGCCTGCTCCGCTCCGCGAGGCACGCGTCCAGCACGTGCAGCTCGAGGGGTTCGCTCGCAAACTCGAAATCGCCGTGGCGGCCGGCATCGCCGATCGAGAGACGTTGGATGCGGCGGGAGAACTGCTTGACACACACATCCGGCTTGAGGAGCGCCAGCTCTTTCCGCTGATCGAGGAACTCGTGCCAGACGACGAGCTCGGGAGGCTCGGGCTCGGCAGCAGGGACGTGACCTGCGCCGTTCGACGCCCGCCCTCACGAGCTAGTCGAAACTCGTTCAGCCACGCGAGTAACTCGGCGGCCGCGCTTTAGACGCCG
>WNFU01004210.1_pt1 | contig 23000 bp, 25 predicted proteins | sample 5400121 | NCBI WGS metagenome assembly WNFU01 (sample SAMN13153360, study PRJNA577476) | soil metagenome | isolation source: 100 cm soil or saprolite under grassland replicate 1 | place: USA:California | collected 2016-06-15
TGATCTCGTTCGGTTGCACGGTTAGACCTCCTTTTGTCGTTTTTCCTGGTCCGCCCAGCGTCCGGGCTTGCGGCGCTCGACGGTGGTGATTGATGGCGTGAAGGACACTCATCGTCTCCGACAGCCGCTTCGAGTAACCATGCGACCTACTGCAAGAGGATCCGCGTGCGGAACGCGAGTCGGATCGCTCTGGTTGGTCGCAGGCCGGCCGCGACGGACGGTTAGCTGATCTGCTCGGCAAGCGCGACGATGATGCCCTCGGGGCCGCGGTAGCAGAGCAGGTATTTGTCCTCGTACGGCACCACCTCGCCGACGAGTTCGCCGCTGTGGGCCTGCAGGCGGGCAAGGACGTCCTCGATGTCGTCCACGGCGAACATGATGCGCCGTATGCCCAGCGTGTTCACAGGTGCGTTCGGCTCAGCGGTGGTGGCCGAAGGCGCGTGAAACTTGATCAGCTCGAGCCGTCCATGGCCGTCCGGGGTTCGCAGCATTGCGATGTCGTTTCGGACACCGTCGAGGCCGACGACGCGGTCCACCCATGATCCCTCGACCGTCATCTCGCCCTCCAGCTCCAGACCAAGTTCGACAAAGAACGCGATGGCAGCCTTAAGGTCGTCGAGAACGATGCCGACGTTGTCCATCCGCTGAAGCATTTTGGTTCTCCTTCATCGTCGTGCGGCCCGTCGTGGCCGCTGGTTGTCCCTGGGACGGGAGCCAGCGCCACATTCTCGACATCCGGCAGTGTGTCAGTTCTAGGACCTGCTTCCGGCCGTCACCACCCTGGGGCGCCCACTCCGCCGAACGAGAACCCGCCCGCACGCACGCAAGCCGATCCGCTTGCGGACTGGTGTGGCCGAGGTCGAGGCGGCTGTTCATGTTCAGTTTGAATTTGCGGACGCCGCCGAAGACGCAGATGCGCTGCTCTTGCTTACCAACTTCCTGCTAAAGGCTGGCTGAGCCATCGGTGCGTCCTAGCGCAGGTCAGGCGCGGGTCGCAGTGACAATCCAGGCACGTGAGTCGAACGCGACGCCGTCCGCAGTCTCATGTTCCAGGAGAAGCGCACGCAAGCGCGCTAGCGCTGCATCCGCCGCGGCCGCGTCGAGGCCCGCGAGGAGGTCCCGCGTCATGGCCATGCTGCGTACGACGTCGCACGCTAAGTCGACATTGCGCCCGTAGAAGACCGGCTCGTGGACGTCGGCGAAGCCCACTTTGTCGAAGCCGGCGGCGCCCAGGACCGACTCAACCAGGGCAGGCTCAGCCAGTGAGAAAGGATTCGCCTGCGTCGGCGCTGAGATGGTCTGGCCGGGGTTCAGCGCCGCGCCAATTGCAGTCGCCCACTCGTTGCGATCGTGGCTCTGCCAGACCAGCATCACCAGCCGCGCCCCGAGCGGCGCGGCTCGAGCGATGTTCGCGAACGCGGCCACGGGGTCGTCGAAGAACATCGTCCCACAGCGACTGATGATCACGTCGAATTGCCGTTGCCCAAACCGATGCACCTGCATATCGCCCAGCTCGTATGTGACGTTGTGAAGCCCTTCGGCGGTCGTGCGCTGGCGGGCGCGCTCGAGCAGCTGCTCGGAGACGTCAACTCCGAGGACGCTGCCCGAAATGGCGGCCCGCGCCGCGTCACGAGTCGTCTGCCCGGCGCCGCAGCCGATGTCCAGGACACGGTCCGCGGGCCGAATGCCGGTCGCCGCGCGGAACCGCTCGTTGTGGCGGCGCAGCTCAACGTCGTAGAAGTCGGTCAGCGTGAGCGGCATGGTGCTCCAGCATGTGCGCCAGCTCTTTCGGACGACTGAGTGCCACACAGTGCCCAGTCGCGATCTCGTCCGGCACGACGTCGAGTCGCTCGGCGACGACGCGGCGCATGAAGTCCGCCGGAAAGAAGCGGTCTTCGGTGCGCAGAACGAACCTCGTGGGAACGCTTGGCAAGGCGGCGAGCGATGCCGATGATGGCCCGACCGAGGTCGGCATTGTCCAAGCCCATGCTCTTGGCGAACGCACGCCGCACGAAGCCATACATATCGGGATCATGGAACCATTCGTCTGAGCGGCGGGCCGCGCGTGCTGTCGGGACGTCTGCCACGGCACCCAGACTATCGCGCGGAGCGCGGCATACCATGCCGGCGTGCCCAGCCCTGCCGACCGCCTGCCGCGTGAGATTCTCGACCTTACGCGTGCGGTCTCGACCGCGACGCTCAGCAGCCAACTACAGAAGCACGGCTTCGTCCACTGCTTGACCATGGTTGATGGACCACGGCCGGACGCTTGAGCGGATCGTCGCGTGGGCCTTGGCTGACGACAACATCCGCGTTGTTGTCCTGACGGGCTCGGCCGCGGTCGGGCCCGAGCACGTGCACGCGCTGAGCGATCTCGACGTCGAGTTGTACGTCACGCGCCCCGCCGCACTGCTCGACGATGACACCTGGTACGCACAGTTTGGCGAGGTTCTCGTCGTCGAAGCGCTACCGAATCCCGGCTGGCATCCGACGAGGCTGGTGTACTACATCAACGGCAAGATCGACTTCATGGTTGGACCGGTTGGTGCGCTCGCGACAGCGAGGTACCAGCGTCCATTTCGTGTGCTCCTGGACAAGGACCACGCCTCGGACACGTTGCCGCCAGTCCTGCCACTGGCATCGGTCCCGCCGGACGCGGCGAGCTTCGGCGAGTGCATCCATTGGTTCTACGCGGCGGCGCTGATGTGCGCGAAGTGTGTCGTGCGCGATGAGCCGTGGCAGGCGAAGTTCCGAGATTGGGACCTCAAGCGAGAGCTGATCCGCATGATCGAGTGGGACCACAAGGCTCGGTATGGTTGGTCGTACGACACCTGGTCCCGCGGCAAGCGGCTGAAGCAATGGGTTGACGGAGACGTGCTCGTGGCGTTGGACGCGTGCTGGGCAGGGTTCGGTGGGTCGGACACTGCTCTGGCGCTGTTAGCTTCGGTGGATCTCTTTGAGCGCCTGAGTGCACGGACTGCGCGGCTCCTTCAAATACCTGCGTTCGATGCGCGTCGAGTGCGTGCGGAGGTCACAGTAATTCTCGAGCGACTGGGAACCGATCGCGGATGTGGGTGAGCTATCGGCGGGCCCGAGGCTCCACGGCCGCATAGCGGCGCCACTGGTCGAGCCACCGGTCGTTAGCATCTCGCCGTCGGCTGGCGGACATCGCCGTGGTCAGTACGCGCGATCCAGTCGGCGGCCCACTTTTGTACGAAATGCTCGACGAGCGGCTCAGTTTCGGCAATGCCGGTGATCTCGCTCACTGCTGTAGCAGTCCGCAGCCGCTCCGTGCGTCTCCGCGGAGCCCACTTGCTGCGCGAGCCCTGTCCAGTCATGTTTGTCCGGTATGCTGATGCACCGTGCCGCGGCTGCGCTTCGGACTGATTGGCACCGGGAACTGGGCACGAGCGGTCCACGGGCCGAGTGTTGTGGCGCATCCGAATGCTGAGCTGGTTGGCGTCTGGGGCCGTGATCCCACGCGTACCGCGGCGATCGCCGACGAGCTGCGCACTCACCCTTTTACCGAACTGGACGCGCTGCTGGACGAGGTGGAGGCAGTTACGTTCGCGGTACCGCCCGATGTCCAAGCACCCATCGCCACCCACGCGGCACAGCGCCGACTGCACATGCTGCTGGAGAAGCCCATCGCACTTTCAGTGGCTGATGCCGTTCAACTCGAGCGGAGCATCGACGAGGTACGCGTCGCATCGATCGTATTCTTCACCCGACGTTTCCTACCGCAGACGCAACACTGGCTGGACAATGTGACCGGCACCGGGGGGTGGTACAGCGGACGGGCCGAGTCTGATTTCAACTTCTTAAGCGAGGAAAGTGCCGGTGTCTCTCCATGGCGGCGCGAACATGGCGCGTTGTGGGACATGGGTCCCCACTCGCTGGCGCTGCTCGTCCCGGTCCTGGGCGACATTGCCGCGGTGTCGGCGATCCCCGGACGCGGCGACCAGGTCCACCTGATCTTCCGTCATGCGGAGGGCCGCGCGAGCAGTGCCTCGTTCAGCTACACGTCGCCCGCGGCGAACGGCAACTGCCTGTATGTGGATGGTCCTGCCGGCCGCTCCGTGGCCCCGATGCCGCCGCTCTCGACCGCCGATTCCATTACCGCTCACACCGCGGCGTTGGATGCGTTGATCGACCAGGCTCAGCGGGCGAGACCGTCGCATCCATGCGACGTGCACTTCGGCGCCCGTGTCGTCGAAGTCCTCGCCGCGGCTCGAGCGTCGCTTGCCAGCGGCTGCGTCACGGAGGTGCTTCGCAATGACTGAGAGGAAACTGGAAAAGAAGGACACGCAGCAGTCCGCCAAGAGGACCACTGGCAAGACGTCCGGGGGATTCACCGAAGAGGAACGGGCCGCGGTGAGGCAGCGCGCCCAAGAGCTGAAAGCGACCGGGCGCCGCGGCCCGCACGCGGACAAGACTGACGGAGAGAGCGACGTGCTGGCGAAGATCGCCGAGATGCGGGAGTCGGATCGCGCCATGGCCGAGCGGCTGCACGCCATCATCAAAGCCAGCGTGCCAGCCCTGTCGCCGAGAACCTGGTACGGGATGCCGGCGTATGCCAAGGACGGCAATGTCGTCTGCTTCTTCCAAAGCGCGCAGAAGTTCAACACGAGGTACGCGACATTGGGATTCAGCGATAAGGCGAACCTCGACGAAGGCGCCATGTGGCCGGTCTACTTCGCGCTGAAGGAGCTGACCGCTGCCGACGAGGCAAGGATCCTAGCGCTCGTTAAGAAAGCCGTGAGCTGAGGGCAGAGCTCACCAGCGGGCGGCGCCGAATGGGTAGTGCGCAGCACGCTAGACGAGGCACAGCGCGCCTGGAGGATCGGCGCGACGCAGCTCGAGACGAGCACCAGCACGGTCCAGCATGCGTGGGACCGCGCCCGTACAGACCTGGGGGCGCTGGCGCTGGGTGACGGCAGCTCACAGGCCGAGCGCCTCGCGCCAGCGGCGGGTGTGCCCCTGTACGTCACGTTGTTCGGTCGCGACGCGGCTACCGCTGCCGGTCAGGCTCTCCTGTTGTCGCCCGCACTCGCAGAGGGGACGCTTCAAGTCTTGGCGCGCCATATTGGTACCAAGGACGACGATTTCTTCGACGAGCAGCCCGGGCGGATGCCCCAGCAGGTCCGTGATGGTCCGCTCGGACTGCTGCGGATCACGCCCTGGTTGCACGATTACGGCGATTACGCGGCACCCTGTGCATTTCTCGTCCTGCTTGGCGCCTACCACCTCGTTTCGGGCAACCTCGAGGTAGTGCGCGCGGTGCTCGACCCGGCGCGGCGCGTCCTCGATTGGTTGAACACGCGGGCAGACATCGACGGCGATGGCTTCCTCGAGTACCAGACCAGATCACCCAAAGGCCAGAAACATCAGGGCTGGAAGGACTCAGAGGACGCTGTAGTGGATCATCTCGGCCATCAGGTGGAGCCGCCCGTCGCAGCATGCGAGATCCAGGGATACTGGTACGCGGCATTGCAGCTCATGGCTGAGGTGTTTCTGGCGACGGGCGACCCGGCCCGCGGTCTCGAGCTCATCCGCCAGGCACAGGACCTCAAGCGTCGCTTCAACGAGCGCTTCTGGCTGACCGAGGAACAATTCATCGCATTCGGTCTGGGCCCTGACAAGCAACCGCTGCGGTCGATTGTGTCCAATGCGGGCCACTGCCTGGCCACGGGCATTGTGGATGGTGAGCACGCCGAGGCAGTTGTTCGCCGAATGCTCGAGCCCGACATGTTCTCAGGTTGGGGCATCCGCACGTTGTCCGCCAATAATCCAGCATTCAATCCCTTCAATTACCACCTGGGTTCGGTATGGCCAGTCGAGAACGCGACGACCGCCTTGGGCATGAAGCGGTTCGGGTTCGGCGCAGAATGCAACGTGATTGCCAAGGCGATGTTCGATGCCACCGAGTTGTTCGAGCTCCACCGGCTGCCAGAGGTGTTCGGCGGCCTACAACGCGACGACCGCCACCCGCATCCAGGCATCTACCCGGATTCGTGTGCGCCTCAGGCCTGGTCGGCCAGTGCGATCGTGTGGCTGGTCCAGGCCATGCTCGGCCTGTGGACCTTCGCACCGCTCCACGTACTTGTCGTCGAGCCGGAGCTTCCCGCATGGCTGCCGCACCTGATCTTGCGCAACATACGCGTCGCGGACGCGTGGATCTCGATCGAATTCAACCGCGATTCAGGTGGCGCAACGGACTATCGGGTCCTTCAGCGCGGAGGTGACATTCGGGTTATTCGCCAGCCTCCGCCGCAGGACCGCCGAGTGACCGCCGCCACGCGCTTGCGCGAGCTCGTCGAATCACTTCTGCCAGGCCACTGATCGCCCCGGTCAAACGGCGCCGCATCTTGCCTGGGGCGATAACGGGCTAGTCGAGGGATTCGTCGGGGCACGCTTCTTGCATCGGGCCGCCGCGCCGGCGTGCCACAAGTCTTTGGACCTGGTGCCAATAGCCTGTTTCGATTCGTCCTTCTCGGCGGCATCGTTGGGGCAGCGGTGTCCTTCGGGGTGGCCGAGCTCTACGTGCGTTCGCCGTGGGTGACCGAGGTCGGTCAGCCCGTCGAGCAGCCGATTCCGTTCAGCCACAAGCACCACGTCGCCGACGACGGCATCGACTGTCGCTACTGCCACACGACCGTCGAGTCGTCGGCGTTCGCGGGCATGCCGTCGACGCAGACGTGCATGAACTGCCACTCCCAGATCTGGGCGCAGAGTCCCGCGCTGGAGCCTGTCCGCGCCAGCTTCGCGACTAACAAGCCGATTGCCTGGAATCGCGTCACGAACCTGCCAGGCTTCGTGTATTTCGACCACAGCATCCACATCAATAAGGGCGTTGGCTGTTCGACGTGTCACGGTCGCGTCGATCAGATGCCGCTCACCTTCAAAGCGGAGTCGATGCAGATGAGCTTCTGCCTCGACTGTCACCAGAATCCGCAAGCGTTCCTGCGTCCACGCGATGACGTGTTCTCGATGACGTGGCAGCCGCCCGCGGACCAGGAACGGCTCGGTCGCGACCTGGCCGCGGCGTACCACGTGCAAAGCAAGATCAGCTGTTCGACGTGTCACCGCTGAGCTCCGAGTCCGTCACGCGCCGGCGCTTCCTGGAGCTGCTGGGCGCCTCGTTGGCGCTCGCCGGCGCGCAGGCGTGCGCGCCTCCCCGCGAGCAGATCGTGCCCTACGTGCGGCCGCCGGAAGGTGTTGTGCCCGGCCAGTCGTTATTCTTTGCCACCGCGCACCTGGTGGGTGGCTTCGCCGATGGTGTCCTGGCCAAGAGCCAGATGGGCCGGCCCACGAAGATCGAAGGCAACCCGCTCCATCCCGCCAGCCTGGGCGGAACAAACGCGTTCGCCCAGGCATCGATCCTCGGACTCTACGATCCGCAACGCTCGCAAACGTTGACCTTCCAGGGCCAGATCCGCACGTGGCCGGACTTCCTGCGCGATGTCTCTGCCGCGGTCCAGCAGCAGCGCTCGAACGGCGGCGCCGGCGTGCGCATCCTTACTGAGACCATTACCTCGCCCACATTTGCGAACCAGATGCGGCAGGTGCTGGGGGAATTCCCGAGTGCGCGCTGGCATCGCTGGCAGCCCGTCCACGACGACAATGCGCTCGCCGCTGCGCTTCTGGTCTTCGGACAGCCGGTCACGACCCGCCTGAACATCGCCGCGGCCGATGTGGTCGTGACGCTCGACGCCGATCCACTCGCGGCTTGGGCGCCGGGGCATCTGCGCGCGGCGCGCGAGCTGGCCAGTCGGCGCGAGCCCGAGCGTGGCCCGATGAACCGGATCTACGCGGTCGAGAGCACGCACACGTCGATTGGCGTGCTCGCCGACCACCGCCTGGCGCTGAAGGCGCATTCGATCGAGCCATTCGCCTGGGCGCTGGCCAGCGCACTGGGGGTCCCTTCCGGTGGACCCGCGGGCGCCGGGCCGGACACCTGGATTGCGACGCTCGCAGACGATCTTCGCACCCATGCGCGCACCAGCCTGGTGCTGGCCGGGCGCGGCCAGCCCACGGCAGTGCATGCGCTCGCGCACGCCATCAATGCTCACCTGGGCAGCGTGGGCACCACCGTCGAGTACTCCGACCCGGTCGAGGTAGACCCGGTCGAGCACGCCGCCTCGCTGCGCGTGTTAACCGACGACATGAGCGCTGGTCACGTGCAGCTGCTACTGATTCTGGGCGCCAATCCGGTGTACAGCGCACCGAATGACATCCCGTTCGCCGACGCCCTGCGCACAATCGAGCGCAGCATCCACCTCGGTCCGTACCCGGACGAGACCGCGCAGCTCTGCCAGTGGCACGTTCCGCAGCTGCACGCGCTCGAAACCTGGAGTGACGCGCGCGCACACGATGGCACCGCCACGATCCTGCAGCCGCTGATCGCGCCGCTCTACCAGGGCTGGTCGAGTCACGAGGTGCTCGCGGCGCTGAGCGACCAACCGGAGACGTCGGCGCACAGCCTGGTAAAGGAATACTGGCAGAGTCAGCTTGGGGACGATGTCGACCGGGCCTGGCGAACTGCGCTGCACGACGGCGTCGTCGCGAACACGACCGCGCCGCCGCGCTCGGTCAGCGTGCGCCCGAACTGGGCCGCTGGACTCCGGGTTCCGCCCGATCCGGGCGGACTGGAGCTCACGTTTCAGCCCGATCCGTCACTCTTCGACGGGCGCTTCTCACCCAATGCCTGGTTGATGGAGCTCCCGCGACCACGCACGAAGCTGAGCTGGGACAACGTGGCACTGCTCAGCCCCGCGACTGCGCAGCGCCTGGGTCTGGCCAACGAGGACGTGGTCGACTTGCGCTACCAGGGGCGTTCCGTCCGCGCTCCCGTGTGGGTGCTGCCAGGCCATGCCGACGACTCCATCGGTGTGACGCTGGGCTACGGGCGCTGGCGCGGCGCAGGGTCAGGCAGCGGCATCGGCTTCAACGCCTATGCGCTCCGCGGCAGCGCCGCGCCGTGGTTTGACAGTGGACTCGACGTGGTCCGCACCGGCGAGCGCTACACGCTGGCCAGTACGCAGAGCCACTACGCGATGGAGGGCCGCGACCTGGTCAAGCAGGTACTCGCGGGCCAAACTGTCCAGAACGACCGGCCGACGGAATCCCTTTATCCAGCGGTCAGCTATCCCGGCAACGCCTGGGGCATGGTCATCGATCAGAGCGCGTGCGTCGGCTGCAACGCATGCATCGTCGCCTGCCAGGCGGAAAACAACATTCCGGTCGTCGGCAAGGAGGAGGTCGCGCGCGGGCGCGAGATGCTCTGGCTGCGCCTGGACACGTACTTTGAAGGCGAGCGCGCGCGCGAACAGCTCGTGCCATGCATGCACTGCGAGAACGCGCCGTGCGAAATCGTGTGTCCGGTCGGCGCCACGGTGCACAGCGACGAGGGCCTGAATGACATGGTCTACAACCGCTGCGTCGGCACTCGCTACTGCTCCAACAACTGTCCGTACAAGGTCCGCCACTTCAACTTCTTCGAGTACAGCGACTTTGACACACCCACCTTGAAGCTGCTGCGTAATCCGGATGTCACGGTCCGCAGCCGCGGCGTGATGGAGAAGTGTACGTACTGCGTCCAGCGCATCGGCGCCGCGCGCATCCAGGCTGAGCGTGAGAATCGTCCGATCGCCGACGGCGAGGTGGTCACCGCCTGCCAGGCCGCGTGCCCGTCTGGCGCCATCGTCTTCGGCAACCTCAACGATTCGGCCAGCGCCGTTGCGCGCGCAAGAGGCAGCGCACGCAACTACACATTGCTCGGGGAGTTGAACACGCGTCCGCGCACCACGTACCAGGCCGTCGTCAGTAATCCGAATCCGGTGCTCGGAGCCAGTTGATACGTGACGGCTTACCTGAGTGCGGACCACGCGTACGCGGAAATTACCGACCGCGTCGAGGGACTGGTGCTCGCGCCCGGCCGGCGCGTTGGCTGGTGGCTCGGGCTGTTCATCGCGTTCGGGTTGGTGATGCTGTTGTTGCTGACGGTCACGGTGTTGCTCGCCCTGGGCGTCGGCGTGTGGGGCATCATGATCCCCGTCGCCTGGGGCTACGCGATCACGACGTTTGTGTGGTGGATCGGCATCGGCCACGCCGGGACGCTCATCTCGGCGATCCTGTTCCTGCTGCGCCAGCAGTGGCGCACGTCGATCAACCGCTTCGCGGAGGCGATGACCATCTTCGCCGTCGCCAACGCGGCGCTGTACCCGCTGCTGCATCTCGGTCGGCCGTGGTTCTTCTACTGGCTCATTCCGTACCCGTCGACGATGGGTGTGTGGCCGCAGTTTCGCAGCCCACTGATCTGGGACTTCTTCGCCGTGGGTACGTACTTCACGATCTCGCTGATCTTCTGGTACCTGGGCATGATTCCGGACCTGGCAGGCCTGCGCGACCGCGCACGCACCCGCATCGCCCAGGTCATCTATGGCGTATTGGCCCTCGGCTGGCGCGGCTCCGCTCGGCACTGGCAGCGCTACGAGCACGCGTACTACTTGTTTGCGGCGCTGGCAACGCCGCTCGTGGTGTCAGTGCACAGTGTCGTGAGTGCTGATTTCGCGGTGGCCATCGTGCCGGGCTGGCACTCGACGATCTTTCCCCCGTACTTCGTGGCCGGCGCGATCTACTCCGGATTTGCCATGGTGCTCACGATTGCCATCCCACTGCGCGCCGCGTTCCGCCTGCAGGACTTCATCACCCTCCGTCACCTTGACGTGATGGCCAGAATCATGCTCGTCACCGGGTTGATCGTCGCCTACGCGTACATCGTGGAGCACTTCATGGCCTGGTACAGCGGCGACATTTTTGAGCTAGCGCAGTTGCTCAACCGCGCGCTCGGGCCGTATGCGGTGCTGTACTGGCTGCTGTTGCTGCTGAATGTCGGGGTTGCGCAGGCGCTGTGGTTCGCGCGCGTGCGGACCAGCGTGCCGCTGCTGTTCGTTGTGGCGCTGCTGATCAATGTCGGCATGTGGATCGAGCGCTTCGTCATCGTCGTTGGCTCGCTGAGTCGCGACTTTCTGCCGGCGGCGTGGGGCGTGTTCCGCCCGACATTCTGGGATTGGTCGATGCTCGTGGGCACGCTTGGACTGTTCTCGGCGTTGATGTTCCTGTTCGTGCGCCTGCTGCCGATCATTCCCGCCTTCGAGATGCGTCGCCTCCTCCGCGAGGTGCGGCAGGGCCGAGGCTAACGCGTGCCGCTGTACGGAGTGATGGCCGAGTTCGAGTCTGCCGAAGCGCTACTGAATGCGACGCGCCGCGCGCACGCGGCGGGCTACCGGGCGATGGATGCGTATTCACCATTTCCCATTGAGGGACTGGCGGAAGCACTGGGCTCCCAGCGCACGATTGTGCCGTGGATCGCACTGACCGGTGGCGTGCTTGGCGCGCTGACAGGCTACGCACTCCAGTTCTGGGTGCATGTCGTCGCGCTGCCGGTGAATGTCGGCGGCCGCCCGCTCAACAGTTGGCCGATGTTCATTCCGGTGACATTTGAGCTGGCTGTACTTGGCGCGGGGCTGTTCACGTTGGTTGGACTCCTGGTCCTGAACCGCTTGCCCGAGCTGTATCACCCGGTCTTCAACATCGATGCATTTGCACGCGCCACTCGCGACCGGTTTTTCCTGTGCATCGAGGAGCGCGCAGGCGCGTACGGCGCGGACAGTGCGCGCAGGTTTCTGCGCGAGTGCGACGCACTCCAGGTGTTCGATGTTCCGGAGTAGTCCGCTGCTATGGTTCGTCGCGGCGGTGCTGCTGGCGACGGCGTGTACGCAGAAGATGGCCCAGCAGCCGAGTCTGCGCCCGTTCCAGCCAAGTACCGAGTTCGCCGACGGCACTTCGGCGCGCCCAGTGCCTGCCGACACCGTGGCGCGCGGTCAACTGCGCGACGAGCCCGGGCTGCCTGGCGGTCCAGTCGACCCCGCCATCGTGGAGCGCGGTCAGCAGCGCTTCGAGGTCTTCTGCGTCCCCTGCCACGGCTATGTGGGCGACGGCGATGGCATGGTCGTGCATCGCGGATTCAGTCGCCCGCCGTCGTTCCACACCGATCGCCTGCGCCAGGCGCCAGTCGACTATCTGTTCGGCATCATCAGCAACGGCTTCGGCGCCATGCCCAGCTACGCGACGCAGATCGACGTCGCCGATCGCTGGGCGATCGTAGCCTACATCCGCGCGCTACAAGTCAGTCAGAACGCCACCGTAGATGACGTGCCGCCCGACCATCGGAGCGACCTGTCGCCGTGACCTTGTCACGCCGCGCGACGTTGGTCGTCCTGGGCGGCGGCATGCTGTGCATGGCCGTGGCCGCGCTCGGCGCGATCGCCGATCCAGAGCGGTTTTTCCGCGCCTACCTCGCCGGGTTCAGTTTCTGGCTCGGACTGGGCCTCGGGTGCCTCGGCGTCGCACTGATCCAGTTTCTCACTGGCGGTGCATGGGGTCTGGTCACGCGGCGTGTTTTCGAAGCCGGCGCGGCGACGCTGCCGTTGCTTGGCCTGCTGTTCGTCCCGATCCTGTTCGGGGTGCCCACGCTGTATGCGTGGACGCACAGCACGGAGCCGAGCGTCATCCACAAGAGTCTGTACCTGAACATACCGTTCTTCGTCGCGCGCGCGGTCGTGTACTTCGCGGCGTGGACTGGACTGGCGCTGCTTCTGGCTCGCTGGTCGGCTGCGCAGGACCGAGCTGAAGGAGCGGGTGCGACGCGCAGACTGCGTCGTTTAAGCGTCGTCGGCTTGCTGGTTTTGCCGCTCACCGCGAGCTTCGCCGCGATCGACTGGTCGATGTCGCTCGAACCGGAGTGGGTCTCCACGCTTTATCCGGCGATGGTCGCAATGGGCCAATTGCTGGCCTCGCTGGCGCTTGCCATCGTGGTGGTGACCGTGCTCGCGCGGCGCCCGCCGCTGTCAAGTCTCATCACGCCCCGACTGCTCAATGACCTGGGCAGCTTGCTGCTCGCGTTCGTGATGCTCTGGGCGTACATGACGTACTTCCAGTACGTGCTCATCTGGTCCGGCAATCTGAGCGAAGAGATCACCTGGTACGTGCGCCGCGTCGAGCACGGTTGGCTGGTGGTGGCCTGGCTGGTGGTTGGCGCGGGCTTCCTGCTCCCGTTCTGGTTGCTTCTCTTCCGCGGCCTCAAGCGGCGCGGCCGCTGGCTGGGCTCCATCGCGGCGCTGCTCCTGTGCGTGCACGTAATCGAGGTGCTGTGGCTCATCCAGCCCGCGTTTACTCCGGATGGCCCAGTGCTCGATTGGCTCCAACCGGTCGTGCTGCTCGGCATCGGCGGCATCTGGAGCGCGGCGTTCGCGTGGCGTCTCGGCGCGCTGCCGTTGGTGCCGCCCAACGATCCACGACTCGTTCAGATCCAGGAGCGCGCGCATGTGGCAGGCTGAGCGCTCCGACGCGAACGTGCGCTGGATCGTCCTCGGCGGGATCGGTTTGCTGCTGGCGCTGGCCCTCGTGCTCGTGGCGGTCTCGTTTTTCGAAGGATCGGTCACCGGGCTGCCGGTGACCGTGGCACGCCCGTCGGACCTCGCGAGTGTTGATGCGCGCGAGGGCGTGCAGTTCGCTGCCTATCGCGACGCGGCCATGCAGCATCTGCACAGCTATGGCTGGGTCGACCGCTCGGCGGGGCGTGTGCACATTCCAATCGAGCGCGCCATCGACCTGGTCGCCGAACGGGGTGCGCGGTGAGACGCGGGCTTGCGCTCGTGTTGCTGCTGATGGCGTGGAGCGCGGCATCGGCCTCCGCGCACGAGCTGCCAGCCGACAAACTACGTACCGTCGGTTTTCGCCAGCACATCGGCGACGCGCTGCCGCTCGACCTTGCGTTGCGCGACGAAAACGATCGGCCTGTAGCCCTGCGCGACTACTTCGGCACGCGCCCGGTCGTCCTCACGCTCAACTACTTCCACTGCGAGAACCTGTGCTCGCTCGAGCTGCAGGGCCTCGTCAGCGGACTGAACGGCGTGCCATTCGTGCTCGGCGACCAGTACACGCTGATTACGGTCAGCTTCGATGCGCGCGAGACACCCGCGCAAGCGCAGACGGCGCGCTCGCGAGCGCTGCGCGGCTACATCCACCCGCAAGCGGCCGACGGCTGGCACGTGTTGACGACGACGGATCAGTCGACGATCGACGCGCTCACGCAGGCCGTTGGCTTCGACTACCTGTACGACCCGCTCGAAGACGACTACGCGCATCCGGCGGGCGTCGTCGTGCTCACGCCCGCCGGCGAAATCAGCCGCTACCTGTATGGGCTGGACTTCTCGGCGACCGACTTGCGCCTGGCCCTCGTCGACGCCGCTGCGCAGCGTCTGGGCACGCTTGTCGATCGCGCACTGCTCGTCTGCTACCACTACGACGCGATCGCTGGCCGCTATACGCCGCTGGTGCTGGACCTGCTCAAAGGCGCCGGCGCGGCGACGCTGCTCGTCGTCGGCGCCGGACTGGCGTGGATGTGGCGCTTGGAGCGACGCCGATGAGCGGTCTGGTCTCGCCGCCACAAGCCTCGAGCATCGCGGCCGAGGTCGACGCGCTCGTCCTCGTCCTGCTCGGACTCAGCGCGCTGATCAGCATTGGCATCTTCGCAGCGATCGTGGTGTTCTGTATTCGCTACCGGCGGCGGCCGGGCAACGAGGTGAGCCGACGGGTCAGGCGCACGGCGCCGATCGAGATCGCCTGGACACTCATCCCGGCCGGGCTGGCCATGATCCCATTCGTGTGGGGCGCGCGCCTGTACCTGTACGAAGCCCAACCACCGGCCGACGCGATGGAGGTCACCATCGTCGCCAAGCAGTGGATGTGGAAGGCGCAGCAACCGGACGGCCAGTCCGAGATCGACGCCCTGCACGTGCCCGAAGGGCGCGCTATCAAGCTGACGATGACCTCGCAGGACGTCATTCACAGTTTTTCGGTGCCCGCGTTTCGTCTGCGCGCAGATGTGCTGCCGGGTCGGTACACGACGCTGTGGTTCAACGCGACGCAGGTCGGCGACTATCCGTTGTACTGCTCCGAGTACTGCGGCACCGACCACGCGCGCATGCTCGGCAGTGTGACGGTGATGCGTCCGGCGGACTACGAGGCTTGGCTGACCGGAGGCGCCAGCGCCGGCAACTCGCCGGCTGCGCAGGGCCGCGCGTTGTTCCGCCAGTACGCATGCGCGGACTGTCACGAGGCTGGCCGCGCACCCAACCTGCAAGGCGTGTTCGGCCGTCCGGTAGCGCTCGCGGATGGCTCGACGGTGACCGCGGACGAGAACTACATCCGCGAGTCGATCCTGTCGCCCGGCGCGAAAGTCGTGGCCGGTTATCAGCCGATCATGCCCAGCTTTGCGGGGCGCCTGAACGAGGACGAGCTCATCGCGCTCATGACGTACATCAAGTCGATCGGCGACACGCCATGAGCACACTGACGCTCGCGTCGCGGCGGCACTACTTGAATGTCGACTTCGCTATTCGCTCGTGGCTGTTGACGACCGACCACAAACGCATCGCCATCCTGTACGCGCTGAGCATCACGTTCATGTTCGTGTTCGGCGGCTTCGCCGCCAGTGCGATGCGCCTCGAATTGCTCCAACCCGACGGCGACCTGGTCGATCCGCAGACCTATAACAAGCTGTTCACCATGCACGGCGTGATCATGGTCTGGTTCTTCTTGATCCCGTCCATTCCGTCGGTGCTCGGCAACTTCCTGGTGCCGCTGATGATCGGCGCGCGTGATGTCGCGTTTCCGCGTCTCAATTTGCTCAGCTGGTACATCTATGTAGTCGGTGCGCTGTTCACGATCTGGGTTCTCGTCGACGGCGGAGTCGACACCGGATGGACGTTTTACACGCCATTCAGCACATCGGCCTCGACGACGAATGTGGTCGCGACAGCGCTGGGTGTATTCATCGTCGGCTTCTCGTCGATCCTGACCGGACTGAATTTCATCGTCACCATTCACCGCATGCGTGCGCCGGGTCTGACCTGGTTCCGCCTGCCGTTGTTCTTGTGGTCGCTGTATGCCACGAGCGTCATCATGCTGCTGGCGACGCCGGTGCTGGCGATCACGCTGCTGCTAGTTGCCGCGGAGCGCGTGCTGCGCGTGGGGTTCTTCGATCCCGCGCTGGGTGGCGATCCATTGCTGTTCCAGAACCTGTTCTGGTTTTACTCGCACCCCGCGGTGTACATCATGATCTTGCCCGGGATGGGCGTGACCAGCGAGCTGATCGCCGCGTTTGCACGCAAGCCTGTGTTTGGCTATCGCTACGTTGCCGTCGCGAGCGTCGCAATCGCCGTGTTGGGGTTCCTCGTGTGGGGGCACCACATGTTCGTGTCTGGTGCGTCGGCCCACGCGGCGCTCACGTTTTCGGTGCTCAGTTACCTGGTGGCGATTCCGTCGGCGATCAAGGTTTTCAACTGGACCGCGACCTTGTTTCGCGGCGCGATCGAGTTTCACACACCGCTGTTGTATGCGCTCGGGTTCATCGGGTTGTTCACGATCGGTGGACTGACCGGGCTGTTTCTTGCGTCCCTGGCCGTGGATGTGGATGTGCATGGCACGTACTTCGTGGTCGCGCACTTTCACTACATCATGGTGGGCGGCATGGTCATGGCCTACATGGGCGGACTCCACTACTGGTGGCCCAAGATCACCGGCCGGTTGTACGACGAAATGTGGGCCAGAGTTGCCGCCGTGACGATCTTCCTCGGCTTCAATCTGACGTTCTTTCCGCAATACATCCTGGGCTACCTGGGGATGCCGCGGCGGTACCACTCGTATCCCGAGGAGTTCCAGATCCTGAATGTGTTGTCGACGGCTGGGGCATCCATTCTTGCCGTTGGCTACGTGTTGCCGCTGGTGTACTTGCTGGCGTCGTTGCGATGGGGGCGGGTAGCTGGTCCCAATCCGTGGGACGCGCGCGGTCTGGAGTGGAAGACGTCGTCGCCGCCCCCGCGTGACAACTTCCTCGCACAACCGGTCGTAAGCGGACCGCCGTATGACTACCCTGAACGCTGATATTGCCGAGCGGGAAACCGCCGAGCTCGGCATGTGGGTCTTTCTGGCCACCGAGGTCATGCTGTTCGGCGGCTTGTTCACCGCGTATACCGTCTACCGCGCTATTTATCCTGTCGGGTTTGCCGAAGGCAGCCGACTTCTGGATTTGACACTCGGCACGGTCAACACCGTTGTGCTCATCGTGAGCAGCGGCACGATGGCGCTGGCGGTCAGCGCTGCGCGGCTCGGGCAACGCCGTCTCGTGCGTGTCCTGCTTGTCGCTACTGGGCTGCTGGGCCTCGTGTTCCTGGCCATCAAAGCGCTCGAGTATCAGCACCATCTCGCTGAGGGCCTGGTGCCCGGTCTAGCCTGGCACTACTCGGCAGCGCGCGCCAACGAAGTCCAGTTGTTCATGCTGGCGTACTTCGCCATGACCGGGTTGCACGCTATTCACCTGACGATCGCTGTCGGGCTCGTGCTTTTCGCCACCTGGTTCAGGACGCGACTCGAAATCCTCGCCCTGTATTGGCACTTCGTCGACGTGATCTGGATTTTCCTGCTGCCGCTGCTCTATCTGTTCGGCCTTCAGGCATGACTCGCCGCACGTATCTCGTCGTCGACGCCGCCGTCCTGCTGCTCGCGCTCGTCAGCGTCGCCCTCGCCCATACCGACCTGCACGGTTTCAATGCCGCCGCTGCGCTTGCCATCGCCGCCACCAAGGCGGCGCTCATCGCCATCTTCTTCATGGAGCTCAAGCTTGCGGGTCCGGTTCCCCGCGTGGTCGCCGCTGCGTCCGTCTTCTGGCTCGCCATCCTCGTCGTCGGCACCATGGACGACGTCCTGACACGAGCATGGCTGCCAATCCCGGGCAAATAGAGAGCTAGACGAGCTCGCGAATCTTGGCCCCGAGTGCGTCCTTGAGGATCTTGTCCCAGTCGGGCTCGCCGCGCGCCAGCGACCTCGCAAACTTGAGCGCCTGCTCGCGAGTGACGCTCGGCGGCAGCGGCGGCTCGTTCGGATCCACCACCGCCTCGACGACCACCGGACCTGGCGTCGCAAGCGCGGTGTCGAGCACGGCCCCGCACCTGGCAGGATCGTCCACGCAAAAGCCAGTCGCTCCACACGCCTCGGCGACCTTCACGAAGTCGATCGGCTGCAAGTCGACGGCGAACTCCGGATTGCCCAGGAACACCATCTGCTCCCACTTGATCTGCCCCAGATAGTTGTTCTTGACGACAACGACTTTGATCGGCAAGCCGTACTTGACCGCGGTCGCCAGCTCGCCCATCAACATTGTCAGTCCGCCATCGCCGACGAACGCGACCACCTGCCGCTCCGGATACGCGATCTGCGCGGCAATCGCATACGGCAGACCACACGCCATGCTGGCCAGCGTGCCCGACACCGAGTGCATCTGGCCGCGCCGCGCCGGAATCCCGCGCGCCCACCACGTCGTAATCGTCCCGCTGTCGCAACACACGATCGCGTCTTCGCGCAGCCGCTGGAGTCGCGTTCGGATTTGCGCTCGATCAACGGCAGCAGAGCCTGCAGCGTCCGACGCGCATCGCCAACCAGGCCTTCCTCGACGGGATAGCGGAGTCCGATACGCATCGGATCCCGGTCGACCTGAACACCGCGCGCCTTGCCACCCTTGGGATAGAACTCCACGTACGGGAACGAGCTGCCGACGATGAACAGCGTGTCGCAGCTCTCGATCGCCTCTTGCGAAGGTTGCGTACCGAGGAGCCCGATGCCGCCCGTGGTGTACGGACTGTCGTCCGGTACGGCCGCCTTGCCGAGCAGCGCCTTCACGATCGGCGCGCCGAGCAGCTCGGCCATCTGCTCCAGCTCCGACGTGGCGCCAAGCGCGCCCTGGCCAACCAGCATCGCCACCTTGTGTCCAGCGTTCAACACGTCAGCCGCGCGCTGCAGTGCGCTGTGCTCCGGAACGGCGGCGGCATCGCCGATCGCGTCGGAGGCATAGTGGGGCGCCTTGTTCACTCGCGGCGACGGCTCGTCTGACGTCTCCTCTTGCAAGTCAGCGGGGAACGTGATCGCGGCCACGCCGCGCCGCGCGAGCGCCGCGCGGCAAGCGAGATGCGCGACGGCTTCCAGGTGGCCCTTGCCCATGACTCGCGTGTTGTAGACGGTGACGTCTTCGAACACTCGCGACAGGTCCACGTCTTGCTGGGCGCGCGTATCGATCAGGTCGTGGTAGTGGTGCCCGGCGATCGCCAGCACCGGTGCGCCGTCGAGCTTGGCATCGTACAGACCATTCAGCAGGTGCAAGCCGCCCGGCCCCGAAGTCGCCAGACACACCCCGAGCTTGCCTGTGAACTTGGCATACGCGCAGGCCATGAATGCCGCGGACTCCTCGTGGCGGACCTGGATGAAACGGATCTCGTTCTGGCGTTTGCGCAGCGCCTCCATGATGCCGTTGATGCCGTCGCCGGGCAGGCCGAAGACGACCTCAACGTCCCACTGGATCAGGATGTCGACCAGAACGTCCGCTGCTGTTTCCGCCATATCGGGCACGAACCAATGCAGAATGTGTGCCCTCGAGTTGACCGTTGCGACAGTTTCAGCGGTGGCGGTCCGCGCTGAGCAATTGGTTCGTCTAAGCCTCGTTGGAGTCGCTGCCGCTTCGGCCGCCAGTCAAATCGCTGTCGCGGGCGCGGGTGCTGCCCGACGTGGTATCCGGCGACTCTCGAATATCGTCGTTCCACTGATTCCCAGCCGACTGCATCCGTTGATCGCTGGTCTTCGAGCTGTGCTCGGCGGCCTGGCGCTCGTACGTCTCCTTCTTCTTGTACGAGCCAGTGGTGATGCGCTGGCTGCGATCGGGGTGATTGGGGCCCCGCGATTGCTCGTGTCCGCGCGGCTTCGAGGAGCTCACGCCGTCGTTGTGATGCTGTCCTGCCTTGGCCATCGCTGCCTCCTTTCAGGCCGTTTTCTGCGACGGCAGCCGTTCGTGATCGGGCGCCTCGAGTGCGGAGTCCGCGAGACGGATCGACACCGCCCTCGGGTGCTCACCGAACTCGTCACCGCTATCAGGTGGGCGGGCCATGAAGTCAACGCCGACTCCGGGAGCCAGATCTTCATACGCGACGCCCATCAGTCCGGTCAGGTGGAAGAAATACTCCCGCCCATCCTGGTCAGTGATGAAGCCGAAGCCGCCCTCGCTATTGATGCGAGCAATCGTCCCGTGCATACGTCGGGGGGGTCGCAGACGGCGTGCCAGTCTTACGCGGGTGATTCAGTGGGCGCGGCGTGGTCGTGCACGTGCGCTTCCTTCCCATGCCGCGCTTTTTCGTCATCCTGGCTGAAGTCGTGCGAATGCGTCAGCGTATTGTGATTGTGGTCGTGCGTGTGCCAGTAGGTCCGATGTTCCCACTCGTTGAGCGGATTGTCTGAGTGGTGGTGCGACACGTGATAGTGATCGTGAAGATGCGTTTGCGACGTATGAGTATGCTCGGGCTGGCGACCTTCGCCTTCAGCCCGCTGAGTGGTCGCTGACTGCTGCATACCTGGCTGACCGCAGAGCGTGTGCCAGCTGCCTTCAAGAGACAGTGCCCATCCGGGTCGCGACCCTGCTCCATCATCTTCCGATCGTGCTGCACAAGTGAGCGCCCTGTTGCGCGCTGCTGTATAGTCGCGTCGACTGCTCTACCACTGAGTCGAGATCGCGGGCCCGGCGAGCCGGGTGGCGGCGGAGTGGCCATTCCCGAACGGGAGGGCCCCATGGCGCCGCCAGCTTCGCGTTTCCAACCAGGGACGAATCGACTGCTGGAACTGCTTCCACATGATGAGCACGCTCAGATGTTCGACAGTCTCGAGCAGATAGGCCTGAAGTCGAGGCAGATTATCGCGCGGGCTGGCGAAGCCTACGCGCACGTGCTTTTCCCGTTGGCTGGCGTGGTCTCCGTGCTGGTGCCGATGGGTGAGGAACCACCTGTCGAGGCGGCAGTGGTTGGCTTCGAGGGCATGGTTGGGCTGCCCGTGGCGATGGGCAACGGCATCGGCCCGCACGAGGTGATCTGCCAGGTCGCCGACGGTGGGTGGCAGATGGGCGCCGATCGTTTCCGAGCGCTCTTGCCTGACTGTCCGGTACTGCGGGATGTGCTTCAGCGCTACGCCTTGACCTATCTGAACCAGACTGCACGTTCGTCGGCGTGCAATCGCATGCACGGGATCAATCAACGACTCGCGCGCTGGTTGCTGTTGGTGCACGATCGCGTGCCCGGTGACGAGTTTGCGTTGACGCAAGAATTCCTCTCGGAGATGCTCGGCGTACGGCGCCCAAGTGTCAGCCTGGCGGCGAGCACGCTCCAGCATGCTGGCTTGATCAACTATCGCTGGGGGCGGATCCACATTCTGAATCGAGACGGCCTCGAACAAGTAGCGTGCGAGGACTACCGGCAGACCATCAACGAGTACGACATGGTGTTCGGCGACTAAGGGCTCGGGGAGGAACGAGCGCTTGGCGCGACCATGCGGTCGGCGCCGACCGGTTTCGGAATCCAGCCATCGTCTCCCAGGATGCCGTGCTGCCTCGATTGTACGGTGCCTGACATTGTTCGAGGCATGACAGAAGCGGCAGCCCCAAAGCCGTAGAGTGTGGGCCGACACGAACTCAACTCAGGCGTAGGACGGGATCGCTATGGGAAGAGCGGGCGATGCGCGCGACTTTGTGCCTTCAGAAAGGCTCAATGGTGTGGTCCTGCCGATTGAGCTCACGGATGGGCACATACGCCGGTCGGCGCTCACGCCGCGGCAACGCGAAATTACCGCACTGATCGCTCAGGGACGCTCGAACGCCGAGATTGCGGCACAACTGATCGTGACCAATGGCACGGTCGCCAATCACGTCGCGGCCATTTTGCAACGGCTCGACCTGGACTCTCGAACTCAGATCGCGACGTGGGCAGTCGAGGAAGGGATATACGGTGGCCAGGATCGGCTCTTGACCACCCTGGAGCAACTGCTCGAGGTACAGCCGGCAAGCCTGAACACCGCGATGGACCACGTCGCCACGCTAGTCGCCGAGGCGCTTGACGCCGAAAAGGTCGACGCCTTCCTGCACGATTCCACAAACGCCACTCTCATCGCGATTGGTACGAGCGATACACCGCTTGGCCACAAGCAACAAGCCACCCGCCTGGATCGGCAACCGGTTGCGAACGGTGGCCGTTCCGTGCAGGTCTTCCTGACTGGCGAAGCGCATTTCAGTGGCGATGTCCTGGACGACGAGGGCGAGTTGACCGGCATCCGGCGCGAGCTGGGCATCCGTTCGCAAATCGCCGTGCCACTCGATGTTGGTGAGGTCCGGCGCGGTGTGCTCACTGCCCAGTCCACGCAGCCAGACTACTTTGCGGAGCGCGATCTGCTCTTCCTGCGGGCCGTAAGCCGCTGGGTCGGCAATATCGTGCAACGCATTGAACTCGCCGAACGTCATGCCGCGGCATCTGTCGAGCAGGGCCGGCGCATCGTCGCTGAAGAGCTGGTGACCGTGCTCGCGCACGATCTGCGCAATCACCTGGCGCCGATCCGGGGCCGACTGCAGCTGATGGCTCGGCGAGCCGCGCAGGACGGCCACGACTCGACCGTGAGGGATACCGTCGAGCTGCGCAAATCAGTCGACCGCTTAGGGCGTCTCGTATCCGACCTGCTGGATATGGCGCGCATCGATCAGGGGCTGTTCGAACTGACGCTCGAGCCTATGGATCTGACGGCGCTGGTGCACGAGGCTGCCGAAGCACTCCGGGTTCCCGGAACCTTGATTGAGGTCGAAGCGCCCATTGACATGCCGATCGTGGCCGACCCATCGCGTGTGCAGCAGGCGATCGAAAATCTGCTGACAAATGCCCTGCAGCACGCACCAGCGGATACAGCGGTAGGCGTACGCGCCTGCGACGAGATGGTTGATGGCGTCCGATGTGTGGTGATCGTCATCTCCGACCGAGGTCCAGGCATAGATCCTGTGGTGTTGCCCCAATTGTTCGACCGATTCG
>WNFU01012698.1_pt1 | contig 22967 bp, 17 predicted proteins | sample 5400121 | NCBI WGS metagenome assembly WNFU01 (sample SAMN13153360, study PRJNA577476) | soil metagenome | isolation source: 100 cm soil or saprolite under grassland replicate 1 | place: USA:California | collected 2016-06-15
CGTTCACCTTTTGGTCATAACGATCGTCGCGAATATCGCCGACGATTCCGACGACTTCGTATCGGCGCTTGGACCACGGATCAGCCCCACCGAACTCCTTGCCAACCGCATTCTCTCCCGGCCAGCAGAGCCGCGCCATGGTCTCGTTGATAATCACGGCGCTGGTCCCTTCAACGACGTCGTTCTTGAAGAAATAGTCGTCAGCGAGGTCGCGCTTGTTGAGAAGGCGCCCAGCCAGCAGGGGGGCGCGCATCGCTCGAACCAGGTCACTCTCCTCCACGCCGCATCCGCTAATGTAGAGGTCCACCGGTTGCGACGCGTCACTGACTTTGAACTTGTGCGAAAAGATTTGCTTTTCGATGCCGACGGCCTTGACCCCCGGCAAAGCCGCCAATCGCTCGTGCAATTCAGCCAGAAGAAGATTACACCGTTCCCGGTTCGGAGAAGCGTATTTCTGCCACGGCAAATTGACATCAACCCGCAGCAGATTGTCCGGATCGTAACCGGGGTTCACGTGAAGCAAGCGAATGACACTTTGGATCATCAACCCCGCCCCCGCGAGCAGGACCAGCGCAAGCGCGACCTGGACCACGACCAGACCGCCACGATAGCGACTGCGTCCCAAACCCGCGCTGGCACCGGAGCCAGCCTGCTTGAGTGCTTCGCTCAGCCGGGCTTTACCTGCGCGCCAGGCCGGCGCCAGGCCGAACAACATTCCCGTCGCGACGGATACCAGCAACGCAATGCCAAGGACATGGGCGTCAATTTGAATCGCCTTCAACCGCGGCATGGATTCGGGGATCAACATCACCAAAAGCTTCATGCCCCAGACTGTTACGACCAGACCACCCAAGCCCCCAAGGCAGGCGAGCAGCACGCTTTCGGTAAGCAGTTGACGCATCAACCGAACACGTCCCGCGCCAAGCGCGGAGCGGACCGCGAATTCCTGCTGACGCCTCTCGGTCCTGGCCAGCGTCAGATTCGCGGTGTTCGCACAGACGATAAGCAGCACGAAGCCGATGGCCGCGAGCAGACCGAACAACGTCCTTCGGAGGTCCTCTGAGCGATTTCCTTCCTGGAACGCGTAGCGCAGCGGACGCGTCCAGAATCCCAATCCACCGGGCCGCCGACGCCACTCGTCAGGATAACCAAAGGTCTTCGCGTGATCCTTGATTAATCGCTGCGCCACGGTATCCAGCATCGCTTCGGCTTGCGCTTCAGTAGTGCCTGGCTTGAGACGCGCCAACACACGGATGTTGGAGACGTGCATCGTGTTGGGCACCCAGCGCGGGTCTTCTGAGGGCACCCAGAATTGCGTGTAGCCATACGGGAATTCGAAATGGGGCGGCATCATGCCGATGATCGCGAACTGGCGTCCGCTCAGCTCGATGGTCTTGCCGATCACGCTCCGGTCGCCATGGAAAAGCGATTTCCACCACGAATAACTCAGGACGATCACTGAGTCGTTCTCTAGTCTGTGATTCGCGTCCAGCCGAACCGCTTCGTCTTTGGCAAACGTTCGACCGAGCTTCGGCGGCACATTCCAAAGCGTGAAAAAGCTCGGGGAGACTGACGCTCCGGAAACTTTGTCCATGAAATCCTCGGTCTTTCTCTCCAGCATCGTGCCCTCGCATATCGCGAAATCCAAAAAGAAATCCTGGTTGGCCCGCAGGGCTTCCAAAACTAGGGGAGACACGCCCGCGAAGAGCGGTTTCTGGTCGCGCGTGTTATAGTTGCGCTCGGCGATCTGCAGGAGTCGGTCCGGCTCTGGGCCGGGGACGGGATTGAGTATCACTGTGTTCACCACACTGTAGATCGCCGTGCTGGCCCCGATGCCCAGCGCGAGCGTGAGCACGGCAACGACGGTGAAGCCGGGGTTCTTCAGCAACTGGCGGAGGGCGAAGCGAAGGTCATTCATAACGCAGCGCCTCTATCGGATCGACTTTTGAGGCGCGGAGGGCGGGAAGCCAGCAGGCCAGCAACGCCACCGTAGCCAGCAGCACGGGAATGACCACAAAGGTGAGCGGATCGGTCGGCGCCACACCGAAGAGGAGGCTGCGAATCAAGTGCGTCAGCGCGAACGCTCCGGCCAGGCCGATGACAACACCGACCGCTGCCAGCTTCATCCCTTGCCATAGAACAAGACCGATCACGTCCGCACGCTGAGCGCCCAAAGCCGCGCGAATGCCAATTTCCCGCGTCCGTTGCGTCACTGTATAAGCCAGCACGCCGTAGAGGCCGATGGCCGCCAGTAACAGCGCCACTCCTGCGAATCCACTCAGCAACCGCACCGGAAGCTTCCGCTGCGCGACCGATGACTCCACGAGTTGCGTCATCGTGCGCGCGTTTTCCAGCGGCAAGTCCTTGTCCAACTGGTCGAGTTCAGCGCGGACGGCGCGAGTCACGTCCGCCAGGTCGCGTTGCGTGCGGAGCACCAGGCTCATCCGTCCCCGGCACACCTGCTTGTAGCTTCGATACATCGCGCCCCGCGGCGCCGTGGCAACGTCGTTGCCCTTGCTGTCTTTCACCACGCCGATGATTTCTGATTCCCTGCTGCTGTCAGTGACCTTGAGCCGCCGGCCCAGGACGTTTGTCCCGAGGTTGAATTGGCGGATGAAACTTTCGTTCACGACCAGCACCATCGGCGCATTGGTCATGTCACGTTCGGTGAAGTCCCTCCCTCGCAGCAGCGGAATGTTCATCGCCGTGAAGTAACCGGGGCTGACCTGCGCGTAGTCGGCGGTCAGTAATTCTCCCGGTTTCAGGGGGGGCGCGCCTACGAGTTCGATGTCCTGGCCTTCTATCGATCCGCTCAGCGGCAGCCCATACACTCCGCCCGACGCCAACACCCCGGGTAGGGCGCGCACTTTGGCAAGCAATTGATCGAACAACCGCTGGCTGTCCGACTGATCCGGGTACTTTTTGTTGGGCAGATTTATGTTCATGGTCACGACCTGTTCGGGGTTGAATCCGAAATCTTGAGCCAGCAACCGGCCAAAGCTGCGGATCATCAATCCGGCTCCCACCAGAAGGATGACCGACAGCGCGACCTCGACGACCACCAGGCTGCTGCGCAACCGTCCGCGCCGGATGCCGGCAGTCCCTCGCGCGCTTTCCGTCAGCTCGCGAGCCAGCGCGGGATTCGACGCCTGCAAGGCGGGCACGAGTCCGAACAGCAGACCCGTCATCAGAGTCAGTGACGCGGTGAACATGAGCGCGGAACGGTCCAGATGAATGCCTTCCCACACGCGCGGCAAATCCGGCGGGCTGAGACGGATCAAGCCTGCCAAACCCGCCGTCGCCAGCAACCAGCCGCCCAATCCGCCTACCGCGCACAACAACAGGCTTTCGGTGAGTAACTGACGGATCAATTGTCCGCGTCCGGCCCCAAGCGCAGCGCGGATGGCGAATTCACGAACGCGCGCCGTCGAACGAGTGAGCAGCAGGTTGGCAATGTTGGCGCAACCGATGAGGAGCACCAATCCCACGGCCCCGAGTAAGACCAGCAGCACCCGTTGCACGTGACCCACCATGTCCTGCTGGAGTCCGTGAACCTCGGCGCCCCAACCTTTGTTTTCCGCGTCCGCCGCCGCCATGCGTTCGGCAATGAGAGTCATTTCCGCGTTGGCCTGCGCGATCGAGGCACCCGGTTTCAGCTTGCCGAGCACGAGATAATTGTGGGCGTGCCGGTAGCGCAATTCCCAAGGCTCAAAGGCCAAAGGCAGCCAGACCTGCGTCTCTCCCTGTGGGAAATGGGTCCGCGGCGGCATGATTCCAATCACGGTCTTCGGCTCGGAATTCAACGTGATGATTCGGCCGATGATGTTGGTGTCGCCGCCGAAATGTCCCTGCCAGAATTCGTGGCTCAAGAGCGCGACGTGGTGTTTGCCGAAAGTATCCTCCTCCGGAAGGAAGTCGCGGCCCAGGACCGGCTTCACTCCGAGGAGTCCGAAGACGTTGGCCGACACACGCCAGCCCGTGATCGTCTCGGGCGCGCCAAGGCTTGTGAGGACGGGGTTCAGGCCGGAGTACCCTCGCGCACCCAACTCTTCGAACACGGTGCTCTGCTTCCTCCAGACGTCGAGCATCGGTGCCGCCACCGCATTTTTGAACCAGCCATTCGCTGGGTAGTTTTCATAAATCATAACCAGCCGATCTGCGTCCTTGTAAGGCAACGGCTGGAGCAAGATACCCGGGATTCTTCAGCAGTTGGCGAAAGGCGAAACGAAGGTCGTTCATCGTTGAAGGAGAAAACATCGAACACCGTCGAAGTTCGGGACCACACTTTGGCCGCACGTTCGATGTTCAGCGTTCGATGTTGGATGTTCGGTGTTTCATTTTATTCATAGCGCAGCGCCGCCATCGGGTCGACCTTAGTCGCTCGGCGCGCCGGCAGCCAGCAGGCAAACAAGGCCACTGCCGCGAGCAACATTCCGACGGCCATGAAGACCCAGGGATCGGTGGGTTTCACGCCGTAAAGTACGCTCTCCATGTAAATCCCCACGGTGATCGCAGCGGCATTGCCGAGAACGATTCCGTTCACGATCAATCTTGCGCCATGCCGGACAAAGAGACCCCTCACTTGAGCGCGCTGCGCCCCCATGGCCATGCGGATGCCGACTTCCCGCGTTCGACGTGTGACTGCGTAAGCCATGACTGCGTAAATACCGAGCGCTGACATCAGCAGACCCAGTCCACCCATCGTGATCAACAGCCACATCATGACGCGGCGGGGAGCAGTCGAGCGATACAGGTCGGCCTCAATCGAGTTGAAAAACCAGAGGTCCACCGCCGGCGACATCTCCCGACCAAGACGCATGAGCGGTTCGCGCAGGAGATCGGGATCAAGACGGCTGCGGAATATGTAATTCCCGATACTGAAGAACACACCCGTCTCGCCCTCGGGGGCCAGCCGCTCGAAGGGTTCATAGAACGCCGGCCTGACCTCCGCTTCCCTCAAATAGTCCTTGATGTTCTTGACAACCCCAACCACGACGCATTCCGGCTCGAACCCGGTGCCGGGGGGAGGAGAGGGTGGCCTGAGCTTTTTGCCGAGGGGATTTTGTCCGGGCCAGCATTCGGAGGCCAGCCGCTCGTTGATGACGACTGTCTGTTCGCCGGGCAGGCAATCTTCCTTGGTCAGCAATCTTCCGGCAACAAGCGGAACACCAACGGTGCGAAAATAATCGCCCGTACGCACGCTGACCGTGCCCTGCTCCAGTTCGTCCCTCGACTTGACAGCCATAGCCTCCTCCGGGTTCCGCCTTCACGGCGGCAGACTCAATACCGGGAATCGCCTGAAGTCCCTCCAGGATCAACTCTTGCCAGTTAAAGAGCAACCTGACCTTCCAGCGGTATGCCTCGGTGATCGCCTCCTTACGCGAGAGCCCGCCTCGCATTGCCGCTTCCAAGTCGAACTTCGACTTCATTACCGGATTGGGGTCATACAGGACGCTATACAATCCCTTCGGATTCAACCCGGGGTCCACCCGCAGCAGCTTGACTACGCTCTGAATCATCATTCCCGCGGCGGCCAGCAACACTACGGCGAAGGATATCTGAACCACCACCAGACCATCACGAAATATTCGTTGCAGAAAGCCGCCACTGTGCTGTTGAGCCGTTTCTTTGAGCGCCTCGTTCACATTGACCCGAGCCGCGAGCCACGCGGGAGCGGCGCCGAAAAAAACACCCGCAACGGCGGACATCAGGCAGGTAGTGCCAAGGACGCGCCAATCCACGCCGATCGCATTGATCCGCGGAAGTCCGCTCAGGTAGAATTGGTCCAACGCAATGATGCCGCCCCAGGCGAAAAACACTCCCGGCACTGCGGCCAGTCCCGCGAGCGAAAGACTTTCGACCAACAATTGCCGGACGATGCGCAAGGGCCGGGCGCCGATGGCCATGCGAATGCCGAATTCGCCGCGCCGAGAGAGGGCGCGGGAAAGCAGCAGGTTCCCTACGTTCGCACAGGCGATCGCCAGCAACGCTCCGAACATCGCCTGCAAGCTCCAGAGTGTCTTTTCAAGTGTCGGACTGTAGCCGAGCCAGCGATCGACCTGAAATTTCCATCGCTGATTCGGCTGAGGATTGTCCCGTTGCCACCGTGCGGCAAGTGTGTCGAGAACTCCCTGAAGCCGTTGCATCGTTATGCCTTTCCGCAATCGGCCAATGACCAGCCACACACCCTCCTCTGGTTCCCAGGAGCGGCTCAGTTCATCCGTGGAAAAAACGTATGGAATCCAGAACTGGCTGTTACCTTGCCCGAATGGGAACTGAATGTTCGGCGGCATAATACCGACAACCGTGTAAGCCTTTCCATCCAGCTCGATGGATTTGCCAATCCGATCCGCGGCGCCACCAAAGGGCTGTTGCCAGAGACCGTGGCTGATAATGATGGCGTTGCTTGCCTCTGCCCCCTCGTGGGGCAAAAAAGTGCGGCCGGCAAGCGGGCGGATTCCCAGCGACGCAAAGAAGTTCGGCGCCACTTTCGCGCCCCGGAGCTTCACAGTCTTTTCGTCAGCCTGAATTTTCTTCTCTTCCGGCGCTTGAGCGAAATAAGTCAACGCTTCAACCAGGTTCACGTGCGAGGCAAGTTCTTGAAACAAGGGCGGAGAAACGTGCCAGTGAAAGCCACTCATAACGTTCACTTCGCTCACGGTGATCAGCCGCTTATTGTCACGACCGGGGACCGGATTCAGCAGCACCTCGTTGGCAACGCTGAAGACCGCCGTGTTCGCCCCAATGCCCAGCGCGAGCGTGAGCACGGCCACGGCGGTGAAGCCGGGGTTCTTCAACAGTTGGCGGAAGGCGAATTTCAGATCGTTCATAAACTTGTAGGAGCCGACGTAGGGAGGCCCTGGACAATGACGAAATCCGAATGTCGAATGACGAATGAATGACGAAGCTCGAATGCCAAACCGGTCCTCACCGGGCCGCGGGTTCCGTCTTCGTCATTGGGATTTCGGATTTCCTTCGTCATTGGACATTCGTCATTTGTCATTCATATCTGAGCGCCTCCATCGGATCGACTTTGGTCGCGCGGCGCGCAGGAATGTAACTGGCCACGAGCCCGGCTCCGGCTAAGGCAAGAACAGCGATACTGATGGCGTCCATGTCTGTAGTCGAGACGCCGTAAATCAAGCTTCCGATCACTCGTGCCAGTCCGACTGCCAGCAACAAACCGATCGGCACTCCGGCCACGAACAAGTTGAGAGCTCGTTTCAGCGACAGCCATAGTACGTTCGACTTGGCCGCGCCCAGGGCGATTCTCACTGCGATCTCATGAGTGCGCTCGGCGACAGCGAAAGCGATCACGCTGTAGATTCCAACCGTCGCGAGCACGAGAGCCAGCGCGCCGAAAAGAGTCATCAAACCCGCCAAGTACTCCATCCCAAAAACGTTGATCTCGAAAAGTCGTTTCAGTGTCATTGCGCCGTAGATCGGCTGTTGAGGATCGATCCGCCGGACGATGGAACGCACCCCGGGAATCAATGCGTCCGGATCGCCTTTCGTCTCCACGAGTACATCGAAGCGAGCGTCTGGTGCTTGCTGATACGGCAGGTAGAATGTGGGCCGTGATGTGCGATGCTCCCACCCGTGCCGAATGTCGGAGGTGACACCGACGATCGTCCACCAGGGCGAGTCTTCCTCGTAACCGCCAAAGCGGATGCGCTTGCCCAGAGGATCGCGACCCGGAAAATACTGCCGTGCCAGGGCCTGGCTGATGAGGCAAACGCGCGTCGAGTCGGGGGTGTCGTTCTGGTCAAGTCGCCGTCCCTGCATGAGGCGGATTTTCATCGATTCCAGGTAATCGCCGTAGAGAACTTGATACTGGGCAGCCGGAGTTTCGCCAAGTCTCGGCTTGAGTTGCCCCTCGATCTGGAATGCCCAATAGCTGCTTCCGCCAGAGTAAGGGATGTTGCGGATGAAGCTGGCGCGCCCTACCTCAGGCAGCGCCGAGATGCCGTCCTGCAATTGGCGAACGAACCCGGCCCTGCGATGCTCTTCGGGATACCGCGACTCCGGCAGGGCCACGCGGAACGTCAGGATTTTGCCTGCTGGAAGGCTCGCATTGGGCGAGGCGATGTTTCGAACGCCCTTCACCATCAGGCCTGCGCCAACCAACAGGACCAACGCCAGGACGATTTGAGCGATCACAAGACAACTCCTGAGCCGGTGATGGGATCTGCCGGCAGTGGCGCCGCGAGTGTAGTTCTTGAGCGCGTCGCTGGGAGCGATCGTCGATGACATAAACGCAGGCACGATTCCCGCGAGGATTCCCGCGCCGGCGCCGATGGCCATCAGGTACGCCAGCACGGCGTTGTTGATCCCCATCTTGTGCCAGTTCGGAAAGAATCGTGTGATTTCAGGAGGTGCACCTTGCTTCATGAACTCAAGCCCAAATACGGCGAACCAAACGCCAACCAGAGCGCCTCCGAGGCCCAAGGCGACAGATTCGACCAGCACTTGCCGAAGCACTCGGGAGCGAGAAGCGCCCAAGGCTGCGCGGACCGCGAGTTCCTTCACTCGCGAAGTCATGCGCGCAAACTGCAGAATGGCTACGTTGACGCACGCGATCAACAAAACGAAACCGACTGCTCCCATTACCAGAGCCATCATTTGCGGACCATGATAACCCATCATTTGTTCCCGCAGAGGATCGACCCGAGCTGTACGGCCCGTGTGGCTGTCTGGCCAGTCAGTGGTGAGGCGAGCCGCCACAGCTTTTGCTTCGGCCTCGGCCTGTGTCCGTGAGACGCCGGGCTTGAGCCGCCCCACAGTGCGCAGGAAGAAGCCGTCGTGCTGATTTCGCAATTCCGCGCGGATCGTGTAGGGAACCCAGAGATCGATCCCAGCCGGAAGATTGACTTCTGGCGGCATCACGCCGATGACATCGTGTTTGATGCCGTGCAATTCTATTGCCTTTCCGACAACATTGCGGTCGGCGGCGAAGGATCGACGCCAGAGCGTGTTGCCGAGCACCACCACTCGTTCCCGTCCCGGTTCGCTTTCCTCGGAGAGAAAAGATCGGCCGAAAAGGGCTGGTACATCTAAAACTTCAAAAAAATTAGCCGTCGTCCGGCACGCGTTCACAAACTCCGGGTCACCGCCGTCCCCCGTCAGATTAAAGCTCTCCATGTGGTAGGCGGCCAGCTCAGCAAACGACGAGACCTCATCCCTGAATCGAAGGTAGTCCGCTGGCGAAAGCGTCAGCCTCAAGTCTGGATTTTGAACGGTTGTTCCGTTAAGTGACATGAGCCGATCCAGGTTTCTTAGATCGATGGGTCTGAACAACACGGCGTCCGCAATGCTGAAAATCGCCGTGTTCGCCCCGATGCCGAGCGCAAGCGTGAGCACGGCCACGGCGGTGAAGCCGAGGTTCTTCAACAGTTGGCGGAAGGCGAATTTGAGATCATTCATGGTTTATTGTCAGTACTTGGTCGTTAGTGGTCCGTCGCTCGTGACGAATCACGCTTCGCGTTCCCAACTAAAGTGCCCTCACAACACTGCCCGGCCCGGCCAACATGCGGACCGCAGTCGGAACGTCACGATCGAACGTTTCCATACCATACAGAGCGTCATAAGTCCGCGCCGTCGGGTCCGGGGACCCGGCCTACAAAAGCTTGTAGGCCGCGTGCCCTCACGCGGCGCCGTTTTTGACGTGGTGTACAAAACGGGATACAACGGTTCACTGGCAGTGGCGCAGGCGGCGTGCCAAACCGAATGCGGTGAGCCGCAGCCTGGCTCCACCGGACCTCGAAGGCTCGATTCTTCGGCGAGTCTTTTGTGGCACCGGTTTCCAATGATTTTCGCGGCGCCGCTTCGACCGCCGGAGGGCGCCTCAAATGGCGAGGCACCGGGCTCCGCGACACCCAAGTTCACTCGTGGGAGTGGAATTTCCCAAAAGTGGGACGGGGCAAACATTTTTTGTCGGATTTCGTTTTCGGCGGTTTCTGATAGTTAGAGACATAATGACGGACGACGGACAACTACTGCAGCAATACACGCGAGAACGTTCCGAGTCGGCTTTCGGCGAACTGGTGTCGCGGCACATTGATTTGGTCTATTCGGCGGCGGTGCGGGTGGCCGGCGGTGACCGCCACCTAGCCCAAGACGTGACGCAGGGGGTCTTCATGGATCTGGCGCGCAAGGCGCCGCGCCTGCCGCGCGACGTCCTGCTGGCCGGCTGGCTGTATCGGCACACCTGTCTTGTGGCCGCGAACGCGGTGCGAACGGAGCGACGCCGCAAAACCCGCGAACAGATCGCAATGGAAATTACAGCGCTCGACGACAACACCGAACCGCCGTGGGAACAGATTGCTCCCCATCTCGACGAGGGCCTGAACCAATTGAGCGTAACGGACAGGGACGCCATCGTGCTGCGTTTCCTCAAGCGGCAGGATTTGCGCACCGTGGGCGCGGCGCTGGGCATCAGCGAGGATGCCGCGCAAAAGCGCGTGAGCCGGGCGCTGGAAAAGCTGCGAAGCGTCCTGAGCCGGCGTGGAGCCGCCTTGACGGCGACCGGCTTGGCGTCGGTGTTGACGGCCGAGGCGGTGACGGCGGCCCCAGCCCGTTTGGCAGTTTCGGCGACGGCGGCATCGCTGGCGGCAGCCGCGGGAACCGGAACCGCACTCACTCTTTTGAAACTTATGGCTACAACGAAACTCAAAACTGGAATCGCCGGGGCCATCGTTGTCACGAGTGTCGTGACGCCGCTCCTGGTTCAACAGCGGGCTCATGCCAGATTGCGCGATCAGGACGAAGGACTTCGTCAGCGAGCGGTTCGCTTGGCTAATCTTAGCGCGGAAAACCAGCAGCTTTCAAATCTGCTGGCTCAAGCGAATGGTTCGCCCTCGCTCTCAAAGGACCAATTGAGTGAACTCCTGAGGCTGCGTGGTGAGGTCGGCCGTTTGCAGAGGGATGTGCAGGAATTATCTCAAGCGAAAACGGCGGCTCCGCTGTCGCGAACCGACATGCTGGCCTCCATGGCAGAATTCTATTCGGAGCGAGCGAGTCACCTCAAACAATTGCTGGAAACAAATGCCTCCGAGAAGATTCCAGAACTTCAGTTCCTGGGGGAGAGCGATTGGCTCCAATTAGCTGTCACAGACATGCCCGACACGGAGGACGGTCGTCGCAGCGTCATGCGCTGGGCGCGGCTAACGGCAGAGCAACATTTTGTGAATGACCTGCTGGAACCGGCGCTCCAGCAGTATGCTCGCGACAACAATGGGCAATTCCCGGGCGAAGTTTCGCAACTGAAACCCTATTTCAAAACACCCGTAGTTGATGCCATTCTGGAGCGGTGGGTGGTCTTGCACAAGGGTCACCTGGACGGCAAGCTGCAGGCGCAACTGGACGAAGATTGGTATATCACGCAGAAAGCGCCGGTGGATTCAACGCCGGACAAACGCATCCTTCGCGGCCTTAAGAAGACGCACTGGCACGGTTATGGCCCTGCTGATATTGGGGAAACCGTCCGTTAGTTGACGCCATGACAAGATTCCAAATCATCCTGATCGGGGTCGCACTGGCAGGGGGGACGGCATCGCTGGTGATTCAACATGATGCCCAAATCAAAGTCCGCAAAAACGAAGCCGCGTTGCGACGGGAGGATCACCAACTGAGCGAGTTGACGGCGGAACAACGGCGCCTCTCAGACCGGCTTGCCCAGGCAAAGAGTTCAACTGCGGACGACCGAGGGGCTGAGTTGGCGAAACTTCGCGCTGAAGCTGAGGCGCTTCGTAAGCAAACCAATGAACTTGGAAAGGAACTGGCAGAGAATCGTCATCCCGGTCCATGGCGGGCTGCTTCGAGGCTGCCTCCGCGCACGCGCTTTATCGGTGGTGTCGCTGTTGTCTCGGACTCAAATTCGGAAGATTATCATAAGCAGCTCCACACAATGGCAGACAGCAAAATGGCCGACGTGCGAAACCTCAGTTCGGCGGTCAATAAGTATGCTCGCGAACATCAAGGCGAATACCCGACGAGTCTCGATCGGGTTGCGCCTTACTTTTACGAATTCCAGGCCCGGATCAACAAGATGTATGAACAGTTGGGAAAATTGAGCGGGTCGACGTCGGCTATAAGTATTGCCGAATTGCGTTCGGCAAGTGTTGGCGGCTCAGACGTTGCATCCCGTCCCGTCGAAAAGGAGTTTGCGCTCAACAGCCAATTTTAAATTGTTTACCAGGGGTCCTACAACGAATTAACAAATGTCCCCTTGCAAGCGGTGGCTTTGATTCGCGAGCGACAGCCCTGGCCGACGCCAGGCGGAAAATGGGCAAGGATCTACATTATGGCCGGCGAGATAGAGATTGTTGAGTCCGATGACAACTTCCAGTCCTGGGAAGCGGCGCACATTATTCCGCCGCAAACTGCCGGCCAGTGACCGCGAGTTTCAATCTCCTGGAAATTGAACCTCTACTCCGATTGCCCGATCGGCGATGTAACAATGCAGATCCAACGGAAGACACCGGACAGGTTGTCCATGTCCCTCGATTTCTCCGAGACGAACAACTGCCGCTCCGTCGCTTTGAACGGCCGCGGCCTCGGTGCCACGGCATTGGCCACGCTGAAGATCGCGGAACGCGGTGTTTGCCCGATGCCAAGCGCTAGCGTGAGCACCGCCACGGCGGTGAAGCCGGGGTTCTTCAGCAATTGGCGGAAGGCGAATTTGAGGTCGTTCATGGTTTTCGAGGCGAATTCGTTTTCGGAGAAACCGCTGACGGGGCGTCGAGATACAGATCGGCTATTCGGCGCGAGAGCGCCTGAACATCGGCTTTCGACCAATTGCAGAGCAAGATGATTGTCAATTGGTCGTCAACGAAGCGGGCCATGATGGTGCGGATTCCCTCGATGTTGCCGCCGGTATGTTCCACCACGCGGTGACCCCGATGCTCGTTCAGATACCATCCCAATCCGTAGCCAACTGTCTCTCCGCTGTTCAACCGGGCAGGTTCCCACAGTTGCTTCAGTGTCAAACTTGGCCAAATCGAGCACCGATGACATCAAGCCGCCCGCAGTGCCCACAATGACCGGACGGTCTCGGTGCCCCCTTTCCCAGCCACCCTTCGGGCTCAGGACGTAACCGACTGCGCGCTCGGGAAGCGTTTCAGCAAGCTCCAACGGCCCGGTTTGCTTCAAGCCTAAGGGACTGAACATCCGCACAGCCATCCATTCGTGCCACGGTTCACCCGTCACTCTGTGGATGAGAATTCCCAGAAGATGATAGCCGCCATTGCTGTAAGCGATCTGATCGCCCGGCTGGCGCCCCGAAGATACTCGGAATATCGCTTCAAGGACCGCGTCCTCGTCGTAGCTCGCCAGCGAGTTCCAGGTGTAGGGCTCTCGCGAGAGTCCCGCCGTGTGTGAGAGCAGTTGGCGAATCGTGATGCCATCTGCCGCCTTGGGGAGATCAGTGACGCGACGCTGGATCGGATCATCCAGGTTGAGCTTCCCATCCTGCGCCAGAAGTGTGACGGCCAGCGCCGTGAAGGATTTCGTCACGGAGCATAATTGAAAGACCGTCGTCGGGGTGACGAGCCGCTTGGCTTCGATGTCGGCCAGGCCGTAACCCTCGGCCTTGACCCGTTCGCCGCGCCGGACAACCGCCAAGGCCAGCCCGGGAATGCCGACGCGGGCCATTTCCTGCAAGACGATCTCGTCCTCGGCGTCGGCCTGCTCAACACTGTTTTTATGCGGCTCGGGAAAGAGCTTCCGATCCAGCCGCGGTTCGTGGCGGCGATAGTCAAACAGCCGGTTCTCGATCCTCGCAAAATCCGCAGAGCAAATCCTGATGGTCTGCCGAAGGAGACCGCCACTGGACTTCAGTTCGACCGTCGGGATTCTCAGTCCTGCAAACGTCCGATAGTCGCGATAGATCGTGGTTTCGTTCACGGCCTCGCGAGTTTTCATGCCCAGCAGTAAGCCCGTTTCGACATCAAAAAACTTGCCGCATTCTCGACCCGACTTCGTCGTCAGGCGCAACTCGTAGCAGGGGCGCTCGTCCCACAAGACTTGCCCCACCGTTTCAAGGCGTGAGAAAGCCGCCGACTCATGAAGTTGCGCCCGAAAATCGGCGTCTTCGCGCAGCCGGTCCATGTCCGCGCCATCGAGAAATCGCATATCCTGCTGTGGTTCCAATACCCAGCCGCTCTTGCCGTCAAACCCCTGCAGCACTTGGCCGTAACCTTCGAGATCGATTTGCGCCAAGCGCTTGTTGGGAGCGGCCGTCCACACTTCCAGCGGACCGCCGAATCCCAACTCGACGGAATCAAAACGCCCTGTCAAATGGGCGAACTTCAGTCGGAGCAGTTGTTCACGTCCGCCAATTGCCTCGATGTATCGATCCAAGACCGCCCGGGCAGAAGGAAGCGACCCAGCGCGGCTTGCGTCCGTTTGCGCTGATGCCGAGCCAACGCTGACCGCCAGCGCGAGCGTGAGCCCGGCCACGACGGTGAAGCCGGGATTCTTCAGCAGTTGGCGGAAGGCGTGGCGGAGGTCAGTCATTGGATGAGTGGATGAGTGGATTGTTGGATCATTGGATCGATCGAGATTGGCATCATCCATCCATGAATCCACCCATCCATGAATCCAGATTCATTCATACCGCAGCGCCTCCACAGGATTCGTTTGAGCCGCTTTGATGGCGGGGATAACGCATGCGGCGCCCGTTGCAACCGCGAGACTCAGGCCGACGGAAAGAAACATCCACGGCTCGGCGTCCGCGACATTCCGAAAGATCGAATTGATCAGCGGACGCACCAGCCAGGCACTGGCGAACACTCCCAAAATCAAACCGGCACCAACGGGCTTCATCGCCTGGAGAATTACGAGACTGAGGAGGCGAGGAGCGGTAGCTCCGAGCGCCAGGCGCACACCGAACTCGCGAGTGCGTTGCGCGACTGTATATGCCACCGTTCCGTAGATACCAAGGACCGCCAACACACCAGCGACAATCGAGAATACGGCCATGCACCAGATCAAATACCGAAAGTATTGTTGGTCGAGCGCAATGAGTTCATCCATGGTCCGGACTGCAAACAGAGGCAAATCTGGATTTATCTCGGCGACAATCTTGCGAATGCTGGTCGCCAGATTTAGCGGATCTTTTTCGGTGCGGATAGCCACCATCGCGCGCTGACCACAGAACTGCTGCTGGCTCAGATAGAGATTCATCGTCCGGGAACGAATCGTGCTTATGAAAGCCTGCTGGACATTTGGGACGACACCGACGATTTCAATTTCGCGAGGCTCTCCATGCAGCCTGATCTGCTCGCCAATTGGAATTTTCCCTTTCCCAAAAAGCCGTTGCGCCAGCCAATCGCTCACGACTGCGACCGGTGGCGATCCAAGATTGTCCTGACGCGTAAATCCGCGCCCGCGAAGCATACGAACCCGAAGTGTCTCAAAGTAATCTGGACTTACCTCGGCGGCATACGACACAAGCTCTTTGTGGCCTTTGGATGCAGCTCCGGCAGCGAAGACGCGTCGCCACGCCAATCCAGCAAAAGGGAGGGTGTCCGCGCTCGATACGGACCGGACACCTGGCAAAGCCTTCGTTCTTTCGACCAGTTGCCCGAGAAACGACGAACGTTGCTCAAGGCTGACAAAACCTGGCCCGGCCAGTGTCATCTCAAAAGTCAAAAGGTTCTGTGAATCAAAACCCGGCTCGATTTGCGCCAATTGCCGCAGACTCTTGAAGCAGATGGCGGTGAAGAGGACCGTGGCAAAGCAAACCGCTATTTGCGTGGCCACAAAAATTACACTCAGGCGTCTCGCTTGGAATCCGCCGGTCAGATCTCTTCCACCCGCTTGCAATCCGGAACTCAGATTGACCTTGCTGCTTTGGATGGCCGGCACCAGGCCGAAGAGAAATGCGGCGCTAATGCAGACGAGGAGCGCGAAGCCCAACACACGCCAATCCAGATGGAATTGCATGACGGTGGGCAAATGGGCCGCAAGGCCAGGGGGCAAGGCAAACTTACACAGGTCGAAACCCCACCGGGCGAAGAGCAGGCCGAATCCGCCGCCTAAAGCCGAGAGAACAAGGCTTTCCATGAGCAATTGCCGGATCACGCGAACGCGGTCAGCGCCCAACGCACTCCGCACACAGATTTCCGTTTTGCGGTGAACCGAACGCACCAGGAGCAGACTCGCGAGGTTGGCGCAGCCAATGACGAGGATTGCGCCAGTGACGGTCAACAGAAAAAGGAAGAAAGGACGCGCATCTTCGAACCGTTCTCCGAGAGGCGCGATCCAAATCTCCAGACGCGAATAGAGGCTGGGAAAATCAGCCGCCAACCTTCCGGCGATCGCCTTCATTTCAGCACGCGCCTGCTGCAGGCTGACCCGTGGCCGTAGCCGGGCATAGAGTGTATAGGATTGGTTCTCGCGATTCAGCAACTGTTCCTGCGTGATCCAGAGCGGCGTCCAAAGATCGACGTTCTCTTGAAGAGTTTCCAGGCTCTCGGGGACCACTCCGACCACGGTATACGGCTCGCCGTTCAGCCGGATCGCTTTCCCCAAAATGTTCGTGCCTGCACCGAACCGCGTTGTCCACAAGCGGTGACTGATCAACGCCAAGTTGTGCTCTCCGGATGCGAAATCCTCCTTCGTGAGGCATCTCCCTAACTGCGGCCGAACCCGCAGCACGCTGAAAAAGTCCTCACTGATTTCGGCTCCGACCAATCGCTCGGGATTGCCCACGCCTCCCAGATTCAAAGCTGTGGTCCGCATCGCCACAACCTGAGTAAAACTTCGACAGTGCTCAGCCCAATCGCGGAAATTACTTGCGGAAACGCCGCCTTGGTTGCCGTTCAGGAGGTCGCTTTCGCCCAATTGGACCAATTGATTCGGTTCAGGGAGATTGGGAGGCCGCCAAAGAACCGCATTGGCCATACTGAAAACCGCCACGTTGACGCCAATCCCGAGCGCCAGCGTAAGAACAGCTACGGCGGTGAAGCCGGGGTTCTTCAGCAATTGACGAAAGGCGAATTTCAAATCGTTCATGGTTTGTTAACAGAATGAAACCGTTAAATTGGCAGACACGGCGAAAGAGATTTGGCAATTCGGTTTCACGTTTTAGAGATTCAACCAGCGTTACTCATAACGCAGCGCCACCATCGGATCGACTCGCGCTGCTCGCCGCGCGGGTAGCCAGCAAGCGCAGATCAACGTGGTCAGGACGCTCAATGTCACAGCAATGAAGGACAGGGGATCGAAAGGACTGATTCCAGCGAGTTGGTGACGAAGGAATCCCGCCGCGCCGAGCGCCAGCGGCAGGCCGATCGCCAGTGCGATAAAGCCCAGCTGCAGCCCGGCGGTCAGAATCAGCTTTATCACCGAGCCGCGCATAGCCCCTAGGGCGATGCGCACGCCAATCTCCCGTGTGCGACGCGAGACCAGATAGGCCATGACGCCATAAGTTCCGATGACCGCCAACGCCAACGCCAGCCCGCCGAGCACACTGAGCACCCGCAGCGCGCCGAGTTGGACGGCCAGCGCGTTCCTCATCGTCTCGCGCAACGTGCTGACTTCTCCCTCAACCAGCCTCGGATGGATTCGAGTGAGCTCTGCGCGGATGGATGATATCAATCGTCTCGGATCAGGCTTCGCCCGCATCAGCAACTTCGGATGGAGCAGGCTCTCCTTGTATGCCATCCTGAACACCATTGCCTCGGGTGGTTCGTCGAATCGCTTGAATCGGATGTCCTTTACGACTCCGATCACCTCATCCTGATTGATGTGTTTGCCGATTGGCTGCTGGTCGGGCCAGAATTTTTTCACGAAACTCTCGTTGACGACAACGACCTTCCGATTGAGATCAAAATCCCTCAGTTCCATCTCGCGTCCGTGCAAGACAGGAACACCCATCGCACTGAAAGCGCCTAGCCCCACGTACGTGAAGCCAACCATCAATGGAGCACCCTGTGATGATTTGTACCCTTCCAGATTAAATAGTGGCATTTGGTAGAAATTCCCGGTGAACGGTTCCTCAGTCGACACACCCACGGCATCGACTCCCGGAATGAGCGATGCGCGGTGGACGATTTCCGCGAGTTCGGGCACCACCGTATTGGTCGTGTAGCCAACCCGCTCCAGATCCAAGGGCGCGACGGCGAGCCGGTCGGAGCGAAAACCAAGATCCACCGAAAGCTGGTTGCTCATGCTCCGCAGGCAAAGCGTCGCCCCGCAGAGCAGCACTAATGATCCAACGAGTTGCGCCACGATGAGTCCGTGTCGCAGCCAAGTGCGTTTTCGGCTCGATCCAAAGCTACCGTCCACGTCTTTGAGCGCAGCGAACGGTTCGGATCCGGTGGACTGGAGCGCGGGAAACAGACTGAAGCCAACGCCCACGGCCAAAGCGCTGCCGGTGGCAAACAGAAGCACACGCATGTCAGGGAGCGGACTGACTGCCGGGCCGTGCCACCAGCTTGCAAACTTCACGATGGCGCCGCCGATCCACGAAAAGATCAGCGTTGCCCCAATCCCACCAAGCACCGCCAACAAAACGCCTTCGCCAACCAATTGGTGAACCAGCGCGGTGCGGGTCGCACCGAGAGCTAGGCGCGTTGCCATTTCCTTTTGCCGTTGCAGCCCGCGAGCAAGAAACAGATTGGCGACATTGGCACACGCGATGAGCAGTAATAAAACCGTCGCCGCACCCGCAAACCGCAGGAAGCCCAGAATCCGCCCGCGATTGAACTCGGAGCCGCATAGGCAGACTCGCCTTTGATGCGAAATGTTGGATTGATCGCCGGTTCCAGCATGAGGGATGACTGTGACGCAGGACAATCTCACAAGTGCATAACCGGCGGATACAACTCGTGGCCGACGCCGGAGCCGCCCTGCTGGTGTTGCTCGTGGCCACGACGCTGGTGGTGTACAAGCCGCGGGGCATGACCCCGGTACAGGCGGCGTAAGCAGCACGAGCAGCGTACGCTGTTCCTTCGCACGCGACAGCAGGAGTGAGCCAATGGAGTCGGTGGCGGAATCCAACTTCGGTTTGACGAGCGGAGCGTCTGCTGAGATAACGGCAACATGACTTCTTTCCACCGAAACCTTTGCGTCGGGCTCGTACTGCTGAGTTTTTCGGTGATGGCGGCTGCCGCTGGTCACGCACGCGAGCACGTGAGCCGAGTGAATGTGATTCACGTGCCCAGTGGCTTTACAAGTTCCTTGTTTTTCCGTAACGCTGCATCTAAGGCTGCGGGCATCTCTCGCTCTCGCTGCTTACGCCACCCATACGGCGTCATGCCCCGCGGTTTGTACACCGACAACGCCGTAGTGACGAGCAACGCCACCAGCGCGGCACCGGCATTGGCTAGGAGTTGAATACGCAGCCCGGCGAGATCACCACTAGAGTTTCCGTCATCCATCGCAGGTGGAGACCTACTCGGCCTTCGGTTCAGCGTCGGCTCTGGATTCCATGATGGACGTGCTTGACCTTGCACCTGAGTCCAGGGTTTAGGCTTAATGATGACATGCAAGCATCGGATGCAAACAGCAGCCGGATGACGGTCGGTCGGACTGCGCGCCTGGCATGTGAGGGTGGCACTGGAACGGAACGCCGAAGCTGTGGCTGTGCCCGTCGGTACAGATGCGGAAGAAGATTGCTGCGTGTCGAATGGCCGCGCCACGGCGCTTGCACCGACTCACTTCAAATCATCTGCAAAAATGTGGGCGCGCAAAGCAGGAATGTTATCGATGATTGGCAGTGTCGCCTCGGCAGTGTTCGCATCGGCTTGCTGCTGGTTGCCCCTGCTTTTGTTGGCTGCCGGGGCGTCCGGTGCCGCAGTGGGCGCTGTGTTCGAGCGCTACCGTCCCACTTTCCTCAGTTTGAGCTTCGCGTTACTCGGCGCCGCGTTTTACTTCGCATATCGGCCCCGCCCCAAAGCGGCTGCGAACGCCGTTGCTGGCCAGGAAAGCCACTCCTGCTGCGCGACAGCGCGAGAGTCTCGCGGTTCAATCATCACGACGAAATGGACGCTCCAGAGGTTCAACCGCTCTATGCCTTGGGTCCTGACTCTAATCGCGCTGGCGTTCGCGCTTTTTCCGAACTACCTCGGACTTTTGTCCAGCAATACAGACCGAAACAAACTGGCCACGCGTGACGGCCTTGACACGGTGGTCATCGCAATCAAGGGGATGACTTGCAAAGCCTGCACGAAGACGCTTCAAACGGAACTCGCGACGGTCTCCGGGGTTTCGGCAGCAGAAGTCAGCTACGAAGAGGCTGGCCCTCGTGGGCGTGCCCAAGGGACGCTCAGCGCCGATTGCAAAACTTCTGGCCAAGATCAAGAACACTGGCTATGGCGGCAGGCTCGTTGATTTGCAGCAATAGACGATTTCGCTCCGGCGCAAGTCTCGCCGCGGTTGAACAACAAACAACTGGGTTCAAGACTGAACCCGCAACAGGAAAGAGAAGACGATGAACAAGGTGCTACCGACCGTGGCCTTAAACGGCCTTCTCTGCGTGACGATGGCGCGCGCAGAAACAAATGACACGGCCATCTCGCCGGGTCGTCTCACTTTTTACGAGGTGCCTCTGGTCTGTCCGGCGGCTCCCGAAATCGGTTGCGGCAGCCGTTCCAAACCAATCTTGACCCAGTTGGAACGAGAAAAACCCGTGGCGGAAGCGTGGCTGAATCGGCCGGGTACGATAATAGCCATCGTGTGGAAACCAGAATCAAAACGAAAGGAGCGTACCGCCGCGTTCAAAGCTGTCAGCGAAAAGGAAGAACTCAAATCGCGTGAACTGAATGGCTCTGAGAGAAAGAAGGCATTCAAAGATTTCCTAGCGCGCGACGGTTGGCATCGCGGCAGCGACGTGGACCGTTTGAGTGAGGAAGAGGCCGGTATCATTGCCGCGAGATTGGTCGGGCGGATTCAGGCGAAGGTCTCGGTATCCGAGGAAAAGGCCAAATCGCTCCGGGCTGATTTCACGGATATTTTCAAGCGCCGGTTCCTGGGCACGCAAGCGAAGGACGAGCTAGACACTGAGGAACGTTTGCTCAGCGTCCTCCGGTCTCATCTGGAGGAGAAGGACGTGGCTCTGCTAAAGGAAACGTTGCCGCGCAGTCTGAGGCCGTTACCAGGCGAAAAGTAACAAACGGGATTGCCCCTGAAGAACCACGACTTGACGGCGGTCAAGCTGAAAAAGTTCATGGATATGGAGACGGACGAGCGTCCTGAACGCGTCCAAGTGATGCGAGGCAAGCATCGCGACTCGGGACTTCTGTTCGGTCGCTTGCCTGGTTTCCGAATGGGCGAGGTCGTTGCGTATGAATTCCAGTTGCCGGATCGATTCGAGCCATGGCCCGGCCGGACGCTTGTAGAGCGAACGTTTGTACTGCTCGACGTTGGCGTATGCTTCGCAAATCCTTGCTGGGTTCGGGCCAGAAACCCTGATGGCACATTGGTCGAAGTGGATCTTAAGGGAAGAGACTCCTGGTACGTGGATCTGGTCGCCGTCAGCCAGGGCGAGGCATACGTGGAGACGATTCACACGCTGGCACTGGAGCATCGGCGGTTACGCGAGATTCTGGATGGCGTCTCGCAGGGAGCGATGCCGAAGCGAGTCTGGCACAGGATTGAGATACTCAAGCAGAGCGCTTTTTCATGATGTGGAAACAAGCGGATGCACCGAACCCCGCGATCGCGCTTCGGTTTCATCGTGGACGCAAGCTCCTTCCGCTTGCCGCGTTGCTCACCGCCTGCGCTACCACGTCAAGCGTTCCCGGCAAAACGGGGCCACTCACCGGCGACGAGAAGCTTCTCCAAGGATCATGGATCGTTACACACAATGAGATCATGCGCGCTCCGACACCGGAGCTCGTTGGCCGTGTACACATCTACGAGGGCCGGCGATTCCGGCTCGATACGGATATTGGAAGCGAGGAGTTTCGTGTCGATGAACAGTCAAACCCGAAACGGATTGATTTCGACGATGGCCGACTGCCGGTCATCCAAGGAATTTACAAGCTGGACGGAGACCACCTCATCATCTGTACCGCGGCGGCGGGCCGAGCGCGGCCCACAGCTTTTGCGACTTCGTTAGGAAGCAGATCTATTCTCACAGTTCTTGTGCGGCAGCATTCTCGGAAATGAACGAAACGGCTAACGAAGTGCGCCGCAGCACCGCCCCGCTGGGCAGTCGGACGGTTCGTGGGATTGCGTGACCGACTGTTGCGACCGGAGCGCGTTCCCGGCGGCGGTCGTTAACCTTGGACGCTCGCCTTAACCGCATGGAAGTTTCTGTCACGATCGAATTATCGGTGGTGCCGCAAGACAAGCATCTCGAGCAGATGCGGTCGACTGCGCGTTCTCTCACCGATGACTCCGCCAGCGTGCAAGTCACTTGCCCAAGGACTTCGCCGAGACAGATTTGCGCGGTTTACCGTTCCCGACGCGCGCCAGGGCGAGATGGTTGACCGGATTGGGCGGCAGTTCTGGCAAATCGTTACACTGGAGACGAGGCTGGCGCGGCTGCGGTATTTCTGCTACACCTTCATCGCAAACGTCGGAGAGAGGCACAGAAGTAATTGACCATGACCACCCCGTTCAACGAGCCAGATGCATCCGACCCCGCGAATGCGTCACTGTTCCGCGCCGTGCGTCACAGGCGCGGGGCCGCTGATCCTATATTGGCGTTAGGCGGCAGTCGCAGCCCAATTTGAACACTCGAAACCTTTCATTGGCACTTGTCGCGCTGACGCTCGCCGGATGCGTGACCCCGACCGTCCTGAACGATGCCAGCAAATGGACGATAGAGTTGGCATCTGTTGAGTCTGCGCCGAGCGGTACATGCCGCATTTACGATGACCTGCACCGGCTCATGCTCGATGGCACGCTGGCATCCGGCAAGATGGATGGGACTTGGACCTCCACCGGTTCGGATGGGACTCGGCTTGCGACGTGGTCATATCGTCACGGTGTGCGCCATGGCCCTGTTAAAATGT
>WNFU01002905.1_pt1 | contig 22945 bp, 18 predicted proteins | sample 5400121 | NCBI WGS metagenome assembly WNFU01 (sample SAMN13153360, study PRJNA577476) | soil metagenome | isolation source: 100 cm soil or saprolite under grassland replicate 1 | place: USA:California | collected 2016-06-15
CGAGCAGGGAGGCCCCGGCGAAGACAACCAGCCCGGTGACGAGGACGAAGCGGCGTCCGAGCAGATCGGCCATACGGCCGCCCAGCAGCAGGAAGCCACCGTAGGCGAGGATGTAGCCGTTGACGACCCACAGCAGGCTCTGCTGGCTGAAGCCGAGGTCGTCCTTAATCGACGGCAGGCCAATGTTCAGGATCGAAGCATCGAGCACGTCCATGAACTGGACGAGACTCAGCAGGAGCAGGATCGCGATCCCGCGCCTGGACGACAGGGACGAGGCGTCTGGCGCCTCAGCGGTGGATACAGCTCTCGGGTAGGACTCTGCGGTCATGAACTGGGCCCTCCTTCCTGGAAAGCGGCGGCCCGTCACCTGAGCCGCCTCTGATGTGTCATCTCGAATGACCATGGATTCGATCGTGCTCGAGCGAGGCAGTGTTCGCATCGTGGGAGAACCCAAATCCGAACCGCAGTGTTTTGCCCCCTAGACGCGACGGCGTAGGACCGGAACCGCGTGGCGCTGGAGGTGCACGCGTAGACTCCCGACGTGCCCAACCCGGTGAATGCTGGCCGCGGGGGGACAGCGCGCAAGTGACCGAGCGGCCTTCCCTGGTTCAGCTCGAGTTGCTCGAGCGCGATACCGAACTGGCAACGGTCGAGGGCCTGGTCGGCGCGACTTCCAGCGGCGGCGGGCGCCTTCTGGCAATCGAGGGGCCGCCGGGCATCGGCAAGACCGCCCTGATGGCGGAGACGAAAGCGCTGGCGCAAGAGGCCGGGTTGCAGGTGCTGAGCGGACGCGGCTCCGAGTTCGAGCGCTCATTTTCCTACGGGTTGGTACGGCAGCTATTCGAGCCGTTTCTTGCCTTCCTACCGGCCGAGGAGCGAGCCGAGCTCTTCGTGGGGGCCGCGGCGCTCGCGGCGCCGCTGTTTGATCCCGCCGAACTCGAAACCGAGCCTGCCGCGGATTCGTCGTTGGCGGCGCTTCATGGGCTCTATTGGCTGACGGCCAACATCGCGACGCGCCGATCGCTCCTGCTCGCCATCGACGACCTGCACTGGTGCGACCTACCTTCCTTACGCTGGCTCGCCTACGTGTTGCCGCGGATGGAGGGGCTCGACCTCTCGATCGTCATCGGCCTCAGGCCCCAGGAGCCGGGAGAGGACTCGGGTCTCATGGGGCAGATCGTCGCCGACCCGCTGGCCACGGTGATTCGACCTGCTCCTTTGAGCACCGAGGCCGCCGCCCGGCTTGTGCGCGAGACACTCTCGCCGAATGCCGACGATGCCTTCTGCGCCGCCTGCTGGGAGGAAACGGGCGGCAATCCGCTGCTCTTGCGTGAGCTCGTACACGCGATCGCCGCCGAGGGTCTGATCCCGATCGAGGCGAATGTAGTCCGCCTCCCCGAGCTCGAGGCGCGGGCTGGCTCACGTCCAGTCTCGCTTCGGCTTTCCATGCTTCCGCCGGAAGCTACGGCGCTTGCACAGGTCGTGGCGGTTCTCGGCGACGACGCCGACCCCCGCTACGCCGCCGAGTTGGCCGGCTTGGACGAGCAGACCGCCTCCGAGGCGGCAGGCGCGCTTGCACGAGTCGACGTGCTGCGGCCGCAGCAACCGCTCGGTTTCGTCCACCCACTCATTCGCGCGGCCGTGTACGAGTCTCTCACTCCTCTTGAGCGAGACGGCGCGCACGCACGGGCCGCGGGTCTTCTCGCCGCCGGCGGGGCGGAGCCCGAGCGCGTCGCTGCGCACCTGCTGCGCAGTCCTCCGGCCGGCAACCCACAGGTCGTCGCGACGTTGCGTGAAGCCGCCCGCCGTGCGGGCGCTCGCGGTGCTTCGGAGAGCGCCGTTGCGTATCTTCGCCGCGCGCTCGCCGAGCCGCCGAGTGGCGCAGACCGCGCTGAGGTGCTGCTCGAGCTCGGGTCCGCCGAGGTCCGTGTGAGCGGCGACGCGGCGGTCGAGCATTTGCAGGCGGCGCGGGAGCTGATCGGCGACCCGATCAGGAGAGCCGAGACCGCGCTGCTGCTCGGCCGCCAGCTCTACCTCCTCCGCGGGGAGGAGTCGGACGCCGTCCTAACTGAGGCGTTGGATGAGCTCGGCGGCGCCGACGCCGAGCTTGAGCGCCTGCTTCAGGCGGGGCTCATCACCAACGACTTGTTTGCGCCGGCTCTCCACAGCCACGCGCTCGAGTTGCTCGAGCGCGTCCGCAGCCGGCCCGCGGACGCCACTCTCGGCGAAAAAGTGCTGCTCTCGCTCCTCGCGCACCATGACGCACGGGCGTGCGTGCCGGCCGATGAGGTCGTCCCGCTCGCGCGCCGTGCGCTATCCGAGGGGACGCTTTTGCGGGGGGACGTTTCCGGCACAGCCTTCATTCCGCCCGTCACCGTCCTGGCAATGGCGGATCTCGACGAGACCCTGGTCATCTACGAGGACGCGCTCGCCGAGGCACACAGACGGGGATCGGCCCTCGCCTTCGCCGCCGCAAAGGTCTTTCGCCTGCAGACGTTGGTGTGGCGAGGCGACTTGACTGAGGCGGAGGCTGAGGCTCGCGAGGCCCTCGCCATTGGCGAGGCCTGGGGACCCACTGCTCGCTTTTCAGGGCACGCCTCAGCCTTTCTCGCCGACACCCTGATGGAGCAGGGCAAGCTCGACGATGCCACGGCCGCCCTCGCCAGCGTCGCCTTTCGCGAATCCCACCGTGATAGTGAGCGCCTCCTCTTTCTTCGAGACAGCAGCGCCCGACTGCGCATCCTGCGCGGCGACTTGGCCGGAGGCGTCGAGGAGATGCTCGATGCCGGCCGCCGGTTCGAGGGTGTCGGGAGCCGCAATCCTGCCTTCATTGCCTGGCGCTCGCCGGCCGCCCTCGCCCTTCTTCAGCTCGGCGAGCAGGACGAGGCTCGCCGGCTGGCAACGGAAGAGCTTGAGCTCGCCCGCACCTGGGGCGCCCCGCGCGCGCTCGGCGCAGCCCTGCGCGCGGCGGGACTGATCGAGGGCGGCGAGCGGGGGCTCGCCCTGCTCGAGGAAGCGGTGCAGGTGCTGAGGGAATCGCCGGCGAAGCTCGAGCACGCGAAGGCGCGCACCGAGCTGGGAGCTGCGCTTCGCAGGGCCAATCGCCGCTCCCAGGCGCGCGAGCAGCTTCGGCACGCTGTCGAGCTGGCGACGATCTGCGGCGCCGCGTCCCTTGCCGCACGTGCCGAGAGCGAGCTCCTCGCCACCGGCGCGCGGCCCCGGCGCATCGCCCTGAGCGGCGTCGAGTCACTCACGCCCAGCGAACGGCGCGTTGCCGAGATGGCCGCCGAAGGCCCCACGAACCGCGAGATCGCGCAAGCGCTTTTTGTCACGCAGAGGACGGTCGAAGTCCACCTCACGAGCATCTACCGCAAGCTCGCGATCAGCTCGCGCGGGCAACTTGCGGCCGCGCTCGGCGACCCGGCTCGCGCCTAGCTTCTCTTCCCTCGACCGCCCATCCCCCACCTCGCGGTGGGGTGATGAACACTTCGGTTCGGTTAAGACGAATCGCCAACGAGGGACGATTGCCGGCCGCCCGCCTATCGCGCGGATCATTCACCGGTATCGAATTCGGACGTAGTAGCCGTAGCGGCGCTGCGGCGCCGGCTTGTACATCTCGATCACGTGCTCGAAGCCGAGCACGCGTGGCCCGAAACGAGTCTCCCAGAGCAGGATGTCGAACGCCGAGAGGAGGACGGCGGTGGTGGGCCGCGGGCGGTCGAGCTCGACGCCCGCCTCGACGACGACCGGCTGACCTTCACGCCGGCCGGGCTCCGGCTCGTGGCGCGGCTCCGGCCGGTCACCCGGGGCACGCATCACTCGCTGTCGTACTCGTCGTGGCGGCGGTACCAGACGCCGGCGCGCAGGTCGCCCGTACCAACGAACAGGCTCTCGTTGCGCCCGCGTGGCGCGCGGTCGAGCCACTGGTACATGCCCCAGAGGCCGTCCAGCCCGCGCGCGTACGCCGAGTAGGTGTGGTAGACGACGCCGTCCTCGAGTGCGAAGGCGGTCATCCTCGGCAACTCGCGCGTGTACGTCGCGGCGTCCGTTCCGAGCGCGGCGGCGATGTCGGCGATGGGGCTGTTGCCGGCCTCCAGCATCGGCGTCACGTCCATCGACCGGTAGTTGTATTCGACGACTCCGGAGCGCTGCTGCTCCTCGGTGATCGACGTGCCGAAGTAGTAGTTGAGGTCCTGTCGAACGAAGACGCCCAGGGGTAGCTCCAGCCCATCCGCCGCTTGTACGCCTGCAGTTTCGCGAGCGGAGCCCGCGACACCGCGCAGAGCGTGACGTCGTGATTTGGCGAGGTGGACGACGGAGCCGTCGAAGCCGTCCGCGATCGCCGAGCAGGACGGACAGCCCGCCGTGTACTCGGGCCCGAACATGAAGTGGTAGATGAGGAGCTGGGAGCGCCCTCCGAACAGGTCCGCCAACGAAGCGCTCCCCTCGTCGGTGTCGAAGCGGTAGTCCTTGTCGATCCTGACCCAGGGCAGCTGTGCTGCCGCCGCCGCGCCAGTTCGTCGCTACGCCGCGTCAGCGCCTTCTCGGCCTCGAGCAGCTCCAGCCGGGCCGCAAGCCACTCATCACGTGTTCCGGTCGTGTGATCGGTCATTTGAGCGGCGTGAACTCGTGGACACTTGCCGCGATCGCAAGCGCACCGGCGGCGGAAGACCCGTGCGGCCGGTACAACGCATACACGGCGACGCCCACGAGTGTCCAGACGGCAAGGTACGACCCGACGAATAGCGGCACGGCGCACACGACCGCTGGCATGAGCGTGTCTCAAGACTGCCGGAACCGCGACCCAGGATGCGGCGGCGAGCCCGAGCCTCGCCGTCAGCGCGGCTGCCGCCGCGGCTGTCCTAGTGCTCGTCATGGCGTCGCGTCCGTCCGGTCTCCACCCGTCCTCCTGTCTCCGTTCCGCGGATTACTCGTTGAGACACCGGCGGCGATCCGATCGGAACGGCCGATCCGTTCCAACCGTCGACGGTGTCATTACCTGTGTGCGAGCGAAAGGACGGGCCGTTGGTGCTCACGCTGCAGGGCGACCGCATCTCGGCCATCACCTGGTTCTTCGACCGCGGCCTCTTCCCCCACTTCGGACTGCCACGAACGCTTCCCGAGTAGTCGCGGCCCGCGGCGCACCGCTCAGCCGCAAAGATGACTTGCACCGGAAAGGAGCGCATGATGACCGATCACGAGGTCGTGAGTCGCGAGGAGTGGGCAGCTGCCCGCGAGGAGCTGCTCGCTCGCGAGAAGCAGCACACCCGCCTGGGTGACGAGCTGGCACGGCGGCGGCGCGAGCTGCCCTGGGTCCGAGTCGAGAAGGAGTACCGCTTCGACACAGACGACGGCACGCGCACGCTGGCGGAGCTGTTCGACGGCCGCAGTCAGCTGCTCGTCTACCACTTCATGTTCGGCCCGAGCTACGAGGCTGGCTGCCCGACCTGCTCGTCGGTAGCGGACGCAGTCAACGGCGTCGTCCCACACCTAAACGCGTGCGACGTGACCATGCTCTTCGTGTCGCAGGCCCCGCTCGGGAAGCTGCAGGCGTACAAGCGGCGCATGGGCTGGAGTTTCCTCTGGGTGTCGTCAGCCAACAGTGAGTTCAACCTCGACCTCGGTTACTCGAGCACCGAGGAGCAGACGCGCGAGTGGGTCGCGCCGATACTCGAGGCCCTGCCGCCGATCGCCGACCGCAATGCCAGCGAGAGCGGCACCGACGTAGTCGGGTACCTGACCCAGAGCCAAGGCTTCAGCTCCTTCGTCCTGGATAACGGGGCGGTCTACCACACCTATTCGACCGGGGCTCGCGGGGTCGAGTTCCTGATGGGCTACTACGGGATCCTCGACCGCGCGCCGAAGGGGCGGGACGAAGGCGACGCGTTCCAGGTGTGGATCCGCCGGCACGACGAGTACTAAGCACGGTCCAGGAGGGTGGCGAGATCGGCACGCTGCGCGCCGAGGGCATCCAGGCTGTGCCGGGCGGTACCCGGTCGTAGCCGGTCACAGCCTGTGCGCTCGCCGAGGAAATGCCTGCTCCAGCCGATCGTTCGGCCCCACAAGGTCTCTCAGGAGGCATTCATCGAGGAGCCGCAACTGCCGGACCTGCCAAGCCGCTGGTCCGTCCGCTCCACGCGGCCTCCGACCACGCCGGCAGGTCGCAGGTTCATAGCCGGCGCGACCTCGACTCCCAAGAAAACCCCGCTTTAGCAGGGGTTTCGATTCACCAGCAGCGAGGCTTCTTCGGTTTCATGCTCCCTCCATCTACGGGTGTTGTCGGAGGCACGCATGAGTGCGGGGTGCCCAAGCGCTTCGCGTACTTCACGTCGCCGTCGGTGAGAGGACGGTTGTCGCTGGACTGGGAGCCCTCAGCGGTTTCGCCAACCGAAACACTGAACGCTCCTAGCGACATACGAGCTCAACGTGGAATACGGATAGCCCTCCTGTCCGCGATCAAGGCGCGCGTGCTCGCGACCGTCCATCCTCACACTTCGCCGGTTGTCGTGGCCGGCCTCGGCGGCGCAGCCGGAGGCGGCCGCTTCCGCGCGGCAAGGACGATCAGCGCGACACTCCCTCCGAGGATGAGCACGCCGCCTACGAGCAGCCCGATCGCGACCCAGAGCAAGAACGACAGCTTGGCCCCGAGGTCGACATCGGCCGCGACGCCGCGCGACCCGTCGGCATTCATAAGGACGACCGACCAGTCGCCCTCACGCACCTTCCAGGTGACGGTCTGCCTTCCCTGGCCCGAGGCCGACGCCGCCCAGAAGTTCTGGGCGGTCGGCGGTCGCCGCGGCGCATCTCCCGCAATCTGACGGTACTCGACCCGGAACGGATCGAAGTTGATGTCCTCGACGTCGGCGTGTGCGACGCGCCCGAGGTAGCCGGCGACGGCCGCCTCCGGACCGATCCCGATGAAGAGGGGCTTTGCAGCGGCGCCTGCGCCGCGGATCCGCACCTTGCCGAGCCAGTTGTCGTTCCAGATCCAATTCGGCCCACCGGCGTCCGCCTCGAGCCGCTCGCGCGTCAGCGCGTAGGTCGACGTCGCGAACCGCTCAGTCGGCGTCGTCAGGTAGCCGCCCTCGCGTTGGGTGCGGTCGGCCCAGAGTAAGAAACCGCCGCCCGCCGCCAGCCCGAGCCCGAGCAGGGCCACAATGCTGCCGAGGACGATGAGAACGACGCGGCCGGTGCTCAGTGCGGCCTCCCTAGGGGCTCCGGCGCGCGCGAGCATCGATTCGCGGCTGCGTCACTCTCGATCGTCTTCATCGAATCGCCCCCTGATCTACCCTGCTTTGCCCAAGCGTGCCACCCCGCCCGCGCTCCGGCAAGGGCCACCGCGCTCGAAGAACCGTAGAGCGCCGGAGAGTGGTGAGAACCCCAAAATAGGAGTGAAGCGCCGTAAGTACCGTTGGGTGCCTGCAGAACCGCTTGCAGAAGTCGTGACTTCAGACCAGGTGTAATGAGAAAGGGCCCCGTTTCCAGGGGCCTTTCTTAAGTAGCGGGGGCAGGATTTGAACCTGCGACCTCAGCCGCCGTGGAAAACTCGGCAACGATCGCCGGCCGTTGGCGGAAGATCTGCTTCGTCGGCTCGGGCAATCCCTCCCAGGCTGCATCGCCCAGGACACGTCGACCAGATCCCTGCGAACGGCCGACGAGTCTCTTGCCGATGCTCTCCAGCTCGAGTCCGGTCAGCGCCGGCGCCTCCCCCTCCCCCCGAGATCGCGACCGCCTGCCGCAGACGGTCGCTCCGCCGTCTGACGACCCGCAACGCCGGCAACTTAGTCCACGCCCGCTATGCGTCCGCACCGCGTGCGCGACGTCGCGTGCTGCGGCGTCGAGCTCGGCGGGCGTCGGCCAGGATAGCCCGGGCTGCGTTCCTCCCGGGGCCGCCGGTGACCCCGCCCCCGGGGTGTGTGCCCGCCCCACACATGTAGAGGCCGCGGATCCCGGCAAGCCGGTAGCGAGCATGGCCGAGGAGGGGCCGCCAGGCGAAGACCTGGTCGAGGGCGTGCTCGCCGTGCATCGGGTGCCCGCCGCTGAGCCCGTACTCTCGCTCGAGGTCCGCAGGCGTGACGACGTGGCGAGCGACGATCTTGTCCGCGATGCCCGGTGCATAGACCTCGAGCGTCCGCACGGCCCGGTCCGCTACACGATCGCGCGTTGCCTCGTCCCAGTCCGCGTCGCGGAGGCGCCGTGGCGCGTACTGGAACAGCGCGGTGATGACGTGGGTCCCATCAGGGGCGAGCGAGGGGTCGGAAAGGGTGGGGATCGTCGCCTCGAGATACGGGTGATCGGAGATCCGGCCGTACTTCGAGTCGTCGAATGCCCGCTCGAGGTCGTCGAGGCTCGGTGCGACGACGATCCGCCCGTGCAAGCGCTCGCCGTCGACGCCGCCGATCGCCGGCAAGCCCTCCAGGACGAGGGTCACCTTCGCCACCACGCCGGGCGTGCGGATGTGCTCGACCCGCCAGCCCAGAGTCGGGCCGACCTCGGCCGGGTTGACGAGGCGCAGAAGGGTCTGCTTGGGGTCGGCGTTCGACACGACGATCCGCGCGTCGATCTCCTCGCCGCTCGCGAGAGCGACCCCTTCGACAGAGCCTCGCCCGGTTCGGATGGCCGCGACGTCGGCGTCGCGGCGAATCGTCGCGCCTTTGCTCCGCGCAGCGGCGACGAGCGCCTCCGCCAGGGAGTCCGGCCCGCCGCGCGCGAAGACCGTGCGGCCCGCCGCTCCTCCTCCTGGGGCCGAGTCCCACAGGAAGTTGAGCGCCGTCCCCGCCGACCGGGGGCCCATGGCCGTGTAACGAACGCCTCGCGCGCCGAGGACGCCGCGTAGCGCCTCGTCCTCGACGGCTTCGCCGACGAGGTCCGCGACGGACATCGGCAGCACCCGCAGCGCCTCGCGCAGCTGCTGCCTCCCGAGGTGCCGCAGGCCGTTCAACAGCGTGAGGCTGCCGGTGGCGTCCGCGAGGGACGGAGACGCGAGGTCCGGCGGCTCGGTCGCCTGGACGCGGGCCAGGAAGGCACCCAGCGAGCGGATCCTGCGGTCGAAGGCGACGAACGCCTCGGCATCGCGCGGCTGGGTCCCCGTCCGGAGCTCCGTCGCCGTCCGGACAGGGTCGCGCCACAACGTGAGGCCGGGCCCGTCGGCGGACGGGGCGAAGGCCGCCACCTCCGGCTCGATGGCGCGAAAGCCGTGCGAGCCGAGCCCGAGGTCACGGACGACGTCGTCACGGAGACCTCCGACGCAGTCGGCCGCAACCGGCGCGCGCACACCGGGCGCGACCTCCTCGGTCGCCAGGGGGCCGCCCGCCCGGCTTCGCCGCTCGAGAACCAGCGTCCGGAGCCCCGCCTTCGCCAGGTACGAAGCCGTGACCAGGCCGTTGTGGCCGGCCCCGATTACGACCGCGTCGTATCGCTCCCGGGCCACTCTCAGGCGGCCTTCTTGGCGCGGAGCGCGCGCAGCACCTGCAGCGCCGCGAGGCGTCCCGACGCGCCCATGATCCCACCCCCGGGGTGCGTGGCCGAGCCGCACATCCAGAGGTTCCGCAGCGGCGTCCGGTAGCGCGCCCATCCCGGCACGGGCCGGTTGAAGAAGAGCTGCTCGAGCGAGAGCTCGCCTTGGAAGATGTTTCCCTCGGAGAGCCCGAACCGGTCCTCGATGTCCTTGGGGGTGAGCACCTGCGCGTGCAGGATCAGCTCGCGGATGTTCGGCGCCCGCTCCGCGATCGTGTCGACGACGGTCTCCCCGAACGCATCGCGCCGGCCGTCGTCCCATTCGTCGCCCTCGGCCAGGCGGTAGGGCGCGTACTGAACGAAGCAGCTCATGACGTGCTTGCCCGGGGGCGCCATCGACGGGTCGACCAGGGTCGGGATGACCATGTCGATGTACGGGCGCTGGCTGAAGCGCCCGGACTTCGCGTCGTCGTAGGCCTGCTCCATGTAGTCGATGCTCGGGCTGAAGCTGATCGCGCCGCGCAGGTGGTCGCCCTCGCCGGGCAGGCACGTGAACTCGGGAAGCCCGTCCAGGGCCAGGTTCACCTTCCCGCTGGAGCCCCGGTACCGGTAGCGCGCGACCTCCTCGAGGAACGACCCGTCGAGGAGGCCGGACGGCAGGAGCCGGACGAACGTCTGCTGCGGGTCCAGGCTCGACAGCGTCACCCGCCCGGTCACCTCGTCGCCAGCCGACGTGACGGCGCCGGTCACCTCGTCGCCTCGGGTCAGGAAGTGCTTGACGGCGGTCTCGGTCCGGATCTCGGCGCCGAACGACCGGGCGGCGCTCGCGATCGCCTCGCTGACGGCGCCGGTTCCTCCTCGCGGTATTCCCCAGGCGCGCAGGACGCCGTCGATCTCGCCCATGTAGTGGTGCAGCAGGACGTAGGCGGTCCCAGGAGAGCGGATCCCCTGGAACGTGCCGATGATCCCGGAGGCGCTCATCGTCGCCTTCAGCGGATCCGTCTCGAACCACTGGTCGAGGAAGTCGGCGGCGCTCATCGTCATGAGCTGGATGAACACCGCTCGCTGCTCCAGGGAGAGGCCGGTGAAGGAGCGGGCGAGACGTGCGACGGGAAGCCATTCGCGCGGATCGAGCCTGCCCGGGTCCGGAGGCGCCATGGACAGAATCGGCTTGACGAACCTCGCCATCTCGACCATTAGGCGGCTGTACTCCTCGTACGCCTCCGCGTCGCTCGCCGACCAGCGTCGGAGCTCTCGTACTGTGCGGCCGTGGTCGTTCACACGCCACAGGTAGTCGTCGTCGAGCGGCGTGAACGTTCCGTCGAGAGGCAGGATCTCGAGGCCGTGCTCCGGCAGCGCGAGCTCCCGGACGATCTCGGGGCGGAGCAGCGAGACGACGTACGAGGCCACGCTGAACCGGAAGCCGGGGAACACCTCCTCGGTTACCGCCGCCCCGCCGAGAACGTGGCGCCGCTCCAGCACGACGACCTTGAGTCCGGCCCGCGCGAGGTACGCCGCGGCCACGAGCCCGTTGTGCCCGCCGCCGATGATCACGGCGTCGTACGTGCGGTGATTGGAGGTCGCCATCAGCGGCGACACTAACCGCGGCACGGCCTGGCGTGCTCCCCAAGAGCCGCCCAACTATGCTTGCCGACCATGTCCGGCCCGTTCGACATGGAGACGGTTCAGCGTGGAGCGCGCTTGCGGCGCAGCCCCTTCTACGAGGCGACGCAGCGGCACGGCCCGAAGGGCTTCACCGTCTACAACCACACGCTCTTCCCGATCAACTTCGACGATTTCGAGGCCGAGTACTGGCACCTGCTGAACCACGTGACGCTCTGGGACGTCGCCGTCGAGCGCAACGTGGAGGTGACTGGCCCGGACGGCTTCCGCTTCGCGCAGCTGCTCACCTGCCGCGACCTCAGCGCGTGCGCGGTCGGCCAGGGCAGGTACGTGCTGATCACGGCGCCGGACGGCGGGATCCTCAACGACCCGGTCATGCTGCGGCTTGACGAGAACACGTTCTGGTTCGCGCTCGCGGACAGCGACGTGCTGCCGTACGCGAAGGGGCTGGCGGCGTACGCGGGGATGGACGTGCAGCTGTCGGAGGCCGAGGCGTACCCGCTGCAAATCCAGGGCCCGAAGTCGAAGGACGTCGTGCGGGGCCTGTTCGGCGACGACATCCTCGATCTCCGCTACTACCACTTCCGCCGCCTCGAGCTGGACGGCATCTCGCTCATCCTCACCCGCACCGGCTGGACGTCGGAGGTCGGATACGAGATCTACCTCCTCGACGCCTCGCGCGGAACGGACCTGTGGGACCGGATCATGGAGGCGGGCGAGCCGTACGAGATCCGGCCGACGGGGCCGGTGGACATCCGCCGGATCGAGGGAGGCATCTTCAACTGGGGTGCCGACATGACCTACGAGAACAACCCCTTCGAGCTGGGCCTCGGCCGGCTCGTCGACCTGGACACCGAGGCGGATTTCATCGCCCGCGACGCGCTCACGAGGATTCGCGACGAGGGCGTGAAGCAGAAGATCGTCGGCGTCGAGATCGACGGCGACCGGCTGGAGATGAACGCGACGGGCTGGCCGGTTTCGGCCGACGGCGCGAGCGGACGGGTGACCTCCGCCGTCTATTCGCCCCGCCTCGAGAAGAACATCGGGTACGCGTGGCTCCCTGTCGAGCACACCGAGCTCGGGACGCACGTCGCGGTGGAGACACCCGAGGGTATGAGGGACGCGACGATCGCGCCGCTGCCCTTCTTCGACCCCGAGAAGCAGATCCCGAAGTCCTAGATCCGCCGTGTCGGTCGGAACCGCGTTCTATCCCCGGACCGCGCCACTCAACACCAAGCTGCAGTGGCGGGAATGGTCGGGCTATCTCGCGGCGAGCGCGTACTCCGACTCCCACGAGATCGAGTACAACGCCATCCGGGAGGCGGCGGCGCTCATCGACGTCTCTCCGCTCTACAAGTACCTAGTCTCCGGGCCTGACGCCACGCGGCTCGTCGACCGCGTGATCACGCGGGACGCGAGCAAGCTCGCCGTCGGCCGCGTCTACTACACATCCTGGTGCAACGAGGACGGCCGCGTGGTCGACGACGGGACAGTCGCCCGGCTGGAGGAGCGGACCTACCGCTGGACGGCCGCCGACTCGTCGCTGCGCTGGCTCCGGATGAACGCTCGCGGCCTGGACGTCGAGATCGAGGACGTGAGCGAACGCATCTCCGCGCTGGCCGTGCAGGGGCCGCTGAGCCGCGACGTGCTCGAGGCGGCCACCGAGACGTCCTGGGGCGACCTCAAGTACTTCGGCCGGCGGGCCGCGCAGGTCGACAGCATCCCCGTCGACGTCTCCCGGACGGGCTATACGGGCGACCTCGGCTACGAGGTGTGGGTCGAGAGCGCTCAGGCGGTCGAGCTCTGGGACGCCCTCGTGCGGGCCGGGAGCGCCTATGGCATCCGGCCAGCAGGGATGCTCGCCCTCGACATCGCGCGGATCGAGGCAGGGCTGATCCTCATCGAAGTGGATTTCGACTCCGTGCGGCGCGCGCTGATTCCCGAGCAGTCGTACTCGCCCTTCGAGCTGGGCGTTCTGGGCCGCTTCGTCGACTTCGAGAAGCCGGTGGAGTTCGTCGGCCGTCGCGCGCTCGAGCGGGAACAGGGTCGCGGCGGGCCTCCGCGGAGGCTCGTCGGGCTAGAGCTCGAATGGGAGCCACTCGAGGAGCTGTACCGCGCGAAGGGGTTGACGCCGACGCTGGAGCCGGCCGCCTCGCGCGTCCCCGTTCCTCTGTACGCGCGGGGCCGCCAGATCGGCAAGGCGACCAGCACGACGTGGAGCCCGACACTGAAGAAGGTGGTTGCGCTGGCGTCAGTCGCTGCCGACCAAAGCAAGCTCGGCACGAGGATCGACGTCGAGTGGACGGTGGAGGCGCGGCGCAGCCGGACGGCGGGAACGGTGGTGGAGCTGCCGTTCTTCAACCCGATGCGCAAGACCTCGACGGTCGCTCGTTCACCAGCCCCCTAGCTTCACAGTCGGCGAACTCCACAAGGACGCGATCGAGATCGCGGCCCCGAAGATAAAGCAGCCGCATTCGCGCCGCCGCTGCCGGAAACGAAAGGGCACACCCGCTCTTTCTGGGCGCCCCGCGGGCGCCCCCGACGACCTTCCTACCTCGCGGCAGGCATTGGAGGTGCTTCGCGGATCGGCTCGGGCTCGGTCGCGACGGCGATCCGCGGCAGCCACTCGAGCCAGCTGGGGAGATACCAGTTCCAGTCGCCGAGCAGCTTCATGCTCGCGGGGAGCAAGACGGCCCGGACGATCGTCGCGTCGATCAGCACGGCAGCGGCCAGGCCGACGCCGAACTGCTTCAGCAGGTCGAACGACAACGTGACGAAGACCGAGAAGACGAATACCATCACGACCGCCGCGCTGGTCACCACGCCCGCGGTGATCTTGATCCCGTGCGCGACCGCCTCGTCCGTCGACATGCCGTGGTCAACCCCCTCGCGGATGCGGCTGATGATGAATACGTGGTAGTCCATCGAGAGCCCGAACAGGATCACGAACAGGAACATGGGCATGAACGACTCGATCCCTCCCGACGAGGCGCCGATCAATCCGCGCCCCACGCCGTCCTGGAAGACGAGCACGAGAATGCCGTAGGCGGCAGCGACCGAGAGGGCGTTGAGCACGATCGCCTTCACCGCGATCACGATCGAGCGGAAGGCGAGCAGCATCAGCACGAAGGTCAGCGCGAACACGAAGGCGAACACCCACGGCGTCCTCTGCCTGAACTGGTGCTGGAAGTCGCGTGACAGTGCCGTGTTTCCACCCACGCCCGTCGTCACGTCCGGAAGCGCCCCCACCGTGGCCGGCACCAGGTCGTCACGGAGAGTGTCGAGCGCATCGTTCGACGCCGAGTCGTTGCCGTTTCCGGCGATCGGGATCGAGACGAGGGCGACCGTGCCGGCGCTGTTGACGTCGACCTCGACCGGCCGGAACATCTCGCCGCTTGCGAGCGCTCTACGTCTCAGCTCTCCGATCGCGTTCCGGACCCTGCCCGAGCGGACGTCGGGCGCCTCGACGACGACCTGCGCGGCGATCGCCTCGCCGGGGAACACCTTCTGGATCTTGTCGTAGGTCCTGACGACGGCGAGCGACCGTGGGAGACCCTCTGTGCTGCTCACGGTCGTGTGCAGGCGGAGCGCCGGCACGGCGAGCGCGATCATGACGCCGGCTGCCAAGACCCCCGAGACGAGCGGCCGCCGCAGGACCGCCCCGAGAATCGCGCCCCAGACGCGGCTCTCGCCGACGCGTTGATCGGGAGGGCGCAGAAACGGGACGCGGCCCCGGTTGACGCGGTCACCGAGCTTGGACAGCAGCGCTGGGAGCACCGTCAGCGAGCCAACGACCGACGTAGCGACGACCAGCATCGTCCCCACTGCGAACCCGCTGAAGGTCTTGTCACCGCTGATGAACATCCCGGCCATGGCGGCCAGCACGGTCAGTCCCGAGATCAGGACGGAGCGGCCCGACGTCGCGGCTGCGGCCTCGATCGAGGCGCCCTCCGCCCGTCCGGCCGCCCGCTCCTCGCGGGCCCGCTTGAGGTAGAACATCGAGTAGTCGACGCCGACCGCAAGTCCGATCAGCAGGACGACCGCGGCCACCTCCTCATCCATCGGCAGCACCTGGCTCGGAAACGCCAGCAGTCCGATCGCCGCCAGCACCGACGTCAAGGCAAGGAGGAGCGGAATCCCGGCGGCCACCAGTGCCCCGAACACGAGCAACAGGATGACCAGCGTCACCGGGAGTGACAGGGCCCCTGCCTTCAGCAGGTCCTTGCTGAACTGCTCGTTGATCGCCTTGTTCGCACTCCCCTGGCCGAACTCCTCGATCGTGAACTGAGGACGAGCGCGCTGAGCGTCCGCGACCGTCGCCAGGATCGGCTCGACCTTGTCCTTGGCATCCTCGGACTTGCCGCGGATGTCGAACTCAACCAGTGCCGATCGCCCGTCGCTCGACACCTGGCCCGCATTGCCCGGCGCGAACGGCGAGTCGATGTTGGTCACATTCGGCTGCGCCTCCAGCCGCCTGCCCACGTCCTGCACGGCAGCGTGGAACCGCGCGCTTGTCGCCGTCAGCGAAGCGCTCTGGAGGAGCACCAGCTCCTTCGCCGGCTGCTCGAACTCGTCGTTGAGGATCCGCTGGACACGGCCGGACTCACCCGGCCCCGGTTCGTTCACCGACAGCCGTTCCGTTCCCACCACGTATCCGAGCGCGAACGCCACGAGGACGAACGCCAGCCACCCGAAAACGGCGGCCTTCCAGTGCCTCGCGCTCCACCGGCCCGCGCGCGCAGCGAGGTTCTCCCCATGGACGGAGGCCATACTGTTCTCCCAACCCCTCGTGGTCCGCGCGGAGGATAAGACCCGGTGGCCAGCCGGTCAAGAGGTTCGAAGGCTCCGGCCCGATCGTCTGTTTCCCGCCGCCGAACGCTGGACGTAAAGATCCTCACCGGGAAAACACGACGTCGAAAGAGGCGTCAGCGCGCCCGCGGGCGTCCTGGTGCATGCAAAACCGCTTGCAGAAGCGGCTGCATGGCTCGCTTAATAGGCGAAAGGCCCTGTTGCCAGGGCTTCTCTAGTAGCGGGGGCACGATTTGACCTGCGACCTCCGGGTTATGAGCCGCCTCGATTGTGTACACGCATGCCGCCCTGTTCCGCCGAAACGCCGGTTCCGCGCCAGTTTTTGGCCGCGACTGTGCATTTTAGGCGGAACACGGAGACATCACTGCGGAAGCCCGATGCTTGCAAAACGCTTGCAGCTGGAGACGGTTCGGCGCCTGTCGGCGGTGACGATCCTCATCGCACGACCCGCTCGAGCCCGCGGTGCGCCGGAGCCGGTCGAGAGCCGGTCGAACGCCGAGTCGAGCACGCGTGAGCGGCGGATGCCCGGCTCCAGGTGGAGCGCCTTGACGACGAGCGAGCCGTCGCCCCGCTCGGACTTCAGATGGGCGCGCCCGACGATCCGATCGCGCGAGAAGAAGGGCAGCACGTAGTAGCCGTAGCGGCGCTTCGGCGCAGGCTTGTACATCTCGATCACGTGCTCGAAGCCGAGGACGCGCTGCCCGAAACGAGGTTCCCAAAGCAGGTTGTCGAACGCCGAGAGGAGGAAGGCGGTGGTGGGCCGCGGGCGGTCGAGCTCGACGCCCTCCTCGACGACGACTGGAGCACCGCCGTCCTCGATGGCCAGTCGCTCGAGCGTCCCATCGGCGACGAGGGAATCGACGTAGGGCGGGACGCTCGCTGCACTTCGTCGCAGCCACCAGATCGGTCTCCAGTGCTCGGCGATCGCATACTCCGTAAGCGCTCCTCGAGCGCGCACGGCGCGGACGATGAGCTCACGGATGGCCTCGGGCTGGCGCAGCGGCGGTGGATCGAGGACCACGCGCGGGAGGACGCGCTCGGGCAGGTCGAGGGTCGAGGGTTAATCGGCGTGCGAGGCGGAAACGCCATTCCGGATAGGTAACCCCCGGACGAGCAGGACGAGGAGGGTGGTCACGACAGGCGGTCGAACACGGCGGGGTCGGCCGACCCGGCCGTGTCTGTCCGGTGCCGCACACGGTGCTCTCCGCTGATCTACGCGGGCGTTCCGACGAGGCAATCGAATGGGTAGCGGCCTCTAGCGGTGCGAGTCGCCGGCCAGCGCGTCGGACGCGCGGAAGCGCTCTCCGAGGACCCGGCCGAGGTCGAGCACGAAGCGGACCGCGAGCCGCGGGTGCGTGAGTCGCAGTCGCTGGAAGGCGGTCTGCGTGAGCACGAGCGCCTCGGCCTCATCGAGCGCGACCACGCTCGCCGAGCGCGGGCGACCGTCGAAGAACGCGACCTCGCCGAAGAGGTCGCCCGGCTCGAGGATGCGCACGCGGCGCGACCTGCCCTCGGTTGGCACGACCACCTCGAACGATCCCCGGGAGATGATGAAGAAGCTGCGGTCGACCTCCCCCTCATGAACGGCGAGCTCGCCCGGCGCGTACAGCCTTGCCTGCGTGTATGCGAGAACGACCGCAAGATCGGTCTCGTGGAGATCGGCGAGGAATCCGCGATATGAGGCCTCGTTGTCGGACCGGATCATGGGGCGGCGGCCGCGCCTGACAGCATCACGTTTTGAACGACTCCGTACGCCTCCTGCCACGCGGCGGTGTATTCAGGCTTCCACTTGTCACCGGCTACTTCGGTCATCGCGGCGATGAGAACTTCCCCTACGACGGGGTAGTGCGCGGGCTGCGCGCCGTACTCGGCGTGACGTGCCCCGAGGTCCTCCAAGTCGGGGACGATGTCGTCGAGGTCCCGGAGCGATTCGCGGAGGACGACCAGCATGTTCAACAGCGCCTGCCGCTGCCGTTCCATGTCGACGTTCGCGAACAGCGGCTTCACAGCGGGCGCCGCCTCGAACAGCCGGTCGTAGAAGTTTCGTATCAACTCGTCTCCTTGCGGGGCGACGAGATCACGAAGCTCTCTTCCAGCGTCTCCACTTCGAGTGCCATTGCAACCCCCCTTTTGCTTCGCGGAATACCCCTAGCGGGCGAGTGTTTCACCCTCCACCGCCCGGGACAAGGCATCCCACTTGCCGTGTTCGAGCGCGTCGAGATCGGAACCGAGCTCGAGCCGCGTTTCGACGGCCGTCGTGACGTCGTCGAAGAGCTGAGGGCTTCCGAGGATGATGGCGCCGGCCAACCGCCCGTCCTCGAGGATGAGCTTCCGGTAGTTGCGCGTGCCGTACGCGCTGACGACGACCGTCCGCGACTCGCCGCCGCGCGCGTCGACCGCGCCGATCGAGAGCAGATCGATGCCGGGCACCTTCAGCCTCGCGGGAGGTGTCGCGAGCCCATAGGCGGCCTCGCCGCCGACCATGTTCGCGGCGGCGACCTGTGCCTGCTCGACGGAGGCCGGCCAGAGACCGTAACGACGACCGTCGTGATCCGCGACATCGCCGACCGCGAAGATGTGCGGGTCGGACGTGCGCATGCCGTCATCGACCGTGATCCCGACGCCGACGTCGAGGCCGGCTGCTTGGCCGAGCTCGGCATTCGGCAGGATCCCCGTCGTGACAAGACAGAGCTCGGCCTCGATCGCGCTCCCCTCGATCAGCTCGACCGCCGTGACACGATCGTCGGCGAGCACGCGCTGCGCCTCCGTCTGCGGAAGCAATTCGATGCCGAGGTCGTGCAGCATCTCCCACAGCAGCGCGCCCGCCTGCTCGTCGAGTTGCCGGCTGAGCGGCCACGCGCCGCGGTCCAGCACGAGCACGCGGACGTCGAGCTGCGCGATGTTGTACGCGGCCTCGAGGCCGAGGAGACCGGCGCCGACGACTACGGCCGTTCGGCAGCGCCAGCGGCGAACGTGCTGCTGGATCTGAACGGCGTCGTCGATCGTTCGCAGCACGAAGCTCCCGTCGGCACCGAATCCGTCGATCGGCGGCACGAGCGGCCGGGCACCCGTCGCTATGACGACCCTGTCATACGGGAGTCGCTGTCCGTCGGCGACTTCGACTTCACGGTTCGCGCGGTCGATCGCCGTGGCGGCAACTCCCCGCCGGAAGTCGACGCGGCGCGATTTCGCCCAGTCTCGTCGGTTGAGATAGAGACTGTCGATTGACGCCGATTCGGAGACGAGCCGGGTGATCGCCATCCGGTTGTAGAAGTCGTACGGCTCCTCCCCCACGAGCGTCAGCTCGGCGTCAGGCAGCGCGCGCCGTAGCTCCTCAGCGGCGGTCACGCCCGCGACGCCGGCGCCGACGACCACGACGTGGCGGATTGCCTGCCGGAGAGCGTGGTCGGCACTGACGGCGAGCGGCGGTTTCCCGTCGGCGTCCGTCTCGGTTGGCCCCTCGAGTCCGGGCCGCGGGTCGACGACGACTGGACCCTGAACACGCGAGACGCACGCCATCCTGCAGCCGGCGCCGAGACCCAGCCGCTCCAGCGTACGCCGTTCGGCCGAGCGCATCGGCGACAGGTTCTCCTCGCCCTCGAGGACGCGCACGGGGTCGGAGCCGCACATCCCCATCCGGCAGCCTGACTCGATCGGCACCTGGCTCGCTTCGGCGATGTCAAGCAGCTTCTCGCCGACCTTCGCCAGCACGGTCGGACCCGGTTGGAACCCGACGGAGATCTCGCCGGCATGGACGACTCCGGCAACGCGTAGAAGGTCGTTGTCCGCGTGTGACGGCGCGGGTGCGTCGTCTGCCATCGTGGGCCGACCCTAAACGACGTCCTACCGCTTGCAAATCGTCTGTGCAAGTGAGTCTGAACAAAGAACTCCTTTGTGCGTGGCTTTTGCAGAGCCCTCTGACGGACTCGAACCGTCGCCCCCCTCTTTTATGGAGGGTCCGTGCAGTTGCCGGGCGTGCCGAAAGCGGGGCCGATGGGGCAAAGTCCGGCAAACGTTCGGAGTTTGGGCTTGAGGACGGAAAAGCCCCGTTTCCGGGGCCTTTCCAATAGCGGGGGCAGGATTTGAACCTGCGACCTCCGGGTTATGAGACCAGCCGATCCAGGCCACTTAAGGTCAGATTGGCTCGTCTGAGCCATCCCCGACTATCTCAGATCATGCTGGGTCAGCTCAGATGGGTACAAAATGGGTACAAAATTCGCGTCAGTTCTGGCAACACCAGATGCGAGGTTCGAGTCCGATTTGGCGGAGACTTGGTAGTGCGCAAAGAATCTCCTTCTCCAGGCGCCGCGCTTGGGCGTCGGCCCCAGCCCGGGTAGATGGAGGCTCGCCTTTTGAAGTCTTGCCGTTCGCCACACGCGCTACCGTCAGAAGGGTGGGGCCGGTGCGCGACCCGGAGTTGCCGCAGGCTCTGGGTCGATCCCTCCCCGGAGGGTCCCCGGCCCCACTCTTGCTGGAGTTTCTAGGCTCCGCGCTCCGCTGTCATGGGCCACTCGGCCCATTTCTGATGCAACGAGACCAGAACTTTCGGTGCAGTTAGCCGCGTTCGCGACCGGTCCTAGGTTGAGGGCGAGCTTCTCCCGCTTCGGGTCGGTTCGCTAAGCGGGCTCGCGGTCTGGCGCGATCTCGTCTTCTTGGGCGTGTGATGCTTAGATTCGGTCGGACGTTCGGGAAGTGTCTGATTGCAGGGAAGACCGAGTTTGCGCACCCCACAGCACTCACTCGGGCATCGCCAAGCCCGACCGCAGCCCGTAGGGTGCGTAAACTCGATCTCCCTGCAAATCAGCGAGATCGGTGCGGCTGAGCGAGTTTACGCACCTACGCAGCGCGCGCCTAGCAACCGTGCTCGGCCCCGGCGACTTTCAGCACGAACCGAAGGGCTAGGCGGGACTGCGGGCCGAAGTCACGCGGGTTCTCACGACTGGCAGCTAGGAGATTCGGGGCCGGGCGGTGAGCCGAACCCCCTCCTCAGTTTCGCTCGCCTCCGTTCGCTCCCCGGCTGGCTTTATGGCTACGAAAGATGGGTCGGATGGCCCAGGACAGCAGAGCACTAATCCTGGGATCCTTGACAAGTGGGGCCGAGGCGCGCCCCCGGGGAGAGGCGCAATCCGGTCCTCAGTCTGCGGCAAACTGCGGCCTGGCACTCGGCCCCACTCTTTGACGGCGCGTTTCGCAGCAGGACGGCGGCCAACCGGCCAGCCCTAGAACCTGCACACTCGCCCCCTAGACTGCTGCGCGTGAGCGCCGAGAGCGTCACCCTGATCCCGAGCTGCGTCGAGTGCGACGCCCGCTGGTTGGCGGCCGACGAGAAGCGCTGGCGCGCGTACCTCACCGATGACGAGCCGCCGGAGGTCGTGTCCTATTGCCCGGACTGCGCGGAGCGGGAGTTCGGGGGAGGCTGAGCAGCGGTACCCCGCCGGCCTTCGGCGGTCACATCCGGGCGGGCTCGATCACGTACGCGAGCGGGCACCCATGCGGCGCTCTCAGGCGGCAGCGCACTGCGGAGCCCGACCAGCGCACGGAGCTCCTTTAGGAAGCGGGCGCAGTCGGACCGCAGCTCCTCGGAGACAAATTCGCCCGGAAGCTCAGGTTCCTGTGGAGGAGGCGCTTCCGCCTCCCGGCTCGGTCCGGAACTCATTCCCCACCTCGGTTGTGGAAACTGTGGAAACCCCGGTTGTAGAACCGCAGGCGCTGCGCGCTCGAACACTTCAAGCGGCGACGTAGCAGCGACTCTACGCCGCTCGAGCCCATGCGGGGATCACTCGAACGGGGGACGTACGAAAAATCCTCGGAAAGAGCGCGAACTTCTACAGCCCTTCCAAACGTCTGGCACCGCCTCGCCGTTCGTACGGCGCGGTCGTGTGTCTGAGGCGCTGAACTAAGTGGGGTGGTCGGCGCTGCGGCAGCTGACCACCCCGCCAGTGAGTCGGGGCTGGGCGCCTTGCCCCCTGCGCGTGGGGTGCGCACACTCGGTCGCGGTCTGAACTTCGGCGGATTTGCAGGCGGATCGTATTTACGCACCCTACGGGCTCCGTGAACCCTGTGGGGTGCGAAAACTCAGCCCACGCTCCCAGAAGCGACGAATTTGCAGGCAGGACCGAGTTTTGGCACCCCACACGCCCTTCTCATCAACCCGCGTCGTGAAGAGGGTCTCTCCCTCGACGAAGCCATTGTCCAGGTACCACTGCCGCTTCCACTCCCAGTCAGCCGCGTATCTGGGCTTGGTGAGCATGCCGAGGTGCTCCCATACGATGAGTCGGCGAGCCCGCTGACAGTCGAACCGGGCGGTACGGGCAACCCGAGCGTCTCGCTCATGATCGCCGCAGCATCTGCGGCGATCGGCTCGTCGCGCCCGTCGCGTGATCTTCGGCGAAGCCATCGCATGGTCGAAGTATCGCTCTAGACGGCCAAGGGGGGAGTCGATATCTCGATGGCCCTGGGTGGTCGGCGCGCACTTCGAGAGCTGCTTCAGTGTTTTTGTCGCCGCCCGGCCGAGCGCCGGCTCGGCTCGTTCGTCCGTCTGTCCATCTCCGGCGCCGCTCCGTGCCTGCGCCGGCGCGGTGGCGACCGGCGAACGCGGTCGGGCGGCGTGCGCGGTCCGACGAGCCTGCTTCTCCTAACCGGGGCCGGGTGGCGAGCCGAACGCGTAGGGTTCGTAAACTCGGTCGGGCCGGTTTTGCGGGCAAATCGTGCCTCGCAGTCCGGACGCCCAAACACGCCGATGGCCTCAGCGGGGCGTCGTTGGCATCGGGCGTCCGCGCTCAGGCCGGGCCGCGGAATCCGCGTTGACGGCGATCAAACCACCGGTGCTTGATGTCCCCGATCGGCGACGCGGCCGCGACGCGTTCGCCTGCCCGCACCGAGTGGCGAGTTGCGCCTGCTGTCGGCCAGCAAGATTCCCCTGCAAATGAACCGACCCGAGTTTACGAACCCTACGGGATATCAGCGGATCGTCGGCGAGCTCCGCGGCCTCGGCGTCACCGTCTCGGCCACGTCCGTCCGCTCGATCCTCGCGGCGGCGGGTGTGCCGCCGGCGCCG
>WNFU01003719.1_pt1 | contig 22939 bp, 25 predicted proteins | sample 5400121 | NCBI WGS metagenome assembly WNFU01 (sample SAMN13153360, study PRJNA577476) | soil metagenome | isolation source: 100 cm soil or saprolite under grassland replicate 1 | place: USA:California | collected 2016-06-15
GTGGCGAGGCGCGTCGGGAGGTCACGGACCGGGATTCGCATCGCGCGAATCGCTAGTCCACGTACGGCCCGTTGAACACGGGCACCTCCCCGTACGGCCGCCCCGCCATGAGCATGAGCCGCGTGCCGGGAGCGGCGTCCGTCACCGTGAACTCCTCGCCCGGACCCATCAGGACCAGTTGAGGAGGCCGCGCCCAGCGCAGGTTGGCCCCGAAGGCGGCCTCGCCCTCCAGCACGTAGGCGAAGCCCTGGAACTCGGGTGGGACGGGCGTGGTGACCTCCCCGCCCTCGGGCAGCTCGACATCCAGGACGAGCGCGGGCGTCCCCAGACGAACAGGAGAGCCCTCGCCCACCAGCACCCGGACCGTCGCGTCCCCCTCCCTCCGCACGGGGATCTGCTCCGGCAACAGGACCTGTGCGCTCGGCTCTGCCTGCTTGTCCTTGCGGGCGAGGTTCACCCAGAACAGCACGCTTCGCCAGTCGTGGTCGGCCGAGCCCTCGGCGAGCTCGTCCGCTCCGATCGCTTCGGCGTGCCACGCACCCCGGCCCGTCCTGAGCGCCAGGAGCGCGCCCTGGGGGAGGCGCGCCCGCTCGATGGTCCCGCCGGGGCCGGTGCTGTGGCCGGTGCTGGCCGACCCCTCGAGGATGTACCACAGGTTGTCGAACCCTCGGTGAGGATGCTTGGTGTCCACGTCCTTCAGCTCCGACAGCCGGAGGCGACTCTCGTGGACGAGGATGAATGGATCGACCCGTTCGTACGGCACGCTCCGCGTGGGCAAGGGCTCGAGGACCTCGAAGCCCATCATCGGGCGGATGTGCGCGTCCTCCACGAGGATCGCGTCTCGCGAAACTGCCTCAACCTGTAGTTCCATCTTCCTCATCTCCCTTCCGTAAGGGGCGTCGACGACCACGCTCTCCGCTTCCCCACGCGCTCGCGAACCAGCGGAGCGACCTGTTCGACGAACGCGGTGAGCGCGCCGGGATCGGGTGTGATCGCGAGCACGAACGTGCCGGTGGCCGTAATCGAGTCCCTCATTCGCCGCCTGTGGCGAAGATCCCGTGGTCATCTCTCCCTCCCAGTGACTTCTAAATGGCTAGTAACTTCGAGCGTGCTAGTCTTATTCCCGTGAGCGTCTCGACTCGACGGAAGCCGCGCCTCGACGCCGAAGCGTGCGGGCGCGCCGACGGGTCGCTGATGCGCGCGTTCGACCTGCTCGGCAAGCGCTGGACCGGGGTGGTGCTGGGGACGCTGAGCGGCGGGCCAACTGGCTTCCGCGCTCTCGCCCGCTCCGTCGAGGGCATCAGCGACTCGATGCTCTCCGATCGGCTCAGCGAACTCAGCAACGCGGGACTCGTCACCCGCACTGTAACGGAGGGACCGCCTCTCTCCGTCACCTACACCCTCACCGACGCGGGCCGCGCTCTCTTGCCGGCGCTTGAACAGATCAGCCGCTGGGCCGAGGAACACCTTCCTCTTTAGGAGTAGGCCGAGTCCGGCTGAGCAGGGGGACGAGAGCATCGGAATCGACGGGTGACTCCCGGCTCCCTCGAACAGACGAAGGATGAGGGGTGGCCCAGGTCGAGACCACCAAGGTGTTCAGCTCCGTGCCGCACGGCGCGCCCCAGGGCGACCGACGGGCGCGAGGCTCGCGCGCGTACACGGGCGTTGCGCGTGCCAGCCTCCGCCTCCTGAAATGGGCAGCTCGCTCAGCCCCTCTTCAAACCACCGGGAGTGATGTTCCTCCCTGTGGAGAACTCGGCGCCCGCTACTACTCCCTAGACTTCCTGCGTGGAGCCGGCAGCGGAGGAAGCCGTCAAGACGCAGGGGTATCAGGGGCAGCCTCCTGGGGGACGGGGCGCCGGGTACCGGGGCAGACTGCTCGCCGAGGTCCCCCCAGGCCATCCGGTATCTGGCAGGGCCACGCGCGCGGCAAAGACGGCTTCACCGTGTAAGGCGCGACGAATGAGGAGAACGCCATGAAAGCAATCGTCCAAGACACGTACGGCTCACCCGACGTCCTGGAACTCAGGGACATCGATAAGCCGGTGGTCGGCGACGACGACGTGCTCGTACGCGTTCACGCGGCGAGCGTATCCATCGGGGACTGGCACATCATGACGGGCCTTCCGTACCTGATCCGCATGGGCTCCGGCCTCCGCGGGCCCAAAGCCCGCGTTCGGGGCCAGGATGTCGCGGGTCGTGTTGAGGCTGTCGGCAAGGATGTCACGCGGTTTCAGCCGGGCGATGAGGTGTTCGGCACCTGCGACGGCTCATTCGCCGAGTACGCCCGCGCTCGAAAGGACAAGGTTGCGCCCAAGCCGGCGAACCTCACCTTCGAGCAAGCGGCGGCCGTTCCCACCACCGGCTCCACCGCGCTCCAGGCTCTTCGCGACGTGGGAAGGGTTCAGCCGGGGCAGAAGGTGCTGATCATCGGCGCGGCGGGAGGCGTGGGGTCGTTCGCCGTGCAGATCGCCAAGGCGTTCGGAGCCCACGTCACCGGCGTGTGCAGCACGACGAAGGTGGACCTGGTCCGTTCGATCGGCGCGGACGAGGTCATCGACTACACGCGCGACGACTTCGCGGAGACGGGGGAGCGCTACGACCTCATCCTCGATATCGCGGGGAACCGTTCCGTGTCACACCTCCGGCGAGCCCTCGCCCCCCGGGGGACCCTCGTCATCGTCGGAGGCGAAGGGGGCGGACGATGGTTCGGAGGCATCGATCGCCAGCTCCGGGCGCTCGTGCTGTCCCCGTTCGTGGGCCAGAGGCTGGGCACGTTCATCGCGAAGCAGAACGGCGAGGACCTGGTCGTGCTCAAGGAACTCATCGAGGCCGGAAAGGTAACGCCGGTCATCGGTAAGACGTACCCGCTCAACGAGGTCCCAGAGGCCGTCCGTTATCTGGAAGAGGGACACGCCCGAGGAAAAGTCGTCATCACCGTATGAGCGCGCACCACCGGCCGAGCGAGTTCGGCCGCCTCGGACCGGCAAGACCTCGGCCCCGCTGCCGGGTCTTGTTTGCGAACGTACGACAAGAGGGACTACCTCGCCCAATCGAACAGATCTAATTGACGCCCGAGGCCGTTCCGTTCAGACGAACCAACATTCCGGGGGACGGCGGCCGGGGCCGTGGATGACCAGACCGGGAGCACCTGGGACATCTTCGGCCGAGCGGTGAGCGGACCCCTGGAAGGGCGCTCGTTGGATATGGTGATCTCGGTCGAGAGCTTCTGGTTCGACTGGGGACTGCAGGCTTCTTGGGTGGCAATGACCGCCACATTCGGCTAGGACGATGCGCTCCCGGAGCGACTTCGTGTAGGGGAAGAACCGCTCCCGCTCGCCCCGCTCCCACGCCGCCCGCAGCTCCGGGTCGGAGATGTCCCAGTCGAAAGGCCGTCAGGCCCACCCGGCCACCCGACGCAAATGGGGCGGGTGAACCGCGTGATCCGAACAAATGCACCCCGCACGGGACACTATTCGTATGGCCGGCGACGTGGTCACCCCTAGCGGCATCGTGATTCCTGCCCCCGCCATGACGTGGCGCTTCTCCCGCGGCACTGGGCCCGGCGGACAGGGAGTGAATACCACGGACAGCCGCGTCGAGCTGGTCGTCGACCTCACCGCGATGGTGGCCTCGGATGCGGTCGCGGGTCGCGTGCGGGAGTCGCTCGGCGACTCCCTGCGGATCGTCGTCACCACTGAGCGATCCCAGTTGCGCAATCGGGAAGCAGCGCTACGGCGTCTTGCCGAACGGCTCGACGCGGCGGCGCGCCGCCGCCGTCCCCGCACCCCGACCCGCCGAACCGCGAGCTCGGTGCGGAAGCGGCTTAAGGCGAAGCGGCTGCGCTCGCAGCTCAAGGCGAAGCGGCGCGATCCGGGCGACGACGCAGGCTGAGCCGCCGGGCCGGCCGAGCGCGGTCTCGGCACTGACCGCTGGTGTCGCCTCCAGGACCTAGGGAGCCGCCGCACCCAGGCTTGCAGCGATCTCCTGAATGGCGACTTGCTCGGCGGGGCTGACGCTCTCCCCACCCTCCCGGTGGGCGGTCGCCACTTTGTCCGCGAGGGTGAGGACGAAACGCCTGTAGTCCTCGAGCTCCATCGGTGTCGCCTTGCGCTCGAGCAGCTCGACCGCATCGCGAAGATGCTGCAGGCCATTCTCTTTGAGCTCCTCGGCAGAGCGATACCGCGTGTGGTCGATCTCGGGCTTCGCCGACACGATCTCGTCGAGGAGCTCGCTCTCCCCGTGCTGCTTGCGCGCCTCCACGTAGGCCTTCCCCATCGCGATCGTCTCCCGGAAGGTTCCCCCGCGCTGTGCGGTGACGACGATCATCCCGGCGCTGGGCGGACCCTCCAGCACGACCTGCCACTCCTCCGGCGTGAAATCGGCCTTTGCAGTCATTGCCACCTCCTCTTGCTCGTAGGAACGATTACCTCACGCACGCAGTAGCCGGTCCAGTGCGTGCCACTGTCGCCGACGCTCATGCCGTGGCCCGCGCTCCGCCTTCCGACTTCGGCAAGGCCGCCACTGAGCAGATCAATCAGATTTCCGTCAGGATCTCGGCTTCCGCAGACCCTCGATGAGGGTTCTCGGCCTCCATTCACTGCCGGGTTGGCGGCATCGATCCGGGCGAGGAGCATCTCGGTCAGCTCGCGAGACGAGACCTCCTTGCGACTCAGCATCCCCGTGGCGCCCGTCGCCGACCGAAGCAATGTCCCGTCAATGCCGGACCGTCCTGCCGCCGATCGGCATCACCGCTCCCCGCCGCATCAGCATGATCCCCATGACCAACAACCACAGGGTGATGATGGTGGGTGCGGCGATGCCCAGGGCTTTGGTGAGCGCGGAGGGCTCCCCGACGTACGCCTGAATCACGCCCGACACCGCTCCACCGGCTCCACCGATCGCTACCACCCACCCAAGCCATGGCGGATAGAGGTTGCTCAGGGCAGCCGCCAGGCCGAATAGAACGAAGGTGAAACCGGCGAAGACCAGGTTCAACGGGCTGAGCAGGGCGAAGTTGATCGAGTCCTCCGCCCGGAAGGCGGCAAGAGCCTGTGATCGAGCCCCCGGCGCTGCGGACAGCCACGAGTCCGCAAGATGCTTGGCGGCGAAGCCATCGAGGGACAGCAGGACCACGCCTCCCGCGGTGCCCACGATCGCGGCGAACAACCCGAACCGGGCTAGCGCTCCCGGCAGCCCACCCGAGATCGAGTCATGGATGGCGACCAGACCGCCCAGCATCAGGATGAACGACACGAGAAGCGCGAGGTGCAGGGGGATCCAGATGTCGCTCTCGGCGACCACCCGTGCCGTCTCGGCGGGATGACCAGGTCCGGACGTGGCAGGATGAAGCAAGTTTCCCACCACTCCGAGGATCGCCCCCAAGGCGGCCGAGGCACCTCCGATCCTGTAGCCCCAGCGTTCTCCGGGAGATGCCTCAACCATCGTCGCCGCTTCCCATGCGCCGGAATCTTCCGTCGAGTCGAGTGTTGACCAACATGGCGCTCGCCCGTCCGATGGCGCGGCGTCGTACACCGACGTCCGATCCGTCAGGCCGGCTACTGACGCTCGGACAACTAATCATGCCCAACGCCGATCTGCGTCAGCCTACCCCGTGGGCGATGCATATTCCTGCGCTTTCCCACGGTGATCGCTTGCCAATCGGAACACGAGCCCGGCCGTCCGAATATGTCTGCTGAACAACATTCGCCCAGGTCCACTTCCTGGCAACCAGCTCTCGGTGCCACCGGAGTAGGGTGGCCGGCTGGACCAGGAACGATCGCCAATGATCGCGTCGGATGAGCCGGCTGAGGAGAGCGAGGAACGCTCGGTCCGCAGGTCGGAGCTTGAGGCGCTTCGACTGCCGCCCGATGACCGCGAGCTGGTGGCGGAGCACGAGGATCTCGAGGTCCTTGTCGACATCGGACTTGCTCCTCAGGACCACGAGGCCGAAGAGGCCGCGTACCACTACATAAAGGAAGAAGAGGGACATGGGGCTGGAGTCTGTCAGGGCTCCGCCGGGCATGTTGCGAACCTGCTGCTCACCAGGTCGAACTGGGGTTTTCGGACCCTGCGGGGTCGCACGATCGATCCAATCTGTCTCGCAACCACCGAGTCCAGCTGAATCAGCCGCCGTTTTGCCTCGGTGGGCGGCATGGGCTACTGTCTCGCCAGAAAATACGCCGTTTCGTCAGATGAGACAAGGAGGGGGCCATGTCTCGGAAGGTGCGGGGCGCAAGCTCGACACTGCTGGCGATGATGCTGGTGCTCACCGCATGCAGTAGCGGGCCGGCAAAGACCCAGCAGCCGAAAGCGGTGGGCGCCGGAGGCCCCGAGGCCAAAGCGTCATGCAACGACGTGAAATTCAACGGCGGGAAGCCGACCGTCGCCTACATGCCGCCGGCCACGGAGTTCCCCTATTACATCGCCATCGGTGAGGGGATCAAGGCCAAGGCCCCTGGACTGGGAGCCAACACCTTCATGCTGGCTCCGCAGAGTGGGTCAGACATTGAAGGCCAGATGGGGATGATCCAGGACGTGCTGACCCGTGACGTAGATGCGATCGTCCTCTCCACTCACGACGAGCAGGCCGCGGGCCCCCTCGTGAAGCAGGCCATCGACAGTGGGATTGCCGTGGTCATCGTGAATTCGGACATCGCCGATTTCCCGACGCCCGTCAATGCAGTCGTGGGCTACAAGCAACGAAAAGGTACGCACAAGATCGGGGAGTATGCGCTCGGCCTGGCCAAGGGACAGGACATGAAAATCGGGGTGATCGAGGGACTGCCGGGGTATCACTCCACGGAACGAGTGGGGGGCTTCCTCGATGCGATCAAAGGCAAGAGCAACATGCAGGTGGTGCAGAGCCTGGTCGGCGATTGGAACGTCGAGGGTGGGAACCGAGCAGCCCAGGATATGCTGCAAGCTCATCCCGAGATCAACATGATCTTCGCCGCAAACGACTACATGGCGATCGGGGCGAACAAGGCCGCCGACGCCCTGGGGCGCAAGGACATCATCATCCTCGGCAATGACGGAGATACACAGGCCATGGAAGAGATCTACTCGGGCGATTGGGAAGGCACCGTAATGACCCATCCATTTCAGATGGGCGAGACGGTTCTAAAGGTGACGATGGACTGCCTGAACAAGAAGTTCAACGGGTTCTTCAACGAGATTCCGACCGAGGTCATTCACACGAAGGAGCAGGCAGTCGGGTTCCTGTGCCACCCCGAGAGCATGTACCCGAAGCCGTCCAGGGCCTATCCGTGTTCGTAATCTCTCGGACGATCACCCTGGGATGACGCGGGGCGGCGAGAAGCCCGTATGACCGGATCCTTGACCCCCCTCTGGGAGCTGCGCGCGATCCATAAGGCCTTCCCGGGCGTGGAGGCCCTGGTTGATGTGTCGCTGGGTCTGGAGAAGGGCCGGATCCACGCGTTGGTCGGCGAGAACGGCAGCGGGAAATCGACGCTTGCCAAGTGCTTGACCGGAGCCCATCAACCGGACCAAGGAGAGATCCTGCACCGAGGTGCACCGGTGGCCCTTCACGATCCCGGGCGAGCAGGAGAGCTGGGCGTTACTGCTTTCTATCAGGAGTTCTCACTGGTGCCGCCCCTGTCGGTTGGGGAGAACATCTGCCTGGGACGGCTACCCACCCGCAGGGGATCGGTGGATTGGCGGGAAGCCCGGAAGATAGCCACGGAAGCCCTGGAGAGGCTGTCGATCACGCTGGACCCCGACCGTCCGGTCTCCGCGCTTTCAGTGGCCGAGCAGCAGCTCGTGGAGATCGCCAAGGCTATCTCCAGGGAGATGAATTTGATCATCCTGGACGAGCCCACGGCCGCGCTCGGACCAATTGAAGTCAGAAGGCTGCATGAGGTCATCCGACTTCTCGCGTCCCAGGGCGCGGCGGTTCTGTACATATCCCACAGGCTGGACGAGGTCTTCCAGGTCGCGGAGAAGATCTCGGTCCTGAAGGATGGGCGCCTGGTCTCCACGGTCCCGACCGAGGAAGCGTCGGTCCAGCAGGTCGTACGGATGATGATCGGTTCCGATCTGGACGAGCACTACCCGAGGCGACGCACGGCAGGGTCCGGAATCAGGGTAGAGGCTCGCGAGTTGGTCACGCCGAACGGCGTGAGTGGTGTGAATCTCCAGATCGCCGAAGGGGAGATCCTCGGACTGGGTGGGGTGGCCGGATCGGGGCGCACCGAGATTGCCCGGGCCTTGGCAGGAGTCGATCGGATTCTGTCGGGGGAGCTGTTGATCGATGGCAGGCCGATCCATCCGCGGAGTCCGGCCGAGGCCATCGCCGCCGGTATAGCCCTGCTGCCCGAAGACCGCAAGGCCGACGGGCTGTTCTTCAACTTCACCGGTCCCCCCAACATGACCATCTCCCGGCTCAGGGCCGTGCAGATCGGGCCGCTGCTCAGCCTGGCCAGGGAACGCCGACGCTCGAGGGAGCTGATGCGCGACCTTCGGGTGGACCGCCGCGCGGAGGACCGCAGCGTGCGATTCCTCTCAGGAGGCAACCAGCAGAAGGTGGTCCTGGCCCGGTGGCTGTTCGCCAATGCCCGCTTGCTCATCCTGGACGAGCCCACCCAGGGTGTGGACGTGTCGGCCAAGCTCGAGGTCTACGGCATGATGAACGACCTCACGGCGCGAGGGATCTCTATCTTATTGATCAGTTCGGACTATCCAGAGCTGCTCCAGATGAGCGACCGGCTGGCGGTGGTCCGGGACGGGCGTATCGTGCGTACGGCCGACCAGGGGGAACTGACCGAGCAGGAGCTGGTCCAGTGGGCCACGAGCGAGTCCCGTCGGGGGGCGGCCTGATGGACCGGATTCGTACCCTCCTCCGCTCCACTGTAGCGGGGCCCCTGTTCGTCATGCTGCTGGTTGCCGCGGTGGTTTCCGTGACCACTGACAGGTTCCTCCTTCGCCAGAATTTGATGAACGTTTGGCTGCAGGTCTCGATCGTGGCGATCGTGGCCATCGGCGCCACCATCGTCATCCTCACAGCCCAGATCGACTTGTCGTCCGGGTCGCTCGCCGCGCTGTCGAGCGTGCTCCTGGCCGGGCTGATAAAGAAGGCCGGCCTGCCCGAGTGGCTGGCGATGCTGCTGATCATCTTGATGGGAGGCGCCCTGGGCCTGGTGAACGGGTTCTTCTCCAGCTACGGACGTATCCCATCCTTCATCTTCACGCTCGGGACGCTCGCGGTCTTCCGAGGCTTGTCCTTCCTGTACACGGGAGGTACCCCGATCTTCTCCGTGTCGCCCCGGCTCCTCCCGATCTTCTATGGGCGGGTGATCGGGCTCCCGCTGCCGTTCGTGTACGTGGTGGCGCTCTACGCCATGGCCTGGGCTTACCTCCGGTACACACCGGGGGGACGAGGGATCTACGCGGTGGGGGGCAACGAGTCCGCGGCCCGCCTGTCCGGCATCAAGGTGAACCGGGTGCGGACCAAGGCGTTCGTGATCGCGGGTGTCGCCTCCGCCCTCGGCGGGGTGCTGCTCACGACCCGCTTGAACTCCGGATCACCAAACTACGGCCAGGGCCTTGAGCTCATGGCCATCGCCTCGTCGGTGATCGGGGGGACCAGCCTCTTCGGCGGTGTAGGGAACGTGGTGGCCACGCTCTTCGGGGCGCTCACCATCGTCATCGTCCAGAATGCGCTGAACCTCCACGGGGTGTCTTCCGCATGGCAGCAGATCGCTCTCGGCGCCATTATCGCGCTGGCGGTTGGAGTGGACATGTGGCGGACGGAGATCTCCAGACTCGCCGTGTGGGGCTGGTCCCGTGCGAGACGCGCTCCACGAAGGGTGCCAACCACCCAGAGAGAGGAAGAACATGCTCATTCTCCAAGCTGACGTGACCTGGATGCGCTCCGGCGTCGCCGCCCCTCCGACCGCCTGTCCAACCAGGACTGGTTGAGCGATGGCTACCACCGGCAAGCAGAACGACTACGCCGTGCGGTCGGTTGTCCGAGCCGCTCGGATTCTCGAGCTGGTACGAACCAGCGAGGGGGGCGCCCAGCTGAACGAGCTCGCCAGCCGGTCCGGCCTGGCGAAGGCCTCGGCATTCCGTCTGCTCCGCACGCTCGAGCAAGTAGGGCTGATCCAACGCGTCCCGAATTCCGATGTCTACAGGCTCGGAGTCCGATGCCTCGAGCTCGGCCAGACCTACCTGGAGCAGACGGACCTGCGGCGCGAGGCAACGCCGGTCCTGAAGGACCTGCAGCGGAGGTTCAAGGAGACCGTTCACCTCGGTGTGCTCGATGACGAGCTCCGGGTCGTCTATTTGGAGAAACTGGAGACCACCCACGCCATCGGGATCATGATGTCGCGGGTCGGCCGGACCGCTCCCTCGTACTGCACGGGGCTGGGCAAGGCCATGCTGGCGAGTCTGGACGGCGACCCAGCCGCCGTGCTATCCGAGCGAGGCGAGCTTCGCCGCTACACGGCGAACACGATCTGTGATCGGGACGCGCTGAGGGAGGAGCTCGCCCGGATCCGCAAGCGCGGTTTCGCCGTCGACCTCGAGGAGCACGAGGTAGGCGTGCGCTGCGTGGCGAGCACGATCCACGCGCCGCGAGAGGTGGCGGCGATCTCGGTGGCGGGACCTGCCCAGCGCCTTCCCGAGCGACGGCTGCGGCGGGAGCTTGCGGAAGCGGTCATCGCCGCTGCCGGCGAGATCAGCCGCCGGCTGGGATCGCCCCAAAGGAGGGAAGCGGGTGACGCTCCTCGCCGTTGATTCGGGGACGACCTCCACCCGCGTCTGGGTGATGGAACGGGGAGATGTCCTGACCGAGGTTTCCGGCCATGCGGGGGCGAGAGATCTGGCTCGGTCAAGGGACCGGGAATGGCTGGCTCAGAGAGTGCGCGAACTGTCGGACGAAGCTCTCCGGGCGTCCGGCCACGAGTGGCGCTCCGTGGAAGCCGTGGTGGCCTTTGGGATGATCACTTCGGAGCTCGGCCTCATGGAGGTTCCGCACCTCGATGCGCCAGTGGACCCAGGCGAGCTCGCGGCCGGAATGCAGCCTGGAGATCTCGAGAAGTATCTGCCGGCACCCGTGCACTTCGTCCCGGGAGTTCGGTTCGACGCTGACGACCTCCACACCGCGGATCTGATGCGAGGAGAGGAGACCGAGGTCGCTGGACTCCTCGGTTCCGGCCAGGTCGCTCCTCCTTTCCTCTTCGTGTCGAGCGGGTCCCACACCAAGTTCATAGCAGTCGATGATGCGCGCCGGATCCTCTGGTGCCTGACGACCTTGAGCGGCGAGCTCCTATGGGCGCTGCATCGAGAGACCATCCTGGCCGGGCTGGTGGATCCGAAGAATGACATCGAGGACTTCGGCGCGGTGGAGGAGGGAGCCGGGCTCTGCGAAGAGATGGGGCTCACCCGTGCACTGTTCGCGGCAAGGCTGCTGAACCGAGTGCAGGGCGCCGACCCCCGGTCCTGCTCGGCGTTCATCCATGGCGCTGTGGCACAGGAGGATCTGACCGCTCTCCGCCTGGCGCTGGAGCGGCGGGGCTTCGCCCTGCCGACGGTGGTGGCATTGAGGAGTGGGGGGGCGCTGGGTCAGGCTTATCGGCGGCTCCTGCAAAAGGAGGACTGGGTGGCCGAGCTACGGGATCCTCCCGAGCCACTCGGCGCTATGGGGGCGTGGTGGCTGTACGCGCTGCGGCAGAGAAGCCGGGTCGTATGAGAGTGGCCACCGTCTCCGTCGAGGGCCGTCGGTTTTGGGGCCGCGTGGAAGGCGATTCGCTGATCGATGCGAGCTCGCTCGCTCCGGGGCTGCGTCAGTACTTGGAATCGGCCGGTGACCGGAAGGGCCTGGAAGTCCACGATGGGCCCCTCGTCCCTCTGGCCGCGGCCAAGTTCCTCGCGCCGGTGCCCGATCCGAGCAAGATCTGGTGCGTCGGGCTGAACTTCGACGACTACCGCAAGCAGCTCGGCCTGGACTTCCTCCGGGCGCCCAATATTTTTCTGAAGGCTCCCTCCGCCCTTGTCGGCCATGACGGGACAGTGGGTGTGCCCTCCGGCTACGGAACCGTGTTCCATGAGTGGGAGCTGACCGCGGTAGTCGGAAGGCCGTTGCGTGAGGCCTCGGTCGAGGAAGCGGAGTGGGCCATCTTCGGCTACACGATCCTGCACGACCTCACGTTCCACGAGATCGAGCTGATCAACCGGGATCACCAGCAGTGGGCGAAGAACGTCGACGGGTTTGCGCCGTGCGGCCCGTGGGTCGTGACCACGGACGAGCTTGACCCGTCGGGCGGCCTGGTCATGCGGCGCCGGCGCAATGGTGAACTCCAGTCGGAGTCGTCCTCGAAAGAGATGCGCCATCAGCATCCCGAACTGCTGTCGTTCATATCGACGTTCTCCACCCTGGTGCCCGGCGACCTGGTGACGGGAGGGACACCCCCGGCCGGGCCTTGCGGTGCCGGCGACGAGATCGAGGGCGAGATCGAGGGTATCGGGACGCTCCGGGTGCGCCTGCTCGATCGTTCAGTGAACACCAAGTGGCAAGTCGTGCTCTCGGAGCGAGGCTATGAAGGAGGAGATCATGGAGGCGTTTGATCCTGTGGCTGAGGACCTGATCGATCCCCGCTCCGAGCCTGAGCGGCTGGCTGATGGTTTCGTATTCACGGAGGGCCCGGTGTGGGACTTCACCGGGCGGAACCTGACCTTCGTGGACCTGGCGGGTGACGCCATGTATCGCTATGACGAGGCGAACGGGTGTGGCCTGTACCGCAAGCCAAGCAGTTTCGCCAACGGTCTGGCCATCGACCGTGAGGGCCGACTCGTCTCCTGCGAGCACCAGACGCGGCGAATCACGAGAGAGGCGGCCGGGGGAATCGAGGTAGTGGTCGACAGCTATCGCGGGAAGCGGCTGAACGCCCCCAATGACGTGCTCGTTGCGAGCGATGGCTCGATCGTCTTCACAGATCCGCACTACGGTCTGACGGAAGGGTTCGGAGGCCCGGGCGAGCAGGAACTCCCGTTCCGCGGTGTGTACCGGGTCCCGTACGGCTCCGAGGAGCCCGAGCTAATGGTGGATGACTTCCAAGGGCCGAACGGTCTGGCCCTTTCCCCCGACGAGACCAAGCTGTACGTGGACGACTCGGAACTGGGCCACGTCCGAGTATTCGACGTGGGCGAGGACTGGAGCCTCAGCGGAGGAGAGGTCCTGGTCAAGCTGCCGAACGAGGGGGAAGGCGTGCCGGACGGACTGAAGGTTGACGTCGCGGGCAACATCTACTGCACGGGTCCCGGTGGGGTCTGGATCTGCTCACCGGACGGGTCCCTCCTCGGCCTCATCCGGTTCGACGAGGTGGCTGCCAACTTGGCCTGGGGTGACGACGACGCTGGCTCTATGTACATCACGGCCAGCACGAGTCTGTACCGGCTCCGGTGCCGGACGAAAGGCCACGCACCCCATCGAGGATGGGCATCGGCCACTACTTCTTGAAGGAAGCGGTTCCTGGGACCGCGGGGGTTGAGAGATGAAGGCGGCACGGCTGTATGGATATGACCCCGAGCTGAAGGGCACCGAGTTCCTGATGATGGAGGAGATCCCTGCCCCCTCGATCGTGCGGGCGGACGATGTGATCGTGCGGATCGGTGGAGCCGGGCTCTGCCGGACGGACCTGCACATCATCCAGGGCCTCTGGGACCGGGCTCTGGTCGTGGAGCCCCCATACGTCCTGGGCCACGAGAATGCTGGATGGGTGGAGGAGGTGGGCCCTGCTGTTCGTAGCTTTAGCTCGGGGGATCCGGTCCTCATCTCCCCGGCCCTGAGCGACGGGGTATGCGCGGCCTGTCGACGGGGTGACGATAATCAGTGCCACAATCTCGTGTGGCTGGGGATTCAGCGGGACGGCGGGTTCGCCGAGTTCGTATCGGTGAGCGAGCGCAACCTGTTCGATCTCCCGGAAGGACTGGACCCCGTGCAGGCGGCGCCGCTCGCTGACGCTGGCCTCACCGCTTATCACGCCGCGAGGAAGGCGGCCAGGATTCTGCCTCCCGACGCCGTCGCCGTCATCATCGGCGTCGGCGGACTGGGCCATGTGGGGCTCCAAGCACTGAGAGTGCTGACCCCGGCCAGGATCATCGCCGTGGAGCGCTCCGAGCTGGCCCTCGAGCTGGCGAGAGAGCTGGGTGCCGACGAGGTCCTGGAGAGCTCTGACCGCCTGGTGGAGGAAGTGCTTGGGCTCACGGGGGGGAAGGGGGCCGAAGCGGTCCTCGACTTCGTCGGCGAAGGAGACGTCCCGGGCCAGGCACTCGAGATGCTTCGCATGGGCGGCTCGTACTTCGTGATCGGATACGGTGGCTCGATCGAGGTCCCGACAATGGACATGATCGCCACCGAGAAGAGCATCGTCGGGAACATCGGCGGCACGGCTACTGAGCTCCAGGAGCTGGTGGCACTGGCGGGAACGAGGAAAGTGCGTATGAGCGTACAGACCTACCCGCTCGAACGAATCAATGAGGCGATCGCGGATCTTCGTGAGCTCCGGATCAAGGGCCGCGGAGTGTTGATCCCCTAGCCGACCCCTGAGTCGTGTCCTGTTTCACGATGAAGACCCAGCGGCGTTTGACTCCGTCGATCGGACGCAGTATACGGTTTCAGGCCGCGGCACCCAGTTTCGCAAAATGAAACAGGGCCACGTGGGCTGTTGGCGACGCCCGATCGGCTGGCTCGGGCCGCGGCAGGGGCGACGGGAATGCGCGAGTGAAGAGGGGGTACACCATGCCGCAGGACGGACGTGGGGGCCTGAGCCGGCGGGAATTCCTCAGAACAGCCGGCGCGTTCACGGCGGCGGGCATTCTGGCCGCGTGCGAGGGAGGGGGGGGTGCACCCAAACAGCGTCCCAGCCCGCTGGCCGTGCAAGGTGCCACCCCAGAGGAGCGAGCGCTCAACCTGATCAAGGCGCTCAAGCGGGACGGGACGATCAAGGACGGGGACGAGTTCGTGGTCATGCACCACTCGGGGCAGCGCCAGCAGCTGGTCCCCGCGCTCGAGGAGTGGAACCGCCTCACGGGCTTGAAGTTCACGAGCTCCGAGGTCGGGCTGGAAGCGGACATCTACACCAAGGCCCTCAATGAAGCCACGGTCCGCACCGGCAAGATCGACGTCTTCCTGACATTCGTGAACTGGATCGCCGACATGGCCGAGGCGGGATTGATCCTGGACCAGACGGGCTGGTGGCAGAGCTACGATCCCGAGGTCGATCATGGATCGAACGCCTACATCAAGCCGCTGGACTCCTTCACCTCGCTTTACAAGGGCCACCGGTATTCAATGGGCGCGGACAACGACACGTTCTCCATGTTCTACCGGAAGGACCTGGCCGGCGGAGATGTTCCGCAAACCTGGGGCGAGTTCGACCAGTGGGTCACCGAGCAGAACAAACCTGACCAGGGGATCCGGGGCCTCCACATGTTCGCCGAACGGTACTTCGCCTACACGGCATGGGCGGCACGGTTCATCTCGAAGGGCGGGGCCTACTTCGACGACAACATGGATCCCCTGATCGCTTCTGACGCGGGCGTCGCCGCGCTCGAGGAGCAGAAGCGGCTGGTCGATTCGATCATGTGGCCGGATGCGGTGTCGGGCGACTGGACCGCGGCGTACAGTCGCTTCCCTGAAGGGACCGTGTTCTGCGCCTGGGCGTGGCCCTCCCTGGGCCAGTTTGCCGAGGATCCGACGAACTCGAAAGTGGCCGGCAAAGTATCCGCCATGCCCATCCCCGGGACGATGAACGGCGGGCAACTGGTTCGCGCGGTCCCCCACGTGGTCGGGTGGAGCTTCAGCATCTCCCGGTACGGCAAGTCCCCCGAGGCGGCCTACGCGTTCATCCAGTGGTTCTGCGGACCGAAGGTCGGGCTCGGCGCGATCAACCACACCGGTACCCTCGATCCCTACCGCCGTTCGTGGTACGAGACACAGGAGATGAAGAAGAGGTACGGCGAAGAGCTCCTCGGCGTGTTGCTCCAGATGACACCCCAGGCTTTCAAGGACATCTCGCTCCGAGGGGCCAACCAGTACCTCGACAACCTCAACCTCAACCTCCAGCAGGCGTTCGGCGGGCAGAAGGGCCCGGAGAAGGCGCTCCAGGACACCGAGAAGGAATGGCAGAAGATCACGGACCGCCTGGGGCGCGGCCTCCAGATAGAGGCGTGGCGATCGGAGCGCAATACGTATCCGGAGCAGATCAGGACCCTTTGGCGATCGAAAGGGGTCTTCACTTCCTGAGCGGATGAACCGTCCGCGCACGCGCGACCGGCGCTCAGACGGGGCGGGCCCTGCGATGGGAGGGCTCAAGCATCGGTTGCTCTACAGTGACGCCTGGTTCAAGCAGCTGATGGTCCTGCCCCTTCAGGCGATGATCTGGGCGATTCTGATCGTGCCGCTGTGCATCGCGATCTATATCAGCTTTCTGGACTGGCAACCGATCTCTGGGCGGGAGTGGTGGCAGGCGCCGTTCGCGGGGCTGGCCAACTATCGAAGGGCCCTGCAGGATCCCCGGCTCCAGGGCGCATTCATCCGAACCGTGATTCTTGTGCTCTCGGTCGTCTCCATCGAACTGCTCCTGGGCCTGGCGCTGGCGGTGCTGTTCAATCGCCGGTTCCCGGCCCGCCGGGTGTACTCATCCATCCTGCTGTTCCCGATGATGCTGCCGTGGGTGGTGGTGGGACTGATCTTCTTCTTGCTCTTCATCGAGCAGGGACCGATCAACTACCTGCTGACGCAGATCTTCGGGCCAGATGGCCGCGTGAACTGGCTGGGTCGTCCCGTGTTGGCCCTGTTCGCCATCGGGGTGGGAGATGTGTGGCAGTGGACGCCGTTCATGTTCCTGGTGATCTACTCCGCGCTGGGGGCAGTCCCCCTGGAGCCGGTAGAAGCGGCAAAGACGTTGGGCGCCGGCGACTGGCAGATCTTCCGCCGCATCACACTTCCCGCGATCAGGCAGGTGATCCTCATTGCCGTGCTGATCCGTGGCCTCGAGGCTTTCAAGATCTTCGACCTGATCTTCATCATGACCGGAGGCGGGCCGGGAACCTCGACGGAGAGCATCTCCCTGTACCTCTACCGGACCGGCTTCGAGTTCGGGCAGCTGTCCTTCGCCGCGGCCGCGGCCGTGATGGTCCTGGTGTTCGTGGTCATCGTGACGTGGCTGGCCCTGCGCCCGCTGCGGGCCGAGGTGGAGCCGTGACCGAAGCCGAGCTCCGAAGCCGGTGGCCGTGGGGCCGGTTCCTGGTGGCGACCTTGGTGGTGCTCGTGATGATCGGCCCTCTGGTCTGGCTCGTCTCTCTGTCATTCAAGCCGCCCGGCGAGTGGGTAACCGGATCACCAACTATCATCCCGCGTGATCCGACGTCCACGAATTACGTGGTGCTGTTCGCCCCCGGCGTGCCGAAGGGTAGCGTCGGCGAGGCGCTGCGCGCGGCCCAGCCGGTGAACCGGGCCGTCATGAACAGCTTGATCGTCGTGCCCATCTCGACGCTGCTGTCGGTCGCCCTGGGGTTCCTGGCGGCTTATGGAGTGTCTCGTTTCCGAGTCGGGGGCAACTTCTTCCCCTTCTCCGTGCTGGCTACGAGGATGTTCCCCCCGATCGCCTTCGCCGTGCCCCTGCTCGTCTATTACCGGATGCTCGGGCTGATCGATACGCGGCTCGGGCTGATCCTCATGTACACCGCGTTTACCCTGGCATTCTCTCTGTGGCTCCTGAAGGGCTTCATCGATGGAGTGCCTCAGCATATCGAGGAGGCGGCGATCCTGGACGGGGCGTCGCGATGGCGGGTCCTGTTCACGATCACGCTGCCTTTGGTCCGAGGTGGCCTCGCCGCCACCGCCCTGTTCGTGTTCATCATGAACTGGACCGAGTTCCTGTTCGCTCTGATCTTCACCGCCAGGACCGCAGTCACCGTGCCGGTTCAGCTCAGCCAGTACGTCGGGACCGTGGGTCGCTTCTATGGCCCACAGGCCGCGCTGGGGATGGTGGCCTCGTTCCCGGTCCTCGTGGCCGGGTACGCGATCCAGCGATTCCTGGTCAGGGCCTTCACGTTCGGGCTGGTGAAGTGAGCGACCGCGAGGCCCGGATCCGGCTGGAGGGGGTGACCAAAGTCTTCGAGGACGGCACGGTGGCGGTCAAGGATCTGGATCTCGAGATCGAGGAGGGGAGCTTCGTCTGTCTGCTGGGGCCATCCGGCTGCGGGAAGACCACGACCCTCCGGATGATCGCCGGGCTCGAGTATCCGACCGCGGGTGAGATCTACCTGGGAACCCGAAGGGTGACCCAATGGCCTCCGCAGCGGCGGAAAGTTGGACTGGTCTTCCAGAATTACGCCCTGTTCGAGCACATGTCGGTGTTCGAGAACCTCGCCTTCGGCCTTCGAATTCGAGACGCGCCGCGGGCTTACATCCGGGAACGGGTGCGGTCCATGAGTCGTCAGCTGGACCTGGATGACGTGCTCTGGGTCCGGGCCTCCAGGCTCGACCTGAGCACGATGCAGCGGGTGGCGGTGGGTCGAACCGTGCTGGCAGAGCCCGACGTCCTCCTTCTCGACGAGCCCCTCAACAATTTCCAGGCGGGCCTTCGCGAGCAGATGCGAACCCAGCTCAAGGGATGGCAGCACCAGTTCGGCCGGACCATGGTGTACGTAACCCACGATCAAGAAGAGGCAATGACTCTCGGGGACAAGATCGTGGTCATGCGCGAGGGTGAGGTCGAGCAGATCGGAGAGCCGGTTGATGTGTACCGTCACCCTGGCACCCTCTTCGTCGCCGGATTCATCGGCCTCCCTCCGATGAACCTGTTGGCCGCTTGGCCAGATTCCTCCGCTGGCCGGCTGGTCCTGTCTGGGGCCGGGATCGACGTGGAGATGGGCGTGCTGGACCTCGACTCCGGGGCCGATCGTCTGGTCGCAGGCCTGCGACCGGAGCATCTGGTCACGGTCGAGGAGAAGCGCGACGGAAGCGTGTCCCGTGTGAGCGGTCGGGTGGAGCTGGTCCGTCCGACAGCGGCCAAGACGATCCTCGACGTGAGGCTCGAGGGAGGGGACACGGTCCGGGCCCTGGTGCCGAGCCCGACCTCAACTGTCGCCGGGGACCGGATCATCCTGGCCTTCGATCCTCGGAACCTGGTGCTCTTCGAGCCCTCCACCGGGCGGAGGATCGCGTAATGCCCTCGATCGAAGTACGCAACCTGCGCAAACAATACGGGAGGAAGATCGCGCTTCAGGGCCTCAGCTTCTCCGTCGATGAGGGCGAGCTGTTCTGCCTCCTGGGACCGCCCGGGGCAGGGAAGACCACGACTCTGCGATTGATCGCGGGTCTCGACCGACCCGACGAGGGAGAGATCCTGATGGATGGGCGGAGGATCGAGGATGTCCCGCCACAACACCGCGACCTGGCGATGGTCTTCGAGGACATGGCCCTGTATCCGCACATGACGGGGCTCGGCAACATTGCCCACGGTTTGTATCTGCGGAAGATCGGCAAGGAGGAGGTGCTGCGGAGAGTGGAGGAGATGGCCGAACTGCTCCGCATCGGGCACCTGCTCTCGCGATACCCGCAGACCTACAGCGGCGGGGAGCGCCGGCGGGTGGCCCTGGCCAGGGGCCTGGCCAGACGTCCCAAGGTCCTGCTGCTGGACCAGGCTCTATCCGGCCTGGACGCCAAGATCCGCCAGGAGATGACGGGGGAGATCAAGGCGCTGCAGCAGGAGATCGGCCAGACGATGATCTACGCCACGCACGACTTCGAGGAGGGGGCAGCGATGGCCGATCGGTGCCTGATCGTACGGTCGGGTCAGGGTGTGCAGCTCGACGATCCTCAGACCCTGTACGTCTCACCGGACACACCGTTCGTGGCCGGCATCATCGGGAGCCCGGCCATGAACCTGGTGCCCTGCCGGGTGGAGCCTGCCGATGGGAATGTCCGCTTCGTGAACCCTGCCTTCCGGTTCGAGCTTCCGCTCTCCCTCGAGGGAGAGGGCGAGGTCGTGTTGGGGATCCGTCCCGAGCACATGAGAGTCGCCTCGTCCGGAGGAACCTTCCGTGCGACGGTCGAGGTCATCCAGACCAGAGGGCTAGAGCGTATCGTCGACCTCCGGGTGGGAGACGGCGTCAATCTGAAGACAGTGGTCTCTGCGGAAATCGACCTCGCACTGGGACAGACCGTCGAGGCCGTCATCAGTCCGGACCGCGTCTACGTGTTCGACGCAGGGACCGAGCGGCGGCTCTTCCCCCAGCCGCTTGAGCGGTCCCCGAACCGTCAGCGTGATTCAACTCCTCGGGAGGAGTGACCCTGTGTCTGCAACAGACGGGAGCGGTGCCATGCGACTAGAAGGCAGGGTCGCCCTTGTTACGGGTGGTGCCATGGGGATCGGCAAGGGCATCGCCGAGGCGTTCCTCCGGGAAGGAGCACGGGTCACCATTGCCGACCTGAACGAGGAGGCGGGTGCCCGGACCGAGAAACAACTCGCCGAGCTGGGGGAGGTCATGCTCGTCGGCTGCGACGTCTCCGAGGAAGGTGACGTGGCCGGCGCGGTCGAACGAACGGTTGAGCGGTTCGGGGCCCTGCACGTGCTGGTGAACAACGCGGCCGTGGGAATCTACCGGAGCCTCGACCAGGCCACCACCGAGGAGTTCGATCGGTGCTTGGCAGTGAACCTCCGGGGACCGTTCCTGTGCATGAGGTACGGCGCCCCACACATCCGAGCCACCGGCGGCGGGAGCATCGTCAACATAGCCTCGGTACATTCGGTCCAGAACGTCGGGGGCACCGCTCCCTACGCCGCCTCCAAGGGAGGACTGGCCGCGCTGACCAGGGCCTCGGCCATCGATCTGGCCCCGGACATCCGGGTAAACGCGATCTGCCCGGGATGGATCGATACCCCGCTGATCCGCGGAATCTTCGACTCGAGTCCCGAGGGGATGCAAGCAGAGGTGGAGCGCCGCCAACTCCTCAAGCGCCTAGGCACGCCCGCGGAGATCGGCCAGGCCGCTGTGTTCTTGGCGAGCGACGAGTCGGCCTACATGACCGGCAGCCTTCTGTTCGTGGACGCGGGGATGACCGCGCAGCTCGAGACGTGGTGAAGAGGAGCTGAGGAAGGAGGAAGGAGGCGACGTGGAACCGGACGTGGCGGGGACGGACGACAGCGAGCGGCGGCGCATCCGCGTGATCCGGTCAGATCAGCTCCGGTCCCCTCCGGAGGCTCAGACGGCGGGGATGACGCGCCATGTGGCGGTGTCCACCGACGAGGCCTTGGTCGGGCTGGTCAGGACCGCTCCTGACATGGTCTCCGGGTGGCACCACCACGGTGAGTACGAGACGTATGCCTACGTCGTGTCCGGTTCGGGCGCCTTTGAGTTCGGGCCCGCCGGCGCGGAGACGATCGACGCGGGGCCGGGTGACTTCATCTACATACCGGCGCGGCTGGTTCACCGAGAGTCGAATCGCGGCGGAGAGGAATCGCTCATGGTCCTGTTCCGGATGGGCCATGGGGGGCCGCTATTCAACGTAGAGGGGCCCGAGGGGGAATAACGAGAGCTTCGGCTCGGTCGCCCCGGTCGCATCTCTTTCGAAGACGCCTCCTGCCGGGGACCATGTTGGACCAGCAGTACCCGATTACCCGATCCCTCCAGTGGTACCAGTTGGGGTACCAGTCCCAGGATTCGCAACCCGAGGTCCGTGGCAGCGTAGGTCACAGCCAGCCGCCTGAGAAGACACGCGCAAGGTCGCTCAACGATTCATAGTCATCGCTTGAGGGGTGACACGGTCGGCTCCGGCTGCGCGGGCCGCTGACCGTTGACGTGGAAGCTCGTACCGATGAGCACGAGTCGGTTGACGAGGTCCGGTCGTCTCAGCGCGGCCAGCATTGCGATGATTCCGCCGTCGCTCCAGCCGATCAAGTGTGCAGATCCCTTCACGACTGATTCCAGTACGGTGATCGTCTCCGTTGCCATGTTGTTGAAGTGGAGGGGCGCATCCGTATCCGCCGTACGACCGTGACCGCGACGGTCAAACGCTACGACGCGATAAGTGCCGGCAAGCTCCTAGCCAGTGGCGCCGGGCAATTCGTCGCTGTTGCTGAGTCCGCCGTGCAGCAACATCACCGTCTCCGAGCCCGCACCTCGGCCCACGATCTCCACGCACGTCGGATGACCATGAATATCGATGTACCGGCCCATGTCGCGATACTCCCAATCGTCGACAGCCCGCGTCAGGGTCCCTCGGGCGTGGCCGGGTAGCTGACGAGCATGTCCGCCAGTTCCGTCGGGCGGCTGAGCGCTACGCAGTGGCCAGCGGCGATCTCGTCGGGAGTGATGGCGAGACGCTCGGAGACGACCCTGCGCATGAAGTCAGGTGGGAAGAAGCGATCCTCGGTGCACAGCACGAACCTCGTCGGTACGGTCGGCCACGCGTCGAGTGGCCACGGGCTCTGCCCGGGGGTGTCCGACTGGTGGCGCCCCCTGCCCAGCGCCTCCTCGGCAAGGGCGCGAGGCACGTCGTGGTAGAAGGTGACGAAAGGGTCGTCGCTGCCGGTCTTGCCACCGTCTCGTCGGGCTTGGTCCTGGACGGCATGCGTGTAGCCGGTGTTGGCCGGCCAATCCGCAGGTCTCTCCCCCGGAACGGGGATCATTCCGGCTACCAGGACAAGAGCGTCGACCGGAACCCGATCCGCTACCAGCGGTGCGGTGAAGCCGCCGAACGACTGGCCAACGACGACCAGGTCGCGCCGATCACCGATCGCATGGACCACGGTGTCGACGTACTCACGGAGGCCCGCGGCGTCGTCGTCGCACGGCAGGTCGGGCGCGACCACCTCATGCCCCCGCCGGTGCAACTCCCTCTCGACTAGGTGCCAGTACCACCCCACGTCTCCAGCACCATGGATCAACACGAAGGTTGCCATCCTTT
>WNFU01002908.1_pt1 | contig 22935 bp, 19 predicted proteins | sample 5400121 | NCBI WGS metagenome assembly WNFU01 (sample SAMN13153360, study PRJNA577476) | soil metagenome | isolation source: 100 cm soil or saprolite under grassland replicate 1 | place: USA:California | collected 2016-06-15
CTCGTCACGGCCTGCTCGCCGGAGGCGGCGCCGTCCTGCCCGGGCGAGCGCGTGGCGAGCTTCGTCTTCGACGCCGACTTCCCGACGAGCGGTCTCGCGCCCGGCCTCGATCCCGATCCGGCGCTGACCGACTGCGACCCGGCGGTCGGGTTCCCCTCCGCGCTCCAGTTCCGCGGGACGCTCTCCGCCGACGCGACCGGCTCCGGAGGAGCGCTCTGCCGGAGCGCCGGGCCGATCCTGTTCGGGACGCAGGACGGGGTGCGCTGGCAGGTGGAGGACTCGGCCGACGGGGCGGTGCTCGGCGGCTGTGGTCCGACCTGCGCCGCAAGCTCGCACGTCTTCATCCGGGGCGACGTCTTCCCGGACACGACCGCCCCCGCCACGTTCGCCGGGGCGCTCGTCGAGCAGCTCACGTTCGACGACGGCGCGTGCGGCCCGTGCGTCCTCCCCTGCGCGAAGAGGTACGCGCTCGACGGGACGGTGGAGGCGCCGTGAGGAAGCGCGCGGTGGTCCTCCTCTCGGGCGGGCTCGACTCGTCCACGTGCCTCGCCGTGGCGCGCGCGGAGGGATTCGAGGCGCACTGCCTCTCCGTGAACTACGGCCAGCGGCACAAGGGTGAGCTCGCGCGGGCGCGGCGGATCGCGCGCGCGCTCGGCGCGAAGGACCACCGGATCGTGAAGGTGGACCTCTCGGCCTTTGGCGGATCCGCCCTCACCGACCGCGCCATCGAGGTCCCGAAGGGCCGGACCCCGGCGCGGATGGCGCGCGAGATCCCGGTCACCTACGTCCCGGCGCGGAACACCGTCCTCCTCGCCCTCGCGCTCGCCCACGCCGAGACCGTCGGCGCGGAGGACGTGTTCCTCGGCGTGAACGCGATCGATTACTCCGGGTACCCCGACTGCCGGCCGGCCTTCCTCCGCGCGTTCGAGCGGGTCGCGCGGGTCGCGACCAAGGCGGGCGTCTCGGGCCGGCCGCTGCGGATCCGCGCCCCGCTCCTCCGCCTCTCGAAGGCCGCCATCGTGCGGCTCGGGACCTCGCTCGGCGTCCCCTACCGGCTCACCCTGTCGTGCTACGACCCGGTCGGCGGCAGGGCGTGCGGGCGATGCGACGCCTGCGTGCTGCGCCGAAAGGGATTTGCGGAAGCCGGTATCCCGGACCCAACTCTCTACGCGACGCGCAAGGAGTGAGGATGCCGCAGATCAGGAAGAGCTACCCGGGCAAGAGCGCCGGAGAGATCTATACGAAGGTGGACGAGGTGATGGAGCGGATCGCCGAGAGGCTCTCGCTCGACTACCAGAAGGACCATTCGGCGAAGGCGGGCAAGGTGTCGAAGCTCGGGATCTCCGGCTCGTACGTCGTGCGCGACGGCGAGGTCACGGTCGAGCTCAAGTTCCCGATGCTGGTCCCCGGATCGATGCGCCAGAAGGTGCAGGACGACATCGCGCGCAAGCTCGAAGGCCTCTTCGCGTGACGGGGGCGCTCAGTCGAGAGGGACAACGATCGCGCCCGCGCGCTCGTTGAGCCGCTCGACCGCCGCGTAGATCGCCTGCAGGGGCGAGTCTCCGGCCCCGGTGGCGGACTTCGGCCCGGCGCGCCGCCGCCGGGCTGACGGCCCGGCGACGATCCGCACCCCCGCGCACCCGCGCATCGGCTCGGGCCAAACCCGGACTTGCATGCCGGCGCGATAGAGGGCGAGCAGCACCCTCCCCATCTCCGACGCGACGCGTTCTTCGGTGTAGGTCATCTTCGATTCGGCTCGGGATCGGTCGGGGCGGCGCCTTCGCATGGGCGGATCGTCTTGGGACCTGGCCGTGACGACGCATCCTATAGGGGTCGTCCGACAGCGCCAGTTCCCGGCCGAGCCCCCCTTGACCCGGCGGGCGCTCAACATACGTTTCGGGTGCATGCCGGCGCGCTGGGGCAGCTTCGCGATCGGGCTGGGGCTCATCCTCGCCCCGCTCGTCCTCGGCTATGGGAGCCCCGGCCTCGTCGTCCACGACGTCGCGATGGGGCTCCTCGTGTGCGTGGCGACGCTCGCCGCGTTCGAGTGGCCGCGCGCGCGCTTCGCCCTAGCGATCCCCGCGCTCTGGCTCGTGGCGGCGGGCCGCACCAGCGGCGACGCGGCGGCCGCTGCCGCGGAGCTCGGCGCAGGCGGCCTCCTCCTCGCGCTCGCGCTCGTCCCGAGCACGCGTCGCACGCCGCACCCGGCGCCGCCGCTCGCGCCTCCCCCCGGCCGCGCCGGGGCCCGAGCTTGATGGCGGCGACCAGTTGGCTTGAGCCCCGAGCCCGTGAACGAGCCCGAGTCCGAGCCCGGCTGTTTCGGGGGGCGCGGGCGCGTTACGGGATCAGTCCAACCGAGCAGCGCCTGAGGCGATCGCCCCTGTAGAATGGCGCCGTGATCGCGCTCGCCTGGGCGGCGCTCCTCGCCGCCGCGCCCGCCCCGGGCGTCACCGCCGCTGCGCCCGTCCTCACCGACGTCGCGCGCGCGGTGCCCGACGCGATCGTCGACCTGCGCTACGCGACGTCCTCGAACTTCCTCGGGCGCGCGGTGTACCCCACGGGCGCGCGCTGCCTCCTCCTTCCCGCGGTCGCGGACCGCCTGGCGCGGGCCGCGGCGCGGCTCCGGCGCGCGGGGCTCCGGCTCCGGCTCCGGCTCTGGGACTGCTACCGGCCCGCCGCCGTGCAGCGCGAGATGTGGCGGCTCCTGCCGCGGAAGGGATTCGTCGCCGATCCGGCCAGGGGATCGAACCACGGCCGCGCGGCGGCGGTGGACGTGGGGCTCGCCCGCGCGGACGGCTCGGAGGTGGCGCTGCCGACCACTTTCGACGCCTTCGACCGCCGCGCCCGTGCCGACGCGACGGTAGGAGTCTCCCCCGCTGCCCGGCGGAACCGCGACCTCCTCCGCGCGGCGATGGAGGCGGAGGGGTTCCGGGTGAACCGGATGGAGTGGTGGCATTTCGACGCGCCGGAGGCGCGCCGTGCCCCGGTCCTCGACGTCCCGCTCGCGCCGTGACCCTCCCCGCGAACGAGCGCGCCCTCGCGGCGCTCAGGACCCTCGCGCCCACCGCCCAGCTCGACGCCGCGCTGCGCCGACTCGCCGGCGAGCGCGTGCCCCCGCTCGCGGATCTCCCGCTGGGGAGCGAGCTCGAACCCGCGCCCGAGCGGCTCGACGGCAAGCTCCTCGAGGCGATCTGCGCACGCGCCCTCGCCGGCGCCCGCGGAGCGGTCTTCACGCCACCCGGCGAGGCGCGCATCCTGGCGGCGTTCGGCCTCGCGCACTGCGCGGCGCGGCGCGGCGGCCCCCCCGCCGCCCAGGCGCTGCCGCTCATCCTGCGCGGCGCGCCGGAGCCGCGGCTCGCCGCCGCGCTCGAGGGCGCCCTCGTCCTCGACCCGGCCTGCGGAGGCGGCGCCCTCCTCGTCACCGCGGAGCGCCTCGCGCGCGCGACCGGGGCCCGGCTCCGCCTGGCGGGGCTCGATCTCTCGCCGCTCGCGGCGCGCGCCGCGCGGGAGCGGCTCCGCCTCGTCGGCGCCCCGGCCGAGGTGCGGCACGCGGACGCCCTCGCCGCGCCCTGGCCCGAGGCGGACCTCGTCCTCGCGAACCCGCCCTTCCTGCGGCACGAGGCGATCCCGGCCGGGCAGAAGCTCATCGCCGCGCGCGCGAGTGGCCTCTCGCGCCAGGCCGACCTCTCCGCGCACTTCGCGCAGGTCGCCTTCCGCCGCGCGCCGCTCGTGGCGCTCGTCTGGCCCCGCGCGCTCGACATGTCCCGCTCCGCCGCGCCGCTCGTCGCCGCGGCGCGCGCGCGCGGCGGGTTCGTACTCCGGCTCCGCTCGCGGGCGGCGGGCAGCTTCACGGCGTCGGTGGACACCCTCCTCGCGGTCTGGGCGCTGGGCGCGGCGGAGGGGCCCGCAGCGGAGGCCTCGCTCCCGCTCGGCGCCCTCTCCGACGACGATCTCGCTGCCCTCGCCCGGGGAGGCTCGACGCCGAGCGTCGCGCTCGCACGAGCGGCCGGACCGGTCGCGCGGGGCGCGGTCCGGCTGGGCGACGTCTGCGAGGTGCGCTTCGGGACGAAGACCGGCTGCAACGCGTTCTTTCAGCTCCGCCCGGCCGGACCGGGCCGCTACGCTTCGCCGCTCCTCGGCGAGGTTCGGCTCCACGACGCCGACGTCGTCCCGCTCCTCGCCACGCTCAAGGAGGCGCGCGCGCCGGAACGGGCCGAGCCGGCGCGCGTCCTCTTCAGGCCCGTTCGCCCGAGCCGCGCGGCGCTGCGCTACGTCGCGCAGGGCGAGGCGGCGGGGGTAAGCGAGCGGCCCACCTGCGCCGGGCGCGCTGACTGGTGGCGGCTCGCGCCGGGTCGGGCGCCGGCGCCGCTCCTGTATCCGGCGAAGGTGGGCGCGCGGGCGTTCGCGTTCCTGAACGAGGCGGGGCTCTGGGAAGACAAGAAGTGGCACGTGATCTTCCCGAAGGGGCTTCCGCCCTGGCAGGTCGCCCTCGTGCTCGGTGCGACGCCCGTCCGTCTCGCCATCGACCTGGGCGCGCGCCAGCTCACCGGCGCGCAGGCGATCGCCGACGTGGACTGCCGGATCCTCGCCGCCGCGCCCTTTCCCGCGCCGGCCGCGCTCGCGTCGATCGCGGCGGCCCTCGCCGAGCTCCGCCCCGCGCTCGCGCGCGACCCGGTGACGACCGAGCTCGCCGCGATGCTCGATCGCGCCGCCCAGCGCGAGCTCGACGCCGCGGTGGGCCGCGCCCTCGGGCTCTCGCCGCGAGAGATCGCGCGTACCCGCGCCGCGCTCCTCGACCGGGTCCTCGCGCGGCTCGCGCACGGCGCGGCGGTGCGGGCGGCGATCGCGGGGTAGCGGCCCGACCCGGGCGCGCCCGCGCCGGCGGTGCGCGCTACGACCCGCTGGTCGGCGGTGCGGGAGCGGGCGGCAGCGGCGGGACCCCGCTCTCCGCCGCCATGCACTCGGGACAGGTCCCGATGAGCTCGTGGTGGTGGGACTCGAGCCGGAAGCCGTAGCGGCCCGCCACCTCGCGCTGCAGGATCTCGAACGCCTCGAACCCGAACTCGACCACCTTGCCGCAGCGGCCGCAGATGAGGTGGTCGTGGTGCTCCTCGCCGAACGTCGTCTCGTAGCTCTTCGTGTCGCCGGCCACGATGGCAGGGCGGAGGATCCCGGCCGCGGCGAGGAGCGGCAGCGTGCGGTAGACCGTCGCCTTCGAGCCGCGGATCCCGCGCGCCTTGAGGTCCTCGATCAGGTCCTCGATCGGATAGTGCCCCTTCCGAGCGAGCGCAGCCTCGACGATCGCCGCGCGAGCCTCGGTGAGGCGGAGCGCCCGCTTCTCGAGGAAGCGCTCGAACCTCTCGAGCGCGTCCGTCGTGCGTCCTGCCGCCGCAGGCTCTGTAAGAACCTGTCTCACAGGGTCACACCCTACCGGGCGAGGGAGCGAACGTCAACATTGCGCGAAATATTCGCGCCACGCGGCCCATTCTGGCAGAGCAGCGGGCGGCCGGGCGCTCTTCCCGCGCCTGAAACCCCGGTTTCCGGTAAAGGAACCTTCGTGAAGACGTTCTGCCGCGCTGCGGCGCCCTGGCTCGCGACGGTCGCCCTTCTCCTCTCCGCGCTTCCGTCGCACGCCGCCGACGTTCCCGGACGTGAGCTCGAGGGCGCCCTCCGCGCCATCGTGGACGCGGGCCCGCTCGCCTCCGCGCGCGCCGGGATCGTGGTCGAGGACGTCGAGAGCGGCCAGGTGCTCTACGCGAAGGATCCGGACGCCCTCCTCAACCCCGCCTCGAACGTGAAGCTCGTCACCTCCGCCGCGGCGCTCGCGCGCCTCGGGCCGGACTACCGCTTCGACACCGAGTTCTACGTCGAAGGCGCGCCGGGTCCGCAGGGCATGCGGACGCTCCACGTGAAGGGGAAGGGCGACCCGTCGCTCCTGACCGAGCGCCTCTGGGCGATCGCGGGCGACCTCGCGCACCTCGGCCTCCGGCACGTCGGCGACGTCGTCGTGGACGAGTCCTTCTTCGACGGCGAGCGGTTCGGCCCCGGGTTCGACCAGGAGACGGGCGACAAGAGCTACCTCGCCCCGACCGGCGCCGCCTCGCTCAACTGGAACACGGTGGCGGTCCACGTCGCGCCCGGCGAGCGCCGCGGCGCGAAGGCGCGCGTCGAGCTCGAGCCGGCGAGCGATCTCTTCGAGGTCGAGGTGCGCGCCACCACCGCCGCCGCGAGCGCGCGGCGCCGCCTCACCGTCTCCTCCGCCCGCGTCGGCGGCCGGCAGCGGATCGTGGTGGACGGCCGCATGCCGCTCGGGAGCCGGATGCAGGTCATGTGGCGCCGCATCGACGAGCCGGGGCTCTACCTCGGCCACACACTGCGACGGCTCCTCGAGCTGCGCGGCGTGAAGGTGAGCGGGCGGGTGCGGACCGGCGAGGTGCCTCAGGGCGCGCGGCTCGTCCACGTCGCCGAGTCGGAGTCCCTCGGCGAGATCGTGCGGCGCCTCAACAAGACCTCCAACAACTTCGTCGCCGAGCAGCTCGTGAAGACCCTGGGCGCCCAGGTGAAGGGCGGGCCCGGCTCGTGGCCGAAGGGGATCCAGGCGGTGGAGGAGTTCCTCGCCGAGGTCGGCGTCCCGCGCGGCTCCTACCTCATGAAGAACGGCTCGGGGCTGAACGACACGAACCGCTTCAGCGCCCGGCAGCTCGTGACGCTCCTCCGCGCCATGTGGGGGCGCTTCCCGCTCCACGCGGAGTACGTCGCCTCGCTCCCCGTCGCGGGGCGCGACGGCACCATCCGCTGGCGGATGGAGGGGACCGAGGCGGTGGGGAGGCTCCGGGCGAAGACCGGCACGCTCGAGAACGTGACGAGCCTCTCCGGCTACGCGGAGAGCGCCGGCCACCGGACCCTCGCGTTCTCCATCCTCGTGAACGACTTCGCCGGGCGGCCCGCGGCAGCGGTGCGGTCGCTCGACGCGATCGGGACCGCGCTGGCGGCGAGCGGCGGCGCCCCCGGCGCGCTCGGGGCGGCGCTCGCGCTCGCGAAGGGGCCGGCGCCCGCGGCCGCCGCCGCAGCGGAGGACCTCGCCGCGTCGGTGAAGACGTACTACGCGCTCGGCCACGCCGGCGACGTGCGGAACGTGCAGTTCCTGCGAAGCGCGCTCCGCGTCGAGACCGAGCCCGCGCTCCGCCTCGCCGTCGCGGAGTGCGTCTACCTTTCCGAGCCGGACGGCGAGACGTCGCGCCGGACGTTCCTCGACGCCACCCCCCAGGACCCTGCGATCCTCGCGCGGCTGTGGGCCGCGGCGGACCCGGCGACCTCCGCGGACGGTCCCGTGCTGCCCTCGCTCGGCGACCTCGCCGCGGAGGGCAATCCCGACGCGCTCGCGAGGCTCGTCGAGATCGCGCCCGCCGCCGCGCTCGACGGGAAGCTCGGCGCAGCGATCGCCGAAATCGTCGCCGACGTCGCCGCGATGGTGCCGGACGAGCTCGTCGCCGCCCTCCGCGCCGCGTCCCCCCGCGTGCAGGAGGCGGCGGTCGGCGCGCTCGCGTCCGGCCTCGCGCGGAGCGAGGAGCGAGACCGGCCGTTCGCGGCCGCGCTCCACACGCTCTGCGAGCGGCAGGACGACCAGGGCGCCTTCGCCCGGCTCCTCAAGCCGCGGCTCGACGCGGCCGCCGCCGCGGGCGCGCGCACCGCGCCGACGATCGTCCCCGCGTCGGGGACCGTCCCGGCGCGGGCGCCCGGCGGCGGGTGAAGATTCCGTTCGCCCTGAGCCCTTCGACTCCGGGCCGCGAAGCGGCCCTACGCTCAGGGCAGGCGTAGTCGAAGGGCGCGAGTCAGGACGCGCGCGCCTGCGGGGGCTCGCCGCAGGCCCACTCGGCCCGCGTGCCCTCGTGGATCGCGGCGTAGACCTCGTCGCGCAGCCGGTTCGCCTCGGCATCGGTGAGCGTCCGTCCGACGGCCCTGAGCGTTATCCGGACCACCACGTTCTTCTGCTCGCGCCGCATGCCCAGCCGCTCGCGCGCCGCCGCGGGGAGCGCGGCCGCCCAGGTCTCGGAGAGCACCTCGACGGACTCGACGTCGCCCGCGCGCGGGCCGAGCGCCTCGCGAACGCGATCGCCGAGCTCCTCCGCGACGCGATACTCCCCCACCGCCACGGACAGGTCGCGCTTCACGGCCGGATGCCGCGACACGGGATGGTAGGGCGCGAGGTCCTGCATCTGGACCGCGACGCGCGGATCCTCCGAGCGGATGAGCCGGATGTCGTCGATCCCCTTCGCGAGCATGAGGAGCCGGTCGAGCCCGAGGCCCATGGCGAGCCCCGAGACGTCGTCCCCGAGCCCCGCGTCGCGGAGCAGGAGCGGGTGCGCGACGCCGCACTCCGCCACCTCCACCCACTCGCCGTCAGCCCGGACGTGAACCTCGAGGCCGCCCGCCGTGTACGGGTGGACCGTCCGGACGAGCTGGATGGGCCGGCCGGGCGCGAGCGCGGCGACGACGAGCCGGATCATCTGATCGAGCTCGGCGTTGTCGAGGGCCGGACCGCGCCGGATCCGCCACAGGTCGAGCTGATGCGGCTCGCCCACGTGGAGCCGGTCGATCCGGTCCCGCCGCCAGACGAGCCCCGGGCAGGCGAGCAGGACGTCCTCCGGCAGAGCGGAGGCGAGCCGGCGCAGCAAGGGCGGGACGATCGCGGAGGTCTGGGTGCGGAGGAGCGTGTCGCGCGTGACGTAGCGCGTGTAGCGCGCGTCCCGCGCGGCGCCGCCCGGCGGGTAGAGGAGCCGGTCGTAGTTGTCGGCCACCGTCACGACGGGCTCGGCGCGCTCGACGATCACCGGACATCCCCAGCTGCCGGTGAGCGCGCCGACCGCGGCATCGACGAGCTGCTGCATCGCGTGCGGCCCCTGCGCGGGGTCGGTGAGATCGCGGAGCGCGAGAGCGCGCTCGACGGCGTCGGGGGAGAGGATGGCGTGCGGCACGGTGAACCTCGGTCTTCGTTCGGGCCCCGCTCGGCGGGGCGATGTCGTGGAGAAGGCGAAAGGAGCGACTCGCGGGGGAACCCCCCGACGCCTTGCCCGGACCGATGGTCTTGAGTCGAGCGGCTACCGCATCACGCGAGAGGCGGCGCCGCCCGGCCCGGGCAGGGGCCGGGGGCAGCGAAATCGACGCCAATCACGATAGATACGTGCCACGGCGCGTAATCTAGCGCAGCCGATGCCCGGGCGCAACGGCCTCACTCATAGCGCCGCTCGGTTGGACTGATCCCGTAAACGCGCCCGCGCCCGAGCCCGCGCCCGAACAGCCGGGCTCGGACTCGGGCTCGTTCACGGGCTCGGGGCTCAAGCCAACTCGGCACCGATCTCAGAACCGGCTGAAGGCTTCGCCCGCCCCGTTGCTCGCGCGGGGCGGAGAACCCGCGAGCGCTGCATGACGTTTCGCTGGAGCCGGGTGAGCCTGAGCCGGAAGAGCGAGAACGGCGACCTTCGCGCCGGGCGGGCGATGCCGGCGCGCGGCGTGATCTTCCTTCACCTGGAAGAACGCCATCGTGGACTGCAGTGACTCCGCGTGGCTCGCCAGCTCCTCGGCGGTCGACGCCAGCTCTTCGGCAGCCGACGCATTGCGCTGCGTGATCTCGTCCACCTGCGTCATCGCGTGGTTGATCGCCGACACGCCGCTCCGCTGCTCCTGCGAGGCGGCGGAGACCTCCTGGACGAGCTCGGCGGTCTTCCGGATGGCAGGGACGAGATCGGCGAGCAGCCTGCCCGAGCGTTCGGCGACGCTCATGGACGAGCTGGCGAGGGTTCCGATCTCCTTCGCGGCCTTCTGCGCGCGCTCGGCGAGCTTGCGGACCTCCGAAGCGACGACCGCAAATCCCTTGCCGTGCTCCCCGGCGCGGGCCGCCTCGATAGCGGCGTTCAGCGCGAGCAGGTTCGTCTGGTAGGCCATCTCCTCGATGATCGCGATCTGCTCGACGATGGAGCTCATCGCGCTCACCGTCTCGGCGACGGCCTTTCCGCTCTCCTCGGCGCTGGTCGACCCTTCGAGCGCCATCTGCTCGGTCTGCCGACCGTTCTCGGCGTTCTGCGCGATGGAGCCATTCATCTCCTCGAGGCTGGAGGTGGTCTCCTCCTCGGACGCGGCCTGCTGGCGGAGGTTCGCGAGCGCCTGAGCGATGCGCCCCGCGTCCACCCGCGCCACCGCGTACCGTGCCGGGACGCGGTTCGTGAGGACGACGCCGGCCGTCGCCGCCCGCCATCGCCGGGCTCTCCGCGACGATGCGCCCGTCCTCCCCCACGAGGAAGAGCGCGTTGTCGAAGACGGCGTGCAGCGCGGGCTGATCGTCGAGGAACCGCTGCGCTGCGCCGGCGTCGAAGAAGAGCGCCGGCGGGATGGTTGCGGCGGTCCGTTCCAGCATCTCCTCGACCATTCGGAACCGCGCGTCGAGCTCGTCGGCCAGCGTGCTCGCGAGCAGGAGCTGCTGTCGCCCGATGGCCGCTTCCTGCTCTCGCTCGAAGTGACGCAGCGTCAGCACGACGACCGGCGTCAAGAAGAGAAGGGACACGAGGCCGAGCGCGATGAACATCCGGGCCCGGACACCGCTCCACGGGACGAGCCGCGCCAGGGGCAGCGGCGTCGATCCTGCGGCGTTTTGAAGCACTCCTATGGCTACCCCGAAGGGGGCGGCGGTGCCAAGGCGCACGGCGTACCAGAAGGCGTTCCGTGACCGCTGCGGTGGCGTAACCCCGATCAGACGCTAGAGAAATCCCTCGGTCCGCGGCGAGCGCCCTCGCCACACCGCTGTCAGAGGGCGCTGCTAGCTTCCGGACCCTTCGCGCGGCGATCCGCGCCGCGCCCGAACGCCCGCAAGGGCTCTCAGAAGACGCCTGCGGAAGCGCAGGCCACGGGAGAAGCGCCATGGTGAACAAGGTCATCCTCGTCGGGAACCTCGGGAAGGATCCGGAGGTCCGCTACACGGCGGGCGGCCAGGCCGTCGCAAACCTTCGCATCGCCACCTCCCGCTCCTGGAACGACAAGCAGTCCGGGCAGCGCAAGGAGGAGACGGAGTGGCATGACGTCGAGGTGTGGGGGAAGCAGGCCGAGCAGTGCGGCGAGTACCTCGCGAAGGGACGCCAGGTCTACGTCGAGGGCCGGCTCAAGACCGACAAGTGGCAGGACAAGCAGAGCGGGCAAGAGCGCTCCAAGGTGAAGGTCGTCGCCGACACCGTTCGCTTCCTCGGCGGACGCGGCGCAGGCGGCGCCGGTGGCGCAGGCGGCGGGCGCGGCGGACCCGGCCCCGCGGACGAGGCGCCGGGCGGGTTCGAGGGGGACATGGGTGGCGGAGGTGGCGGTGGTGGCGGCCCCCCGGCCGGCGGTGGGGGCGGCGGCGGCCCGGACGACATCCCGTTCTAGCGCGTAGCCAAGCGAACGCTTCGACGAGGCGGGGGAGGTCTCCGGACTTCCGCCGCCTTGCCATTTCGGACGCCGTCACCTGGACGACCGACCACGGAGGTGCTCGCTTCGCGCAGCCGTCCACACACCGGCGCATGAGGAGGCGCGGCGCCGCCGCGCCGAGCTTGCGTGGTAGGCTCGGCTCCTTCGCGGATGGCCTCCTCCATCGTCGAGAAATACGAGCGGATCCTCGCTGCCGACCCCCGCTCGCGGATCTTCGTCGAGCTCGCGAAGGCGCTCGTGGATCGGGGCGAGCACGCCCGCGCCGTCGAGGTCTGCCAGCGCGGGCTCGAGCACCACCCGGGCTCTATCCTGGCGCGGGTGACCTGGGGCCGCGCGCTCCTCCTGGCTGGCGACGTCAAGGGCGCGATGGATCAGTTCGAGATCGCGATCGCGCTCGAGCCGGCGAGCCCGTATGCCTTCAACCACGTCGGCGAGGCGCTCCTCGCGAAGGGCCTCCACCGCGAGGCGCTCCCGGTGCTCGCCCGTGCCGCGGAGCTGCAGCCGGGGGATCCGCGCGTGCGGGCGCTCCTCGAGGACGCGAAGCAGCACGCGAAGGAGCACGCCGCAGGCGCGGAGGACCCCGATCGGAAGGCCGTCGAGGACGATGACTGGGAGGCCAGGACCGAGCGGTACCGGCTGGCTGCCGCGGGAAAGGCGTCCCCCGCGTCCACGTCCGCGCTGTCCGCTCACCCTGAGCGTAGCGCCGCCGCAGGCGGCGCGGAGTCGAAGGGGACCCCGGGCGAGACCCCGGCCGACGGCGCGACCCCGTCTGCGAACGGAGCCACGCTTCCGCCGCCGCTCCCGCCCGCGGCGCCGACCCTGGCGCCGCCCGCTCCGAAGTCGGTCCTCCACATGATCCCCGGCGAGAGCACGCGGGAGGTGATCGGGCCGTCGCTCGCGTCGCGCCTCAACATCCCCGCGGCGCACGGCGCCTGGCCGCCGCCCGCCGCTCCGACCGATCACGCCGCGGTGGAGCGGGCCGCCGCGCAGTACTAGCGCGAGCTGCGCGACAAGCTCCTCGCCGCGCCCGAGCCGACCCCCTCGTTCCTGCACCGCCATCGCCGGCGCGTGCTCGCCGGGGCGATCGTGCTCGCCCTCGGGGCCGCCGGCGCCGTCTACCTCGTCGTCTCCGCCCGGAACACCGCGATCCTCGCCGCGAGCGCCGCCGTGCGCGCCCGCGCCGGGCTCGCGCGCGACACGCTCGCCTCGCTCACCGAGGCACACCGTCTCCTCGCCATCGCGCGGGGCCGAACGACCGACCCGGAGGTCGCCTCGCTCGCCGCACAGGTCGCCGCGGTGCTCGCCGTCGAGCACGACGACGACCAGGCCCGCCGGGAAGCGCTCGCGCTCGTCGAGTCCGGCACCGCCGGCGACGGCGCGATCGCGGCAACCTGGCTCATCGCATCGACGCCGGAGAAGCGCGCCGCCGCAGAGGCGGCGGTGCTCGCCACCCCCCCGTCGTCGGCGCCGCTCCTGCAGGCGCTCGCCGGACGGATCCTCGTCGCGCACGGCGAGCGCGAGGGAGGCCGCGGACGGCTCGAGCTCGCCGCCCGGGCGAATCCGCCCCTCCTGCGCGCGCTCTCCGATCTCGGCGACCTCGCGCTCGCGGGCGGCGATCCCGAGGGCGCGATCGCGTACTACGGCGCGGCGCTCGCCGCGCACCCGACGCACGCCCGCTCGGTGGTGGGGGCCGCCGAGGCCCGGCTCGCCTTCGGCCACGATCTCGAGACCTCGCGGAAGGAGCTCGACGCGGTGGACGCCGACGCCGGCAGCGCGCCGCCGAAGGACGTGCGGATCCGCTTCGAGATCGCCCGCGCCCGCGTGGTCGCCGCGCTCGGGGAGCCCGGCCCGGCCGCGGCCCGGCTCGCGCGAGCGGCCGAGGTGTCGGGCGAGAGCGCCCGGATCGCGGCGACCGTCGCGGAGATCCAGCTTCAGGCCCGCGCCTGGGACAAGGCGGAGGCGGCGGCGGCCCGCGCCGTGGCGCGCGAGCCGCGCGAACCCGATCACCGGGTCCTCCTCGCCCGCGCCCGCATCGGCCGCGGACGCTTCGTCGAGGCGCTCGCGGCCACGGACGGCGCGGACGGCCGGGCGATCCACGTCCAGCGCGCCATCGCCCGTTACCGGCTGGGCCAGTGGACCGGGGCACGCGCCGAGCTCGAGAAGACCGGCCACGACGGCAAGCTCCCGGCGGAGGCGGCGGTCTGGTACGCGCTCGTGGACGTCGCCTCCGGCAAGGCGGACCGCGCGCTGCACTTGCTCGAGAAGCTCACCGAGGCGAAGGCGCCGCCGCCGCTCGCGCACGTCGCGCTCGGCCGTGCCCTCGAGACGCTCGGGCGCCTTCCCGCCGCGGAGGCAGCGTACCGCGTCGCGGCGGAGCGCGAGCCGCTCGCGCCGGAGGGGTACGCCGCGCTCGGCCGGGTGCTGCTCGACGAGGGGCGGGCCCGCGACGCGATCGCGCCGCTCGAGCGCGCCGTGAAGCTCGACGCCTCCGAGCTCGCCGCGCGCCGCACGCTCGGCGAGGCGCGCCTCGCGGCGGGGCAGCCCTCCGCCGCGCGGGCAGATCTCGACGTCGTCCTGCTCGCCGCACCGAAGGACGCGGCCGCGCTCCGGCTCCTCTCGTCGGCGTGGCTCGCCGAGGGGCAGGCGAACGAGGCGCGCCGCGCAGCGGACCGCGCGCTCGCCGTGGCGCCGCGAGATCCCGCGGTCCTGCTCGCCGCGGCACGGGCCGCGCTCGGCACCGGCGACGGCGTTGCGGCGAGGAAGCTCGCGGGGCGGGCGGTGAAGGCCGGCGCGAGCGGCCCCGAGCGCGACGAGGCGAAGCGGCTCGCGGCGGGGCAGCTACCCAGGAAACCCCAGACGTCAACGGCACCCGAGCCGCGAGGCCCGGGCGCGAGCTCTCTGCGCTGACGAGAAGCTCGCGACGTCGGAGGCCCGCGCGTACGCCGCGCACGCCTCCGCGACGTGTCCGCGGCGCTCGTGCACGGCTCCGAGCGCCAACCACGGCAACGCCTCCGCTGGCGCGACCTGCGCTGCGGCGGCATAGGCCTGCGCGGCCGCCGCGAGATCATGGCGCGTCTCGAGGATCTCACCCAGGACGACGTGCCCCCGGGCGGCGCCATCGCGAGCGATCGCGTCCCGCGCAATGGTCTCGGCCTGATCGACGCGCCCCGAGCTGAGCTCGATCTTCGCGAGGACCGCCAGGGTATCGCCCTCCGCAGGCGCGCGCTCGAGACCGCGAAGGATTCGCGCGCGTGCCTCGTCCATCCGACCGAGCGTCATGAGGCCCAGCGCGAGGAACCGGAGCGCCACCTGCTCCTGCGCGGGAACCCCCAGCTCCACGGCCCGGTCGCATGCCCGAACCGCCTCCTCCGTGCGACCGTCGATGAGAAGCGCGCGGCACAGGTTCGCGTGCGGCCGTCCCTTGGCGGGTGACTTGGCGGCGGCGTCGCCCCACAGCGCAGCCGCGCTGCGCCAGACGTCGTTCCGGAAGAGAGTTGCTCCCCCGAGGGCGACGACGATGGCGGCGGCGGAAACGAGAGCGGCACCTCGCAAGCGCACCGACGTCATCCGGTCGATCACGGCGCCTGCCGCCGCCGCCGCGGCGATCGCGACGCCGAGTGCAGGGAGATACACCCGATGTTCCGCAAGGGGATCCGCGAGCGGGACGAGGACGGTCGGGGAGAGTCCGACCAGGAAGAACACGAATCCGAACGCTGCGGCTCGTCCAGCGGCGGCCCCGGCACCGTCGCTTCTGCGGCGCGCCCCCACGAGCGCCACCGCTCCGAGCGCCACCGCTCCGAGCGACGCCAGCAGCGCCGCGCCCGCCAAGACTGCCGGATCGAGGAGGCTCGCGCTCGGACGGAAGTCCCAGTCGACGGTCTGCCCCGCCGGCCAAGCGAGCAGCGACAGGTATCGTGGAATCGCGCGGAGCTCCGTCGCGACGTACAGCGGCCAGGGCGCGCCGGGCACGTCGAGCCCGGCGGAGGTGCTCCCGCGGACATCGACGAGCGCCCGCATCGCTTCGGTCGCGGACAGAGCGATCAGCGGGAGCGCTGCCGGAAGCCTGCGCAGGAGGCGCGTCGATGATGGGACCTCGCGCTCTTCCGCGGACGGGAGCGCAGCCGCCAGGCCGAGCCATAGCGCCGGCAGCGCGGCCGCCGTCGGCTTCGCGGCGAGACCGAGCGCAAGCGCTGCGACTGCACCAGCGGCGAGCAACAGCTTGTGACCCCGCGTGCGCGCCTCGTCCCATCGCAGCAGCACGAGGAGACCCGTGAGCGAGAGGACGGCGCTCAGCACCTCCGCGCGCTGGGAGATGTAGCTCACTGCCTCGGTCTGGATCGGGTGGAGGGCGAAGACCGCAACCGCGCCCAGCGCGGCTGCGTCCGGCGCGGGTATGCCCGCGCGGAACATGACCTGCCTTGCAAGGCGCCAACCGAGGATGACCGCGATGAGATGAAGCGCGCCGCTCGTCGCGTGCCATCCGCGCACGTCGAAGCCGAAAACCGCGTGATCGAGCGCAAACGTGAACGCCGTCAGCGGCCGCGGGAGGTCGAGCCAGGTGCGCGGGTGCAGGAAGACGCCAAGGTCTCGGACCCAGGCGCTCTCCAGGATGAGACCGTCATCGAGCTCGAAGGTTCCGTCCAGCGCCCGGAAATAGACCGCGATCGTCGCCAGCAGGATCGCGGCAAGGACCGCCGTCTGGGCGCGGAGCTTCACGCTCGAACCCTACTACGGTCCTCCTCCACGACGGCGAGACGGTGGAGGTGCTCATCCGGTTCGAGGCGTTCCGCGGCCTCTACGTCATGCACTGCCACAAGCTCGAGCACGAGGACATGGGCATGATGGCGAACTTCGTCGTCGTGTGACCCGGGGGCGGCTGCGGGCCTGCCCCCGCGGCCGCTGCCCCTGTCGGTCGTGAGCGCCGCGGCTTACCGAGAGCTGCGCTCGGAAGAAGCTCGAAGGCGCGTCAGGAACCGGCCGAGATACAGGCGGGCCTTCGCCCATCCAGGATCGAGTCGGATCGCCTCGAGGTATTCGCGCATCGCATCGTCGAGCTCGCCCTTCCCTTCGTAGGAGAGGGCGATGTTGACGTGGGCTGCCGCGAGCGAAGGATCGAGCCGGATGGCCTCGCGGTGCTCCCGGATCGCATCGTCGAGTCGGCCTTTCGCGCGATAGGCGAGCCCGAGGTTGTCGTGGAGCTCCGCGAGGCCGACGTTGCTGCGGACCTCCTTCGGCCCCGCCTCGAGCCGGATTGCCTCCCGGAATTCTCGGATCGCATCGTCGAGCTGTCCCTTCGCCTGGTGCGTGAGCGCGAGGTTGTTGTGGGGGCCCGACTTCCGCGGGCTCTTCGCGACGACGTCGCTCCACAGCGTGAGCTCGTCCTTCCAGACGAGGTTCCGCGCGTAGGTGGCAACGCCGAGCGGGCCGGCCGTGATCAGAAGCGCCGCGGCTGCCTGGAGCGGGAGCGAAACGGGCAAGTGGAGGCGCTCGACGATCCACAGCAGCGCCGTGCCCAGGGCAATGCCCGCGCCCGCGGCGGGAAGATAGACCCGGTGCTCGAAGATTACGTCCCTGATCGGGACGATCGAAGACTCGACCGACAGCGTCACGAAGAACCACGCGATCCCGAAGAAGACGAGCATCCCCGCGGCGCGGTTCGCCCTCGAACACCGAACGAGGAGCAGCACGGCCGACGCGCCGATCGCGACGAGGATCGCAAGCGCGAGGAGCACGTCCGGCTCTGCCAGGGAATGCGAGAGGGGAAAGTCGTAGTCGAGGTTCTGCCGGAACGGAAGCAGGAGCAACCGAAGGTAGGTCACCACCACGCGCGACTGCGTGAGGAGGTACACCGACCGCGAGATCTCCTGGGTCTCGGCGGGAAAGCGACTCGCGCCGCCGAGCACGTCGGCGAGGCTCTGCCCGTGCGTGGCGAGGCCGGCGGGGACGAGCAGCGCCGTCGCCGCGAGAGGCGCGAGCAGGAGCAGCCGCTTCCGCGATCGGAAGAACAGCAGCTCGTAACCCACCGCCACGATCGGCAGCGTGAAGCTGATCTCCTTCGTCTTCATGGCCGCGGCCGCCGCAACGACCGAGAGGCTGTAAAGACAGGCCGCGCGCGCCCTTGACGGGCGTTCCGCTTCGAGCGAGAGCCTCCCACGCGCGTGGAGCGCCAGCGAGAGCAGGTAGAAGAGCGTCGCGAGCGACGTGACCCGCTGGACGATGTAGGTGACCGCCTGGGTCGCGACCGGATGCAGCGCGAAGAGGAGTCCGGCGGTCACGGGCAGAAACCTGCGCAGGAGCTGGCCCGCTTCGGCGCGCCGCATCGCGGGGGTTCGAAGCGTGATCGCGGCGAGCCAGGCGACGAGGAGCCCGTTGCAGACGTGAACGAGGACGTTCACGGCGTGATAGCCGAACACCTCCAGCCCGCCGAGCCTGTAGTTGAGCGCGAAGGATAGAACCCCGAGCCAGCGGCTGCCCGACGGCGGCCACTGGTGGCTCAGGTCGCGGATGCCCTCGTTCTCGACGATGCTCCCCATGTCGTCGAAGTGGAACGACGCATCGAAGCTGTTCGAGTAGACGAGAACCGTCGCCGTCGCGATGACGAGGATCGCGACCAAGGGATCGCGCCAACTGGCCGAAGCGGGCTCGACCTCTGTCGGTCTGGAGTCAGTGACCGTATCGATCCGGAATCTCGACCACGGGGCAGCTGCTGCCATCGAGGATCGTGCGGGAGTTCGGTGGCGGAGGACTCACGGCAAGAGTGGTTATCGAACATTTTGCGGAAGCTCAAGGAGCGCAGGCGCCTCCTTCACCTCCGCCATCTCCCCGCCTCGACGAACGAGTAGTACCCGCTCGCCGCGACGATGACGTGGTCGCGGGCGAGGATCCCGACGAGCTCGGCGGCGGCGCGGAGGCGATCGGTGAGGTCGACGTCGTCCGCGCTCGGGGTGGGGTCGGAGGAGCAGCAGCAGCCCGGGATCGGCCCGGCGAGGGCGGCGGCGATCGCTGCCGCGTTCGAGACTCGGGCGACGCGGAAGATGGTCGCCGCCGAAAAGGGGCGCGAGCGGATTCTGGACCTGCGCGCGTGTTCGAGCTGATGAGGCCCATCGCGCACGCGGAGCGCGAGGAGTTCGACACCGTGCTCCTCGACATGCCACACGAGCAGCGGGGACCCGAGTCCGAGCGCCGACGATGCCGACCTCACCGATCGGCTGCGGGCCGGCGCGGGACCTCGGCGCGCTCGCCGCGTTCCTGCTCACCGGCCAGTCGTCGCGGCGGAAGGAAGGACCAGGTGGGCGCGCCGCGCCCGCGCTCGCCGCCGCCCCCCGCGCAGGCGGCGGCGCGTCCGCAGTCCGGCCAGCCCGCTTCGGCAGCCCGGCCATCTATCAAGACGGCGCCCGCTGCGATCGAGGTCGCGTCCGGCGCGCGGAGCGATGCCGCGGCGAAGCAGCCCTCGACGCCACTGGCGAACGCGAAGCCCACCCGCTCGCCCGCCGATCTCTCGGTCGCGCCGCTCGAAATCGCGCCGCCCATCCGCGGGATCGAGACCGAGTCATTGCCGCCGGCGGGAGCGGGCGCTCCTGGATGCGGCCCGCGCCCTACGGCTCGGCGCTCCTCGTCGGCGTCTTCATCGGCCTCGCCATCCACCAGGGTCTCGCGGCGCGGCGGACCTCCGCCGACGCCGACAGGATGGTCGGACCGGACAGCGTCCTCGCGCCCGGCTCGGACCGACCCGACACAACGAGCTGAGGAACGAGGCCCGCTCTGCGACGCGCAACGCGTATCTCTGCGGGCGGCACCGCGGTGGTGTTCGCCGCGACCGCGGGAGTGCTGGGCTGGCTGCGAGCCGCCGCCTGCGAGCCCGCCCTGGCGCTCTGCTTTTCATTCTGCGGAATGCATCGGAGGCGATTACGCGCCGGCGGCTCGAAAGGCTAGGCGGCAGCCAGCCCTTTGGCGCCTTCGTGGCTCGATACGATCGACGCGCCTCTCCGTTCTCCCGGAAGCCCCGCTTGTAACGGCTCGCCTACACCTCTACAGTCAGCTCTCGTTCTTGCGGCGCCGGTGGAGTGGTTCACTGCGGCATGGCCACCAAGCGCCTGTTCAGGAACGGAGACGAACGCTTGAGTCGCCCGCCCGCGTCCACTCCGCAGTCGAGGCTCTCGGTGCCCGGCTGGGCGTGGAGCCTCACCAAGGGGCTGGCGCAACCACTTGGCCAACGTGGTCGCCTCGCGCTCGCGGCAGCGCTCGCGATTGTGGCACTCGTCGCCGGGCTAACGGGGTTGCGCGACCCGGATACATTCCACCTGCTCGCGGTGGGCCGCGACATCGTTCGGCACCGCGGGTTCCCGACAGAAGACCCGTTCCTCTACCCGCTCGCAGGGATGCCCGCGGGCGCGTCGGCCTCGTGGCTCTCCGCGGTTGCCATCTACCTGTCGCACGTAGCGCTCGGCGAGTCGGGTCCTGTGTTGCTCGCGGGGTTCTTGCTTGGCGCCCTGCTGCTCGTGCTCGCTCTCGACGCGGTCGATGCGAAAGCCACGGCGATCGAGGCGCTCGCGGCGCTCGTGCCGCTTCTCCTCGCGCTCTGGGTGCTGAGGTGGCGCTCGGTCGCGCGTCCGGAGATGTTCGCGAACGTGCTCCTGGCAATTACCCTGTTCGTGCTGCGGCGTCACTACGAGGGGAAGGCCACGCCGCTCCTGTGGCTCCTTCCGCTGCTCGCGGCAGTGTGGTCGAACTTGCACCAATCGGCGGTGGCTGGGATCGGGGTCGTGCTGGTGTACGGCGCGGTGGGGGCCGCCCAGTTGCTGATGGCGAAGCTCGCGGAGTGGAGACGCGAATGGGCACCCGAGACCAAGACGGTCCGGCTGGCCGTTGCGACTGCGGGCCTGATGATCGGGGCGAGCCTCTTGAATCCGTCGATGACGACATCGATCACGACCGCCTTAGCGTTCGTCGGCAACCAGATCGGGCTCCACCTCCCGGCCGCCGAGCCGCTCACGCGGGTGCTTCCGTTCATGAAGGTGGGAGTGGAGGAACTCAGGCCGCTCTCGGCGATGGATTGGGTCGGACCCTTCGGGATCCTCGTCGTGCTGACGGCGGCATCGTTCGCAGTGGGTTTTCGGGCGGCGAGCCCACCGGACATCGCCATTTCGGCAGCATTCGTCGTGATGGCTCTTTCGGCGCAACGGTTCGCGGGAGTCGGGGCATTGGTGCTCGCACCCATCGCCGCCAGGAACTTCGCCGTTGGGCTCTCCCGAGTGCCCACGCGTTCGAGAGCGGTGGCTCGCGTCGTCGCCGGCGTGACTGCCCTGGGCGCCTGCGTGGCTGCGATCGTGTTACTGGCGGGCATGGACGTGGGGTTCGGGTTGGGGTTCCGTCCGGACAACTTCCCGGTACGTGCCGCCCAGTACCTCGAGTCCATTGGCTTCACGGGCCGGCTCTACAACACGTTCGACTTCGGCGGGTACCTCGAGTGGAAGCTTGATCGCAAGTTCTTCCAAGACGGCCGTCTGGGTCTCCTGGCCGGCGATGAGCAAGCGGCATTCACCGACACTGGCCATTACGGTGCGTTCGCTGCACTCGACGAGCGCTACCGGTTTGATGCGCTCGTCGTCGCGTACCCACAGTTCCCTCCCCACATGGTGGCAGTCATGGAGGAGTCATCCGCTGATCGGGATTGGGTCGCAGCAGACGATGTCTGGTCGCTCGTCGCTTTCGATCAAGGGGGACTGCTGTATCTGCGTCGCGACGGCGCGTACGGTCGATTTGCCGCGCAAGACGAGTACCGCTATGCGCGTCCCGCGAACTCGTTCCCCGCGCTTCGACTTCGCGACTACGCGTTCGCTCGCGGCTTCGTTCAGGACATGGAGCGCGCGGTCACAGAGTCCCCAGGGTGTCGAAGCTGCCGATGGCGGCTCGGGCTTGCGCTGCTGCTCACCGGAACTCGCGAGCGCGCAGAGCGCGTCGTCGCCGCAGATATGCTCGCCCCAATCTATGTCCGCCTTGGCGACGTTCTCTTCGACTTCGGTAACGTCGCCGGCGCGCTCGAGGCCTATCGGCACGCCATCGAGATCGATCCCGTCCTCGCGGAGGCGCAGTTCGGAGTCGCCGAAGTGCTCGATGGCGAACACGATACTCGTGCCGCCGAAGCGTACCGCTCGTATCTTCTCCCCCGACACCGAGATCGCACGACTTGGATAAGAGGACACCTAGCGCGTCCCGACACGGCACCTTGAAGCCGACGAGGTCTGCTGCGCTTGCTCGAACGCGCGCTTTCCCACGCCAGCGGACGAAGACGAGGGGCCGGACCTGAGTATCACTGCAGCTCGAAAGTCCGGCCCCTGCCCAAGGCTACTTCACCGGTGCAGTGGTGGAGCCCTCAACCCCACGAACCGTCACGGTACCAGGATTGACGGCGGCACGCGTCGTAATCACCCACTCTCCAAGGTTCGACTTGAAGCTCATGGCGCCATACCCGACCAGTTCGAGCGCGGCGCTTGCGCCCAGCGCGCTCGTTGCCTCGACATGCAAATCCTGCGTCGTAGGATCGTAGTTGGCCTTTTGGACCACAATTGGCTGATAGATCTCCGCACTTGCAAACGCTGGCGGATTGTAGTTGTCTTGCCACCCACCCGCTACCAATACCTGCCCATTCGGCAGGAGCGTCGCCGTATGACTGTCCCGACCCGTCGCCATAGACGCAGTCGTTGTCCAGGCTACCGATTGCGGCGAGTAACGCTCTGCACTCGCGAGGGCAGGGTACCCCCCAGCGACCAGAGCTTCTCCCGACTGCAACAGTGTGGCCGTGCTTTCGTCTCGCCATGTCGAAAGCGGTGCAGTCGCCGTCCATGTCTGCGACGTAGGATCGTAGAGCTCTGAATCATAGTCAACGGCCAACACCCTTCCATCTTGAAGCAGCGTCGCGGTCGGCCCGGTCCCGCCATGTACAGCCATTGATCCGGTAGGATTCCACGTGTCAGCTGCGGGATCGTACAACTCCGCGCTCGGCAGGTCGAATGAGCCCCAACCCCCATCGACCAGAACCTTCCCGTTCGGCAACAGTGTCGCGCAGTGATAGGCGCGGGTTGCTTGCATCAATCCAGTCATCGCAGTCCACGTTTCTGAAACGGGATCGTATATCTCGGCGGTTGCAAAATGGTTGAAATAGTCTCGCCCGCCAGCAACTAATACTTTCCCGTTCGGCAAGAGCGTCGCGGTATGGGCATAACGCGCAGTTGTAATTGACCCGGTTGGCGTCCAGTGTCCGGTTGCTGGGTCGTATACCTCCGCGTCCGCAGTAGTCCAATTATTGAATCCCCCCGCGACCAGCACCTTTCCATTCGGCAGCAATGTAAGAGTGTGTCCGAAGCGAGCGATCGTCATCGACCCAGTCGCGGCCCAGGTCCCAGTTGCTGGGTTGTAGAGTTGGGCGCTGGAAAGCTGTCCGCCTCCATATAGTCCGCCGCCAGCAACGAGAACCCGGCCATCTTGCAG
>WNFU01009959.1_pt1 | contig 22932 bp, 19 predicted proteins | sample 5400121 | NCBI WGS metagenome assembly WNFU01 (sample SAMN13153360, study PRJNA577476) | soil metagenome | isolation source: 100 cm soil or saprolite under grassland replicate 1 | place: USA:California | collected 2016-06-15
GGGACCGATCCCCGCCCAGGAGCAGGTGCCAGCCGGGGCGCCAGAGCGGACGCCTGTCCAGGGGCAGGCGGGCCTGCGGCCGCCGCAGCGGCCGCCGGCATCCCCGCCCACTCCCGGGGTCACCGAGGAGCGCGAGAGCCCCAAGCGGCCGCGGACGGTGCCGTTCGCGGCCGCGATCGCAGCGGGCGTCCTGCTCGTAGGCGGGATCGTCCTCTTCACCAGGCCCGAGTCACCGCGCCCGACCCCATCAACGCCCAGCGCTGGGCCGACGACCACCAGCGCCCCGCAGCAGCCACCCGCGCGTGTGGTCCTCTTCCGTGAGGACTTTTCCGACAAGTCCAACGTATGGGACGCCGGCAATCTGTCCGCAGGGTGGATACGGTACGCGCAAGGCGCCTACCTGTTCCACGGGACGAAGCCGGATACGATGATGGGCCACCCCAGGACCTTCAATCCCATGGAGGCCAACGCACGGCTCGGCATCGAGGTGAGCGCGCGGCGATCGGCCGGTGCCAGAGACGCCGGCTACGGCATATTCTGCCGCTTCACAGGCGACTGGCGAGACTTCCGAACCCAGAGCTTCTACGAGCTGGAGGTCCGCGACAGCGGCAGCTTCGTCATCCAGAAGTTCGTCCATGGCGCCTACCACGCCCTGCAGGTCTCCGGCCCAAAGGCCTCCGCGATCAGGACGGGTCAGGTCAACCACCTTCAGGGGGAATGCACCGGCGGTCAGAACGGGCAGCCGGTGACGCTCTCTTTGTGGGCAAACGACCAGCTTCTCGCCCGTGTCATTGACCGCAGCGAGCCGCTGCCCGCGACGGGTGAGGTAGGCCTGCTCGCCTCAACGTACGACAATCCCCCGGTCGACGTCGTGTTCGATGACTTCGTCGTCTACGCAGCCTGATATGCGGTGCACGAGCCAGCATGCGGAATTTATCGCATAGCGGTCTACGGAGTTGGCAGGTTCACCGGGCTCTTACGTTCGTGACACTTGTCGAGAAGCCTGCAATTGGCGCGCTTTCGTTACTGGCGAAGTAGTTCAGCGAGCCTGTCTCGTTCGCGTCCCTGGCAACTTCGGCCAACCAGCAGGCGGAACGGGGATCGTGCCGAGCCGACGAGCCGACGGAAGGAGCTCTCGTGCGTAGACCCGTTATCGCGTTAGCATGCGCCATCGTCCTGCAACTCGCCCTGTTCCAGGTGGCGCAGGCGGGGGATCACGCAGCCGGTCCGGCCGCCGCGGCGAACTCGCCCACGACCACCACAGGGCTCAACGATCCTGGCAGGCATCTCGGCTGGTGCGATCCTCAGCCTCCACACGGCAAGGACGTCAAGGGCCACCGGCACTGCACGACCTCCACGACCTCCACGACCTCTACGACTACCACAACGACAACAACCACCACCAGCTCCACCATGGCCTCGACCACGAGCCCGACGACCGGGCCGACGATGCCGCGCTTGGGCAGGTTTACCCGCGAGCCGGCCTCTGGGCCGGTTGGCACCGTCATCCACGTCGCATCGGTGACCGCCTCCCCGCTCGGAGGTGACCAGGTCGCCATCGTGGCCCTGGTCAAGCTCGATCCCGCGCCGATCGCGGTCGTCACCCTGCCGGTCGACAGTGGTGGCGCCTGGAGCGGCAGCATCGTGGTGCCCAGCAACGCCGAGGTCGGCGACTACGAGCTGGTCGCATCGGTCCAGCATGTGGGCGGCGGCCCCGAGTTCGGCTATGCCCCGCTGCCGTTCAACGTCGTCCCGTCCAATAGGGGTGTCAGTCTGCCGGGGCCGGGGATACACCCGGTGGCACCGGTCACCAAGCCGCCGACCGTCACCGGCTGAGGCTGACGGACTGCCACCCGGATGCCCACCAGCGACCGCACGCCTGGCCGCAGGCCCGCGTGGTACGCCGCAGCGACGCTGCTGCTCGGCGTGACCGCGCTGGCCTGCGGCTGCGGGCCGTCCCGGCGGTCGCCTGCCCTGTCGCTCCCCGTCGCGACGACCACCACGGTCCGGCCTTTCAAGCTGGAGCCATATCGGGACCAGGCCGGGACGGCGCCGCTGCGCTCGACCGTCGCGCACGCGACCGTCCACCGGGTCGACGTGTATGCCACCCCCGGCGCGTCCTCGGTCCGCCACCGGCTCGTCAATCCTCTGCCCGACGGCGCTCCCCTGGTCTTTCTCGTGGCGGAGCGGCGGCACGATTGGCTGAAGGTGCTCCTGCCAGTGCGGCCCAGCGGCGCGAGCGGCTGGGTGCGCGCCAGGCAGGTGCGCCTGACCCAGCACGACTTCCACATCGTGGTCGCGCTCAGAGCGCACACGATCACCGTGTACCGCGGCGCGACCGTCATCGCGCACGAACCGGTCGGCCTCGGCAGGCGGCAGACCCCGACGCCAGGCGGGCTCTACTACACCACGGAGCTGATCCGGCCTCCGGACCCCAAGGGCATCTACGGTCCGTACGCCTACGCGCTGTCCGGCTTCTCAGGCGCCCTGCGCACCTTCAACGGCGGTGAGCCCTTCCTCGGCATCCACGGCACCAACGACCCCTCCGCCCTCGGCACCGACGTCAGCCACGGCTGTATCCGCATGAGCAACGCCGGCATCGCCAAGCTGGTCAAGCTGCTACCGCTCGGCGTACCCGTCATGGTCATGCCCTGACAGTGCGGACACTGGTTCTGGCCCACGAGCTACGGGTCCTGCGCTTGGTGGCACCGCCTCCACGTTTGACGTGGACCGGGACGCAAGCGTGCTCAGGAGTGGGACGCCCGCCAAAGGGTGTTCTCCCGGGAGACCGCATCCTCGGCCTGGTCCACGAAATGCGCCCAGTCCCGCTCGGTAGACGGTCGGTCGATCTGAGCGCCGATGGTTGCCAGTTCTTGGCTCGCGACGGCGTATGCGCTGGTCAGCGTCTGGTGCTGCTTGGCCTGGGCCCAGGCGACGCCAGCGGCTACCAGGGCACCGGCAAGGCCTAGCAGATCAATGGTGACGGTGCCGGTCGCCTTCAGGACCGCGCCGGCCAACCCCACCGCTTCGAGGCTGGTGAGCGCCAAGGACCAGCGCGTCGCGCGTTGCTCGTTCCAGCGTGCCTTGCGGGCGTACCAGTCACGCTGATCGTCGATCCGACCGCAGCGGTATTGCTTGCGCCGCGCGTCCAAGGGGAGGCCGCGGACCTTCCGCATGGCGTCGCTGAGCTGATCGGCGCCGCCGGAGACCGGTACAAGATGAACGCCTCTGAGGTCCTGGGCGATCTGAGCGAACCGGTGGAGCAGCAGCTGTTCGGCGTCCTGGTCGGAGAGGTTCGCCTTGCCGAAAGGGTTGCCGCCGACGAGGTAGCGCCACGTCAGGGTCTTGGCCGACTCGGCCGCCGTGCGCCCGTCATACCACATCCTGTCAGGTCGCTCCTGGAGCAGATACAGCTCGCTGAGCAGGGCAACACCGAAGGCGACGGCCGCTGCGATGCCCAGCACGTCGCCACCGCTCGTCCGCCAGGAGGCCAGCCCGAAGATAGCCGCCGCGACCAGCATGGCCAGCCGCAGGCCCGTCGCCGTCAGGTAACGCCGCTGGCCGGCAAGCGAATTTTGGTCGGCAGCACGATACAACGCCGGGAACTCGCTCTCCGCGATCACAGCGATCGCCGGGTACTGCTCGGCAGCCGGCCGGTCCACGCCACCCACTCCTTCCATCAAGCGCATGGGAGCCCTTCGCTTGACCCCCTACACGCCGGTCGGCTTGCCGGGCGATTCGCGGGCGACTGTGGCGATGAAGCCTTCGACGTCCTGTCGCAGCACGTCCTCCACTCGCTGGGCGAAGTACCGATGAGCCGCGGCGTGCGTGGTGAACGTGCCGTAGTTGCCGGTCAGCTGCGAGAACTCCCAGCCTTCGATCTTCAGCAGCTCAGCCGTGCGGCGGTAGTGGCGCCAGCGATCCCCGAAGCGAAAGAAGCCCTCCATTGCGGCGCTGATGGCGACCAGCAGGCTGACAGTCCACGTTCCGGCTGTCGCCGCTATCCCGGCTGTCCCCTTGAGGTCGAGCGTCACCAGCGCGGGCACCATCACGCCGCCGACGATCGTGACCAGCCGCAGCAGGTAATACCAGCGCTGCGCCGGTCCGGCACGGCCCTCCATCCACACGAGCTGATCCAGCCAGCGGGAACGCAAGTAGCGCCGCTGCAACCTCGACAGCGGCAGCTCGTCGATCATCGTGCCAAAATCGGCCCGCAACCAGTCACCATAGGCGGTCGCCGGTGCCGCGAGCTGCCCGCGCGTCGCGAGCAGGCGTGCGGTCGCGCGGGCCAGGGCAGGCGGACCGTCCACCAGTGCCACCGCCTCTACCAAGCCAGAAGCGGCAAGCTCCTTGACCCGCCGCTCTTGCCCCCCCGCGCGGAGGGCAGCGGCGAGTGCGTCGGCGGTGCGGCCGCTGCCGTCGAGGACCACCACCGGACGGCCGGCCGCAACGCTTCGGGCAACGTCGTCCAAGGCGATCTCGCCGCCGTTGACCAGGATCGTCACGGAGGGGGAATCGCCGGCGAGGAGACCAGCCACGTCAGACAGCCAAGCGGACTCGTCACCCCAATTCGTTCCGGGTACGAGCACGACATGGCTGTGGTTGGGCTCCAGCGGTGCAGTGCCGGCCGGCTCGACCGTGCCCTCCGCTGCCACCCCAATCAGCGGGAAGGTGCCACCGAGCTCGGCGCGGGCACGGCCCATCAGGCTCATGACGCCGACATCGGTGCCGCCATCGGCAACGCACACGTCGAGCGCTCCGCACAGGGTCGCCAGCGCGTCGGTAAAGAACGGGCGGAGCCGTGCGAGCCCCGCCTCATCGAGCCCGTCCGCGCCTCCGATCAACACCAGCACCGGGGACGAGCGAGGCAGCCCCAGCTCAGCCAGCACAGCCGACAGTTCGGCCGCCGTCCCGACTTTCGATACCGAAGGGCCCGGGGGACCCGGCTCAATCGCGGTCGCTGCGTCATCCACCGGCAGCCCTCCAATGACCCTCGCAATGGGCCGATCCGTCCGCGTGACCGTAGCTCGCCGAACCCAGCGTGATCAACCAGCGCCGCACAGACACGAGGACCGGAAAGTCTGCGATGCTGAGCTTAGGGCCTGCTTGCGCCCAACGCGAAGGCTTCTCCCCAATCGGCTCGACATGCTGTTGGGTGTTCACACCGGCCAACCGGAACGGTACTGTGTCGCTGGACGACCGGACTGAAGTTCGCTCGACCAGAAGGGCCGGCGGGGGGGCGCTCATGATTGAACTGAAGTCGGCGACCAAGCCAAAGTTCCCGTTCGAGGCCGTCATGGGCCGTGACGAACGCGTGCGGATTCTCGACTCCGGCCTTTTCCCTCGGCGCATGATCCGCGCGCTGCGCCCGTGCCGCATGCCCGCATCGTGATCGCCAGGAGGACGGGAAATGACCTGGACGGATTGGGAGAGCCTCGGCGGGGTTCTCACCTCCGGCGCTGGAGTGAGCTCCTGGAGCTCCGGGAGGCTCGACGTCTTCGCGCGTGGGACCGACAGTGCGCTGTGGCATAAGTGGTATGAGAGCGGCTGGAGTGACTGGGAGAGCCTCGGCGGCACGCTGACGAGCGCTCCAGGCGCGGTGTCGTGGGACCAGGGCCGCATCGACGTCTTCGCGCGTGGGACCGACAGTGCGCTGTGGCATAAGTGGTATGACAGCGGCTGGAGTGACTGGGAGAGCCTCGGCGGCGTCCTCGCGTCCGAGCCGGCCGTGTGCTCCTGGAGCTCCGGGAGGCTCGACGTCTTCGCGCGTGGGACCGACAGTGCGCTGTGGCATAAGTGGTATGAGAGCGGCTGGAGTGACTGGGAGAGCCTCGGCGGCACGCTCATCAGCGCCCCGGCCGCGGTGTCGTGGGACCAGGGCCGCATCGACGTCTTCGCGCGTGGGACCGACAGTGCGCTGTGGCATAAGTGGTATGACAGCGGCTGGAGTGACTGGGAGAGCCTCGGCGGCATCCTGACCTCGTCGCCGGCGGCGTCATCCTGGGCGGCCGGTCGCCTGGACGTCTTCGCGTGCGGCACGGACAGTGCGCTGTGGCATAAGTGGTATGACAGCGGCTGGAGTGACTGGGAGAGCCTCGGCGGCACGCTCATCAGCGCCCCGGCCGCGGTGTCGTGGGGGCCGGACCGCATCGACTGCTTTGGCATGGGCATCGACAGCGCACTCTTGCACAAATGGTGGGAGGTCACTCCGATGGCGGAGATGTTCGTGCGGCGCGAAGCATGGGCGCTCGAGTCGGCTGACACGTTCGACCCGATCACCCTCGCCTATGCCAAGGCGGTACAGGTCATGCAGGCGAGGCCGGCGTCCGATCCCACCAGTTGGACCTACCAGGCCGCCATCCACGCGACCTTCGCCGCCCCACCGCCGGGCGCCAACTGGAACGACTGCCAGCACCAGAGCTGGTTCTTCCTGCCCTGGCACCGGATGTACCTGTATTACTTCGAACGCATCGTCCGCAAGGCGGTGATCGACGCGGGCGGCCCGGCGGAGTTCGCGCTCCCGTACTGGAACTACGACCAGCCCTTCCCCGGCAACTCCCTGCCGCCGGCGTTCCGGACGCCGACCCTCCCAGACGGCACGGCCAATCCGCTGTTCGTTCCGTCGCCGCGGCGCAGCGCGGGTCTCATGGCCGGAGGGCAGGTCCCTGCCACGGCGACGTCGAGCACGGTCGCGATGTCGATGACGGACTTCTCCTCGCCGCCGCAGTTGCTGAGCTTCGGCGGCGGCAGGGTGGGACCGGCCCACTTCGGCGGTGCGCTTGGCGCGCTGGAGTCGACGCCGCACAACGTCATGCACCCCACGATCGGCGGCGCCTCGAGCGGTCAGTGTCAGGGAGGCTTGATGACCGATCCCCGTTGCGCCGCGCTCGACCCGATCTTCTGGCTGCACCACGCCAACATCGACCGGCTCTGGAACCGCTGGCTCGCGCTCGGGGGTGGCCGCGCGAACCCCTCGGAGGCGGGGTGGCTCACCCAGACCTTCGTCTTCCACGACGAGACCGGTGCTCAGGTGACGCTCTCGGGTGCAGACGTGGTTGACAGCGCTGCCCAGTTGGGCTACGTGTACGACGACGTACCTGCGCCGTCCGAGAGGATGCCGGAAATGGCCGCGATGCCATCAGGGCCCTCGCAGCCCCCGGAGCTCGCCGCCGCCAGCGAGGAGCCGCTGGAGCTGGCTGGCACCACCGCCTCGGTCGCCCTGACCGTGCCAGGCAGCGCCCAGAGCCTGGCCGAGGCCGCCAGCGACCAGGAGCGGCGCGTGCTGGTCAACGTCGAGGACATCGAGGCCGACCGGGACCCCGGCCTGGCCTACGCCGTGTATCTCGACGTGCCTGGCGACCCGCACCGCGAGCGCCGCCACATCGGCAACGTCTCCTTCTTCGGGATCGAGACGATGAACGATCCCGACCGGCCGCACGACGGCGCCCCCGGGTTCCGGCACACCTTCGACGCGACCGAGGTGGTCAAGGCGCTCAAGGAGCAGAACCTCTGGGATCCGGCGTCGATGACCGTCACCTTCGAGCCGATCCGGGTGCTCCCCCCGCCGGGCGAGAGCCTGGCGGCGGAGGCGGAGGCCGAGGCGTCGGCTCCCGTGCCCCCGGTCCGGATCGGTCGCGTCAGCCTGTTCGTCGCCTGACGATCACGATGCGCAACCTCCGCGAGTACCGACGCCGGGCCGCTGTCGCCCTGCGCTGGCGGCCCGAGTGGCGGATCGCGGTCGTCGTCGTGCTCGCCTGGATCGCCCTGCTGGCCGGCGTGGGCGGGCACGGCGCCGAGCCCGGCCACGGCGCCGTGGCCGCCCACGCCGATCAGGGCGTGGCGGCCGCCGCACCGGCCATGAACCACCACCACCATGGCCAAGCGATGCCCGCCGCGGTGCCGGCGCCGGCGCCGGCACCCGCCCTCCATCACGAGGCGGGCCTGCCCGCCGAGCTCCCGGGCTGGACGCTCATGGCGGTGGCGATGATGGTCCCGGTGACTCTGCCGGCCGTGCGGCACGTCGGCCTCAACAGCATCCGTCGGCGGCGGCACTGGGCGATGGCCCTCTACCTCGCCGTCTATGTCGCCATCTGGGTCGCCTTCGGCGTCCCCGCCCTCGCCGGTGAGCGCCTGGCCCGGGAGACCCTCGGCATCGACAACCGCGTCCTGCTCGCCTGCACGCTCGCGGTCGCCGCCGGGTGGCAGCTCACGCGCGTCAAGCGGCGGGCGCTGTTCCGCTGCCGGAGCACCGTGCCCCTGCCTCCCGTCGGCCTGCGGGCGGACGCGGGATGCGCCCGCTTCGCGCTGAAGCAGGGCTGGCGCTGCGTGACCTCGTGCTGGCCGCTCATGGTGGTCATGGCCGTCGCGGGCCATTCCAGCCTGTTGTGGATGCCGCTGCTGACCGCGCTGTTCGTCGTCGAGGAGCAGACGAGGCTCGGCCGGCACCTGCTGCGGCCATCGGCGGTCGCGCTCGTCCTGGCCGCCGGCCTGGTGGCGCTCGGCATCTGAGCCGCCTGAACCGGATGCCCGTCCGGCTCTCTCTAGTGGAGCAGCACGCCGGCCACTGCGCCGGCCACGACGACCAGCGGCTCGGGGAGCCTGAAGCGCCACAGCACGCCCGCCGCGACCAGCGCGATCACGGCGGTGGGCCAGTCGGTGACGGCCTGGCGGGTGAGCACCACGGTGGCGCCGGCGATCGCGCCCGCGGCCGCGGCGGTCGCTCCGGCGACGAAGGCGGCGACCTGTGGGTGGTCGCGGTGGCGGACGAACCAGCGGCCGGGGACGACCACGCCCAGGTAGATCGGGGTGAAGATGGCGACAGTGGCGACGAGTGCGCCGGCCAGCCCGCCGACCAGGTAGCCGATAAAGGTGGCGCTGATGACCACGGGGCCGGGAGTGAGCAGGCCCATCGCGACGGCGTCGAGGAACTGGCGCTGGTCGAGCCAGTGGTGCTGGTGGACGACGCCTTCGCGTAGGAACGGCACGATCGCCAGGCCGGACCCGAAGATGAACGCGCCGGCCTTGGCGAAGAACAGCCCCAGGGCGACAAGAGTGCCGGTGGAAGCGCCCAGGCCGAGCAGGGCGGGGGTGGCGGCCAGCACGGCCGGCCAGGCGTGCGCGCTGGCGCGGCCCAGGCGAGTGCGGAGCCAGACAAGGGGGCGGGGTGGGGCGTCCCAGGCGACCATGAGCAGCCCGGCGGCGATGAACAGCAGGGCGATCTCGGCGCCGGTGATCGCGGTGACCAGGCCGAGTATCAATGAGATGGCCCACAGGCGCCGGTCGGTGCGGTTGGTGAGGCGGGCGAGCTTGACCGCGGCCAGCGCGATGATCGCCATGACCGCGGGGGCGACGCCATAGAACAGGGCTTGGACGACCGGCAGGCCCTGGTAGTGGACGTAGACGACGGCGACGGCCAGCACGGCCACAAACGAGGGGGTGATGAACGCGGCGGACACCGCCAGGGCGCCGAGGGCGCCGCGGGAAAGGAAGCCGACCCACATCGCGACCTGGGCGGCCAGCGGGCCGGGCATGGTCTGGCCGAGCGCGACCCCGTCGAGGAAGTCTTGGCGGTCCAGCCAGCCGCGGCGTTCGACCAGGTCGCGTTGCATGTAGCCGACGGTGGCGATGGGGCCGCCAAAGCCCCAGGTGCCAAGGCCGAGGAAGTAGCCGAGCACGCGCCGCAGTCTGAGACCTGGTTGGCGGAGGCTGGTCACGCTGGCGTTGGGTGGTCGTCGGGCGCGTCGAACGAGCGCGCGCTGGCCCGCTCAGCGGCGGCGAGGACCTGGTCGGCGGCCAGGGCCTCCACGGCGGCCCGCGCGGTGTCGCGTTCGGCCGGGGGGAAGAAGTCCCGGCGGGCGATGCGGCGCAGCTCGCCGCGCAGCCGCCGCGCCGCCCGCTCCCGCTCCACCGCGCCACCCTCGGTCGCGGCGCGTGCCTGCTCGGCGATCGCCCGGTACTCGGCGGCCCGGGCGCCGCGCATCGCCTCGGCGACCGCCCGCTCCTGTCCGGCGCTGCCCGGGGTCGCGAGCCACACCGTGGCGACCCCGCCCGCCTCGACGATCTCCTCGGCCAGCCAGTCGACCTGCTCGCGGGTGCGGGCATCGGCGGGCAGCGCGACCAGCCCGTCGCCGAGCCGGGCCACCCCGAGCCGCTCCAGCTTGCGCCACACCCCGATCCGTGGGGTGGAGGGCTCCCGGGGCAGCCGGTAGGCCAGCAGCACCCACCGGCCCGGCCCGCCGTCTGCCTCGAGCCTGCTCATCAGTCGCCCTCCGCCGCCCACGTGGGCGCCAGCGCCCGGGCTGCATCAGGCACGCTGCGGCCTCTCGCCCCGCGACGTCCCACACGATAATGAAACCATGGTTACATTATAGACGCGGGTGTTGGACAAGTGACACAACCCGTTATGCCGAGACCAGCTGCCGCCCATCGCCTCCCGCCGGCCCGTAGGTGAGGATGACCAGGCCGCCGGCCTCCTCCGGTTCGGGAAGCCGGGCCACGGACCGGCGGTCGCCGTGTCAGCCGGCGAAGAATTCCTCCAGCACCGGGGCGATAGCCTCCGGGGCGACGTTGTGGCTCTGGCCCGCCAGGGTGCGGCGTTGCGCGTAGGGAAGGGCGTCGGCGATCGTCGATCACCAGCGTGGGCACTGGAACGGAGGCCCATCGCCCGGCCGGCAGCGGCTTGCCCGACATGCTGTCTCCCACGACGGTGCCGTCGTAGGCCAGCGTGTGCGCGACGGCCTCCATCCCCACCCAGATCGGCGTGTCTCGCATCGGGGCAACGAACTCGTCGGGCAGGCCCACCGCTTTGGTCATGAAGTACTCGACCGCGTCGCCCCGGCGACCCGACGACACCAGCTCGGTGAGCTGCCTCACGTACTCGTCCGGTAGCGGGGGGCGACTGTCGTCAATGAGGAAGTTCGGCTCCCACACCGCGAGCCTTGTGATGGTGAGTCCGCGGGCCGCCGCCTCGAGGGCGAGGTTCCCACCGGAGGACTCACCGAACACGGACGCCGACCCACCGGCATCGGTGACGAGGGCCTGCAGATCCTCGATCTCGCGCTCGACCTCGTACGGCGGGGTGTCATCACTGTCGCCCCGCCCTCGGCGGTCGTAGCGGAACACGGTGAATTGCTCTGCCAGAAGCGCGGACAGCTGCGCCGTCCTCGGGTCGAACGCGCGATGCTGGAACGCGCCACCCACCAGGATGACCGGCGATCCGTCGCCCAACCGGTCGAACGCGATGGCCGTGCCGTCGTACGAGTGGACTGTGCTCACCGGATCTGTCTCCAATCGTGAGGACCTGAACTGGGTACGAGCATTGGGCCTCACTTCTCTCGTCGATGCGGCATGCGCTGGGGGCGCCCGTGAGGGTGGGCGCCCCCAGACATCCGTGGTGACTACTGCTGGTTGTGGGCCGACCCCTCCGCCTCCTGCGCTGGCTGGTAGGTGAGCCTGACGACGCCCGTGCCGGTCACCAGGGTGTCGACCAGTCGCAGCGTGGTCGGCGGGATTCCGTCGTTGAAGGGCCGCTTGCCGCTGCCCAGCACCACCGGATGGACCCAGAGCCGATACTCATCGACGAGGCTGTGCCGCATCAGCGTCTGGGCGAGCCCGCTGCTGCCCTGGACCAGGATGTTCCGGCCGGGCGGCCGCTTCAGCTCGGCGACCGCCTCCGCGACATCCCCCTTGAGCAGGGTCGCGTTCCACGCGAGGGGCTCCTGCAGGGTGGTCGAGGCAACGAACTTGGGGAGGCTGTTCATCCGGTCGGCAAAGCCTTCTTCGTCGGTCATGGACGGCCAGGCGGCGGCGAAGTGCTGATAGGTCAGTCGTCCCAGCAGCAACGCGTCCGCCGCGAAGAGCTCCTCGAAGACACCGGTCGCCAGGTCCTGGTCGAAGAAGGGGAGCTGCCAGCCGCCGTGCTGGAACCCTTCAGATCCGCCTGGGTCTTCCATGACGCCGTCCAGCGTCACAAACGTCGAGACTACCACCTTGCTCATGGGAACCTCCGTCAATGGAGCCGTGGGACGAGTTGCCCTGTGTCGTCGGTGTCGGCGTTGAATTAGCGTGTGGCGTGTGCGGGTGTCTTTTTGGGGTGGTCGGTGGTGGGGGTGGCTGCCGGGGTGGGGTCGGTGGGGGTCTGGCCGCTGGGGGGGACGTGGTGGAGCACGCTGGCGGCGAGGATGGCCAGCGCGACGAAGACGGCGGCGCCGACTCCGACGACGGCGTGCAGCCCGCTGGTGAAGGCCTCGCCGGCGGGGCCGAGCAGCGCGGCGCCGACCTGGCCGGGGAGATGCTGAGCCGCGGACATGGCGCCGGCGATGCCCTCGCGGGCGGCCTGGGCCGCCGCGACCGGTACCCCTGCGGGCAGGTGGGCGGCCAGCTGGCCGCGGTAGACGGCGGTGCCGACGCTGCCCAGCACGGCCACGCCCAGCGCGATGCCGAGCTCGCCGCTGGTCTCGCCCATCGCCGACGCGGACCCGGCCCGCTCGGGCGGGGCGGACCCCACGACCATGCCGTAGCCCAGCGCCACCATCGGGCCGACGCCGAGCTGGGCGATGGCCATGCCGGTCACCACGATCGCCGGCCCGCCGGCACTGCCGACCCGGCTGAGCAGCCCGAAGCCGACCGCCGCGACCGCCAGCCCGGCCGCCATGACGGTTCCCGGGCGGACCCGCCGGGCGATGGCCGGGGCCGCCATGGAGGCGGCGATCATCGCCAGGGCCGGGGGCACCAGCCACAGCCCCGTCCGCAACGGTGACAGCCCCGCGACCAGCTGGAGGTACTGGTTGACGAACAGGAAGGCTCCACCCATGGTCGCCCCGACCAGCAGGCTGACCCCCAGGGCGACGCTGAAGGAGCGGTTGGCGAACAGGCGCAGGTCCAGCAGCGGGCTGGGCAGGGTGTGCTGGCGGCGCACGAACACCAGGCCAACGGCCACCCCAGCTACCATGGCCGCGACCGGCCCCGGCTCGACCCCGTTGGTGGCCAGCTCCTTGAGGCCGTAGATGACCGGCAGGATCGCCCCCAGCGACAGCGCCACGCTGGCCAGGTCCAGCCGGCCGGCTTCGGTGTTGCGGTACTCGGGCAGCAGCCTCGGGCCGGCCAGCAGCAGCAGCACCATCACCGGCACGCCCAGCAGAAACACCGAGCCCCACCAAAAGCGCTCCAGCAGTAGCCCGCCGACCAGCGGGCCGATGGCGGTGCCGCCCATGAAGCAGCTCACCCACACTGCGATCGCCCCTCCGCGCTGCCTGGGGTCACGGAACATGTTGCTGATCAACGCCAGGGTCGAGGGTGCCAGGGTCGCGCCGGCGACCCCCAGCAGCGCCCGGGTGGCGATCAGCATCTCGGGGCTGGTGGCGTAGGCGGCCACCGCCGAGGCGGTTCCGAACGCGGCCGCGCCGGTCAGCAGCAGCCGCCGGCGGCCGATCCGGTCGCCCAGGGTGCCCATGGTGACCAGGAACCCGGCCAGCATGAACCCGTAGATGTCCATGATCCACAACTGCTGGGTGCTGCTGGGCCGCAGGTCCGCGGCCAGGTGCGGCAGCGCCAGATACAGCACGCTCACATCCAGCGACAGCAGCAGCGTCGGCAGGGCCAGCACCGCCAGCCCGACCCACTCCCGCCGCCCCGCCCGGGGCACATCGACAACAGACACGTTCCTGCTCCTCTCATCGGACCGCTCATCGACGTCGCGGTCGTCGTGGCCTGTCATGGATGAGCGTGCGGCTAAAGGTCTGGACGCCACATCGGGAGGACGTTTATCTCTGGCCGGAGCAAGGCCTTATCTCCTGTCCCGCGGCGGGTTGGCCCCACAGCCAGCGCGGCTCACGACCCTACCCGGCAGCCCCGGGACGCCGAATCCGTCACGCATAGGTAGCCACACCAGGCAGGGCACGATTCTCAGCGCCTGCTCGCCGGCCGAACGCCGAGGCAGCGGTCGATCAGCGGAAAGCCCGCGTCAAGGGGGGTCGCTGGGTGTGCGGGTGAGGCCGAGCCTGTGGGCGGCCACGGCCGCCTCGGCGCGGTTGGCGACCCCCAGCTTGGCCAGGATGTTGGAGACGTGAACGCCGGCGGTCTTGTAGCTGATGTAGAGCAGCTCGGCGATCTGTCGGTTGGTTTGGCCCTCGGCCACCAGCTCCAGCACCTCCCGCTCCCGCGGGGTCAGGCCGAGGCGCTCGTGGAGAGCATTGTCTGTCGTCGCGCCGTTCCGCGCTCCCGAGTCGCCGGCTTCGCTCGGCGCCGGCGCAAGCTCGATCCGGGCGCGGCGGCCAAGCCCCTCCACCTCCGCCAGCAGCGACCGCGCGCCCAGATCGCTCGCGGTCGCCCATGCCTGCTGCAGAATGGGGCCGGCCTGCTTGCGGGAGGCGCCGGCACCCAGGAGTGCCTCGACCTGACGCCAGCGGGCATAGGCCGCCGGCCAGGGGTAGCCGAGCCGGTCCCAGGCGGCCGCCGCCGCCGCCCAGCGGTCCGGGTCGCTGCGACCAGTCGCCCTGGAGAAGTGGGCTTCGGCCGTCAGTAGCGTGGCCCGCACCCGCCCCGTCAGCACGACGCCTTCGGCGGTGGTGGCGGCGCGAGCGTGCTGGGTGAGGCTCTCGGCGATCCGTGCCGCCTCGGCTTGCTCCCCGTCAGCGCGGCTTGCGGCGGCGCGTTCGGCGATGGCTGCCTCGGCCTCCAGCCCGGCAAGGCACACCTCGACGACCAGGTCGGGCTGGACGACGCCTGACAGCAGCGCCAACCCCTTGCCAGCGCCGGCACGGCCGTCCTCCGGGCGACCTTCCCAGGTGGCCACCGTCGCGAGCAGCGAGAATGTCCGGGCGGCGTCCTGAGGGTCCTGGTAGGAGTCCTGGACCGCGACGACGTCGGCTCGCGCCGAGGCCAGGTCGCCACGGAGCAGATGGAGCATGCTCCGCGCCAGCCGTAACTGCATCATTGACCGATCGGGTAGGTCGAGCGCGAACGCCGTGTCCATCAGCCGCGCGGCCTCGTCCCACCGTCCGAGCAGCACCAGCGCCTCGCCCGCGTAGGCCAGAGCGAATACCCCGTAGGTACGCAGCGCCCCGAACCGGATCGCCAGCCTATGGCACTCAAGTGCCACGTCCATAGCCTCCGTGCAGCGGCCGTTCCGGAGCAGGGCCTCCGACCGGTTGAGGTGGGCCCGGAACCGGGCCTCCGGGTCGCCGAGCTCCTCGGCGATCCGGTGCGCCTGCTCGAGGTGGGTGAGCGCCGCCTCCAGGTGGCCCTGGCAGGCAAGTGAGATGCCGAGGGTGGTAAGGGCGTGGCTCTCCTCGGCGCGGGCGCCGACCTTCCTGGCCACTGCCACCGCCTCCTGGCAGCGAGCCTGTGCGGCTGAGTGGCGGGAGTTCGCCATGAGCATCTGCGCGCTGGAGGCGAGCGCTCGGGCGCGCTCGGGCGAGGAGGGCTCGGTGGGAATGGTGGCGAGCGCTCGCTCCACGATGGCCGTCGCCGTGCCGCTGTCCCCGCTCAACCATTGGTATCGGGCCAGCCGTTCCAACAGGACGCCAGCCTGGAACGGTTCCGTGGCCGGCTCGGTCTCCGCCAGCGCCTGCCGGACCAGGGTGATCGCCCCGGCGGGGTCTCCGACCATCGACATCGCGGCCCGCTGCAGCAGCGTCCTGTGGTCGAGCGGGCTGTGGACGGCCACCTCGGGCGCCTGCTCCCACAGCGCCAGCGCGCGCTGATAGTGCTGCTGGGCTTCTGGCAGCGCGGACGCGACCTCGGCGGCCTGCCCCGCCCGCACCGAGGCGACCAGCGCCTCGCCCAGGTTCCGGGCGGCGTACCAGTGGTGGGCGAGCTGGCCGAGCAAGGCGGCCGGACCGCGGTCGGTGCGCCGTCCGGTCGGCTTGTGGGCCCGCTGGGCGAGCGTCTGGGCGCAGGCGGCGTGCAGGGGGACGCGCTGCATCGGCAGCAAGTCGTCATAGATGGCCTCTTGCACCAGGGCGTGCCGGAACGCGTACTCCTCGCCGCCGTCCTGGACGACGAGGAAGTGATGGCTGACCGCCTCGCGTACCAGCTCCACCAGGCGCTCGGGCGGCAGCCCGGCGACCTCGGCCAGGAGCTGGTGGTCGACCTGCCTGCCCGCCACGGCAGCGACCTGGAGCAGCCGCTGGGTCTCCTCAGGCAGCTTCTCCACCCGCGCCAGCAGGAGGTCCCGCAGGTTGTCCGGCAGCTCCACCCCCTCCACCCGGGCGGCCAGCAGCTCCTCGGCGAAGAACGGGTTGCCGTCTGACCGTGCCAGGATCTCATCGACCAGACCGGGAGCTGGCGTCTCACCGTGGATCTCGGTCAGCAGCTCGGCCAGCTCCCCACGATCCAGCCGGGCCACCTCCAGCCGCTCGGCGCGGCCGCTGCGGTCTAGCTCCGCCAGGAAGGGCCGCAGGGGATGGCGGCGGTGCAGCTCGTCGCTGCGGTAGGTGAGCACGAGCGCCACCCCGCCGCGCAGGTTGCGGACCAGAAAGCCGAGCAGGTCGCGGGTGGACCGGTCCGCCCAGTGCACGTCCTCGGCCACCAGCACGACCGGGCGGCGCTCAGCCAGCCGGTGCAGCACCCCCAGCAGCAGCTCGAACAGCCGCCCCGGCGGGAGCGTGCCGACCGGTTCCACCTGCGGCCCCAGCTCGGGCACCAGCCTGGTCAGCTCGGCACGCGCACCATTGAGCACCCGGTCAAGCTCCTCACGCTCCAGCAGCCGAACCAGCGACCGGAGCGCCTCCACGATGGAGGCGTAGGCGACCACGCCATCGGCGACATCCAGGCAGCCACCGGTGAGGGTCAGGGCCCCGAGCTCCTGGGCGTGCTCGAGGAGCTCGCCGACCAGGCGGGTCTTGCCCACGCCGGCCTCGCCCGCCACGGCGGTCGTCGCGGGCGAACCCGACCGGGCACGCTCCAGAGCCGCCCGGAGCTGGGCGATCTCGGCGGCGCGGCCGACGAAGACAGGACTGGACACTCGCGGGGCCACGTCGCCATCATGGCAGAACCCGGCCACAGGAGGAGGTCCCGGCGGGGGCCCTTGGCAACGGCCGGGCGGATCCTACGCGGCTGGCGGGATGTTGTGGTTGGCGCCGAAGACGTTGTCGGGATCGTACGTCTTCTTCACCGCGGCCAGACGCTGGTAGTCCTGTGGGGTGTAGGCGGTCGGGGTCTTGGTGGGCTCGGTGAGGAAGTTCAGGAACGACCCGCCGGTGGCATGCGGTCGCAGCCTGGCCGCCACAGCCTCAACCGCGTCGCTCGCGGTGGCCGACCCTCGCTGGTCGTCCACAGTTGCCACGACTATCACGGAGAAGGGGGCGTCGCGGTGGCCGATCGGCCCCGCGCCCTGGCCAGGCCGGGCCATCGCACCACCCCAGTGGCGCACCTCGATTGATCCAACCGATCCAACCGGGCCAGGGTCGGCCTCGACCGCCGCGATGGCCGCCTCGATCACCGCGTTGGGTAGCTGCCGGAACAGCTCGATGCGGGTGTGCGTGGCCGCCGGTGCGGGCGGCGGCCCAAAGATGGTGGCCGTATCGGCAAACCGCATCGGCCCCAGCCCGTCCACCAGCGGCGGCCCAGCGGCCGCCCGCAGCGGCGCCAATCCGGCTCGGTCAGCGCCCAGTCCCGGTAGCAGGCCAGGGCTTTCTCGGCACAGTCCATGTTGAACACGACCGTGCCGCCATAGACCCGGTCGACTGGGTAGAGCCGGAAGGTCAGGGCGGTCACCACACCGAAGTTGCCGCCGCCGCCGCGCAACGCCCAGAACAGCTCGGGATGCTCCTTGGGGCTGGCGGTCAGCAGTTGCCCGTCGGCGGTGACGATCCTGGCGGCGAGCAGGCTGTCGGCGGCAAAGCCATACCTCCGTGACAGCCACCCCACACCACCGCCAAGCGTGGAGCCGGTCACCCCGACCGATGCCGCGGTGCCAGACAGCGGCGCCAGCCCGGACGGCGCGGCTGCGGCCACGACAGCACCCCACACCGCCCCGCCGCCGACCCGGGCGGTATGCCGGTCGGCGTGGATCTGGACGGTGGCCATCCGGGTGGTCTTGAGCAGCAGGCCACCGTCGCAGGAGCTGATGGTGCCGTGCCCGGTGGCCTGCACCGCCAGCGGTAGCGCTCGGTCACGCGCGAACCTGACCGCGGCCTGCACGTCTTGTGCGTTGGCCGCCTCGACGACCAGGGCCGGGTAAGGGTCGATGGTGCGCCGCCAGCCCAGCCGCGCGGTGTCATAGCTGTGCTCACCCGCGCGGTGGACCGGGCCATTGACGGCCGCTCGTAGGGTTTGGACGGTGCTGGCACTTGGCGGGGTGCCGGTTGGATCGGACGTTCGCACGGTGAGCTTCCTTGGTGTCAGCGGTTGCCGTCGGCGTCGCCGCGGGTGCGGCGCGGCATGGCGGGAGCGGGCTGGTGGCCCGGTCACCGTCTGGCACGAGCATGCGATCAAACGGCCAGATCCCACATCGGGAGGACGTTTACCTACGGCCTGCACAAGGCTTTATTCCTTCCGTCCTTCACGAAGCGCTCCACATCCAGTCGACGAACGGTGACCGCGGCTGGAGCGCAGCGCCGGCCGGGTAGCGGCGCACGTCCGCCTGGATGGAGAGGCCGAACTGCACATCGCCGACGGCCTGGTGGACCGCCAGCAGCACATCCCCGACCCGCCAGGCGCTCCATCGATGCTTGAACTCGTCGCGGTCACGACCCTGCAAGGCCGGCTCGCCGAGCACGGCGAGACCCACGGCCCGCACCGCGTCGTAGGCGTGCTCGAAGGCCGCCTTCTGGCGGGCGTGCCGCGCAGGGCTGGACGCGAACTTCAGGTCATACTCTTCCCAGTAGCACAAGGCCGCCGTCAGCAGCGACGGATGCCCCAGGAGCCGAAGCCCTGAGGGATGCTGCGCAACGATCCTCTGGACGGTCCCGTCGATGTCCTCGATCGCTACCGTGAACCCGTCACGACGCAGCGCCCACGCGCGATCGGCTGCCGACATGACCGACACCAGGGTGTGGAACCACTGTGGCCTGATGGCGGCCGTTCCGCCTGGGACGCACCACCACAGGCCGTTCTCGTCCACCCAGCCGAAGTCGGCGTCCCGGTCGGACATCAACGCTCCTCCGCTGGGGGTTCAACGCGTCGCCGGCTTCCCCGGTCCTTCCTGGATGAGCTCGTACCGGCCCGTCGCGCCACCGCTCACCGCTTGGGGAGGTCCTGTAGGTGGGCCAGGGCGCGGCCACCGCCTTGGGCGAGAGTCTGGTAGGGCGGGATGGTGTACAGGTGGACGCGGTTGTCGAGGAAGTCGGAGAAGGCCAGGGTGCGGCCATCCGGAGAGACATCGAGCCCGGTGGTCTGGTTGCCGCCGACTATCGCGTCCAGAATCCGGCCGCTGGCGGTGTCGATGGCCAGGACCGAGCCCCACTCCGGACCCGGCGCGCAGTAGCAGGCCCCGTTCTTCCCTCGGTTGGACACGTAGAGCACCCTGCCATCAGGGGTGAGGTCGATGGTGTTGGGCATTTTGTCGGTGGTGGCGAGCCGGCGGACCCGCTCGCTGGCCAGGTCGACCACGAAGACCCGGCCGAGCGCCATGTCGTCGGCGTACAGTCGCCCTCCCTGTGGGTCGCCGACCAGATGCCGCATGGCCCCGCCAGTGCGCAGCAGCACCTTCGACGCCCCCGTGCGCAGGTCGATACGCTGGATCTCGCCGTCGCCATAGCCGGCGACGAACAACGTTCTGCCGTCCGCCGTGGGGTACAGGCCGCGGGGTGTGCGCACGGTCGGCAGCAGCCGCCGGACCTTGCCGCTGGCCAGGTCGATCTCGGAGACGTCGTTGCTCACCCAGTTGGCCACGTAGAGCGTGCGCTCATTGGGGGAGAGCGCCATCACCTTGCTCCAGCTCCCCTTGGTGAGCAAGCGGCGGCGCACCTTGCGGGTGCGGCGGTCGATTACGAACACCGAGGCGGTCTCCATCTGGCTGGCGAAGACGGTCCTGCCGTCCGCGGTGAAGATCACCTCGACCGCCCCGTGCTCGCCCAGCCTGATCTGGTCGAGCAGCTTCCGGGTCCGCGTGTCGAACACCTGGACGCCGTGGCCGCCGAGTAGCGACACCCAGAGCTCCTTGCCGTCGGGGGAGAACGCCACCTGCTTTGGGTTGGGACCGGTGGTGAGCTCTCCGACCTGGTGGTGGAGCAGGCCCTTGGGGTCCATCCACAGCTCCAGGGAGCGGTCCCGGTCGAGCAGGACCGGCTGGGTGAGCGTGTTGCTTCCTGGGCGGGTGAGCGTCAGTACCAGGTGACCGCCCGGGAGCCGGCCCGTGAAGGGGGTGCGGGTGGCCCGGACCGTGCCGGCGGCGGTCTGGATGCGCAGGGTCGCCTCCCGGGGGTGGATCACCACTTGGAGACGGTGGACCTCCCGGGCCAGGCGCTGCTCTGCCTGCGCGGTCGCCGCGGTGCGGTCAGCGGTGGAGGTGGGCGCCGCCGCCGTCGGGAGTCGTGATGGCGGCCGGCCGGCGTCGCAGGCCGTCACCAGGACAGTGAGCAGGACGGCGACCGGCAGCATCCGGCGGGTCTGACCCATGGTGCGGGAATACTATCCCCTCCGGCCGCCTCCACCTCGGCAGCGTTGAGGGCATTGTCATGAGCTCCTGGTGGAGAGGTTGGTGCACGACCGCGAGGCGGCCAGACGCGAGCGGGCCTGGGTGGCGGCCGCGCCCGTGAGCGGGATAGGAGCGCCTTCGCGGATGACGGCCGGCGTCCACGCCGTGTGCGTCACTCGCCCAGCCGCCACCGTCAGGGTCAGCACGCCGGTCGTCCGGTTGGAGGCTGAGAACCAGTTCCACCAGTAGAAGTTACCGAGCCCGTAGGCGATGTAGGTCTTGCCGAGCCAGCCGTTGCCTTGCAGGGTGTGCGCGTGCGTGCCAACGACGATATCGGCTCCGGCCCTGGCCAGCAGTTGCGCGATCTTGCGCTGTGGGCCGCTCGGGCAGGGGTTGCCCTCCTCACCCCAGTGCAGATAGACCACCACGGTGTCGGCTAGCGTGCCCGCTCGCCGTACCGCCGCGAGCAGGCGCCGCTCGTCATAGGCGGAGGCAAGGCCTGGTTTGCTGCGCCCTGCCGTCCACGCTGCTTGCAAGCCTGGCTCGAGCACCTGGGTGGCGCCGAGGATGGCGATGCGCTGCCCGCCGACGATCGCCACCCAGGGCGCGTAGGCTTGGGCGGCATTTCGCCCAATGCCCACGAGCGGGAAGTGCGCCGCGTCCGCTGCGGCCAGCGAGTCGCGCAGCCCGACCAGCCCGTAGTCCATGCCGTGGTTGTTGGCCATCGTGACGACGTCCACGCCGGCTGCCCGAAGCGCCCGGAACGCACTCGGTGGGGCGCGGAACACATAGTGCTTGTGCTGCGGGGTACCCCGGGTGGTCACGGTCGTCTCGAGGTTGACCATCGCCACATCGGCCCGGCGCAGCACCGCGGCGACTGGCCCGAGCGCGGTATCTGGATCGTGGGCCAGGCGGGCTCCTGGCACCTTCATGAAGTGCACGTCGCCCGCAAAGGCGAGTGTCACTGGGCGCCGGACGGTCCGGCCCTGGGTCGGGCTCGCCCGGCTGGTGCTGGTTGGCCCGGCCGCTGTCGTGGCCGCGGCCGGGCGGTGCTCACCGCGCTGGCAGGCGGCCGTGGCCAGGGCCGCCACGATCAGGAACGCGGCGGCACGTACCAGCAAAGGAACTGGCCGTGCCGCCATGGCTCTGCGCCACCTCCCGCCTGGACGATCAGGGAGCGTACCTCGGCTGATGGTGCGGGAGCCACCGCCTGCTCGCCCGTCGGTCGGAGCTGGTCAGCTCAGATCCAGGTGACCCGGTGCGAGTCAGGCGCTCGCCAGCCGCTACGCCTGTGCCGGCGCCCGAGGGCGAACCACACCCACAGCAGCGGCCACGGGAAGAAAAAGCCGCGCGTGACCAGCGCGAGCACGACCACAGCGACCACCACCAACACCAGCGGCAGGAGCCGCAGCGCCACCGGTGCGACGGGACGGCGAGGCACGGCCGGAGGCTGATCGTCCCGCCGCGCCCGCCATTCGGGTGGGAGGTCGGCCAGCAGCCGCTCGAGGTCGTCCCGGGTCCGAGCGGCGAGTGCAGCGCCCAACCGCTCGTCGATCTCGGCCAACTGCAGGTAGCCGGCGACGTGTGCTTCCTTGAGCAGGTCGACGGTGTGGGCTCGCTCGGCGTCGCCGACCCGGTAGCTGCCTGGCTGGTCGAGCTCGCTGCTCATGGCGACATCCCTTTCGCAGGGCCACCTCGAACGACCCGCTTCCTGTAAGTAGTGTAGGCCCAAGCGGGATCTATCGGATCGGCCGTTCCAGGAGTACCGGGGTGGTCCAGACCTTGTGCCCCAGCGTCAGCTCGGGCGTGGCCCGTGGCTGGCCGGGTGGGGAGTGGCGGTCCGAGGCCGCGCCGGCGTGGTCGTCACCGGCTGCTTGAGCGCGCTGCCCCGCAGCCACTGCTTCCATGGCAGCTGCCAGTAGCCGTAGCCGTTGTTCCACTCCAGCTCGCGGTCGGTGCCGGTCACGATGACGATGTCGCCGCGCTGCGAGATGCCGTAGAACCATCCCGCGAACTCCGGCGAGGCGTTGACGCAGCCGTGGCTCACGTTCGCGCTCCCCTGCGCCCACACCGACCACGGCGCCGAGTGGACGTACTCGCCGCTGGAGGAGATCTGTACCGCGTCGAACACGGTCAGCTTGTAGTAGCGCGGGTCGGCCGGGTCGGTGACGCCCATCCACGCGGAGGTCATGACCACCGGGTTGGCCTTGCCCATCACCGCGTGCACGCCGTTGGTGGTGGTGAACATCCACGAGCCGCCCCGGCCCACGCTGATGCCCACGTCGCGGACCCGCTTGCCGTTGCGGGTCACGACCATGCGGTGGGTCTTGGCGTCGACCCGGCTGAGGTTGGCG
>WNFU01003549.1_pt1 | contig 22929 bp, 24 predicted proteins | sample 5400121 | NCBI WGS metagenome assembly WNFU01 (sample SAMN13153360, study PRJNA577476) | soil metagenome | isolation source: 100 cm soil or saprolite under grassland replicate 1 | place: USA:California | collected 2016-06-15
GCCCACGGCGGCGGACCCTCCCTCCTCGCGAAGCGCGGGGGCGAGCTCTGCGCCGACTGTCACGAGGTGCAGTCGGGCGAGCAGAAGAAGGGGGCGCGCGGCCACCCGCCCGTCGCGAAGGGCGAGTGCCGGGCCTGCCACGCGCCGCACGGCTCGGACTCGGAGGCGCTCCTCACCTCGCGCCCCGAGGCGCTCTGCTTGGGCTGCCACGGCGCGATGTTCGAGAAGCGCGCGGAGGTGAAGCTCCACCGTCCGTTCGCGGGGGGAAAGTGCGTCGCCTGCCACGTCGCTCACGGCGAGTCGCCCCAGCTCGTGCGGCAGGATCCCTGCGCGCGCTGCCATGCCGCCGCCGAGCAGCGCTGGTCCCGCGCCCTCTCGCGCCACGCGCCGGTGACCGAGCTGCGCTGCGTCGCGTGCCACGATCCGCACGGCAACGGATCCCCGCGCTTCCTGCGCCGCACGGGCGCGGCGCTCTGCTTGGGCTGCCACGAGGCGCTCGCGAAGAAGATCGGCGCGGCCGGCGCCAAGGTGCACTCGCCCGTCGAGTCCGGCGATTGCCTGAGCTGCCACGAGGCTCACGCGGGGGAGGCACCGAAGCTCGTGAGGCGCCAGCCCGTGTCGCTCGTGTGCGGCGAGTGCCACGATCTGGAGGCGTTCGACTTCGCGAAGCGTCACGCGCCCGCCGGCACGAACTGCACGAGGTGCCACGACCCGCACGTCTCGCCGAACGCGCGCCTCATCCGCGAGACGGGGGTCGCGCTGTGCGACGGCTGCCACGATCGCGGCCGCGAGGGATGGGTCGCGATGCACAAGGCGAACGGCGGGGTCGACGCCCCCTGCACCGAGTGCCACGACGGTCACGCGAAGCCATGAGCGACCCCATGCTCCAGGACATCACCCACACGATCCAGCTCGCCGTCGCGCCGGTCTTCCTCCTGACGGCGCTCGGGACCACGCTGTCCGTCCTCACGACCCGCCTCGGACGGATCATGGACCGGGCCCGGCGCGTCGAGGCGCGGCTCCGCGACGAGCAGAGCGCGACGCGGGCGGCCTCGTTCGCCGAGCTGCGGAGGCTCGAGGGACGCGTGCGCCTCATCTACTGGGCGCTCACGCTCGGCACGACCGCGGCGCTGCTCGTGTGCCTCCTCATCGCGGTGGCTTTCCTCGGCTACCTGTTCGGCGCGCACGCCGCGACGGTGATGGCGCTCCTGTTCGTCGCGGCGATGGCGGCCTATGTCGGGGCGCTCGTCCTGTTCCTGCGCGAGGTGTTCGCCGCGGTCGCGACGATGCGCTTCGCGATCCCTCCCGAGGCGAGGGGCGGGGCGCAGCCGAGGGAGTGAGGGCGCGACCGAACGCGTCGTCGCGAGCGGCCGGCCTCCACTTGCTCGTCGCGACCTGCGAGTACGTCAAGACGTAGATGCTCGAGGGCGGCTGCGGCTACCCCGTCGATCGCTCGTTCTTCCCAGTGCTTCCTGGTCGACCCGAAAGGCACCAGCGAGCGCCCCGCAGGCGCGTGAAAGGAGCGCGGAGTGCGACGAGCCCAGGCGAAGGAGGAAAGATGACGGCAACGGCCATTTTCAAAGGTTTGTGCGTGTCGGTTGCATTGAGCGCTGCCGGTTCTCCGGCAGTTGCGCAGCAAGCCGTGCCCGACTCGCCGCAGGCGAAGAAGATCGTTACCCTCGTCGATAAGGCCGCGGCACTGGTCGACAAGCAAGGAAAGGCAGCGTTCACGGAATTCAGGAAGCAAGGGAGCGAATGGTTCACCGGCGAAACGTATCTGTTTGCTTACGACCTCAAGGGGAATGTGTTGCTAAATACCGCCTTTCCCAAGCGTGAGGGAACCAACATATCCGGCGGGAAAGATGCCAATGGAAAGTCGTTTCAAGATGAGATCATCAAGACCGCCGAATCCAAGGGATCGGGGTGGGTCGACTACATGTTCCCGAAACCCGGTCAGACCCAACCATCGCAGAAGTGGACGTACGTGAAGCGGGTCAACGTGGATGGCGTTCCGGGCCTGATCGGTGCCGGGTTCTACCCGCAGTAGTGGCGTCGACGAGCCCGGGCCAAGGCCGCCCGACTTCCTTCCTGGGCGGTTACGGCGAGGCGTCTCCGCGCGCTCGAACCATCGTGACGGGATCGCCTCACCACGAAGGCGAACTCACATTTCCGTCCGTCGCGCTTGACGCGATTCGGCGCGACTTCACCTGCAGATAACGGATGGCGGCAGGAGTGCCGCTCTCGCTGCGCTGCGCGGCCGCTCGTTGAGCCAGCGGCACCTGCGCCCTTCGCCGCCGCCCCGCGCGGCGCGATCGCTCCTGAGCGCAAATGCGTGCGTCTGGGGAGGCGTCGAAATCGCGTGCGACACTCGCCGTCATGACGAACGCACGCGATCTCGCCGCCCGCCTCGCCGATCTGCTCCGGCACGAGCACGCCGCGATGGCCGACTTCCTCTCCGCGCTCGCCGACTTCGATCGGCGGCGCCTCTGGGTCGACCTCGGCTACTCCGGGCTCTTCATGTTCCTCCATCGCGAGCTCGGACTCTCGAAGGGCGCCTCCTACTACCGGAAGGTCGCCGCCGAGCTCGTCCAGCGCGTGCCGGAGATCCTCGAGCCGCTCCGCGACGGGCGATTGTGCGTCACGAGCATCGTCGAGCTGGCGAAGGTCCTCACGCCCGAGAACGCGGGCGAGGTCCTGCCCCGGTTCCTCCACCGCTCGAAGCGCGAGGCGATGGAGGTGAGGGCGGAGCTCCGGCCCGATCCGGCGCCGCCGAGGCGCTCGGTCGTGACGAAGGTCTGCGCGGCGCCGGCCGCGACGGACGCCAGGTCGGCTGTCCCTGGCGAGCCCGAGGCAGCGGTTCAACTGGCCAACCTCCTCGATGCCAACTCTCCGTCCGAACCGCGCGTCATGATGCCGCAGCCGCAGCCGCGCGAGTGCCGCGACCTCGCGGTGCCGCTCACGGCGGACCTCCGGCGGTTCCATGTGACCGTCTCGCGCCGTTTCCTCGAGAAGCTCGAGGCGGCGCGGGCGGCGCTCTCGCACAGCCACCCGGGCGCGAGCGACGAGGAGATCCTGGAAGCCGGGCTCGACCTCGTCCTCGCGCAGCACGCGAAGCGCAGAGGGATCGTCGAGAAGCCGCGGAAGGAGGCGCCTCCGGCGAGCCCCGACCACCTCCCGGCCCACGTGAAGCGCGCGGTCTGGGTCCGCGACGGCGGGCGCTGCCAGTGGCCCGTCGATTCGGGCGGGGTCTGCGGCTCGACCCTGCGCGTCCAGTTCGACCACATCGTCCCGCGCGCCCGCGGCGGTCCATCGACGGTCGAGAACGGGAGGATCCTCTGCAGGTTCCATAATGACCTCGCGGCAAGGGAAGCCCTCGGGGACGCGTGCATGGACAGGTTCACCGGGAAGCGGAGCACGGCATCCGCGCAAGAGCGTGCCTCGCCGACGACCTCGTGAGTGCGAGTCCGCGCAGGCAGAGCGTGCGCCTCCGTAGCTCCCGGGCTGGACACGGGAACGGGTCATAGGGATGGAGGCGCGATGCCGGACTCGGACGCCTTCTTTGCCCGTTCCTCAGCTTCGCGGCGCTCGCGTTCTTGGGCCGCCGCTTCGTCCTTCGCCGCTGTGACGGCAGCGCCCATCGCCGCAGCAGCACCCATGCTCGCGCCCCCCCCGCCTCCGCCGGGTTCGCACACGCAACCCGCCGAGTCCTGAATCAGGACCACCGCTCCGAGCCGCATCCCCAATTCTCGGCACACGGCCTCGCACTCGGGCCGCGTCTCGGGTCGGAGTTTCACTCCCGGCTTTACCGCCGGCACGGTCTCACATGCCGTGACCATGATGAGCAAGCCAGCGCACGACGGTCGCAGCATAGGGCCTCCTCGACGGGCATCCCGAATGACCCTGCAGCGGACAAGAGGTTAACAGTCCCATGCGCCGGCCTCGAATGCCCAGGCGCGGCGCTCCGATTCGCGTGGGCTGGTGGCGGCCGCCCCCCGTCTGGCCTTCCCCGTCGCCCGTCGATCAGCTTGCCGCGACGCGCAGCGCGATCGCCACGTCGGCCCGCCTGCGATCTTGACCGCGCACGGTGGATCGCCCACACGAGAACCGCAGGTGCGGTTCGACGATCGATCCGGCCAAGATGCGCCACCCTGGATGAGAGATCACCCGGCGCGTCCAGGACCAAGCTGAGACCCGCGCAGACCGCCCCCCTCACCCTCTCCCCCCGGCTGACGCCGGGGGGCGCCCTCACCTTCCCTCGAGCCGCCCGCGCAGCTCCACCTGCAGCCGCTCCTCGACGCGCGCGGCGAGCGCCTCGCCCGCCCGGCGTCCCGCCTCCTCGGCGCGGCCGGACGTCCCCTTCGCCGTCTCGACGAAGGTGACGACCGCCTCGGTCCCGGCGCCCTGGAGGACGCGCACGCGGGCGGTGAGCCGGGCGACGGTCCAGGCGCCCTCGGCCGTGGCCGGCGCCTGCTCGACCTCCACGATCGTCGCGAGGTCGTGCGGCGCTCCCGCCGCGACCGCCCGCATTCCCGTCGAGACGATCGCCCGCGTGGCGGCGATCCCCACCGGGCCGGCCGCCTCGCCGGTGACGCTCACGGCGACCCCGACCTCCCCGAGGGCCCGCTCCGCTGCAGCACGCGCCTTCGCCACGCCCGCCGGCGGCGCCTGCGCGGCGGCCGGATCGAGCAGCCGCAGATCCGCGAGGACGGGCGGGCGCCGGGCGGCGGCGGACACGATCCGGTGCGCGAGCCGGGCCCGCTCGAACCGGGCCGTTTCCGCCCCGAGCCGCGCCGCGAGGGCGTCCACCTCCGCGTCCACCTCCGCGAGCCGGCCGCGGAGCGCGTCGGTCGCCCGGGCCCGGTCGAGCACCGCGAGGGCCCAGCTCCGCCCCTCGGCGTCCGTCCACGCCTCGGCGATCTCGGCACCCTCGAGCAGCTTGGCGGTGGCCGCTGTCACCTCCTGGCGCGCCGAGAGGGAGGCGACCCGCAGCTCGAGGCCGTTCGCAGTCGCGTGCCCCTCGGTCTCCTCGACGCGCGCCGCCGCAGCAATCCGGCTCTCGAAGAACGCCGCGATGCCCGCGCGCGCGCGCAGCTCGGCCGCCGCGCGATCGTCCGCGGTCCCGACCGCGACGACGAAGCGCTCGCGCGGGAACGCCGCTGGCATGCCGTCCACCCAGTCCGGCCGGGGAGCGGCGAGGAGGATGAGGAGCGCGGCGGCGGCGGTCGTCACTTGGCGGTGGTGACGTGGACGTACGTGCGGAAGCCGCGCACGATCTCGACGTGCGCGATCGTCTCCGCCCGGTTCCCCTGGCTGGCCGCGTCCATGTAGCGGATCTGAACGTCGTGCACGCCCTCGGGCAGCACCAGCCGCGCCATCCGGATCTCCGCCGGCAGCGTGTTCAGGATCGACAGCCGGAACCCGCCGTTCAGCCCGACGCCGAACATGTACGCGTTGGCAGCCTGCTCCGACATGTCCTTGAACATCAGCATCATGCCGGCGTTCACCTCGTAGGCGGTGAGTTGTCCGCCTTGCGCGGCCCACGACTGCCGGACCTTGTCCGACTCGAGATCCTGGTTGACGCTCAGCATCACGCCCGTCTGGTCGGCCGCGAACTTCACCGTCGGATCGTTGGGATTCGCGCCCTGCGGCGCACCCTGCGCGGGAGCGGCGCCTGGCGTCTCGAAGACGGGAGGCGCCCAGGCCGGAGGCGGAGAGGCTTCGCCGACAGCCGGCGCCACCGACGGCCGAGCCTGCGCGACGGCGGGACGGGCCGTGGGCGCAGGTGGAAGCGGGACCTCGGCCCACTTCACGGGTGGAGCGCTGGCGCCGAGCTCGAGCGCCATCGGAGCCTTCGGCGGCAGCGGCTTTGCGACCCCGGCGCGCGACATCGACGTCCACTCCGGCGCAGCGGCCGCGGACGGCCCAGCAGGCGGCGCCGCCGACGTGGGCGGCTCCTCCGCGAACGTCCGAGGCGGCACCGCCAAGAGCGCGATGGTCGCGGGCAACTCGGGTCGCAGTACCGCCTGTCGCTCCTGCTCGTCGACGCGAAGAAGGGAGTCGCGGTCGCGCGGGCAGCGCGCTTCACGGCCCCGACGGAGGACGCCCTCGCGGCGGTGGTCCTCGGGGTCGTGGCCGACCTCGTCGGCAGCGCGCCCGCTCCCGGCGCGAAGAGCGCGCCGAGCACCTCGGCCTCGCTCCTCGAGCACGCGGCGACCCTCTCCCGCTCGGACAAGCACGCCGAGGCCGCCGAGGAGTACGACCGCTACCCCGCGCTCTTCCCGCAGGGCGCGGAGCGGTGCATGGCGCTCTTCAAGGCCGGCGTGGAGTGGGAGGCGGCCGGAAAGCGGCAGGTCGCCGCCGAGCGCTTCGTGCGCGTCGGCTCGGACATGGCGTGCCAGGCCTCGGGTCCGAACGCCGCGGCGGCGGCGCTCGCGCGCGCGGGTTCGCTGTTCGAGGGTCTCGGCCGCGCCGGCGACGCGCACGACGCGTTCCAGCGCCTCGTGGCGCTGCCGGGCGTCTCCGACGCCTCGCTCCTCGCGAAGATCGAGGCCGCGAAGATGCGCCTCGGCGCGGACGCGGGCGCGCGCTGACGACGACGGCCGGCGCGGGTTCGCCCGCGCAGGGGCGCGCGGACGGCGTCGCGACGGTCCCGCGGCCCCGTTAGACATGCGCCCGGGCGCGCGCTCGCCTCGTGAGCGGACGCGAAGTTACCCCGGCGGGCGTGCGGCCCGCCGGGGGAGCGTGTCACTCCACGTCGATCGGCACCTCGTAGACCTCCGCCGTCGGGTGACCCGCGCGCTCGTGGACCTTCAGCACGGCTTCCTTGCTCGGCCCCTCGGAGAGGCAGAACGCCTTCCCGCTGGTAGGGTCCGCCCATGCCTTCACGAAGCGAACCCCCTCCTCCTTCTCGATCGCCTGGTCCTTCTTGTGCGCCTCGGCGAGCTGCTCTCGCGTGACGCCCTTGAAACCGCTGTGCACGTCCATGAACCGCTTCATGCGACACCTCCCTCGCGGGAACATGCGGCGGACAGCGGGCGAAGACGACCCCGCCTCGAGCTGTCCCGCGTCCGTGGGGCGCTGGCCGAAGTGTCGGACTTCCCGTGAAGGCCCGGACGAATCGGCGCTCAAGCGGGGGCTCGTATCCCCGCTGCGGCTATCTCACCATGCGTGGGCAACTCGCGCACCCCGCCGGCGCGAAGTTGCGCGCGCGCCCGCGTCCGCGGCGGCGCCCGACATCGAACGGGATCGAACGACAGGCCCGGGCCCAGAGGAGATCCATGTCGAAGCCGATGATCGGCGCCGTACTCGCCCGGACGGCACTGGCCGCGGCGCTCGCAGCCTCGTGCGTGACTTCGTCCGCGCGTGCGGATCTCTACGCGGGCGGCCCCGGCCATGCCGCCGCCCTGATCCCCGACGGCACCGTCCTCGTCACGGGCGGCGCGGGGCTCGACGGGATGCCCTCCGCCGCCGCGATGGAATACCGAGCGGGCCAGCCGGCGGCGACCGGGTCGATGGCGATCCCCCGCAGCGGCCACACCGCGACGTCGCTCTTCGACGGGCGCGTCCTGGTGGCAGGCGGGACGGACGGCTCGGGCGAGGTCGGCTCGCTCGAGCTGTACGACCCGTCCACCGGGCTGTTCTTGCCGAGCGCGGCGACGCTACGCGTGCCGCGCCAGGGGCACGAGGCGCTCGGCCTCGCCGACGGGCGCGTCCTCGTGCGGGGCGGCCAGACCGGCGGCGCGGCCGTGTCGCTCGCAGAGATATACGACCCGCGGAACGACACGGTCGAGGACGCCCCGCCAGACCTTCCCGTCGCGAGCGTCGCGACCGACCAGCCGGACTACCTCCCGGGCGACACCGTCTACGTGAGTGGATCCGGCTGGCAGCCCGGCGACAGCGTGGACCTCCTCTTCGACGAGGAGCCGCTCGTCCACGCGCCGGCGGTCATCCGCACCGTCGCCGACGCGAGCGGCGAGATCCACGACGTCGCGACCTACCACGTGGACGACCTCGACCTCGGGACCGCCTTCACGCTGCACGCGGTCGGCGCCACGTCCGGGATCTCGGCGCAGGTGAAGTTCACGGACGGGGATGTCATCTCGATCGAAGGCGCACCGAATCCGAACCAGATCCAGTCGATCGCTTTCGATGCGACGCAGCCGCTGAGCTTCGCGATCCGCAACAAGAGTAACGGCAACAAGAGCGTGACCTTCAGCAGCGTCACGGCCACGCTGACGGCCGCAGGCGGGGTGTCCGTCACCCCCACGACAATCCAGGTCGCGACCGCTGGGAAGCCGTTAACCGCGGGCTCCACGGTGAGCGAGACAGTCCAGGTGACGGGGACCACGGCTGGGAGCGGCTCGGTCACGATCCTCGTCCAGGGCACTCCCGATTCGTCGGCGCCCTCGAACTATTGCGATCCTCCCAACCCGAACAAGCCGAATGAGAACAAGTGCACGGATTCCGTGACCGTCTCCTACTCCGTGACCCCACCGGCCAAGCTGAACCAGACCATCACGTTCGGCGCACTCGCGGATCGCACATACGGCTCGGCCCCGTTCACCGTCTCGGCGACCGCCAGCTCCGGGCTCCCGGTCAGCTACGCATCGTCCGGGAACTGCACCGTCTCGGGCGCCACCGTCACGATAGCGGACGTCGGGACGTGCAGCATCACTGCCAAGCAGGCCGGCGATCCCACGTACAACGCCGCGGCGGACGTGACGCAGAGCTTCGCGATTACCCAGGCGAGCCAGACGATCTCCTTCGGCGCGCTCGGCACGAAGACCTGGGGCGACCCCGACTTCGCGGTGACGGCGAGCGCCAGCTCGGGACTCGCGGTGAGCTTCGCGCCGAGCGGCAACTGCACGATGTTTGGCGCGACCGTCCACCTCACCGGCGCGGGCTCGTGCACGATCACCGCCTCTCAGGCGGGGAATGCGAACTACCTCACCGCGACCAGCATCTCGCAGGCGTTCACCATCCTCAAGGCGCCGCAGACGATCTCCTTCGGCGCGCTCGCCACCAAGACCTACGGAGACCCGGATTTCGCCGTCTCTGCGAGCGCCAGCTCCGGTCTTGCGGTGACCTTCGCCGCGAGCGGAGACTGCACGACGTCCGGCGCCACGGTCCACATCAGCGGCGCGGGCTCCTGCACGATCACGGCCTCCCAGGCCGGGAACGACGACTACCTCGCCGCCTCCGACGTCCCGCAGTCGTTCACGATCGACAGGGCGCTGCTCACCATCACCGCGGACGACGAGGCAATGGTCCTACACGCGTCCCCCGTGCCGACCTTCACGTGGGCCTCGGCCGGCTTCGTGAACGACGAGAGCGCAAGCGTCCTCACGTCCCCTCCGACGTGCACCTCGACAGCCAGCTCGTCGAGCGACGTCGGCGCCTATCCGATCAGCTGCTCCGGCGCGGACGCGGCCAACTACAGGTTCACGTACGTGGACGGCACGCTCCGCATCGTCTACGCGACCGGCGCGGCGTGCCTCGGCGATCCAGGCCACGCGATCCTCCAGCCCATCCTCGGTGGCGGGAAGAGCGTCTGGAAGGCGGGGAGCACGGTCCCCGCGAAGTTCCGCGTCTGCGACGCGGCCGGGATCTCGATCGGCACCCCTGGCGTCGTCGCGGCCTTCTTCAACACCCAGCGGATCGCCGGGACGGAGAGCTTCGTGAACGAGGTGTCCGTCGCCTCGACGACGGCCGACGCGCAGTTCCGCTGGGACCCCACCGCGCAGCAGTGGATCTTCAACATCAGCACGAAGGGATTCACCAAGGACTCGACGTACGCGTTCGAGGTGCGGCTCAAGGACGGAAGCGCGATCCCGTTCGCCTTCGGCGTGAAGTAGCGGAGGCCCGTCCGTCCGGGCCGCGACCTCATGCGGCTCGGCCCGAGGGCGAGGCTCGCTGGGTCCCAGGTGGGTGCGCGATCGCGCCGTACGTTGCCGTTTCCGGAATGCCGGCGTACACAGCCAGTCCTAGCACCCATTCAGCGGAGGAGCCGATGGCCATCCCCCAGAAAGCTCGCGTCAACGAGTCGAAGACGAACGGCCGCACGGCCACTCCGCCGAGCTCGGCGATGCAGGTCGCCCCTCCCCCCGAGAAGATCGCCCTCCGCGCGTACGAGCTCTGGCAGGAGAGCGGCTGCCCGGAGGGGAAGCAAGAGGAGCACTGGTTCCGCGCCGAGCGCGAGCTTCGCGGCGCGCACGGGCGCTCGCAGAAGGCATAGCCGCGACCGCCCGCTGAGGAACGCGTTCCGCGTTGGCGGCCGCGTCGAGGCGGTCCGCCGCGGCGAGCGTTCGGACGGGCGAGAAGGTTCCCCCTGCCCGCCCCTCCGCGCCGTCATGCGGGGCGGCGCGTACGGTTCCATGGAACCATTTCCCGCCTCGGACGTTGCGCAGGGTGACGCGTCGCACGCGCGAGCGTCCGTTCTCGAGGGGGGAACCATGCGGACAACCAGATGGATGTGGGGAGCATGTGCCGGCCTGCTGCTGTCGGGGGGGGCTCTCGCGAAGGAACCCGCGCCGCGCGCGCAGACTCAGCCTGCCGGCCGCGACGGGGAGTTCGTGAGGCAGGCGCTCGCCGTGAACGAGCTGGAGCTGCGGCTCGGGCGCCTCGCCGCGGAACGGGCCACCGGGCCTGAGCTCAGGGCCAAGGCGCAGAAGATGGTCGAGAACCACACCAAGATCGGACGGCAGCTCGCCGATCTGGCGCAGCAGGCCGGCATGCCAGGCGATGCCGAGATGTCTGCAGAGCAGCGGGAGACCTTCGCCCGCGTGGAGTCTCAGCCGGCGAGCAGCTTCGACCGGGTGTTCCAGCAGACCGTCGACGAAGGCCACGTGAAGGAGCTCGCGATGTACCAGGCCGAGGTGAGCCGCGCCGCGAGTCCGCAGCTCCGCACGCTGGCGGAGCAGCGCGTCGCCGCGCTGAAGCAGGCGGTGGCCCGCGCGGGGCAGCCCGCGAAGGCGATGAGCAGCGACGAGCGGTGACGAACGGCGTCGCCTGCCACGCGTCCGTTCCGGTACAGTGGACGGACGGGAGGAGCCATGCCGCGTGAGCCTGAGGAGACTGCCGCCGCGCTGTTCGAGCAGGGGTTCACCTGCGGGCAGGCGGTCCTCGCCGCGTTCGCCGAGCGCCACGGCGTGGACCGCGACACGGCGCTCAAGCTCGCGTGCGCCTTCGGCGGAGGCGTCGCCCGCACGGGGAGCACCTGCGGCGCCGTGAACGGCGCGCTCGTCGCCATCGGGCTGGCGCACGGCCGGACGAGGCTCGAGGACATCGCGGCGCGCGAGAAGACCTACGACGCCGCGCGCGCGTTCCTCGAGCGCTTCCGCCAGGAGCACGGGTCGGACGCCTGCCGCGAGCTGCTCGGCATCGACATCAGCACCGCGGCGGGCCACGAGGCCGCGATGAAGGCGGGCCTCTTCACGTCGCGCTGTCCGGGGTTCGTGCGGAGCGCCGCGCGCATCGTCGCGACGCTCGTGTGATCGCCGTGCGCCTCCCGCAGTGACAGCGGTGCCCTGTTGGCTTGAGCCCCGAGCCCGTGAACGAGCCCGCGCCCGAGCCCGGCTGTTTTCGGGCGCGGGCTCGGGCGCGGGCGCGTTTACGGGATCAGTCCAACCGAGCAGCGCAGTGACGTACCTCGCCGCGCTCGAGCGATGACGCCTCCATCGAGCTCGTCCGGATCCGCGCGGCCGGCGAGAAGAAGCCTGATGCCGTCAGCAACCCCCGTTCGGTGTCAGAGGCCCCCGTTAGTGTGCCCGTGCTTTCGGCCACCACGCTCCGCGCCCGATCACGGGCCGGACCATCGTCACGGAAGGTAAACGTCTCATGCTCGAGTTCGGCAAGCGCATCGTGTTCGTCGGCTATGGCGCGGTCGCGCAGTGCACGCTCCCCATCCTCGTGAAGCACGTGAAGGTGAGCCCGAAGAACATCACCGTGATCGACTTCGAGGACCGGCGCGAGGCGCTCGCCCCCTGGCTGAAGAAGGGCGTCTGCTTCCTGCGCAAGCGCGTGACGCGCGACAATCTCGCGACCCTGCTCGGGAAGCAGCTCTCGGCGGGCGACGTCCTCGTCGACCTCGCGTGGAACATCGACGCCTGCGAGATCCTGCAGTGGTGCCACGACAACGGCGTGCTGTACGTGAACACGTCGGTCGAGGTCTGGGATCCCTACGAGGGCGCCGAGAACAAGCACCCCACGACGCGCACCCTCTACTGGCGCCACATGAACGTGCGCCGGATGCTCCGGAGCTGGAAGCAGCCCGGCCCGACGGCGGTGGTCGAGCACGGCGCCAACCCGGGGCTCATCTCCCACTTCACGAAGCAGGGGCTCCTCGACATCGGCAAGCGGCTCCTCAAGGACAAGAAGGTCGAGGGGCGCGCGGCGGAGGAGATCCAGCAGCTCATGGCGGACCAGACCTGGAACCGCCTCGCCATGAAGCTCGGCGTGAAGGTGATCCACTGCAGCGAGCGGGACACCCAGATCACGAACGTCCCGAAGCAGGTGGACGAGTTCGTGAACACCTGGAGCGTGGAGGGCTTCCGCGAGGAGGGCACCACCACCGCCGAGATGGGCTGGGGCACGCACGAGAAGGAGCTGCCGCCGCTCGCGCTCGAGCACCCGGAGGGCCCGAAGAACCAGATCTGCCTCGCGCGCATGGGCATCAACACCTGGGTCGTCTCCTGGGTGCCGGATTACCGGATCCACGGGATGGTGGTGCGGCACGGAGAGGCGTTCACCATCTCGGACAAGCTCACGGTCTGGGAAGGGGCCGAGGCCGTCTACCGCCCCACCGTCCACTACGCCTACTGCCCGGCCGACTCGGCGATCGTCTCGCTCAACGAGCTGCGCGGCTACGACTACGAGCTGCAGCAGAAGCACCGGATCCTGAACGACGAGATCACGAGCGGCTCGGACATCCTCGGCGCCCTCATCATGGGCCACCCGTACAACTCGTGGTGGACGGGGAGCGACCTCTCCATCGAGGAGTCGCGCCGACTCGTCCCGCACCAGAACGCGACCACGATGCAGGTTGCGATCTCGGTCGTCGCCGCCACGATGTGGATGATCGAGAACCCCGAGCGCGGGGTGGTGGTGCCGGACGACCTGCCGCACGAGCACGTGCTGAAGGTCGCGAAGCCCTACCTCGGGAAGTGGATCTCGAAGCCGTCCGACTGGACGCCGCTCAAGCACTACACGAACGCCTTCAAGGGGCACAACAACCCGCAGGTCGACCTCTCCGATCCCTGGCAGTTCAAGAACTTCCTCGTCACCGACGGCGACTAGCTCCTCCGCCGTCAACGGGAGTCGCTCATGATCTCGCCGAGTCGATTGAAGCAGCTCGCCCGCGAGCACGGCACGCCCCTGTTCATCGTCGATCACGATGCGCTGCGGAAGAGCTACGCGACGTTCAAGCGCCACCTGCCGCGCGTGCAGGCGTACTACGCGGTCAAGGCGAACCCCGATCCGGCGATCGTGAAGACCTTCTTCGACATGGGCGCGAGCTTCGACGTCGCGTCGCTGCCGGAGTTCATGATCGTCCACGAGTACATCAAGGACCTGCCCGACCGGGAGCGGCAGGACTGGATCTGGGACAAGATCATCTACGCCAACCCGATCAAGGCGAACCATACGCTGCGCGAGCTGGACCGCTACCGGCCGCTCGTCACGTACGACAACCTCGAGGAGATCGGGAAGATCCGCAGGCACGCGCCGCACGCGGGCCTGGCGCTCCGGCTCAAGGTGCCGAACACCGGCGCGATGGTGGAGCTCTCGTCGAAGTTCGGCGCTGCGCCGGGCGAGGCGGTCGACCTCATCCTCGCCGCGGCGAAGACGGGGCTCGTCGTCGAGGGGCTCTCCTTCCACGTCGGCAGCCAGACGACGAACTTCGAGAACTACATCCAGGCGCTGCACCTCGCCGCGGGCGTGTTCGAGGAGGCGAAGGACCGCGGCTACGACAAGATGAACGTCCTCGACATCGGCGGCGGCTTCCCCGCCCCGTACGACGCGACGGTGAAGCCCTTCCGGGAGCTGGCCAAGATCCTGAACCGCGAGCTCGATCGCCTCTTCCCGAAGGAGATCCAGATCCTCGCGGAGCCCGGACGCTTCCTCGTCGCCACCGCGGGGATCGCCGTGTCGAGCATCATCGGGAAGGCGGTCCGCGACGGGAAGCTCTGCTACTACGTGGACGACGGCGTCTACCACACCTTCTCCGGGATCATCTTCGACCACTGCCAGTATCACTTTCAGTCGTTCAAGAAGGGGCCGTCGCAGGTGTGCTCGGTGTTCGGCCCCACCTGCGACGCGCTCGACGTCGTGTCGATGGCCGAGCAGCTCCCCGGGAATCTCAAGCTCGGCGAGCTCCTGTTCAGCCCGAACATCGGGGCGTACAGCCACGCGTCCTCGACCCACTTCAACGGCTTCCCGCCCGCCAAGATCGTCCACGTGAACCAGGCACGGGCGATCCAGCCGCGGGTCCGCGCGGTCGGTTGACGCGCGCGCCCGACTCGGAAGCTCGAGGCGAGTGGCGTCGCGCGCTTGCGGCGAGCTGGTTAGACTTGGCTCGATCCTTCAGGAGGTCGCACACATGGCCGGCGTGCCGATGAGCGTAGCGATCCAGGGCCTCTCCTGCGAGCTGACCCACGGTCCCTCGGGCAGCACCATCCAGACGGTGCCGCCGCGGGACAACGGCGGCACGGGGATGAGCTTCTCACCGACGGACCTCGTGGGAGCGGCGCTCGCCGCCTGCGCGCTGAGCACCATGGCGCTCGCGGCGCAGCGCGAGGGGCTCTCGTGGGGCGACGCGCGGGCTTCGGTGGAGAAGCGTATGACGCCCCCGCCGCGCAGGATCGGCGAGCTGGTGGTGGTGTTCGACATGCCGCGCGAGGTGCGGAGCGAGCAGCGCGCACGCCTCGAGGAGGCGGCGCGCACCTGCCCCGTCGTGCGGAGCCTCCACCCCGACGTGAAGATCCCCATCGAGTTCCGTTACCCGAGCCCCTGAATCGCGGCGTCGCGTGCCCTCGGCGCGCGCTCGCATCGCGCCCCCGACGCCCCCCTCACTGCGCCTGGTGGTACGCCCGGACCTGCTCGGGCGTGAACTTCGTGAGCGGGACGGCCCGCGCGCTGCTCCGTTCCGCGGTGGGTACCATCGCGAGCGCCTCCTCGGCGCTCCGGGCGTCGACGCGGGCGTACCCGGTATGGTCGCCGCTCTCGCAGCCGAACTCGATCCGCTCGAGCACCTTCGCGTCGGCGAGGTGGTCGAGCGCTGCGAGGCACTGCTCCGGCGTGTGCGGGGCGATGACGAGATACGACGTGTTCCTGGTCGCCATGGTGGCTCCTTCTCGGTCCGGCCTCCCGGGATGGGAGCGCCTCGGACGACTGCAACCTGCCCCGCCGCCGTTGGACCGGGCGTTGGCGACCCCGTTGAAACTGGAGCCGCCGCTCGCCGGCGCGGCTATATCGGCGCCGCAGAGCCATGGGCGCCACCCCGGCCGCGACCTCTTCGCTCGAGATCCTCGTGCTGGGGGAGTTGATCGTGCGGCGCGACGGGCGCCCGCTCGCGCTGCCGCCCTCCCGGAAGACGCGCGCGCTTCTGGGCTACCTCGCCCTCGCGGGGCGCCCCCAGACCCGTGAGCGGCTGTGCGACCTCCTCTGGGAAGGGCCCGGCGATCCGCGCGCCGCCCTCCGCTGGAGCCTCACCAAGCTGCGGCCGCTCGTCGACACGGACCGCCGGAGGCTCGCGGCCGATCGCGACTCCGTCGCCGTCGAGCTCGGCCCGGGCGAGCTCGACCTCGAGGTGGTGCGAGCGCTCCTCCCGGCCGGGGCCGCGAAGGCGCCGATCGCTCCGCCGGGCTTCCTCGCTGTTCCGCGGCGAGCTGCTCGAGGGGCTCGACGTCGCGGACTGCTTCGCGTTCCACGAGTGGTGCGTCGGGCAGCGGGACGGCGCACGTCGCCTGCGGCTCGCCGTCCTCGACGCGCTCGCCGCGAAGCTCGAGGGCGCCGAGCCGGAGGAGGCGCTCGCAAGCGCCCGCGCCCGCGTCGCGGTCGATCCCTTCGCCGAGGCCGGCCACCTCGCCGTCGTCCGGCTCCTGGCGCGGCTCCGCCGCACGCGCGAGGGGCTCGAGCAGTACGACGCCTGGCGCCAGATCCTCGCGTCCTCGTCGGGAGGGCGCCCGTCGACGGAGATGGAGCAGGCGCGGCTCTCGCTCACCGCGCCTCGCGCCGCGCCTCCCGCTCCGCTCGCGCCGTCGTACCCCGCCACGCCCGAGCGGCCCGCGGCCGGGACGTCCGCGCCGCCGCTCGTGGGGCGCGGTCGCGAGCGGTCCGCGATCGCGGACGCAGTGGCGGCGGTCGTGCGCGACCGCCGGCGCGCCGTGGTCCTCGTCGTCCTCGGAGAACCGGGCATCGGCAAGTCGCGGCTGCTGGACGAGGCCGAGGCGGCGGCCGCCCGCGCGGGCTTCCTCGCCCTGCGCTGCCGCGCGTTCGAGGCGGAGACGCTGCGGCCCTACGGCCCCTGGATCGACGCGCTGCGCGCCGCTCCTCTCGCCGCCCTCTCCGACGTGCAGCAGGCCGAGCTGGCGCCGCTCTTCCCGGAGCTCGGGCCGGCCCACCCCTCGACGGATCAGGCGCGCCTGTTCGACGGCGTCGTCCGCGCGATCGGGTCGCTCGCCGGCGCGGCGCCCGTCCTCGTCGCCATCGACGACGTGCAGTGGCTCGGCGACGCCTCCGCGGCGCTCCTCCACTACGCGAGCCGTGCGCTCGAGAATGCGCCCGTGCTGCTCGCGTGCGCGGCCCGCCCGGGCGAGCTCGCCGACAACCCGGCGGCGCTCCGGACGGTGCGCGCGCTCGGCCGCGGCGACGGCGCGGTCCGGCTCGAGCTCGAGAACCTGCGTGAGGACGAGATCGCCGAGCTGGCCGGGCGCGTGGCGCCCTCGGTCGACCCATCCCGCGTGTACGCGGAGAGCGAGGGGAACCCGCTCTTCGCGCTCCTCGTCGCCGGCGCGCTCCGCGGCGGCGCCGAGGCGTGGGCATCGCTCGACGCGCTCTTCGCGGACCGGCTCGCCGCCGTCTCAGGACCCGCGCGCGAGGTCCTCGCCTGGGCGGCCGCGCTCGGCCGCGGCTTCCGGGCCGACCTGCTGGCGCACGTGAGCGGCGTCGGGCCCGCCGAGCTGCTCGCGGCGCTCGCGAGCCTGGAGCGCCACGGGGTCGTGCGTCCGAGCGGCGAGGCGGCGTGGGACTTCGCGCACGACCTCTTCCGGAAAGCCGCGTACGGGGCGATCTCGGAGCCGCGGCGGAAGCTGTTGCACCGCGCGATCGCGCGCGCCCTGTCCGCCCTGCCCGACGCGGGGGAGGCCCTCGCCGGAGAGGTCGCCCGCCACGCCGCGCTCGGGGACGACGCGGATCTGGCGGCGCACTCCGCCATCGCGGCGAGCGCGCGCGCGGTGCGCCTCTTCGCCATCGCCGAGGCGAAGGAGATCGTCGAGCGGGGGCTCCGCTTCGTGGACCGGCTGCCGGCGGCCCGGCGGATCCAGGTCGCGCTCCCGCTGCTGCGCGTCCTCGTCGACGCGAGCCGGCCGCTCGGCGGCGACCCCGAGCTGCTCCCCCGGATCCGGGCCCTCATCGAGGAAGCGCGCCAGCAGGCGATGCCCGCCGAGATCGCGGTGGGCTACTCGATCCTGTCGCACGCCCACTTCGCGAACCGCGATCTCGCCCACACGGCGGAGGCGGCCGACGACACGATGGAGGCCCTGCGGGGCGTCGCCCCGGCGGCGGCCGCGTCCCCCATGGCGGAGACCGGCGGCTGCCTCGCGCTCCTCGAGCGCGACCTGGCACGAGCCCGGATGCTCCTCGACGAGGCCCGCCGCTGCCCCGCCGACCTGACGCGCCGTGCTGCGGTGTACGTCGAAGCGGGCACCGGAATCCTGCACGACCTCGAGGGCGCGCCGGAGAAGGCGCTCGTGACGCTCGAGCGCGCCGCGCGCCTTGCCCGCGAGCACGCGCCCTGGGAGGAGTGCCCGCTCCTCGCGCGGCTCGCGTTCCTCGATCTCGAGCTCGGCCGCCCGAGCGCGTCGCGCCGCGCGCCGAGCGGATGCGGGAGGTCGCGCCGCACCTCGGGGACGACGGCGCGATCTTGCTCGCCGATGCCCTCGGCCTCGTGGCGCGCCGGACCGCGGGCGCGCCGGTGCCGGAGCGCGATCTCGACGCCGCGCTCTCCCGCGTCGAGGCCGACGCGAAGGCCCACTTCGCCCGGCTCGCCTGCTTCGTCGCGGAGCAGGACCTCGGCGCCGGCCGGTACGGGCCCGCGCGCAGCCGTCTCGAGCGGGCCTGCGCGGCGGCGGAGCGCGTGCGCCGGCCGAGCGCCGCGGTCCTCGCGCGCGCGCTGCTCGCGACCTGCGAGCTGTCGTGCGGCGACCGCGACGGCGCGCGATCGCACGTGGAGGCGGCCCGCCGGGAGATCGAGCCCGGTGTCTCGCTCGGGCGTGGACTCGCCATCTTGGAGGCCGTCGCCGCCCGGATCGGGGTGCACGCGACGTCGGACGCGCAGCCTCACCCCGCTTGAGTGGAAGGAGTGTCCATGTCGGCACGGAAGCCCGTGCAGGTCGTCCTCGTCGAGTACGCGATGCCTCCGGAAGCGGAGGTGGAGGAGATCACGCGGCGTCTCGATCGCTGTCTCGAGCTGCGCGGCGCGCGCTGGATGCGGAGCTACATCACGCCCGACGGCCGTCGCTCCCTCTGCGAGTTCGAGGCTCCGGACGGCGAATCCGTCCGGGAGGCGTTCCGCACCGCGGGACTGCCGTTCGACCGCGCCTGGATCGCCGACATGTACCACCGCGAGCCGTGACCAGGTGCGCCCGTACTCGCGCCGCATTAGGAAGAATCGATTCCGGCGCAGGGAGGCCTCATGGAGCAGGCTCGCACCTCGGAGATCGAGATTCGCCACGAGGAGCACGGTGAGCGTGGCGCGTTCTACGTCGAGACCGAGGCGGGCCGACTCGCCGAGCTCGTGTACGCGCGGACCTCGCCCCAGACGGTCGTGATCGAGCACACCGACGTCTCCGACGCGCTCCGTGGACGCGGGGTCGGGCGCCTCCTCGTCGAGGCCGCCGTCGCGTGGGCGCGCCGCACCGGCACGAAGTTCGTGCCCGTGTGCACCTACGCGAAGTCGGTGTTCGAGCGGTATCCCGGGCTGCGCGACGTCCTCAGGTGATCGCCGGGCGGTCGCTCACCGCGTCCGGGCGCAGCGGAAGCCGAGGTCCGCGCTCCGGCGCGTCGGCAGGTCGGGGAAGCGGACCGCGGCGGACACGTTCCTCGGATCGCCGTCGGACCAGCCGCCGCCGCGCGCGATCTTCACCGGGGTCCCTCCCCTCCCACGGCTGTCCGCGAACACGACCGTCGCCGACGAGCTCCACTCCCACACGTTTCCGGCGAGATCCTTCACCCCGGCGGCGCTGTCGCTCTTCGCGTGCGTCCCGACCGCGCACGTGCTCGCCCGGTTCCCCTTGCCGACGTCGCTCCCTTCGCCGCTCCAGCATGGCCGGTCCCCCGGGTGATCGTTCCCCCATGGATACGCGGTCCCCTGCTTCGCGTTGCGCGCGGCCCACTCCCACTCCTCCTCGCTCGGGAGCCGCTTCCCGGCCCACGCGCAGTAGGCCGTCGCCTGGTTCCAGTCCACGCAGTTCACGGGGTGGTCCGCGCGGTCGGCGCGGTCGCGATTGCAGTACGCCGACCAGGCCGTCCGCTCCGAGCGTCCGATCGCCTCCCACTCCACCGTGGCGGGAGCCGGCGTGCACTTCCCCGCCGCGACGCACGCGCCGTACGCGGCGACCGTCACCTCCGTCGCGTCGAGGAGGAACGGCCGCACGGTGTTGTACGTGATGGTGTCCCACGCCGGCCCGGTGCGCTCGCCGGCGAGGTAGGTGCCGCCCGGGAGCGCGATCATCCCTCCCGTCCCCGGCGCGTCCGCGGGAGACGCGGTCGCGAGGAGCGCCAGCGCGCCGAGCATGGCCATGACTGCGCTGCGGGAGCGGGACGTCCGCGGGCTCGGCTGCTCGTTCTCCATCAGGCGTGCGCCGCCGCCCTCATGTTGGGGGCGGAGGTGTCACATGGCGAGCGAGAAGCCCGAGATGCCGCACACCCAGACGAGCGCTCCCGTGAAGCCGGCCAGGACGACGCAGGACGTCGCGGATCCTCTGCGGGAGAAGGCTCCGCCGCGCCAGGCGGGCGACGAGCGCGGCGACCGCGGCGATCGCATGCCGAAGGGCGCCGACGAGCCGGGAGCCGGGCTCTAGGCGCGTCGACGGCCTGCCGGGCCGAGCGCCCGGCGACAGGCGATCAGCGCCGGCGTGCCATGACGGTCCGACCGACCCAGTCGCAGGCGAACTGGTAGGCGATCCGGCCGCTGCGATCTCCCTTCTTCTGGGACCACAGGATCGCCTCGGCCTCCGCCTCGCGGCTGAAGTCGAGGCCCACGCCGACCTTCTTGCCCAGCTTCTGCACCCAGCGGCGGACGACGTCGAGGTAGAGGTCCTCTCCCCCTCGACCAGCATCGCCCCGCGGTTGTCGCTCTCGTACTCCGGCACGAGATGTCTCCGGTTCGAGGTGACGTAGATGAGGACGTTCTCCGGCAAGGCGTAGACCGACCCGTCGAGCGCGCTCTTCAGCACCTTGTAGCTCGCGTCGCCCGACTCGAACGAGAGGTCGTCGGAGAAGACGATGAACTTGAACGGCTGCGCCTTCAGCTGTTCCACGATCGCCGGGAGGCTGACGAGATCGTCCTTGTCCACCTGGATGATGCGAAGCCCCTGGTGAGCGAAGGCGTGGAGCAGGGCCCGCACCAGGGAAGACTTCCCGGTGCCCCGCGTTCCCCACAAAAGCGTGTTGTTCGCGGGCAGGCCGGCCAGGAACTGGCGGGTGTTCTCCTCGACGATCTGCTTCTGCGGCTCGATGCCGAGGAGGTCGTCGAGGTGGATCCCCTCGATGCTCGGGACCGGCTCCATCGTCCCGGAGAAGGTGCTCCGGTGCCAGTTCGCCGCGTGGCAGGTCGCCCAGTCGATCTTCTCGACGGGCTTCGGCAGCAGGGGCTCGAGCGCGGCGAGGACCCGCTTCAGCTGCTCGCTCAGTTCGGGGTCGAGGTTCACCGTTCCTCCAGGTCGCGCGCGTCTCGCCAGCGCAATGAGTCGCAGACAGAACGGGGCAGGAGCACCGTGCCCCCGCCCCGTTCACATCTCCGGCGACCGCCGTTCGGCGGCGCCTAGCTCTCGGACGACGGGACGGCGCCCACCGCCTCCTGGAACAGGGCCCTGTGGAACTCCCGGTTGAGGCGGGCGATGAACTTCACATCGACCCCCTTCGGGCAGGCCGCCTGGCACTCGTAGTGGTTCGAGCAGTTCCCGAACCCGTTCTCCTGCATCGCCTTCATCATCGCGGCGACGCGCTCGGGCGCCTCCACCTGACCCTGCGGGAGCTCGGCGAGCTGGGAGATCTTCGCGCCCGCGAAGAGCATCCCGGCGCCGTTCGGGCACGCGGCCACGCAGGCGCCACAGCCGATGCACTCGGCCGCGTCCATCGCGTAGTCGGCGGAGCGCTTCGGAACGGCGACCGCGTTCCCGTCAGGAACGCCGCCCGTGTGGCAGGAGACCCAGCCGGCCGCCTGGATCAGCCTGTCGAGCGCGCCCCGGTCCACGACGAGATCGCGGATGATCGGGAAGGCACGCGCCCGCCACGGCTCGAGGTAGATCGCGTCGCCGTCCTTGAACTTCCGCATGTGGAGCTGGCAGAGCGTGGTGCGCTTCTGCCCGCCGTGCGGGACGCCGTTCACCACGGCGGAGCACATGCCGCAGATGCCCTCGCGGCAGTCGTGATCGAAGGCGATCGGGTCCTTGCCCTGCTTGATGAGGTCCTCGTTCACCACGTCCAGCATCTCGAGGAACGAGTGGTGGGGCGTGATGTTCTTGGCCTCGTAGTGCTCGAAGCGCCCCGGCTCCTTCGGTCCGGCCTGGCGCCAGACGATCAGCTTCAGGGTCATCGTCCCGTGCTCGGAAGCGTGCGCGCTCATTACTTGTAGCTCCTGACCGCGAGGTGGACGTTCTCGAACTTCAGCGGTTCCTTGTGAAGCTCGGGTTCCTTGCCGACTCCCTTGAACTCCCAGGCCGCCGCGTAGGCGAAGTTCGCGTCATCGCGCTTCGCCTCGCCGTCGGGGTACTGGTGCTCCACCCGGAAGTGCCCGCCGCACGACTCGTTCCGGTGCAGGGCGTCGCGGGCGAGCAGCTCGGCGAACTCGAGGAAGTCGGCCGTGCGGCCGGCGTTCTCGAGCTGCTGGTTGAGCTCCGCGCCCGAACCGGAGACCTTCAGGTTCTGGTGGAACTCCTCGCGGATGGCCGGGATCTTCTTGATGGCGTGCGTGAGCGACTGCTCGCTGCGCGCCATCCCGACGTCGTTCCACATGAGCGTTCCGAGCTCGCGCATGAAGTCGGCGACCGTGCGCTTGCCCTTCCCCTCGAGGAACTTGTTCGTGGACGCGTTCACGTCCGCGATCGACTTCGCGCACTCGGGGTGATCCGCCTTCACCTTGCCCGGCTTCGTCTGGGCGAGGTAGCCGCCGATCGTGTAGGGGATGACGAAGTAGCCGTCCGCGAGCCCCTGCATGAGCGCGCTCGCGCCCAGGCGGTTCGCGCCGTGGACGGAGAAGTTCGCCTCGCCGAGGACGAACAGGCCCGGGAGGTTGCTCATCAGGTTGTAGTCCACCCAGAGGCCGCCCATCGCGTAGTGCGGCGCCGGGTAGATGCGCATCGGCTGCTTGTACCCGTCCTCGTCGGTGATCCGCTCGTACATCTCGAACAGGTTGCCGTACCGCTCGCGGATGACGTTCTCGCCGAGCCGCTTGATCGAGTCCTTGAAGTCGAGGTAGACGCCGCGCCCGCCGGG
>WNFU01006082.1_pt1 | contig 22925 bp, 30 predicted proteins | sample 5400121 | NCBI WGS metagenome assembly WNFU01 (sample SAMN13153360, study PRJNA577476) | soil metagenome | isolation source: 100 cm soil or saprolite under grassland replicate 1 | place: USA:California | collected 2016-06-15
CGTCGCTCCGGATCTGCGCCGCGACGTCGCCGCCGTCCATGTCGGGCATGGCGACGTCCAACAGGATCAAGTCGGGCTTGAACGCGCGCGCCGCCTGCAGCGCCGCGGATCCCCGATTCTCCGCCCGGACCTCGTACGCGCCCGTCCCCTCCAGGTACAGCTTCAGCGTCCGCGTGATGGTGGCCTCGTCATCGACGAGCAAGATCCGCTTCTTCCCGGGCATTAGGCACTCTCCTTGAGAGCAGTGAAGGCGATGGTCACGCGGGCTCCCCCTTCAGACCGATTCGCGATGTCGATCGAGGCCCCGTGCATCTCGACGATCTGCCGCGCGACGGCAAGCCCGAGCCCCGTTCCTTTCCCTGCGGGCTTGGTCGTGAAGAACGGATCGAAGAGCTTGCCCAGCGCCTCCTCCGGGATCCCGGATCCGGTATCATCCACCTCGAGAATCGTGACGCTGTCCCGGCAGTAGGTTCGCGCCGTGATCCTGCCGCCGGGCGGGGTGGCATGCGCGGCATTGGTGAGCACATTCACCAGCACCTGCTGGATCTTGAAGACATCCAGGGCGAGGGGCGGCAGCTCAGTGCCCAAGGTCAGGTCGAGGGTCACCCGCGCCCGGGTGACTTCATGTTTGACCATTCCGGCCGAGCGCTGGACCACGGCGTTCAGGTCCGCGGGCGCGAGCACGAGTTCCCGCGGCGCCGAAAAGTCCAACAGGCCCATGATCACCGCATCGGCGCGCTTGACCGCGTCGTGCATGTCTTCGAGCAGCGTCTTCACCCCTTCGTCCGTCGTGGGCATATGCTGCTTCAAGTAATGCACGCCGGTGAGCAGGGTCATCAAGGGGTTCTTGACCTCGTGGGCCACGCCGGCCGCGAGCTTCCCGACCGCCTCGAGGCGCTCCGCCTCGATCAACTTCCACTGGGCGAGCTGCAGGTCGGTGTGGGACTTCCGCAGGTGCAGGCTCGTCTGGTGCAGCTCGCGCTCGGCCGCCGCGCGGTGCTCCTCCGCTGCACGCACCTCGCGGAACCAGCCGGCGCCGAGGGCGATGCCGATGTACGCCGCGATCACGAAGCTGATGGACGGCCATTCGGGCAGCGTGGTCCCAAGCAGCGCGGCTACGACGTACCCCAACGCCAACAGGGTCATCGCCGCCGCGAGCATGGTCATCAGGCGCGTCCAGCCGCGGTAATAACACAAGAGAAAGGCCGGGATCATCGGCAGCAGCCAGGCGAGGAATCCGTATTCGGTGAAGCCCTGCGGGAACAACAATGCCCCGGCGACCGACACCGCGAGCGCGCCCGCCGAAATCGCCAGGGCCCGCGGCGGCACGACGTGCAGTTGGGGCACGTTGGCCGCGAGGGCGCGAAGGTCGCCGCCCCCGCCCCTAGGACTCACCGACCAACTCGCGAACCAGCGCCAGCAGCTCGTCTCGGTCGAATGGCTTGGTCAGCGTCCGCGTCGCGCCGAGCCGCTGCGCGATCTCCAGCGTTCGCTCGCGAGGCACCGAGCCGCCGCCGGAGATCGCCAGGATGCGCACGTGCGCGAACTCCCGGTGCGCTTGCGCGATGACCGCGATCCCATCCAGCTCGGGCATGTAGATATCGAGAATGACGAGGTCCACCGGCGTGGTCCGGAGCACGTCCAGGCACCCGCGTCCGTCCGCGGCTTCGAGGACCTCGTATCCGGCACTCGCCAGGTGTCGAGCGAGCACGGACCGCACGCCGGCATCGTCGTCGGCGATGAGGATGCGTGGCACGCTCGGCAATGTGCCCGGCCGTTTCCGTCGCGGCAAGTAGGAGCCCCATTCCCGCACCCTATGTCGGCGTTATTGGTTGGACGTATGTCCAAAAACGGGGCTGTGATGGCTCACGGCACTGGTTCGGTGGATTGGAGTAGGGCTCCTGTTGTGGTTCTCAACGAAGAGCCGCATAGCTAAGGTCCGAGCCTCACTTCGCGGGCACGACTGCGCCACGTGAGGCTCGTGGCTCCCTGCAACCCGCGCATCACAAGGCGACGAAACAACGCATCGATATCCGGCGGCGGCAGCTTCGCGCCGCGGTCCACCCACCAGGTCAACACGGCCATGAACCCGCCCGCGATATACTGGACGGCCAGCTCGCGCTGCTCGGCCGTACCCTTGAATCCCCAGGCTTTCACGTCCACGGCGGCGAGATCCGCGATCAACCGCTCGATGCGCTGCAGGGCGAACGCGCCGCTCTCGCGTCCGGCGATCCGCTGCCACAGCGTGAGATTGTCGCGGGCATGCTCCAGCAGCACCAGACTGAATCCCAGGCTGCCCGGCGCGCGGCGCTGGTGATCGCGCAGGAAGGTCCGCAGGTCCTCGAGCCGACTGTGAAACAGGGTCTCTTTGTCGGCGAAATGGGCGTAGAAAGTGGCCCGGCCCACATGGGCCCGGTCGATGATGTCCTGCACCGTCGTGGCGTCGTACCCCTTCTCGATGATCATCGCGATCATCGCGTCTTGTAGCAGCTGACGCGTGCGCTGGACGCGTCGGTCCGGAGATCTCGGCACGATGACTCGCGGCTCAGAACCGAACAAAACGGCGGGCAGTGTTCACAATTTGGTTGCCGGATATCGAATACACTGTTTGTTATCGAACGGGCCGTCAACCACACACCAGACAGTTTGGATGAAAGGCCGAATCAGTGAACGCAGGACTGCCAAGGAACCAACTTCATGAGCGCCATCTCGACCGACGGACAGATAATGGTCGGACGACGCCTGACCATTCTCGTCATCGTCGGATGGTTCGCGGCCGCGTTTGTGTCGGGCCTTCGCAATCTCGTAAATCAACCCGGGCAACCTCCGCTCGTGCTCCTGAGCTTCGTCGCAGGCCCTATACTCGGATTCGTCACGGTGTACCTGATGAGTGCGACGTTCCGGCAGTTTGCCAATGGACTCAGCCTGACATGGATCGTTGGTTCGCACTTGTGGCGGTTCGTTGGTGTGGGGTTCGTCATCGCATGGCTGAAGGGCGCGTTGCCAGCCGGGTTTGCAATTCCGGAGGGGTTCGGTGATATCATCGCCGCTCTCGGCGCCCTCGCACTGCTTCCAAAGCTCAGGAAAGGCACCGCTTCACGCGCGTGGCTTCTCGCCTGGAACACTTGGGGATTCATCGATCTCATTTCTGCGATCGTTGTTGGCCTCTTGTACTCCGAAAGCGCACTCGGCATTCTCAGCCCAGGCACGCCAACGACCAGACTGATGGTGACGTTTCCGGTCAGCCTGATCCCCACATTCTTCGTTCCGCTTTTCATCTTGCTGCATGCCCTCACTTTCAAAAGGATTGTTGACATGCCAGGTGACCGGCGTGGACCCTGAAATTCCACGTCCGAATTCGGCCAGCGTGCGCATATCGGGCGTACCATGCTTCGCAGAGCACAGGTCTCATACTCGGAGGTGGGCCCTATGAAGGCCTATGTAATGACTACTGGTGCGGTCTTCGGACTGCTGACCGTGGCGCATCTGTTGCGAATCGTCCAGGAAGGCCCCCAACTGGCACGAGACCCCTGGTGGGTTCTTATCACTCTTGCGGCAGCCGCGCTGTGCCTGTGGGCATGGCTGGTCCTGCGCCGCGCGACGCGAGCGTGACGCCCGTACGTTGTTCAGTCGCGCCCATGCTGTCGGTTCGAAACGGCGCGCGCGCGGTCGAGTTCTACAAGGCGGCCTTTGGGGCGATCGAGGTGTTTCGTGTGGCGGATCCCGCCGGTTCGGTGGTGGCGCGGCTGAATGTTGATGGCGCGGAGTTCTGGCTGAGTGACGAGTCCCCGGAGCATGGCAACTTCAGTCCGGAGTCGCTAGGTGGCGGTTCCGTTCGAATGATCCTGACCGTGCCAAACCCGGACGCGATGTTCTCCAAGGCGATTGCCGCAGGTGCGCGCACGGTCTTCCCCGTTGAGGAAGCGCACGGGTGGCGCTTGGGGCGGGTGGTCGATCCATTCGGCCATCACTGGGAGATCGGTCGCCCGCTGGCGCCGTAGATCACTATGGCCAGCAGGCCGTCTACCTGCGTCTCAATGGGGTGTTGCCCCCTCCGCGCGCCAGGGCGGGATGTGACAAGAGCCGCCGGTCGGGGCAAGTGCAGAGAGGCGTCGGCCGCCCAGGGAAATTTGCGGTGGGAGAAGTCCAATGTCTGACCAAGCGACCGGCACAGTGGTTCAACGATTCATTGCTGCATTTCTAGAGCGAGATCCCGCCGCGTTCGTCGATCTCGTGGCCGACGATTGTGTAATGGAGACTATGCAACCAGCGCCCGCCGGCGCGCGATACGAAGGGTACGACGCCAACGTCGCATTCTGGCAGACCATGGTGCTCGATAGACGAGGCACCTTTGAAGTCGAAGACGTATGGGTCGCCGAAGATCGCGCGGTCAATCGCTGGAAGTACACGTTCGGTGTCGGTAAAGATGAATACGTACGCGGCGTAACCATACTGCGCGTCCGAGACGGCAAGATCGCAGAGGCCCTCGCGTACGCGAAGGTGCCCGACACACGAGATCAATAGTCCAGTCCTCTAGCACCGACTCTTGGCAACCCACCTGTCGATTTCCGGAGTCCTCGTTCGTCGTCTAGGGTGAGCCAACTTCGAGACAACGCTTTCAGGGAGGACACGTCGATGCGATTCATGCTTGTTGCCACCGCCCCTAAGAGTGCGAGTGGCGCACCCTCGAACCCCAAAGTCCTAGCCGCTATTGGGAAGCTCAGCGAAGAACTGTCACACGCCGGCGTGTTGATCGAAACGGGGGGGCTCGGATCGAGCGAGAAGGGTGCTCGACTCCGGCTTTCCCGGGGACGGGTGACCGTTACTGACGGGCCATTCACCGAGGCGAAGGAATTGGCCGGTGGCTATGCGATCGTTCAGGTGAATTCGAAGGAGGAGGCGATCGAACTGGGGCAACGCTTCCTGCAGGTTCACGCGGCGATTCTCGGGCCGACGTACGAGGCGGAGTCTGAGGTCCGCGAGCTCGTGGGCCCGAGGGACGCAGGTCGGGGCAACACGCAGGTGGTCGGCCAGGAATACACGGAGGACAAACGGCATGCAACCGACAACTAGGCTCTGGACCGGACCCATCTTCAGCGCCCTGGCCGTCCTCTTCATGCTCTTCGACACGATCGGGCATCTGTTACGGATTCAGCCAGTCGTCGACGCATTTGCCCATCTCGGCTATCCGTTGAGTCGGTCTGTGGGCCTCGGCGTCGTCGAGCTCGTCTGTACGCTCGCCTATGTGTTTCAGCCGACGTCGATCCTCGGCGCGATTCTCCTGACAGGGTATCTCGGTGGCGCCATCTCGGCGCAGGCGCGCATCGGCAGTCCCCTTCTTTCTACCACGTTGTTCCCGCTCTATATCGCCGCTCTCGTCTGGGGAGGGCTCTGGCTGCGTGATGAGCAGCTGCGCGGCCTGATTCCCCTGCGGCGCAGCTAGGAAGGAGTACGTATGTCGTTTCAAGCCTACCTGGACAATGTGCAGGCCAAAACCGGCAAGTCGGCAGCCGAGTTTGTAGCAATGGCCAAGAAAAAGGGGTTGGTCGAGTTCCGAGACATAATCGCGTGGCTCAAAGACGAGTTTGACTTAGGCCTCGGCCATGCTCGGGCAATTGCACACGTTATTCGCCATGGCGGCGTCCGTGAGAAGGCATCCCGGGTTCGCAATGCCAAGCGGAAGCCTGTCTCCTAGAAGGCGCCACATCAACAGCGGGTGGGTGCGGCCGCCACGTCACGTCACGAGGTTACGAACCATGTCACGGCGAACAGTTGGGATCGTCGCAGGAGCAGGAGCGGTTTTGATCCTTGGGGTCGTCCTCGTCGTCATGAACACCGACCGCATTGCCATTGGGTTGGCGCCGACGAAAACCGCAGCAAGCGAGCGCAGCGCGAATGCCATGAAGGCCGATTCACTGTTCTGGCAGACACTCCACGCCGGGGCGTACGATCAGCTCCCTCGCACGATCGATGCCGTAACGGCCGCCTATTTGGAGACGCCGCGGGACGCAACGACGGCGGCCCATCTCGGGTGGCTGCACATCTGGCGGACCACGGAAGCGAATCGCCTTGACACGATACCGGCGGCCATAACCGACGACATAGTCCTGGCGCGAAAGTATTTCCAGGAGGCCGTAGCGCTGGATCCCAGCGACGCGCGCAAGGTGGGGTTCCTCGGCGGGGCGATGACCGCCGAGGGCTCCATCGATGGCAACGAAAAGCAGATTCGTCGTGGTTACTACACGATGCTCGATGGAGTCAAGGCGTGGCCGGAGTTCAACCTCTTCACGGTAGGGTACGTCTTAAGTCGAGCGCCCAGCAACTCTCCACAGTTCCGCGAAGCGTTGGAATATCAGTGGCGCACATTGGACATTTGCGCGAAGGCAAAGATCGACCGGAAGAATCCGGATTTCTCTCCATACATGGCGCTCGAGACGCAGCAGGGACCGAAGCGCGCTTGCTGGAACTCGTGGATCGCGCCGCACAACTTCGAGGGTTTCGCGCTGAACGCGGGTGATATGCTCGTCAAGAGCGGCGACTGGGAGACGGCGCAGAAGGTCTACAAAGTCGCGCGGCTGTCGCGCACGTATGAGACATGGCCGTATCGGGCCGTGCTCGAAGAGCGGATTCTTCGCGCGCGCGACAACGTGGCGGTATTCAACGCCCCCGGGGCCGGCGGTCGGACGGGGCTAATGATTAGATCCGCGTTCGCCTGCATGGGCTGCCACCAGGAGAGGGGCCTCGCCTCGGTCTCCACCAGCCGAACGCCGCCATCGGGGCCGTGAAGGCGTCGAACATCGATCAGGAGCAGACGTGAGAACTCGCAACGGTCACCGGGTATGGCGCAGCTGCTTGTTGGGGATTGTGTTCGCCCTGGCGCCCGGGCTGCTCGCGGCACAGACAGGACACGGACCTTTTGCCCGCATCGTCCTGCTGCGCGCGCGGGAAGGCATGAGCGCGCACTTCGAAGCCGGGTATCGGCGTCATCTGGAGTGGCATCGGTCGAACCGAGACCCATGGCTGTGGTACGGATGGACGGTCGTTTTTGGCGAGCGGGTTGATTGGTTCATGGACGGCACGTTCGGCCGGTCGGCAGGAAGTTTGGACAGTGCCATCGCTCCAGCCGCTGACGGGCAGGACGTCGACACTAACGTCGCCCCCTACGCGGAGTTCATGTCCAACGCAGTCTACGAGTTCCTCCCCGACGTTTCGAAGGGGTCTGCGGAGCCATCGCCATCCCCGTTGCTCGAGCTCGTGACCTACGACCTCGAGCCGGGCGCCGGTGCTGCGTTCGAGCAGGCCTTGCGGCGGCAGAACGCCGATGGGTCGGAAGGTGAGTGGTTTCGCCTAGTCGCAGGCGGACCCGCGCCGCGGTACATATGCCTCCGGCCTCACCAGAACCTTGCGTCCATCGCGTCGCATGCTTGGCGTGGGCCCTCAACACCGGCAGGCGTCGTGCGCGTCACCGTGGAAGTGTTGCGATTCCGACCGGACCTGAGCCTCGGAGTCGGGGTCGGCGGTGGGCGGAAGTGATCAATTGATCACAGGAGTGCACGGAACCAGGTCACGGCGGCGACAGTTCGGGTCGCGGCATGTGCGGGAGCGTTGCTGGCCCTGCTGGTCATCCTTGCCGCCGTCAACACCGATCGTATCGCGATTTGGCGGCCAAGAAAACCGCGCCGACCGACCGCAGCGCGAACGCGATGAAGGCCGTGTTGATGACGACCTTGCCGGCGCGCCCGAGAGCCGCGAGTACGACCACACGATGACGCGAACCCGCGCACCGGTGTCTCGCGTTGTGCGAGCAGAATTCCGCGTCCGGATTTGGCGAGCATCTTCGAGCAACCGTGCTATCATTGGCGCTGTCCCCTCAACGCGTGTATGAGGCTCCTAGCTCTGCTCATGATGACACTCTTCTCCGGCGCCAAGCAAGCGGAAGTTCGGCAATGCGATCCTCCCCTGGCGGTCGACGCCATCGCTGCGATTCGCGTGCTGAACCAGGAGTACATCGACGCCGTGCGAACCCACGACACGCCCTGGTTCGGTGCACACATGGCGGACGACGTCGTCGTGGTACTGGGCGGGGGCCGGAGGCTTCGCAAGCCGGACTTTCTGCGCATGGTCGCAGAGGAGCCCAAGAGTTACAAATCGCTCACGGCGCGCGACGTCATGGTCCGTGTGTTCGGCACCACCGTGCAGGTAGACGCGGATGCGCCATGGGAACTCAGTGACGGTTCCACGGGAGTGTCGCGCTACATCGACACGTATGCGTGGATCGCCTGCCGCTGGCAGGTGATATCGGCACAGATCACTTGGTTGCCCAAGGCGCACTAAGGCGCGTCCTCAATACCTCGGCGAGATCGGCCCTGTCATTTTCATCTGGCAGCTTGTTGGGGCCTAACAACCGGTTGCAGCGGACGGCGCTGCGCGCCGCCGCTGAACCGGAGCGTTAGGCGGCTTCCCACTCACTCAGGCACCTCACTCGTATGGCCCAGACTCTCGCCCTGGTCACCGTCGTCGTCCGAGACTACGACGAGGCGATCGCGTACTACACGCGCACGCTCGGCTTTCGCCTCCTGGAGGATACGCCACTCAGTGAGGAGAAGCGCTGGGTACGCGTCGCGCCTGCAGACTCAAAGGGGGCTGGCGTCCTGCTTGCGCGAGCAGCCACACCGGTTCAGGCGGCGCGCGTCGGTGATCAGACTGGGGGACGGGTGTTCCTGTTCTTGGAGACAGACGATTGTCGGCGCGATTACCGAGATATGCGGGGGCGGGGGGTTCGGTTCGTCGAGAAGCCCCGGGTCGCGCCGTACGGCACCGTCGCTGTATTTGAGGATCTGTATGGGAATCGATGGGATCTGGTCGAGCCAGCCGTGCGGGAGGAAGCCCCCTAACATGCGCTTGAAGCTGGGGAGCAACTTCGCCATGATGGAGGCCACGCTGCTGCTCGCGACCGTATACCAGCGATTCCATGTCCGGTTGGACCCGCAGCACCCGGTCGAGCCGCAACCGGCGATCACACAGCGGTCGCGGTGGGGTATCCGCGCGACCGTATGGCGACGATCCAACGCGAACGGAGCGTGACCTCGAACCTATTTGGGATAGGTCGGGTTCTCCGGGGAAAACCGCGCCGGTTGCCCGCGCGTCGTGCGGTACAGGTTGCGAATCGTCCGAATCTGGCCGCAATGAATGGCCAGATGCAGCGCCTGCTGATACCCCAGCCGATAGATGCCACCTTCGCGCTCACCCGCTTCTCCGTAGGCGGCGGCGGTTCGCTGCTGTAGCGTATTCAGCGTCGCTGTTCGAAGGATTGCCCGAAATCGGGCACACAGCTCCTTCAGCTTCCTGAAGTTCTCTGCAAAATCCGAGGGTACGGCATCGATGGACTTCTGGTGCACGGGCGCCGCTATCCTGGGCATCGGCACCCCATGTTCCAAACAGTCCACGTGCCACTGCGCCTCGATGCGCAGGTGTCTCACGATGACCCGATCGTGTTCGCTTGCAGGAGTAGCCGCCAGTGAATCTCCTCTTCGGTGAGATCCTCGAGCGCGCTCTCAAGGCGGTCCCAGATGCTTTCATTCATCTCGGCAACGACTCGTATGCCGTCGTCCATCGAAGCGGCTCCAATCGGCTCGGTCGACGCGCGTTATCCTACGTGCGTGGATCAGCGAGAATGACTCGATCGCCCTTGGCGGCAATGCCATCGTAGTGGCGGACCTCGCGATCAAACCGCCGCAAGACGGCCACCGCCTCAGGCTCTACAACGGCGCGTTCTGGATGATCGCCGGCGAATGCGCGGATCGCGTCCATCGATTCCCAGAGCGTCAATACCTGGTACTCCATCTCATCGGCCACCGTGCGCCGCACGAGATACAATCCGAGGTACCCGGCGAGACGTTCCAGTTTCGGTCGCACCGAGTCCAGAAGGTGCGCCTGGTGGGGATGAAGCCATTGCGCTTCTCTGGTCGATCGAGCGTGATGAGCAGGACGTCGCCCTGTCGCTTCGAACTCAGCACGGGCCCTCGGCCGGCAGGTACTGCGCCAGATCCAGGTTTCCTACGAACGGATGGAGCCGCTCGCCGAGTAGCAGGCGCCGAGCGACGTGGCCGATCTGCCCCGCGGCGTAGCGGGCTTCGCTCGCGAGCTGCGGATAACCACACAGCGTTTCGCCCACGCAAGCGAGCGAGCGCTGAGTTCGCTCGGAGATGTTACTCCATCCTCCCAGCCACGCCGTGAGCGCCTTCAGGAACGCGCGCTGTGTAGGGTAGCCATCGCGCGGCAACGGAGGCGTCTCGACCACGCCGTGAAACGGGCGCAACGTCGGCCACTGCGCGTAGGGCTCGACGCTCAGGAATCCGCGCTCGTCGCCCGCGTAGACCACGTCGACGCCGCGTGCTTTCGCCTGGACGCGCACCTCGTGCTTGATCGGCGGCGTGTCGCACTCCTCAACGAGCAGGTCCAGGCCGTCCAGGAACGCAGCGAGATTGCCGGGTGTGACGCCGTCCTCGAAGACGGTCACCTTGAGGTACGGGTCGATCCGCGCGATGCGACGCGCGACGATGGCCGTTTTCCTGAGGCCCAGCTCGTCGACCCCGGCCTGCAGGCGGTTCAAGTTCGAGAGGTCGAGACGGTCGAAGTCGGCCAGGACGATTTCGCCGCAAAGGTGCTCTTGCGCCACCGTCACGGCGGACTCCCCGCCGACGGAAAGCCCCAGCACGCCGACGCGCTTGGTACGCAGCAACTCCTGCTCGGCCCGAGTGATCTTCTCGCGATTGCGGTTGGTGATCACTTCGAAGAATCCGTCCCGATCGAGCAGATGGACGACGGACGCTTGCCAGGGGAAGTACGCCCAGGCGCCGACAGCAACGCGATGCCCGGCGGCAGCCACGGCATCGCTCACGAAGTGGTCCCGCTCAACGCCGCTCCCCGCGGGCAGCCGCACCCGCGCGAGATCCGCGAGCTGCCCCTCGATCGTGTCGCTCTGCACGATGCGATGCTCGCGACAGCAGGCTGTGAAGCGGTTGTAGTCGCCCGGCGACACGCGAACGATCCGCGCTTGCCAGCTCGACTGGTGTGCGCCGACGACGAGACGGGCGAACCCGTCCACGTCGAGATCCGCGCCGCTCACAGCTTCAACTCCCATGTTTGGCCGATCAAATCCTGGCCGAAACTGTGGTGGGGCTCCTCAGCGGTGAGTTGATAGCCCGCGTGCTCGTAGATCCGCCGCGCGGCGTGCAGCACGCTGTTGGTCCAGAGCACAATCTTGCGGTATCCCACCTGGCGGGCGAAGCGCGTGCACTCGTCCACCAAGCGACGCCCGATCCCCAGGCCGCGCGCCGAGGGCTCAACGAGCAGCAGGCGCAGTTGGCCCACGGTGAGCGACTTCTTCACGAGGAACACCGAGCCGACGTTCGCCCCGTTCTTGTCCGCGATCCAGCACCGCTCCCGCTGCGGGTCGAACCGGCGAATGAATCGGGCGACGATCTCCGCGACCAGCGCCTCGAAGGTCTCGTCCCAACCGTACTCCTGGGCGTAGAGCGTCCCGTGGCGCTCAACGACCCAGCCCATGTCTCCGGGCCCATGACCGCGCAGGGTGTATGGCGCGGCGCGCTCAGCTTGGGCACCGAGCCGGTCTTCAATCGCCTGCATCTCATCGACCAGGCTGGTTTGCGAGTCGCTGGGGAGCGCGTGGAGCAGCGCCGCGATCTCGTGGTGCGAGTCGGCGTTGAGTTTGGCGAAGGCACGCTGCCCGCCGGCCGAGAGCCGCAACATGGTCTGCCGGCCATCGATCTTGCTCTGTTGCTTCTGAACGAGACCTCGCTTCTGGAACGCGCGGAGGATGCGACTTAGGTAGCCAGCGTCGAGGCCCAGCTCGGCGCAGAGGGCCGTGGCGGTGGTCTCCTCGTGATGGGCGAGCTCGTAGATGATGCGCGCTTCGGCCAGCGAGAACGGGCTGTGCAGCAGATGCTCTTGCAGGAGCCCGATCTGCCTGGTGTAGAAGCGGTTGAATCGCCGCACCGCGGCGACGCGCTGCTGGAACTCGGCGTCGGCCATCCGCCCGTCCTCTCTTACCGTCCTTGCCTTCCCTTGGCAATCACCGCGATGAATTCGAGCGTCCGACCGGTCGCTGCTGCTGCGAGCGCGCCCCATCCCGCTTGGGCGGTCTGGATCCGCATCGGGTCCTCCTTTGGTACAAAAACCTGGTCAGCTGCCGAGTGCAGTTTCAAGCTACGGGCCGTTAGTTGACTTTGTCAACTAACGGTGACATTGTGCTAACTGGCGCGAGTGATCTGGCTTAGCGAAGTCGGGGTGCTTGCCGCGAGCTGGTCACTATCGGTCCTCCAATCCCCCCAAAAATCCCTGTCCGATTTTGGCGCGCATCGTACTGCCTTCCTCGGTATGGTCCACAGCCAACTCCCATACCCGAGGATTCCATGCGTCAGGCTCCGTATGCACTACTCGCCGCCGCGCTCATCGGATGTAATCACGATGAAGGCGCGTCATTTGATCCCCGGCTGTCGCGCGGGACGCTCAGGTCCAACGTCCGTTACTCGATCAGCTATCTCCCGACCCTCGACGGCTCGCGCAACCGGCCGGCCGGGATCAGCAACAGTGGATTGGTCGCGGGCTTCGTGAACCGTCCCGACAACGCCACGCGCGTCGCCGCGTTTTGGCGCAACTCCTCGCTCGACACGCTCGGTACCCTGGGCGGGCCGAACAGCATCGTGCAGTGGCCTGGCGTCAGCAACAACGGCTACGTCGTCGGCATCAGCGAGACAGCCAAGCTCGATCCGCTGCACGAAGAGTGGAGCTGCACCGCGTTCCTGCCCAGCGTCACCGGACACATCTGCGTCGGGTTCGTGTGGGAGGATGGCATGATGAAAGCGCTGCCGACACTCGGCGGCAATCAAGGGTTTGCGACTGGCGTCAACAGCTCCGGCAAAGTCGTCGGTTGGGCAGAGACGCCGGTGCTCGATCCGACGTGCAAGGCGCCCCAAAAGCTCCAGTTCCGCGCCGTGATGTGGGAAGCCAGGAAGGGCACGATGCGTGAGCTCAAGCCGTTGCCGGGCGATTCGACATCCGCCGCAACCGCCATCAACAACGCGGGGCAGGCGGTCGGCATTTCGGGCGACTGCGACATCGCAGTCGGGCAGCTCAGCGCCAAGCACGCGGTGCTGTGGGAGAACGGCACCGTGATCAACATCGGCGACCTGGGGGGCGATGCCTGGCACACCCCAATGGATATGAATGATGCGGCTGACGTCGTCGGCTTCTCGAACCCGCGCGGCGTTATCGGGATTGACTTCAACCCGCACGCGTTTCTGTGGACCCGCAGCGCCGGAATCGAGGACCTTCACACGCTTCCCGGTGACGAGAGCAGTCAGGCGCTTGGTATCAATAAGTACCGGCAGGTGGTGGGCATCTCGAGCGGCGCCGTGAACCGGGCATTCCTGTGGGAGAATGGCGTCATGAGGGACCTGAAAGAGCTGGTTGACCCGGCGTTCCCCGACCAGCTCATCGTGGCGCAGCACATCAACGACGCCGGCGTGATCGTAGGGCGCGCGCTGCTGCACGGCACGAATACCCAGGTGCCGTTCGTGGCCACGCCGATCACGCCGCAATAGGTCAGGGGCATGGTATCGGCAGTAGCACCAAAGTCCGCACCCGCGCTCCACCGCGAGGCCTATCAGCTCGCGGTGGACGCGCGGGATGCACGATTCGACGGCGTATTCTATGTCGGGATCACGACAACGCGCGTCTACTGCCGGCCGTGCTGCCCGTCGCGCATGGCGTACCATCAGCATCGCCGCTTCTTCGACTCGGCCGCGGCCGCCGAGCGAGCGGGCTTCCGGCCGTGCCTGCGCTGCCGCCCGGAGCTCGCGCCGGGTCGGGGCGCGACGGCGCTCGCGGCGGTTCCGCGCCTCGCGCAGCTAGCGACGCAGCGCATTGCGGCGGGAGCGTTAAACGGCCACAGCGTAGCCGATCTCGCAGCCCAGCTCGGCGTGAGCGAGCGGCACCTGCGACGCTCACTCGTGCGGGAGGTGAGGGTGTCGCCGCTCGATCTGGCGCGGACGCATCGGCTGTTGCTCGCGAAGCGATTGCTCGTCGATACTGACCTGCCGGTGACGCGCGTGGCGTACGCCAGTGGCTTTCAGAGTCTGCGCCGGTTCAACGCGGTGTTTCGCGACCAGTATCGCATGCAACCGAGCGCGTTGCGGCGCAACCGTCCCGCTCGACCGAGTGCCCCCGACGGGTCATTACGCCTGACGCTGTCGTATCGCCGGCCGCTGGCGTGGGAAGCACTGATCAATTCGCTGCCGCAGGAGGGGACGGTCGCGATCGAAGGACACAGCGGGATTTTGTCGGTCGACAACTCGCCCGCCGACGAACATGTAGTCGTCCACATCGGCGAATCACTCTTACCAGTGTTGATGCCGCTCATCGCGGGACTGCGGCGCGTGTTCGATCTCGATGCCGAGCCCGCGGTAATCGACGCGCATCTCAGCGCGGGAGGGCTGGAGTCGCTCGTCGCGCGGTGGCCGGGTGTGCGCCTGCCGGGGAAGCTCGAAACACTCGAGGGTGCGCAGCCCGACGCGTTCAACGCGAATAGGCGCAGCCTTCAGCGCGCAGCGGGCGCGCAGAGTGCGAGGGAGCTCTTGGCCATGTCGGAACGTTGGCGGCCGTGGCGCGCGTACGCGGCGCAACTCCTGCGCCTCAGCGTTGACTCACTTCCATTCATCCCCACTTCACCGCGATCACGATCACGTCTTCGACCGACCGGACCCATTATTGCGCTTGGGATTCCATGACCGACCGCTCACGGTTACTGTACTGAGGCGGTCCATAAGCGGCGATGGCGGACTCTCGGGCGCGACGATTTTCCGTGCGGCTCACCGCGGCCTCGGATCTGGACGTTCTTGTGCAGCCGGTGAAGTGCGGTTCCTGCCGATCGTCCTGACCAGTCTCACCGCCATCGGCGGCCTGCTGCCAATCCCTCCAGGGGAGTGGCCTCTACGCGCCGTTCGCCTGGGTGATCATCGGCGGGCTGGTGTCTTCCACCCTGCACCCGAATCGTGACGCCAAGTGATGTAGCGGCCGCTCGCACCTCAAGTCGTGGGAACGGACTCATGAGAAACGTGCTAATTACGGGCGGGAGTGACGGGATCGGCCTGGCAGCCGCGCGACTCCTCGCCGCGGAGGGCGACACGCGCGTTACGTTAGTCGCCCGCAATGAAGCGAAGCTGCGCGAGGCATTCGCCACGCTCCCGAGGCAGGGACACGACTTGGTCGTCGCAGATCTGTCGCAGTCCGGGGACGTGGAGACGCTCGCGCGACAGCTCGCCTCGAAGAGCTACGACGTCCTCATCAACAACGCGGGCGCCGGACTCTACGGTCGCTTCGCGGAGCTAGCACTCGACGACCAACTCCGGATGATGCGGCTGAACATGGAGAGCGTGGTCGTCCTGTCCTACGCCTACCTCCGTCAGGCGAAGCGGGGCGACGTGCTCGTGAACACGGCGTCGTTCCTGGCCTACGCACCACTGCCCGGCGCTGCCGTGTATTCGGCGACGAAGGCATTCGTCGCGACGCTGAGTGAGACGCTGTGGTGGGAATACAAGAAGAGGGGTGTCTACGTCCTGGGATTCAGCCCGGGCGTCATCGCCACGCGGTTCCACGCGACCGCCGGCAGCTCCGTGGCCGCCTTTCCGCGCGTCCTAGTGCAGTCGCCCGAAGGTGCCGCGCGAGAGCTGGTGGCCGCGTTGCGCAAGCGCACCGCACCGCGCGTCATTTCCGGCTTCGCCACCCGCCTGATGGTACGGCTGCACCGCCTGGTGAGCCGCAAGACCGCGATCAACATGATGGGCACGAGCAGCCCGATTCCGGAGAACGCATGACGTTCGGGTGGCTCTCCGGCCGTTCCTCAAGCACGCCGCGCCTGGACATCCTGCCCAGCTTCACGGCCATGGCTCGGCGGTTGTGACACAACGAGAAACTCCACATCCTCCGAACTACGATTGATCATCTGATGAGCCACGCCTGGCGCTGCCTCCACGCCCTCTCCCGGGGGCACAAATGGGGCACAACGCGCACCAATAACGCGCAGCGAGCCGCAGTTACACCGAAGTGACAGCCAGGCTGGTGAAGCGGAACGGAGCGCGATAGAGTATACCGCAGGCGCTCCTGGGCTACTGCAAAACCTCGATTCGTCGGTTCGATTCCGACCGGCGCCTCTCGATAAATCACTCCACTCATGCTGGCGGCCGGTCGAGGATCGTTCGGACGTGCGTCAGCAGCTCGCTCGCCGTCCACGGTTTCGTTACGAAGGCGACGGCGGGATCATGACTCAATCGTTCCCGGACCTGCTGTTCAGGGTAGCCACTGATAAACAGCACCTTGATGGGGTCACCCTCGAGCCGCAGCATTTCATAGAGGCGCGTCCCGCTCAAACGGGGCATGACGAGATCGCTGATGATGAGGCGGAGCTCGTTGCGATGCTCACGATGCAGCGCTAGACCCTCTTGTCCATCCGAGGCGACGAATACCCGATAGCCAACCTTCTGGAGCAGCCGCTCCGCCACGTTGCGTAAACGCTCGTCGTCCTCGATCAGCAAGATCGACTCCGTCCCCCGGGGAAGCTCCTCCTCCTCGCGTGAGGCTGGCTGATCGACGTGCGACAGATCCGTCACGCTCGGCAGGTAGATCTTGACCGTCGTCCCCTGGCCGACCTCGCTGTATAGATGGACGAAGCCCCTGTGTTGTTTCACCAGACCATACACCATCGGCAACCCGAGACCGGTGCCCACACCGGCTGGCTTGGTGGTGAAGAATGGCTCAAACACCCGCGCCTGCGTCGCCTTATCCATGCCAGTCCCAGTATCGCTGATCGTGAGATAGCCAAAATGTCCTGGCTCGATCCACGCATGCAGCGGTCGGTCTTCCTCGCGCAACGTGGTCAGCCCGACTTCGGCATGCAGCGTCCCACCCTCTGGCATCGCGTCGCGCGCGTTTGTGACGAGATTCAGCAGGATTTGCTCCAACGCGACCGGATCTGCCATGACGAGGCTGTGCGGGTCGGCGACGTCGAGACCGATCTCGATACTCGTTGGCAGCAAGCGACGCATCACCTCCAGCACATCGCGGGCCCAGTCCGGCAGGTCGATCCTCTGAACCGCGAGCTTCTCGTGGCGGCTGAACCCGAGCAGCTTGCGGACCAGTTCCGCGCCCCGGAGCGCCGCGCCCTGCAATTCGTCGAGATCGCGTCGGAGATCCGGGCGATCGGCAGGGAGGGCATCGGCGATCAGTCGACCGTGCCCCATGATGACGGTCAGCAGGTTATTGAAATCGTGTGCGATCCCGCCGGTGAGGTGCCCGATCGTTTCCATCTTTTGCGCCTGCTGGAACGCTCGCTCCAGCGCGCGTTGCTCGGTCACATCCTCGGCGAGCATGGAGAAGCCGATCAGCTCTCCTTGATCGTCGCGAAGCGGTCGGCCGCTCATTCGCACGAGGATATGATGCCCGTCTTTGCGTTTCCATGTCACTTGGACACCGCTGATTGACTCGGTCGCGCGATACTGCTCGATGAGCCGCGCGCGTTCGGCCGGATCGACGTACACGTCGTTGCTGAGATCCAGCGCTAGGACCTCGGCTTCCGAGTCATAGCCGAGCATCTGGACGAGTGCGCGATTCACGCGCTTGAGCTTCCCGTCCACGGTGGAGCGATAAATGCCGTAGGTCGCTTGCTCGACAATGGCGCGAAACTCTGCCCCGGAGCGCCGGTGGGCCTGTTCGGCGCGGAGGCGATCGGTGTCTTCGACCGCGATGACGCCGATCCCCTCGAGCTCGTTGCGAAGGCCGGGGACGGGAACGAACGACACGACCCAATGACGCTTGACGCCCGGCTGCGCGGGCGTCTCCCCACTGATCTCTTGATTCAGGGCTGGTTCGCCGGTGGCGAGAATACGCTCGAGGAGCGGCTCCAGAAACGACGCCATCGCGGGGACGACCTCGCGGACGTGGCGTCCCCCCAGCTCGGCGAGCGGAAAGCCCAACATCTGCGCGGCCGTTTCGTTCGCCTTGACCAGTCGGAGATCGCTGTCCAAGAGTCCCAACGCGGCTGGCGCAGACGTGAAGAAGGCGTCCAGCCGCTCATCAGTAAGCGTCGTCTGTCGCCCGGCGCGGCGCTTTCGCATATGGGCCTTGGCCGAAGAGTCGCCTCAGAGCTGAATCCTAACTCGTGAACATGGTCGTGTTCGGCCAACAAACTAGGGTGATTTTGCGGCACCGGGGGGCGATATTGCGGCGCCCCATTGCTGGGAGGGACTCACGAGAGGTTACGGACGAGTGCCGTACGCTGCCGTCGTCGCGCTGCTCGCCGCGTTGTACTTCGCGTCGGCCAAGCTTGGCTTCTTCGCCGCAGCGGCGCACGGCGTCGTCTCCTCGGCATGGCCGCCCTCGGGGATCGCGCTCGCCGCCCTCGTTCTCCTTGGCGTGCGCTTCTGGCCCGCCGTCGCTCTCGGGGCGTTTCTTGCGAACGCGACGAGCGGCGTGCCGGTCGCCGGCGCCGCCGCTATTGCTGCGGGAAACACGCTGGAAGCGGTAGCCGGGACCTGGCTGCTCGCGCACGTGGCGGGGTTTCGCCCCGCGCTCGATCGCGTGCGGGACGTCCTCGCCCTCGCCGGGCTGGCGGCGATCGTCAGCACCACCGTGAGCGCGACGATCGGCGTGGCGTCCCTGGCGGCCAGTGGCGCCGCGGCGTCCGACCGTTTCGCCACGCTTTGGCTCTCCTGGTGGTCGGGCGACGCGATCGGAGATCTGCTCGTCGCGCCCTTGATGCTGACTTGGGCGACCGCGGCGCGCCGCATGCCGACGGTGCGCGAAGCCGCTGAAGCCCTCCTCCTCGCCGCGGTGACTGTCGCACTGACGGTCGGTTTGTTCGAAGCCCGCTTCGCCTACGTGTACGCGATTTTCCCGGCTGTGCTGTGGACGGCGCTCCGTTTCGGCCCGCGGGGGGCGGCCACCGCGAGCGCGCTGGTGAGCGTGCTCGCGGTGTCGTATACCGTACGGGGCGTTGGTCCATTTACGCGTTCGTCAGCCGTGAACAACCTGTTTCAGCTCCAGACCTTCATGGGACTGTTGGCGCTGACCGCCCTCGTCGTTGCTGCGGTCATGTGGGAGCGGACGGCGGCCGAAGCGGCGCTGCGCCAAGAGCAGGGAGAAGCCGCTGAGGTGCTGCAGTTCGCGCCGGTCGGCATCTATCGGGCGTCGTGGGATGGAATGATCCTCTTCGCCAATCCGACACTGGCGCACATTCTTGGACGCGAATCGCCGCACGAACTGATCGGCCGCAATCTCGCCACTGACGTGTATGCCCGGCCGGAAGACCGACCGGCACTACTCGCGCGTTTCGAGACGACGGATGAGGCGCGAGGGCTCGAGGTGCGCTGGAAGAAGAAGGATGGCACGCCCATCTGGGTCGAGATGTATGCGCGAGTGATCAGGGATACTTCCGGTCGTAAGGTGGGATTCCAAGGATTCATCTATGAAACCACCGAGCGGAAGCAACTCGAAGATCAACTCCGCCAGGCGCAGAAGATCGAGGCGATCGGTCGGCTGGCGGGCGGCGTGGCCCACGACTTCAACAATCTCCTGACCGCCATCCTCGGCGGTGCCGAGCTGTTGCGTGATGATCTGCCGAAGGACGATCCTCGTGGCGCCGAGCTCGACGACATCATGGAGGCGGCGCAACGGGGCGCTGCACTCACGCACCAACTGCTGGCGTTCAGTCGCAAACAGATTCTGGAGCCGCGCGTCTTCTCGCTCAACGATCTGGTCCGCAACGCCGCGAAGATGTTGGGACGGCTGATCGGCGAAGATATCGAGCTGATCAGCGCGACGGCGCCCGACCTGGGTGCCGTAGAGGCGGATCCCGGGCAGATCGAGCAGGTGCTCATGAACCTCGTCGTCAACGCGCGCGATGCCATGCCCCGAGGGGGACGCCTCACCATCGAGACAGCGAATGTGGAGCTCGACGAGGAGTATGCCCGCCGGCGCCTTGGTGCAGCACCTGGTCCGCACGTGATGCTCGCCGTCACCGACACTGGAGTCGGGATGGACGAGGCTACCAAAGCACGCCTCTTCGAGCCGTTCTTCACCACCAAGGAGGCCGGGAAGGGCACGGGGCTGGGGCTCGCCACCGTCTACGGCATTGTGAAGCAAAGCGGCGGGAGCATTTGGGTGTACAGCGAGGTCGGGAAAGGGACGAGCTTCAAAGTCTATCTCCCGCGGGTCTTCGCTGAGCCGCGTGAGCATCTAGCCCCGCGCGCCGCCGCGCCGCGACCCAAAGGGACGGAGACTATCCTGCTTGTGGAGGACGACCTGACGCTGCGCGCGCTCGCGCGCCGGGTGCTGAGCGCGTCCGGATACACGGTGGTGGAAGCGAACAGTCCAGCGGACGCCATCACCCTGTGCGAGCGCGACGGCGCGCAGATCGACTTGCTGCTCACCGATGTTGTCATGCCGGGGATGGGTGGCGTCGAGCTCGCGGAACGCATCAGGCGGATCCGAGCAAACCTCAAAGTGCTGTACATGTCGGGGTACACCCACGGAGCGGTGTCCCATCAGCAGGTGCTGCCGCCCGGTGTCGCCTACCTCCAAAAGCCGTTTACCCCAGGCAAGCTTGCCTCGCGAGTGCGCGAAGTCTTGGACGGTCCAGAGACTGCTTCAGGGCGAGGGGGGGACGTCGGAGTCGAGTTGTAATACCTCGCGGATCGTCTCGAGCAAGGCGGAAGGCGGGAACGGCTTTTTGAGACTCGCGGCGGCTCCCAAGAACTCGGCGTCTTTGCGCAGGTCGAGCCGCCCGCTCGAATCGCCGCCGGACACCACGATCACCTGTACGCGCGGAAACTCTTTGCGCATCCGGCGCACTGTCAGAATGCCATCCTGCCGGGGCATGAAGATTCAGACACCCAGAAGCCGGGCCCAGTTCGCCCGTGACGTCACCGACGCCGAGCGCGATTCGACACCAACCGCGATGTCGCTGTTCCGCCCCCCCGGCTCATGCGACCTGTTGCGCCACCGCGCCACTGGCGGGCCCCCGGGTCAACTCGCAACCTTTCCCTCGGCGGATGGACGCACGATCGGAGTGCCGATGGGCCCAGCGGCTCTACCTGGGTGCTATGCCGTGAGCGAGCAGTCCCCGTCGCCTCCGCCACCGGAAGCCGAGCAGGCCGTCGAGGGTTACCTGCGGCATGCCGGTCGTGAGTTTCTCGTGGCGCTTCACACCACGCTGCGCTCCTTCAAGCTGTACCCGGTCGAGAATGCCCAAGTCCAGAAGGCGCTCGACGACCTCGTCGTCACCAGCACGCACATTGTAAGTGCGCAGGGCGAGCTCGACGTCCGGGTCGAGGCCGAGTTCATTTTCGTGAACGGGACGCGCCTGCGACTCGAGCTCAACAGCTTCGCGTTCTTCTCACACGTCTTTGGCGTGTTCCGGCACTGCGGCATCGGTGCGATCCGCATCCGCGAGGCCGTCGGCCGGCCGGAGCTGCAATTGCTCGTCGGGCTGCTGGTCTCCTATGTGTCCAGAACGGCCGATGCCGGCACGGCGGTGGAGCTTGGCCGGAAACTCCAGGAAGCCGGCGTGACAGCGATCATCGTAGAGCCGCGTCACGCACACGACGCGGTCGCGGGCGCTCACGATGAAGCCGGACGAAAGGAGGCCGCGAAACGCACGTACGCGCGTTCCGTGGCGGTGACCAAGGAGGTCATCAATGGCGTGCGCCTGGGGCGCGCGACGAGCATCAAGAAGGTCAAGCGCGTCGTGCAAGGGATCGTGGACCAGGTGCTGCACGACGAGACATCGCTCATCGGTCTCACGACCTTGCGCGACTACGACGAATACACGTTTACCCATTCGGTGAACGTGTGCGCCTTCGCCGTGGCCCTGGGCCGGAAGCTCGGCCTCACCAAGCCCCAGCTCTGCGACCTGGGTCTGGCCGCGCTGCTTCACGACATCGGGAAGGCCCGCGTGCCGCTCGACGTGCTGAATAAGGAAGGGAAGTTCAGCGAGGACGACTGGCGCCTCATGGTGGCCCACCCCTGGCTCGGCGTGCTCACCCTCTTCGGGCTGCGGGGATCTGGGGAAGTCCCCTACCGGCCGATGATCCCCACGTACGAGCATCACATGAAGGTGGATCTGACGGGCTACCCCAAGTCGATCCGGCCGCGCCAACTCTCGATCCTGTCGAAGATCATCGCCGTGGTCGACTCGTTCGACGCAGCGACCAGCCGCCGCTCGTATCGCACGGCGCCGATCCTGCCGGACCAGGTGTTGCGAGAGATGTGGCAGGATCGCTGGCGCGGGCACGATCCGGTGGTGGTGAAGGCGTTCATCAACTTGCTGGGGATCTACCCGGTCGGAACCTGTGTAATTCTCGACACCTATGAGCTCGGGATCGTCCACGCCGCCAACCCCGACCCGACCCAGATCCACCGGCCACTGGTGCGCGTTGTCGCCGCGCCCGATGGAATCCTTCAATCGCCCGGGTCTCTCGTCAACCTGGCCGAACGAGATGAGCACGGCGCCTTCCTGCGCACCATCACCAAAGTGACCGACCCGCAGAAATACGGTCTCAAGGTCAGCGACTACTTCGTTTGAGGGATTTGGCTGCGAGGAGGAGCTCCGGCAGCGACGCGCCGTGTGGTTGTGCGGTAGCGAGATCTTGGTGGGGCCCAGGTGGGGCACATTTCGCGTAAGTGAAACGCAAAAGTATGCAGCAGGCCGCAGTGGGAACCGCATGCCGTGATGCCGAACGGAGCGGGATACAGTTTAGTGCAGCTGTTCGGGGGCTACTGCAAAACCTGGACTCGTCGGTTCGATTCCGACCGGCGCCTCTCGATAAGGCGACGAGTCCCCTATCGGATGA
>WNFU01005119.1_pt1 | contig 22915 bp, 22 predicted proteins | sample 5400121 | NCBI WGS metagenome assembly WNFU01 (sample SAMN13153360, study PRJNA577476) | soil metagenome | isolation source: 100 cm soil or saprolite under grassland replicate 1 | place: USA:California | collected 2016-06-15
CATCTACCGCAAGTACTACGGCTGGAAGATGGCAGCGTTCCTGCTCGGCAGCTTCTACGTCACGATGGCGGCTGCCGGGATCGCGGTCGAACTGGTCTTCAAGGAAATTCATCTCGTCCCCGTCAGAACGCCACGCAAAAGTTGTCGAGGCAAGCCTCCACTGGAACTACACGACATTTCTGAACATCATCTTCCTCGCGCTCGCCGCGGCGCTAGTCTGGCGGTTCGTGAGCACCGGCGGCCTGCCGATGCTCAAGGCGATGAACCGGCGCCCATGCACACTAGGCCTCCGACGTCCATCCGGTGAGGGTCCGGGCTTCGATGCCAACGAGATGCCGCAGGCCGGTGGACGGTTGTCTCCTGGTCGCCGTCGTCGCTCTCGTCGCAACAGGCTGTGGCTCGCGATCCGCGAGACCAAGCGGTCACCACACCTCGCGGTAGCCTGGCCGCCCTCACGAGCCGGTCACCGACAGTCGCGCTCACGCCCGGAGACGCTGACTTCGCCCCGGGCCGATCAGATACAGCTTCCTAGTGATCGCGAAGAACGGTCGCCCGATCGACCGTCCCACGGCCCGGGTCTACCTCGCAAACGGGCTCAACGCGAAGCCATTCGAACACGCGACGGCCAAGCGCGAACCGATCGGCATCCCCGGCGTCTCCAAACCGCCGTTCGGCGTACAGGCCCTCTACGTCGTCCACCTGCGTATGCCACGCGCCGGCCGCTACCGGATCGCCGCTCTGCCTGCCCAAGCGAACATCGCGGGCCTCGCCAACATCGACGTGCGCCCAAAGACGTTCTCGCCAGCGATCGGTGCGATGGCGCCGAGATCGAAAACGCCGACGCTGGCATCAGCTCACGGGAAGCTTTCCGTCTTGACGACAGCGCCGCATCCGAACCGAGCCTTGTACACGACGTCGGTCGCGCAGGCGCTTCCAGCACACGAGCCGTTCGTCCTCGTCTTCGCCACGCCGAAGTTCTGTGAGAGCCGGACGTGCGGACCTGTCGTCGACGTGGTCTCGTACGTCCAGAAGCGACTCGAACGAACAGCGGTGCGGTTTATCCACGTCGAGGTGTACAAGGCCAACGATCCGGCGAAGGGCTACAACCGGTGGATGAAGGAATGGGCTCTGGAGTCGGAGCCGTGGATATTCCTTGTTGGTCGCGACGGCAGACTAACGGCGAAGTTCGAAGGCTCCGTCTCCGCGACCGAGCTGCAGCGCGCGATCGTCGCGAAACAACTCACGTAGCGGCACACGTCACGTACCGGGAGTGTCGGATCAACCTCAGGCGCCAAAGGGGTAGTCTCCACACGTGACGAGGAATGCCTGCACGGGGTGCGGCTGCGATCAGTGTGGCTGCCCCGATTGCTCGAGCAAGCGCGGCCGCTAGCAGCACTCGCAGCTGTCGCCGCGCCAGCTTTCGACACCTTCACGAGCTGCAACGCCGGCAATGACGAGCGGGGCGAGTGGGTCGGCCCACCACCAACCTGCAAGCGCGTTCGCGAGCAGGCCTACGAGCAGCGCGACCGACAGGTACGCGGGTTCAGAAGTCCGTGATCAGGCGGCGTGCATGTGGTCGTGTGCGGTAATGAAAGAACTGACCCCGGTCTTCCACCGCGGTCGGACCGGTACGGCCCTTAGATGGTCGAGTTCGTGCCGCGGGCTGAGTGCCGGAGCGCCGAACGCGACGTGGTCAGGCCTCCCACACCGGGTCCGGCGTACGACCGAACCTGAGCTCGTACCAGGCGTGGCCGCGCCCCAGCTGCTGCCAGCCGCTGGCCTCCAGGTCGGCCACGAGCTTGTCGAGCGCCGCTTCCCCGGCTGCAGCATCACGCGGCTGCGCCTCCCATATCCGCCACGAGAACGGAGGCGACAACGCAATCGCCACGTCGTTGCTCGGCGGGCGAGCATAGAAATGAGCTTTCGTGTAGCCGCGCCAGCACGCAATCCTGCACAGGTGTGGCAGCGGTCCCATCTCCTGCGTCTCAGGCACGCGGACTGGCGCGGGCTCCTCGGGAGCTGCCGCAGCCGGGGAGGACATCTCCGGCGAAACCATCTCCGGGAGTGCACGCTCCTCAGACGGGGAAGCTGCGAGCACGAGCACTGTCTGCGGCGATCGCTCGGCCGGAAGCATGTCGTGACCATTCGCCTCTCGCCTGACGACGATGTCGGTCTTGGGAGCTTCGCTCTCGGCGTTCGCCGGCTGTAGGCGACCGAGCTTGACGACGCGGCTGGTCGAACCGTTCCGTTCGCCCTCGCTGATCGTGGATCGCTGCACGGCCGTCAATTGCGCCTCCGCCAGCTTCGGACGTTTGTCCCTCAGCAAACCCGCAACCGAAGCGCCGAGATGAATGGTGCCGGCCGCCCGAACGCTGTCTCCGAACAGGCGGACGAGCGGTTGCGGCTTGATCCTCCGAGCGGTGACGCCGAAGCTGATTGGCAGACGGCGCGGCAAATACGTCCGCCGAACCCGATCGACGAGGGAGACGGCGAGCAACACCAGTGCGGCAAGCGGGAACAACAACGCGGGCCAGGCTCGCCTCGCCGCGGAGTACCACCCGCGGCGCTCGGGCGGCGGTTGGCGAACGATCTGCTTCGTACGCTTGCCGCGGTGCTCCAAGATCGCGGCTTGTGCGCGATGCTTCCGGGCCCATCGCTCGTATTTTTCGCCGCGCGCCGTCAGCCACGCGCGTAGCCCGGCGGAGCTCGTGAAGACACGATCGGCCCAGACGACGCTCCGCGCCGGCTCGAGGGGCGCCGGAGGAAGTGGGTGCGTCTGCATCCACAGTGACGCAACTGCCGCCGGAATGGCACCGACGGCGAGGATGATCAGCAGCACCCGCATTCGATCTGAGCACCAGACTAGGCCACCGGTTGCGCTGATTTAGCGACCCAGAGGTCCCGCCTCGCTGGCCCGATGGGTAGGTCCAGCGTGACGAGCGCCGGTGCCCCCTTCGGACGGTTCGGCGCGACTAGCCCGTCGGCCGCATGATCCGCAAGACCGGCTTTCCGCCGACGTCCTCGAGTGGGAAGTACACGAGGTGGGTCTTCGGATCGACGGCGACCGAGTGCGCATGGTCGGCGAGCTTCGCCTCGCCGAGCTTGGCCAAACCATCCCCGCGGACTGCGAATACCGATACGACACCGCTCTCCGACGCGACATAGAGACGCCGCCGGCCGGGGTCGAAGTCGAGGACGTCCGGATCTTCGCCGACCGAGAACAGGGCTCGCGCGCGCAGTCGCGCGAGGTCGACGACGACGAGCTTGCTGTTTCCTTCGCAGGCGACGAACGCGCGCCGCTGCGAGCTGACGACCTCGACGCCGTGCGGGCGATCGCATCCCGGCACGCGAATCCGTTTCAGAATTCGCCGGGCGCGCGGCGCGATGACATCGACCTCGCCTGCGCTTCCGACAGCGACGATCATCGTGCGGGTTGGGGTGTCGTACTGCACGTTCCCTGGGTCGCCCGAAAGCTGCACCCTGCCTACCCGCCTGCCCGATCTCGCTTGGAAGATCATCTCCTGACGACCATCGACGTCGGAGACGAAGATCAGCGCGTCGGCGGCGTCGTATGCAACACCATCCGGAAAGCCGCCCGCTGCGGCGCGACCTCTGACGCGAAGCGTCCGTTCGTCCAGCGTGACCAGCTGGTGGCGGTCCGTTGCGGCCGCGTACACGCGTCCGAGATCGGGCGCCACGGCCACGCCACGTACGCCCGGTAAACCGCCGACCATTCCGCTGACACGGCGGTGCGCGACATCGAAGGCGATCAGGCGACCGGCGCCGAGGTGGGCGATGAACAGTCGCCGACGTCGCGTATCAACCGCCTGATAATCGAAGCGCGAACTCGAACCAGGGAGCGGAAGGTCAGCGACATCTTGGAGAGGCAATCGCGAGTTGTTGACCGGGGTTGTCGTCGCAGTCGAAACGGTCGAGAGCGGCGGGCCGGTGACGACGAAGGGACCCCACATCTCGCGGTCGACGTCATCGATCGTCGAGTTGTACGTCTGAGTACCCGGCTGCCCGAACACGACCGTCAGCACCGCCGTCCCGCCGGCAGGGATAGGCGGCGTCGTGCGGCCCGAGATCGAGAAGTCGTGCGGGAATACGCCGTCGTTTCGGATCGTGAAGATGACGGTGCCCGTCGGTGCGGTGTCGGGCAGGACGCTGGTGAATTCCCACTCCGTCACGTGGACGGTGACGTTCGTAGTCGGCGCGACTTCTCGGCCGGAGAGCGGCGATGCGAGCGCCCAGCCTGCGAGCCCCGGCACCGCTGTGAGCGAGAACGCCAGAGCGGAAACGAAACGCCGACCGGGCATCACTCCGACAACCTAGCCTTGATCTTCTCGAGCACGCCGGTTCCCGCCGTCAAGGCGAGCTATCCTGCGTCGGGAAGCGAGGCGCGAGTTTGAGGACGTCGGCACTCATCGCGAGTTCGGCACTGCTGATTGCGTTGAGCGGCAGCAGCACCGCGTTGAGTGGTTCCCAGACCGTCCCCACGGACGCGACGACGCATCCGCTCCTGGGCGTCCTGCGCCCGCTGCCCGTCCGAGGCTCGACCCTCGCACGCCTCGACGTGAAGACGCTGAAGCCTCTGGCCGGGCGGCGCGTCGCACTCGGACGCAACACCGGCGCCTGGAGCTTTTCCCCCGATCGGAGCAAGCTCGCGATCGGCGTCGACCGCGCGCTCGGTCTACGGATCGTCGACGTGCGTGTGATGAGACGGACTGCCGACGTCGAGACGAAGAACGGCGACGTTCTCGCTGTTGCCTGGCTCACGCCGCGGCGGATCGTCGGTCTCGAGCGGACCGGGCTGTTCGTCGTCGATCCCGTTAGGCACCGGCTCGTCGCCTCGAAGCCCGTGACGGGAACGTTCGCCGGCTGGGCTCGGACGCCGTCGCGCCTGCTGGTTCTCCTGGGGCCACCGCCGACCGGGATACCCGTCGGGCCGGTCACCGAAGGCGGCGCGGCGCTTGGGCCGACTCGTCTGCTCGCGATCGACGCCCAGGCTCACGTCCGATCGGTGAGGCTCGACTCGATCCGGAGCGGTGGCGCGTTCGACTCGGGGGCACCCCTCGAGGCCTGGGTGCCCGGCCTCGCGGTCGACACGCAAGGGCAGCGCGCGTTCGTCGTCGGCGGCGGAGGGCCGATTGCGGAAATCGACTTGCAGACGCTGAAGGTCACGTACCACGAGCTCCGCGAACCGCGCTCGTTTCTTGGCCGCGCGCTCGACTGGTTCGTTCCCGCCGCGGCGGCGAAGGGACCAATCGCGGGACGGCAGCGCGAAGCGGCGTGGTTGGGGGACGGCACCTTGGCGATCGCCGGCGTTGACGTCAGCGTTGCCGTGCGCCGCGACGGCATCGACGTCTCCAACGAGCCGTTCGGCCTGAAGCTCGTCGATACGCGTACGTGGACTGCGCGCACGCTCGAGCCGCGGGCGACGGCGTTCGCGCACGAGGCAGGCGTCTTGCTCGCCTACGCCGGCTCGTATGACGAGGGCTACCGGCCGAGCGGTGGCCTCGGTCTCGCCGGATACACGATCGGAGGCGCCAAGCTCTTCCACGCGTTCGGCGAGTCGGCGATCTTCTGGGCCGAGATCGTCGGGTCGAATGCCTACCTCGCGCCGGAGGGGAAGATCGTCCGCGTCGACGTCCGTTCCGGCCGGGTCATGCAGGCCATTGCCGGGCCGCTGCCTCAGTTGGTGCGCTGACAAAGGTCGCCGGTTCGAGTGCGGATGCGTTCGGGCACTTGCTGGACGCGCTCGATCGCGGCCGGGGGCAGCCGGTCGAGATCGTCGAGCGAGACGACGGCGTCTTCTTCACGGGCGGCGGCAGCTATTACCTCGACCCGTTCCCGAAATGGGGCTCGGCCGAGCGGCGCGCGTTCCGCTTCGTACGCGGCCGCGTGCTCGATCTCGGCTCCGGCGGCGGACGCGTGCTCATCCACCTGCAGAACCGCGGCTTCGACGCGGTGGGAATCGAGCGCTCGCCGCTCATCGCGCGCATCTCCCGCCGCCGTGGCGCGCGCAACGTCAAGGTGATGAGGACCGAGGAGATCGACCCGAAGATCGGGACGTTCGACACGGTGGTCATGTACGGCAACAACTTCGGGATGCTCGGGACCGTCCCGAAGACCCGCCGCCTGCTGCGCAAGCTGCTCAGTGTCACAACCGAGCGCGCGCGAGTCCTCGCCGGAAACAGCAACCCGTACCCGGCAAGGACGAAGACCCAGCGCGCTTATCACGCGCGAAACCGCGAACGCGGCAAGCTGCCGGGAACGCTTCGGATCCGCCTACGCTACGCCCAGCACGTGACCCCGTGGTTCGAGTGGCTGTTCCTCTCTCCGCGCGAGCTGGAGGACGTGGTTGCGGGGACAGGTTGGCACGTCGCACGCGTCGTCAGGGAGAAGGGCTCGTCGTACGTCGCTGTGCTCGAGAAGGACTCGGAGCGCGTCTAAACTCGACCTGTTGCGCCGGGCGGTTAGCTCAGCTGGGAGAGCACCTGCCTTACAAGCAGGGGGTCGCAGGTTCGAGCCCTGCACCGCCCATCGCATAACGAGGCTATTTGAGCAATCGAAAGAGGCGCCTCGCAGCGCCAGGGTCGAAAGGAACTCATCGGCGACTTCGGCGAACGTCGTCTTCTCCGCGCTCGAACCCATCGGTGTTGTCGATCACGTTGGAGCCCGCAGAGACAACCGGGGCAGGCGCCGTGACCCACGTCGCGTTGCGTCCGAAGACGTAGTACGCGTCCCAGACGACGCCACCGCCGAGACCGCCGACAGCGTCTGCGGCCAGGGCCAGTCCCACCTGGTCCTTGCTATCCCAGTAGTGACGCACGCGCGGGTCATGGAGCAAGCCGCTGTCCCAGGCATCGCGCGCGTCGCCTCCGAGCATCGGCATCCAAACGGTGTAGACGCGAAGGTCGGCACGGGGGTACTTCGCGAGCATGTTCTCCTGCGCCCAACGGGCGCCGGCGAGGCAGACGCCTCAGGTGGGCGACAGGAGCAACAGAACCCGCGGGTGGCCCCGGTCACGCATGAACTGCGACCGAAGCTGATCGACGCGCGTCAGGTCGATGAGTTGGGCGCTGTTCTTGTCGCTCCGCCTGGGCGATGCGGAATCGCTGCCGCATGCTGTGAGACCCGCGACGAGCGCCACGAGCACGGCTACGCTGACAATCCGCATTTCTCCGAGTGTATGCGGAGCCTGTCCGAACTACAGCTAGTCCGATATCAGCCTTGAGGGGCTGACTCTTCGAGGTGCTCGGCCGGACGCCGAGTTCACCGGGCGACGCAACGTACCAGGCGGAGACAGCGGGTCGATCATCCGCTGAAAAGCCAACCAGGCCCGCGTGCGGAACACGGGAGTTGGTGCCGGAACCACGCGGCCGCGGAGCGCGCGCTCGGCCTCTCGGTCGACGGGCGATGGCATCAGGTCTTCAATCAGGGCAACGAGGGCGCGTTGCCGACGGGTACGGCGATTAAGGCAAGCGGCGCGGGGGACGCGTTCCCCGATGGTTCGCGTCCCCACGCCTTCCGAGAGCGAAGGGGGACCTCGCACTCGGAAAGGGAAGGAGTCGGATGCCCCCTCAGGCGCGATCCCTCCTCCTCCCCCAGAACACTGATTGACTAGTCGATCAACCGCAAAACGTAGTCTGGCCTCAACAAATAGCCCATGAAACCCCCCAGACTGACGTTGCTCAGGTACCGTCGATCTGCCACGATCGTTCAAGAACGCCACTACCACGAAGGAGCCCCCTGATTCACTCCGAGCGTTTTTCCCAGCCACCTGGCCCACCGCCTGCGGGTATTCGATCGCCGCGCGGCGGTCGTAAACGCGCTCAGTAGGGGTCTAACAGCAGCCACCTGATGGCCGTGCCTGCGCGGTTCCGGCTCCATCGGCTGAGCCTGGCCCTTCGGGTCAGCTTCAATGTTTCACGGTAGGAGGTGAGGCGCTCTGCTACGTCTTCGAAGGCCCACCACACCTCCGTATCGTCTACCAGTTCGCGCAGGCGGACAACGGGTTGCTTCCATCGTGCCCACGCATCGATGATGTTGCTCCCCCACATCCTGTCGACGACCGCAACGGTGAGCGCTTCCTCGGCCGACAGAACGCCGATAGCGTCGATCAGGTTGGGGTAGATCGACAGGTCATACCAGTCCTCCAGATCCGTTTCGTAGTCAGCTAGGCCCTCGTCGCTCTCCAGGTCGTAGCGAGTCTCGCGGCCCGGCGCCCAAAGCGTCTCGACCAGTTGGGTCGTCTTGTCGCTCCCCCATGAGCGGAAGTGACGAGACGAACTGATGACCCGTTGGTCATCCCAAAGACCACTAACTTCGACGATCAGCTGTCCGTGACGCGTCCGGCGAGCGTCTCGAAGGCCGCGCCACGCAAGCCACGCTGTCACGGCAACAAAGCCGAAGGTAAGAGCCGATGCGATCGCGGCTACCCAGGCCGCCCAGTCTGTCCCCTGGTCGAGCTTGACCTGAACTACGAAAGTGAGCACGGCCCGATACTGCGCGGCTCAAGGCGGGCGCGCAACACGGGGGGCGCGCTCCTTTCGCAAGCGGAGACGCGTCGGCTGGGTGTTCTGCCCATGTAGCGGCGGATCGGCTATCGCCCGCAAATTCGCGACGCATCGCCGTGTAACAAGGCGCGAGTCGTTCCGCCTTGCGGCGTAGACCGCGAATCGTGTAGTTGTAGACCGTCTTGCGACGCCCACGCCGCGACGAGCTTCTCAGCGCGTTGTTCATTCACAGCTTGGGCGCGCTCACCTGGTTCGCCTTTCTGGGGTTTAGCTCCGACATTGGAACGGATCGCCAGTTCAATGAAGCCCTCCTGATCGGGGCGGCGACCTGGTTGATCGCTGTGTTCTTCATGTTCTGGCTGTGGCGCTCCGGGAAATCGGCTCTGTTTTGGTTCATCCCGTTTGCGTGGTGGCTCCCGTCATTTCTCTTCGCCATCGAGGTCGTCTATTGATCTTCGATCTGTCTTCCCCAACCTTTCCTCTCGCATCGGCGTTCGGCGAGGCGTAGTCTCGCGCCGTGAAGGATCGGCTCACCCGGCAGGCGCGAAACGAAGCGCTCTTCCGCGAGGTCAACGAGCGCATCGCCCAACTCGGAGCGTCTGCCCAGGCCTGGTCGCCGGACGGTCGGATCGAGTTTTTGTGCGAGTGCGGTGAGGAGGGCGGTTGCGGCGAGCGCGTCCGCATCACTCCGGAGACCTACGAGCGTGCGCGGGAGCAGGATGACCGGTTCGTGGTGCTGCCGGGCCACGAGACGCCGGAGATCGAGCGCGCCGTCGAGTGGACTGACGAGTACGTCATCGTCGACAAGATTCCCGCGTTCGAACCGGAGGTCGAGGACGATCCTCGCGGCGCGCCGTCGTCCTAGACGCGGCGGGCCGGCACGGACGCCGGCCCCTGCGGACGAAGTGCACTGAGCGTTCTGCTCAGCCGTTGTCGTCGTTTGCCTCCGCCAGTGCGGCCGCCTCTTCTGGGCTCAGGCGGATGACCTGCTCGCAGCCGTGCAGCGTGACCGGGTCGTGCACGATCACGTAGGCGACGTCGTAGCCGGGGCCACAGTTCATGACGTCGCGCTGATTGTCGTTCGCCAGAGCGTGGAGGACGTCGTTGCCCTCGCCGGCGTACTGCACGTCGGCGCCGGCACCCGCCCACGTCACGTCGTTGCCGTAGCCGGCGTAGACGACGTCGTTGTCGGGGCCGCCGCGGACGACGTCGTTGCCCTGGCCGGCGTAGACGACGTCGTTGCCGGCATGCGCGCGGATGTTGTCGTTGCCGCCCCTGCCGTAGATCAGGTCGCCGCCGGCCGTGCCGTTCAGGTTGTCCGGACCGTCGGTGCCGCGGATGACGTCGAGTTGCGCCGCCGCCGCCGTCGCCGCAACAACGAGCGCCGAGACGACTGCCAGGAGGATCAGCCTGCTCTTCATCGTTACCTCCGATGGAAGTGGTTCCGCTCGTTATTCCACCGGCGTATTCGAGCGAGGTGATCGCCTCGTAATCCGAGGTCATCGCTGGGTAAACGCGTGTAAAGCGTGAGCTACGGGCGACCGTTGCTCCCTGGAATAGGGAGCCGGATCGTGAACGTCGCACCGCTTCCCGGAGGACTCTCCACCTCAACGTCGCCGCCCATCGCCCGTGCGAGGTCGCGAACGATCGCGAGCCCCAGGCCGGTGCCGACGGGTCTTTGGCGGCTGTAGCGGCGGTAGAGGAAGAAGCGCTCGAACGCCCGCGGGACTTCGTCGGCGGCGATTCCGGGGCCCGTGTCCTTGACGCTGACCGCACCTGCAGTGGTGGCGAGCGTCACCTTTCCTCCCGGCGGGGTGCAGCGGAGCGCGTTCTCGACGAGGTTCGAGACCGCCTGCAGGAGGCGGTCGGCGTCAGCTGTGGCGGGCGCCGCAGACATCTGTTCGAGGCTGAGCTCGACGCCCAACTCCTGAGCGCGCGGAGCGAGCCGCGCCGCACTCTCGCGAGCGATCTCCGCAAGGTCGACCGTTGTCGGATGAACGTCGAAGCGCTGCCGGTCGAGCCGGGCGAGCTGGAGGATGTCGGCGATGAGGCGTTCGAGACGCGCCGCCTCGGTGCGGATGACGTCTACCGCGCTGTCGGGTGCCAAGACGCCTTCGTCGAGCGCTTCGGCGTAGCCGCGGATCGCCGTGAGCGGGGTCCTCAGCTCGTGGCTCACCGACAGGAGGAACGACCGTTCCGCCTCGCGCGCGCGCGCGAGCTGGTCAGCCATCGTGTTGAACGAGTCCGCGAGCTCTCGAAGCTCACGGGATCCGGCGAGCGGAAGCGGCTCCGGGCTGGCACCGGCGGCAAGGCGGCCGCTCGCCCGAGCGACGCGCACGACCGGCCGCGCGATGCCTCGCGCAAGCAGCGCCGCGACCCCTGCGGCGAGAGCGCAGCCGAGCGCGCCGGCCGCGGCCAGGGCGAGCCAGAAGGGCCTGCTGTCCGCGCGCACCGAGCTCGCCGTACGCAAGAGCACGACGACGTCGGTGCCGCTCGCCCGCGTCGCGTACAGGTATTCGCGCCCATTGACCGTGACGTGTCCGGCCGGATCGTCGGGGAGCAGCAGCTCCGCCTGCCGGCGCGGCAGCACCGAGAGCCGCTCGTCCTGGGTCGCGAGGAAGCGGCCGAGGGGACCGGGCGACGGATGCAAGTTCTCCTTCGCCAGCAGTGCGACCTGGCGGCGGAGCCCTTTCAGTGCAGCATCCTCCAGCGACCGATGTACGAGGTAGGCGCCCGTCAGCAGCGACACGGAGACGGCGACGAGGACGGCCGCACCGATCGCCAGGCCGAGGCGGGTGTGGAGCGAGATCAGGCCTCCCGGGGAACGGCTTGCTCGCGCAGCCGGTAACCGATTCCGCGGACGGTCTCGATCAACTCAGGACGTGCAAGCTTCTTTCGCAGCTGCGCCACGTGGACGTCGACGGTGCGTGTTCCTCCGGCGAAGGATAGTCCCCAGACGCGCTCGAGCAGCTGATCGCGCGTGACGACCCGGCCGGCGTGCCGCGCGAGCTCGATCAGGAGGTCGAACTCCAGCGTGCGCAGCGCAACCGGCGATCCCGCGACGGCGACGCTACGGGTACGACGATCGAGCTGGACGTCTCCGAGCACGACGACGCCGGAGTCCTCCAGCGTCGGCTCGGTGCGACGAAGAATTGCGCGGACCCGGGCGACGAGCTCGCGGGGCGAGAACGGCTTGGTCAGGTAATCGTCGGCACCGAGCTCGAGGCCGACGATCCGATCGGTCTCCTCGTCGCGCGCCGTCAGGATCAGGATTGCCACGCGCCGGCTGCCGCGAAGCTGCTGGCAGATGTCGAGCCCGTCGAGATCCGGCAAGCCGAGATCGAGGACGACGACCTGCGGGTCGTGCCGCTCGACCGCGCTGAGTCCGCCTTCACCGGTCTGCTCGCAGACGACCTGGAAGCCGGCGCGTTCGAGATAGGCCTTGACGAGCCTGCCGATCGCATCGTCGTCCTCGATGACGACCGCCAGGCCGCTCAAGGCCTGAACGCTCTGATCGCGAGCGCTGTTCCCTGGTCGTCGTGCACGACGATCGCAACGTCGCCCCGTTGAAGCCGTCCCAATCTCACGCGACGCCCGTTGAGCGTGATGCGCGCCGACGGGTCGACGACGAAGGGCACCTTGCTCCCGTCGAGTTCGCGAAGCAGCAGCCGAGGCGGTCGCACCCTCAAGATGAGCCCGCGGTCGACGGTACTGCGAGCCGCGACACCCGACGTCGGAAACACGAGCGCGACGCAAAGCAGTAGCAAAAGCAGTCGCAGTCGCATCTACCGATGCTTGCTAGCGCCGATCAGGGGCCGGTGTGCGACCTGTAAAGCGAACGTAAAACGGAACAGCTGGACGCCCACCGGCCGATGCGGCCGATTCACTCGCGCGCGGCGCCGCTGATCAGCTGCCCGGTTCGCGCGACGATCTGTTCCGCGCGCCGAGCGTCCTCGTCGTTGAAACGCCGTCCGCCCGCCGCATAGACCTCGAGGAGCCCCCAGCACACGCCGCGCGCCTGCACGGGGACCATCAGCAGCGAGTCGAAACCGAGCTCGGCCAGCAACGCTGCTTCCATCGGGTCGGGCTCCTCGTCGAGGAGCGACACGGTTCGTGATTCGCACGTCTCGATCACCTCCTGCGTCAGCGGGTAGTCCGGGACCAGGTACTCATGGCCGAGTTGGAGCGTGCGAGCCGATTGCGTGTGCTCGGCGAGCTCGAGGAGCAGGTCGCCGATGACGCGGGAGAAGAGCGCTGCCGCTGCGTCGAGCGCCTCCACGGTCTCGCTGCAGGTGCGGCGCAGAAGCTCGAGGACGCTCAGCTGCTCCTCGTGGGGCTGCATTCCTGAAGTATCGGCCCTGGCGGCCGAGGGCGTGACATGCCCCTCGACCGCCCGGGCGATGCCTTAGCCGAAGACCGCGACGTAGAAGGGCGCGTCCTCGTTCGTCGTGTTGTTCTCCGACTTCGTGATCACGTGCAGGTGGCTCGTGTCGTCGCTGACCGAGCACGCGGACCCCTCGGTTGCGCTCCCGCAGGGCCCCGCGGTGACCACACCGCGGACGGTGCCGAACCCGCCCGCGTGCGCCGCCGATGTGAGGATCAGCTTGCCGGCGACGGTGCTACCGAAGGCGAGGATGTACTCGCCCGCGCTTGGCTTCGCCGTGAACGTGATACCGCCCGACTGGGCGACGATGCCGCCGTCCGCGCGGACGAGCGCCCACTTGATCGCACCTCCGCCACCCGCAGGGCCGGCGGGCCCGGCGGGTCCGGCCGGTCCGGCGGGCCCGGCAAGGCCGGCGGGACCCGCGGGACCTGCAGGTCCGGGTAGGCCGGCAGGCCCTTGCGCCCCGCGCGGGAGCTGGCCGCGCTTGAAGTCCTTCGCCAGCAGCGAGAAGTCCTTGACCTGGACACTCGTCACGCTGTTCCGCGGCAATGCCTGGGACGCGGCGTAGCCGGTGCCCCCGAGCGCCAGTGCGAGCGCCAGGCCCGCGACCACGAGCGCAGGCGACGGTGTGAAGCGTCGAAACAATTTCATTCCACCCTCCTCGGTATGAACGGCGCGGGCACGTTGCCAAAACTCTCGTTAGCGCCGTGTAAGCAGCGTTCGACTGTGAATATCAGGGCTTCACGCAGCCAAACATCGGGCGTTTGCCGGACGAAGCCCGTCGCGCCGGGGGACGATACGCTCTTCAGGCGTGCGCTTGCGGGTCTGTGCAGTGCTCCTCCTGTGACTCGGGCTCGTTGCGGGCAGCGCTTCGGCTCGGCGCGACAACGGCGATCCGGCGAGCCACGTCCTGCTCGTGGACGACACCTTCCTCCCGCTCGCCGCGCCGCCCCCGAGCGGGACCGCCGAGTTGCGGAAGGCGTTGCGGACGTCTACGCCCGCAGCTTCCGGATCAAGGTCGCAGTCGTCGGGTCGCCGCGTGACCTCGGCACTGTCCCGATGTTCTTCAACAAGCCCGGGCGTTACGCGAACCTCCTCGGAAGAGAGATCGCCTCCGCCTTCATCGGGCCGCTGCTGATCGTGATGCCGTCGGGCTTCGGCATCTACGACGGTGGCCGGTCGACTGCAGCTGAGTCGCGCGTGCTGAAGAGGTTGCCTGTCAGCGGCCGCAAGTCCGTGCTGCTCGTTCGGTCGGCAACTGCAGCGGTTCGGCGACCGCTCGACGCGAAGGCGTTGCGCTCGAAGGACATCCTGGCGCCATCCGCGTTCCACGCTTTGCGAGCGTTCGCCGCGGCGAGACGGCCACGCTGACGTACTCGGTGCTCGAGGACAGCCACCGAAGCAAGGAGACGATCCGTGTCCTGGCCGGCACGACCCAGCTTGCGCGCTTCACGACCCCGTTCCGCGTCTCGCGGTACGCCGACGTGCATACGGTGAAGTGGGAGGTGCCGTCGACGGTCACGAACGCCGACAATCTCCAGTTCGTGTCGTCGCCACGGATCCCGCAGGAAACACCGGCCGCGCGCAGTGCCCCCGATTCAGCCGGCCATGTAGCGCGTCAGCCGACGACCGGCGAGAGCACGAGCACGCGCTCTCCCGAACGCGCGCGCTGGAGCTCGAACCGGAACACACGGGTCGTCGTCAGGTCGTCGATCGTCTTTCGCTCGTTGGTCGACAGCTTCCCGGGCAGCGGCGCACGACGCTTCGGCAACGTGCGCGCCAGCGGATGATCGAGCTGATGATCGAGATCGTCTTTGCGGAAGTAGAGCGCGAAGGTCGGGTCGTCGCCGGGCTTCGGGGGGAAGAACGTGACGACCGAATCAGCGCCCCTGACGTACTCGAAGGTGTAGAGCGCGAGCTCGAGCGCCTCGCGGCGCAGCATGGCCGCGCGCGCCTCCGACGGCTTGCCCTCCTCGATGGAGCAGTTCTTGCCCGAGCCGCAGAGGATGAACATCATCGTATTCGACGCGTCGACGATGTCGAAATCGCTCTGGGTCTGCACGTTCGCCTTCTTCGCCACCGCGAGGGCACGGATCGGGTCGGTCGACGACCCCGGGCCGCCGACGACGACGCGGACGAGCCGCTTGCCGCTCTCGAGGTGGTATTGCGCACCCACGAACTCGGCGATCTCCGTGGCGCGCTCGGCCGACGCTGCCGCGGTCGGCTTCCACAGCGACCACGGCGGCGGCGGCTTCGGAGCGGGCCGCTCCACGAGGAGCACGAAGGTTCCGACGGCGACTCCGACGATCGCCGCGAGGGCGAAGTACGCGGCGCCGAACTTGCGACTGTGCTTCACAGCACCGGCCACGAGCTCTCTTTCGTCAGGTCGACCTGCGGAACCTCGAGCTTCGCGCCGTCGAGCAGCTTGACGAGCTCGTCGCCGTACAGCTCCTTCTTCTCGATCACCGCCTCGGCGATCCGCTCGACCTGCATCTTGTTGTGCTCGATCAGGTGGTGCGCCTTGATGTAGGCCTGTCCGAGGATCTGAGCGACCGTCGTCCGCTTGTAGGGGTCCGAGAGCACGGCACCGATCGGGTTGTGGTCCATCGGTCCGCCGCTCGCCGTGCGGTTCATCAGCTGGAGGCCGATCTCCTCGAACCGCTTCATGATCTCGTTGCGCTGCTCTTGTGCCGTGAGGCGGCGCAGCGACCCGTTCTGCTTGTAGCCGATGCTGCCGTTCAGCTCGAGCGGCTCGGGGCCCATGCCGGAGGCGCCGACCATCCACGCGGCCGCCGCGGTAACGCCCATGAGATCGCCGCCGACACCGTTCGAGTTCTCACCGTAGAAGACGCGCTCTGCGGCCATCGCGCCGAGACCCCAGACGAGCAGCCCGATCTCTTCGCTGCGGAAACGGCTGAAGCGCTCTTCCCGCTCCATCGCCTGGTGGTGTCCGAGCGTCCCGCCGCGCATGCGGATCGAGAGGCGCGTCGACTCGCGGCCCTTCATGTAGACATGGCCGGCGACTGCGTGACCCGCCTCGTGGATGGCCACGGCACGCGTTTCCTCGGGGATGTAGTCGATACCGATCGCCGTGCCGGATTCGAGCGTCGTCATCGCTTCGACGAGGTCGTCCCAGACAAAGGCGGGGCGACCCTGATGGTGGGCGTACGTGAGTGCCAGCGAGCAGACCTGCTCGATCATCGCCGGTGAGTAGCCCATCGTGATGCGCGCCATCTCGTCCCGCCGCTCGGGCCGGTCGAGATCGGGATCGTGCGCGACCTTCGTGATGTAGAGGTCGAAGATGTCGAGACGATCCTGCTTCGTGGGCGTGCGGAACCAGACATGCCGGCCCATGCGCCCCGGACGAGTGAGCGCCGGATCGAGGTTGTCGATCGGCACATTGGTGGCGCCGATGAAGTAGATCTGCTCCTTGCGCGGCTTCGGTGTCGGGAGGCGCAGGCGAAACTTTCCGATGCGCGGCGGGACGACGTATGACGCGTCGAGCAAGCCGTTGATCTTGTTCGTCATCACGCGCCGCGTGAACGGCGGGTTGTCGACGCCGTCCATCACGATCAGCAGCTGGTTGAGGCCGAGTTGCCCGGTACCGCCCATCATTCCGGGCATCACGCCCTGGTTCACGATCGCTGCCAGCTTCTGGACGAACGCCGGATACGGCGATCGCCGCTCCGGAGCGCGCTGGTTGAAGAGCCGCTCGCGCCAGGCGCGCGTCTCGAGGATCATGTCGCCGCTCGGATTGAGCGCGCCGTTCGGCCCGAAGAACAGCAAGTCCTCGAGGTTCGTCGGCGCGAACGAATGCTGGCCCGCGAGGGCGCTCCGCCGCATGCCGACCGCGTCGATCTCGTCGATGAAGACGATGCATTGGCCGCCCCATTTCGCCGCGAGCTTCTTCGCCTTGCGGGCGAGCCAGCGGACGATCACGACGTCCATGCCGATGAACGTCTGCGCGAATCCAGAGCCGGGGATCGACACGAACGGCGAGTTGAACCCGGTCGCGATTGCCTTGGCGAGCATCGTCTTCCCGGTGCCGGGCGCGCCCAGGAAGAGCAGGCCCCGCTCGCGCTTGCCCCCCGCCTCCTCGAACAGCTCGCCGGATTGCCAGAGCGAGACGATCCGGCGTACCTCTTCCTTCGCCTCCTTCTGGCCGCGCACGTCCTTCAGGCGCACGCCCCAGTCCGCGTCGCCGGGCTCGAAGCCGCGGATCTGGCTGATGCCCATGAAGACGAGCGGGCCGAAGAGGATCAGGAAGTTGATCAAGAAGAGAAACGGCAGGATGATCACGTAGCCCGCGAGTTGCGGGTTGTGGATCGTGTTGTCGATCCAGGTCCACGAGCCGTGCGCGGCGTCCCACCAAGCCCCGCCGGTGCCAACCAGCAGTCGCTTGATCCAGACGATCGTGATCAGGATCACGACGAACGCGACGACGCGATACCAGAAGCGCCAGAACCAGGCGCGGCGGCGGTTGATGACGTCGTCGTCCTGCAGATTTCGATCCTCGACGCCGAACAGCGTCGGCCACGGGATGAAGCGGCGCAGGACGAGGTCGATGAAGCCGCGGAAGGCGGCGACGATCCCGAAGGCACCGGCGATCGACCAGCCCACGCTCCAGCCGAGCTGCTTGTGCAGGTAGACGAACGCCGCCGGGCTGGTCAGGATCGCGACGAAGGTCGCGGCGCGGGTCAGCACCCGCCACTGACGCGCGAGCTCGGCAGACTCCTGCTGCGAAGGTAGAGTCAGCGAGCGCCCGGGCTGCGCCATCGGCTCAGTGTAGTTGAGCAGTTCATTGATTCTTGGTTACGGCGCGCGTTCGCGGCCGGTTCTTCGTAGGCTCTGACGCCCGACGGAGCCCCTTGTTGAGCCGTACGCTTGGGTCGTGCACGCGCACGATCACCACGAGCATCGGCTGGCCGGTGACCGGCGCGCGCTCGGCCTTGCGCTCGTCCTGATCGTCGGCCTGATGGCCGTCGAGATCGCGGCCGGGATCGTCGCCGGCTCACTCGCCCTGCTCGCCGACGCCGGGCACATGCTCACGGATGCGGCCGCGCTCGGATTCGCCCTCTTCGCGGCCGCGTTGGCGGGCCGGCCGGCGAGCGGGCGATGGACGTTCGGCTACCGCCGGCTCGAGATCCTCGCTGCGCAGGCGAACGGCTTGACGCTGCTGATCGTCGCGGCGCTGATCGTGTACTCGGCCGTGCGACGGCTCGTCGACCCTCCCGACGTTCGCGGCGGCATCGTGCTCGTCGTCGCGCTTGCGGGAGTCGCGGTGAATCTCGTCGCGACGGCGGTGCTCTCGCGGGCCTCGCGGGAGAGCCTGAACGTGCGCGGCGCCTTCCTGCACGTCGCGACGGACACGATCGCGTTCGCCGCGACCGCCCTCGCCGGCGGTTTGATCCTCGCGACGGGTTGGGATCGGTTCGATCCCCTCGCGTCGGTGCTCGTTGCCGTGCTGATGCTCTGGGCGTCGTACGCGCTGCTGCAGGAGTCTGCGTCGATCTTCCTCGAACGCTCGCCGTCCGGGATCGACCCCGGCGCGGTGGGCCGCGCGATTGTCGCGGAGCCGGACGTCGTCGAGGTGCACGACCTGCACGTCTGGACGGTGACCAGCGGCTTCCCGGCGCTGGCGGCGCACGTGCTCGTCGAGCAGGCAGCAGACTGCCATGCGATCCGCCGCTCGCTGGAGCGGATGCTCCACGACCGCTACGGCTTGGAGCACACCACGCTGCAGGTCGACCACGCCGAGCCGCGACTCTTGACGATCCGTTAGCTTGTCCTTCGCTTCGCTTCGCTCGCGCTCGGGGCGCGCCTGCGGCGCGCGATTGGTTGGTGTTCGGGACGAGCTCTGGTCGATGCGATGCGTGTGAGCGGCACGGCTGTCGCCGCGCCGCTGGTGAACGGATGCTCAGACCGCGGACCGCAGCAGTTGCACCCGCGGGAGCACTACCATCAGCCGCCGTGCAGTCGCTCGAGGGCAAGACCGCGATCGTCACCGGCGCGTCCAGCGGCATCGGCGCGGCCACCGTGCGCGATCTACGGAAGGCCGGGACGCGGGTCGCGGGCGGTGCACGGCGCGTCGGGGAGATCCATGCCGACGTCGCGTTCCCGCTCGACGTGCGCGACCCGGCGAGCTGCGAGGAGTTCGTCCGCAGCGTCGTCGACGAGCTGGGCGAGATCGACATCCTGGTCAACAACGCGGGCCTCGCGCTCGGGCGCGACCCGTTCGCCGATTCGAACGAGGAAGACGAGGAAACGGTGCTCGAGACGAACGTGAACGGCCTGATCCGGATGACGCGGCTCGTACTGCCGCACTTCAGGAACGGCGCCGGTCACATCGTCAACATGGGCTCGATCGCAGGCATCTGGCCCTACGAGAAGGGCGCGCTCTACTGCACGGCGAAGGCCGCAGTGCACGCCTTCTCGCGGGCGCTCCGGGAAGACCTGCTGGGACAGCCGATCCGCATCACGACGATCGCGCCGGGACTCGTCGAGACGGAATTCTCCACGGTTCGCTTTCGCGGCGACGCGCAGAAGGCGGGAACCGTGTACGAGGACGTCGCGCTCGGCGGCGCCCTCCAGGCGGACGACATCGCCGAGTGCATTCTTTTCGCCGTCACGCGGCCACAGCACGTGAACGTGGACGAGCTCGTCGTGATGGCGCTGGCGCAGTCGTCCGGTGCGCGTATCGTGCGCGAATGAACGGCGCCGCGCCCCTGACGATCCTCGAAGGCGCGACCTTCTGCATCTGCGACGAGATCGGGGACGTCGGCGACGCGACGAGCGGCTTCTTCACCGACGACACGCGCTTCCTCTCGCAGTTGCGTCTGACCGTCAACGGCGCCACGCCGCTGCCGCTCTCCTCGGGCAAGGTGGAGTACTTCTCGGCTGCGTTCTACCTCCGCAACCCGCTCGCGGGCGGGCTGGGCCAGGACCAGGTCGCGATCACGCGGGAGCGCTTCGTCGGCGAGGGGATGCAGGATGTGATCGTCGCCCAGAACCTCTCGACGGAGCCGCTCGAGTTCGAGGTCGGACTGCACTTCGGCAGCGATTTCGCGGACATCTTGTCGGTCAAGGCGCACGACTTCGCGCTCGGCGACCCGCTCCGCGCACCGCCGCTGCCCGATCCGGTTCCGTGCACGTTCGACGAGATGAACAATCAGTTCGTGCTCGACGACGTCGGGGACGGGCTGCGGACGCAGATCCTGCTCTCGGAGCGCGGCAGCGTCGATGGATCGTCGGTCGCGTTTCCCGTTGCGCTCGAACCTCGGGAGAAGTGGGAGCTGCGCGTGGACGTCGTGCCGACGAACTCCGACGAGGTGATCCTGCCGCGGCTCGTCGAGCGGCGGTTCGGTGACGAGCGCGGGCGCGTGCGCGACTCGCTGGCGGCGTGGCAACTCCGCGTGCCGCAGCTTCGCGCGGACTGGGACGAGCTGGGGAACTCGTTCCGGCAGTCCGTCAGCGACCTCGCGTCGCTTCGCATGCGCGGCCGCTACGCCGTCGGCAAGCTGCCCGCGGCCGGAATGCCGTGGTTCATGACCGTCTTCGGCCGCGACACGCTCGTCACGTGCCTGCAGACGCTGCTCTTCGGCCCCGAGCTCGCGCGCAGCGCGCTCGAGGTGCTCGCGGAGCTGCAGGCCCGCGAAGACGATCCGTCGATCGACGCCGAGCCGGGCAAGATCGTCCACGAGGTTCGACACGGAAAAGCGGCGAAGACGTGGTTCGCGCGCTACTACGGGACGGTCGACGCGACGCCGCTCTACCTGATCCTGCTCTCCGAGACGTGGCGCTGGACGAACGACGTCGCGCTCGTGCGCAACTTCAAGGAACCGGCTCTCCGCGCGTTGCGCTGGATCGACGAATACGGCGATCTCGACGGAGACGGCTTCGTCGAGTTCCAGAAGCGCTCGCCGCACGGCCTCGATGTGCAGTCGTGGAAGGACTCCTTCGACTCGCAGCGCTTCCACGACAGCCGCATCGCCGAGGGGCCGATCGCTCCTTGCGAGGTGCAGGGCTACGTGTACGACGCAAAGCGGCGGACGGCGGAGATCGCGCGCGAGGTCTGGCGCGACCGGGCGCTGGCCGATCAGCTCGAGCGGGAGGCGGCGGAGCTGCGGCAGCGGTTCGACGAGGCGTTCTGGGTCGAGGAGCGGGGTGGGTTCTACGCCCTCGCGCTGGACGGCGAGAAGCGGCAGGTCGATTCCGCGTGCTCGAACATGGGTCACCTGCTGTGGTCGCGGATCGTTCCGTCCGAGAAGGTGGACGCAGTCGTCGACCAGCTGATGGGCGACGGTCTCTGGTCGGGCTGGGGAATCCGCACGATGTCATCCGACGACGCCGGCTACAGCCCGCTCAGCTACCACAACGGCACCGTGTGGCCGCACGACAACTCGCTGATCGCGTGGGGCCTCGCGCAGTACGCGCGCTGGCCGGAGGCGCACAGGATCGCGCAGCGCATGCTCTCCGCGTCACGGCATTTCTCCTATCAATTGCCGGAGGTCTTCGCCGGCCTGCGCCGGGCCGAGACACCGTTTCCGATCGCGTACCCCACGGCCGCGCGGCCGCAGGCGTGGGCTGCCGGGACGCCCGTGCTGCTGCTCCAGGTGCTGCTCGGGCTCCAACCGGATCGGCGGCGCGCCGTGCTCGAGACGGTGGCGCCACTCGAACTGCCGCATTGGACAGGCACAATTCGGCTCAGCGGTGTGCGTGCGTTCGACACCGCCTGGGACGTCCGGCTTCAAGACGGACGAGTCCGCGTGGAGGTGGCGTAGATGAGAATTGCGATCCTGGCACCGCCGTGGTTCCCCGTTCCGCCGACCGGCTACGGCGGGATCGAGTGGATCGTCTCGCTGCTCGCCGACGGGCTCGTCGAGGCGGGCCACAACGTGACGCTGTTCGCGTCCGGAGACTCGCGGACGATGGCGAACCTCGCGGCCGTTCATCCCGTCGCGCCGAGCGAGTGGATCGGCCGCACCTTCTGGGAGCTGCGGCACGTCCTCTACTGCTACGAGCGCGCCGACGAGTTCGACATCATCAACGACCACTCCGGGCCGCCGGCCGCAGCGCTCGCGGAGGCGATCGACACCCCGGTCGTGCACACCGTGCACGGCCCCCTCAACGGCGAGCCCGGTCTGCTCTACGACCAGGTCTCGCGCGTGGCGCCGCACACGGGCCTGATCTCGTTGACGATGAACCAGCGCAAGCCGCGGCCCGATCTGAACTGGATCGCGAACTGCCCGAACGCACTCGATCTCTCGGTCTATCCGTTCCGCAGGCACGAGAAGCGCGGCGGCTACCTTCTGTTCATCGGACGGATGAGCCCGGACAAGGGGGCGCACCGCGCGGTTGCCGTCGCGATGGAGGCAGGCCTGCCGCTGAAGATCGCCGGCAAGTTGCAGGAGCCGAAGGAGCACCAGTACTTCGACCAGTTCGTCGCGCCACACCTCGACGACCGGATCGAGTACCTCGGTGAGGTGTCGCACGGCGAGAAGGTCGAGCTTCTGCAGCACGCGCGAGCAACGCTGTTCCCGATCGAGTGGGAAGAGCCGTTCGGACTCGTGATGATCGAGTCGATGGCCTGCGGGACGCCTGTGATCGCGACGCGTCACGGCGCGGTGCCGGAGGTGATCGAAGACGGGCGGAACGGGATCATCGTCGAGAACTTCCGCGAGATGGCCGCGTCCCTCGAGCGCGCGGACGAGCTCGACCCCGTGGAGTGCCGCGCGTACGTGGAGGAGCGCTTCGCGCCCGAGCGGATGGTCGGCGACTACGTGAACGCCTACACAGCGGCTTTGTCCCAGTAGCGCCTGAGCCCCAGGTAGGACTGCCAGAACGGAGCGGCGCGCTCGTAGTACGGGGCGTCACCTACGTCCTCTTCGAGGTCCGCGCGGGCTGCGGCGACGAACTCTTCCTCGTCCATCCCTTGGCGCACGCGCTGGCCCCAGAGACGGAGCTGGCGGCGCAGGCGCCGTAGGTGGTCGCGCGGCTGGTCGACGACGCC
>WNFU01002919.1_pt1 | contig 22902 bp, 24 predicted proteins | sample 5400121 | NCBI WGS metagenome assembly WNFU01 (sample SAMN13153360, study PRJNA577476) | soil metagenome | isolation source: 100 cm soil or saprolite under grassland replicate 1 | place: USA:California | collected 2016-06-15
CGCTCCGTCTTCGCCGCGAGCCGCGCGAGGGGGGCCAGATCGTCGAGAGCGCCCACCAGCGGCTTTTCGCAGAGCACGTGCAGACCGCGCTCGAGCGCGCTCCGGATCAGCGGCGCGTGGCTCGTCGGCGGCGTACAGATGTCGACGAAATCCAGCGCGGCCTCGGTGAGGAGCTCGTCCGCCGTCGCGTACCAGCGCGCACCCGGGGCGTGGGCCATGAGAACGGCCCGCTGCTCGGGCCGCGAGTCGGTACCGCCGACGATCTCGACGTCACGCCGGCGGCGCCAGCCGGGCAGGTGGCCGTGCAGGGCGACGTTGCCCAGGCCGATGAGCGCGCCGCGCCGCATCCTATCGGAGCCCGTGCTCTCGCACGATCGCCTCCAGCGCCTCGTCCAGAATCGCGAGTCCCGCGAGGGCCGTGTCCTCGCGGATAGTGAGCGGCGGGTTGATCCGGACCGACGGCGAGTAGGTCATCGAGACGAGCCCACGGCGGAGACATTCCTGGTAGAGCGCCTGCGTCACCGTCCTCGCCAGCGGCTCCTTCGTCGTCCGATCCTGCACCAGCTCGATACCGAGCATCAGGCCCCGACCCCGGACCTCGCCGACGCACCGGTACTTGTCCTTCAGCTCTTCGAGTCGCCCGAGCATCACCTTGCCCACGCGCTCGGCGTTCTTGACCAGATCCTGCTTCAGGATGATCTCGAGCGAGGCGAGGCCGGCCGCGGCTGCGAGCGGGTTGCCCCCGTAGCTGGACGAGCTCGCGCTCGGGTTGGACCAGGGCTTGGCCGCCGTGGTCGTCTCGGTGGAGATCACGCCCGCGAGCGGGAAGCCACCGCCCATCCCCTTGCCGACCGTCATGATGTCGGGCACGACGCCGTCGTGGTCGCAGCCCCACATGGCGCCGGTGCGGCCGAACCCGGTGATCATCTCGTCGGCGATCAGCAGCGCCCCGTGCTCGCGCGCGATCGCCTGAACCGCGCGCAGGAAGCCGTCGGGCGGGATGACGTTGCCGGCGGTGCCCTGCATCGGCTCGACGATGATCGCGCCGATCTCGCCGGCGGTCTGATAGCGGATGACGTCGCGGACGAACTCCGCACACGCGATGCCGCAGTCCGGATACCGCAGCTTGAACGGACAGCGGTAGCAATCGGCGTAGGGCGAGGAATAGCGGCCCGGCACGAACGGGCCGAGGTGGTGCTTGAACTCGCTGCCGAGCAGCGGCAGCACGCCGGCCGTCTTGCCGTGGAAGCCGCCCCAGAACCCGAGCACCTCGGACTTGCCGGTCGCCGCGTGCGCGAGCCGCAGCGCGGCCTCGACCGCCTCCGCGCCACCGGAGAACATCTGGATGCGCGTCAGTCCCTCAGGCGTGACGGAGGCCACGAGATCGAGAAATTTCGCGCGCGTCTCCGTGGTGAAGCTGCCGAAGGTGAGCCGCTCGATCTGGCGCTTGAGCGCCTCGACGTAGTGGGGGTGGCAGTGACCGACGCTGCCCACGGCGATGCCGGCGATGAAGTCGATGTACTCGTGGCCGTCCTCGTCGATCAGGGTGCAGTCGACGCCGCGCGCCATGGCCAGGCCGGCGTAGAGGGAAAAGCCCTGAGCGCCCGGAGCGAGGTGGCGCCGCTCCTGGGCGACGATCTTCTGTGAGCGGGGACCAACCTCACGGCGCGCTGTCAACGCCGTCCTCCCGAGAATCGAAGGGCCAGATAGGACGCGATGGCGGCCGAGGCCTCGTCGCGGTAGAGCGCGAAGCTCGGCCAGGCGTTCACGTCCAGCAGCACCAGCTCGCCCGTCGCCGTCGCGATCGCGTCACCTCCGTACACCTCGAGGCCGAGGGCTGCGGCCGCCTTGCGCACGAGCCGCGCGAGCTGGCGCGGGTCCAACGCGTGTCCGGCCAGTTGCTGATCCTTGTGGTAGAACCAGCGAAACCACGGCGGCTCGCGATGCGGACCGCCGCCGGCGCCGATCCCGTAGAACTTGATCAGGTCGCCGTCGACGTGCGGCTGGATGACGGCGCGGGCGATCCCGCGCTCGGCGAGCCCCCGGAGGGCGCTCTCGACGACCGCCCCCGTCGACGCGAACACGACGTCGCCCTCCTGAGTGTTGTGGACGTCCCCACGTTTCACCCAGACGGGGAGCGGGCCCGGGTCGGGCCGCTCGGTGGTCGAGACGAGAAGACTCCGGATGAAGGACGCGTTCGCTTCGTCCAGCACCGCGATCATCCGGTCGCGGTAGGTGTTTTGGACCGCGCGGGGGCTGTTCACGTGCGGCACGCCGCTCACTTCGAGGGCTCGCAGCCGGTTGAGCACATCGACCCGTTCGCACATGAGGAAGACGAAGCGCGGCCGGTCCTCATCGATCTCGCTGATCTCGTCCGCGGTCCGGAGCTTGACCTGGAATCCCTTGGCCTCCAGGTGCTTCCCGGTCAACCTCAAGATTTCGGTGTCGTCGGATTCACGGCCCGGCGAATGGGTCGATTCGCGAAAGATGCCCCAGCACGAATTCCTCACTCGAATCCTCCCAATCGATTCATGATACCCGCCCCGCCAAGGCCAGCGTTTCGGCAAGCGCGACGTCTTCGGCCCGATCCACGTCGACAACCCGCTCGATGACCTCGCCGTACACCGGCGCACCCGAGCGGGCGAGCCACGCCAGAAACTCACGGAGCCGCCCGAGCCCGGCCGGGGCCCTGAGCGTGCGCACGCGCTCGGGGACCAGGTACATCCCGGCCGTGACGAGGTCGCCCGCGTCGCCCCCCACGTCCGTCACGCGGCCGTCGGCGGTCATGGACACCCTCAGCGGATTTTCGTCGGCGACCAGCGGCGTGACCGCGAGCACGGTCGCCTCGGCCGACCGCCGCGCCGCCGCCTCGACGAAGTGCACGAAGTCAGTCTCGACGCACCAGGCGTCCACCGTGGAGACGAGCATCCGGCCGGCGGGATATCGCGCGATCACCTCGCCGAAGCTCTCGAGCGACGAGCGCGTCGTCTTGACGATGAATTCGACGTCGAGGCCGGGAAAGCGCGCCCGGACCCAGTCCACGCACGCCCGCTCTTGCTCGTTCACGATGATGGCGAGCGGCGCGATGCGCGCGGCGCGGAAGTTGCGGATCACCGACTCGATCAGCGGCACGCCCGCGATCGGGACCATCGGCTTCGGCATCGCGAACCCGGCCCGGCGCAGCCGGCTCCCCTCACCCGCCGCGATGATGCCGCCGGTGAGCGGCCGCCTCACAGCAGGATCGCCGCCAGCTCACGGAGCGAGCGGATCTGACGGTCGCCGCGACAGCACGGGCCGTCCGCGGACGGCTCAGCGCCTGCGAGCCAGATGTGGCGCATCCCGACCGCGCGAGCGCCCGCCATGTCGCGCGGCAGCGAATCGCCGATGAAGGTGGCGGCCGATGCGGAGACCCCGAGGGCTCCGAGCGCACGCTGGAAGATCCGCGGGTCGGGTTTGGTCCAGCCGACCTCGGCCGAATCGACAAGGGCGCCGAAAAAAGAGCCGATGCCGGCATCGTCGCACACTCGCGTCAAGTTTCCGTAGAAGTTGGAGACGATTCCGAGGCGGTAACGCCGGGCCAACTCGCTCAGGAGCGGGACGTTGCCGGCAATCGTCGTCAGCGCATCGCCGAGGAAGCGACGCGCCACGCGGTCGGCGATCGAGCGATCGGGAAGCTCGAGGAGAACCGCGACGCCAGTGACGAGCCGCGCGACCGTCTCCTGGAACGAGGACGTCGCCGGGATGGCGCCGACGAGCGCGTCGTCAGCCGCGTAGAACGAAGGATCGAAGCGCTCGCGGGCCACGACGGCCCCCTCCTCGCAGAACAAGCGGAACACGCGTTCCTTCCAGGGGAGCCCGTCGGCGTCCAGCGTGCCCCCGAAGTCGAACAGCACCGCAGCCGAGTCGTTCGCGGTCACAGAAGAATGCGCGCGTTGAGATTTGGTGGAGGCGGTGGGAATCGAACCCACGTCCGGAAACCCTCAGCCGCAGGCGTCTACGTCGATAGCCGATCTACGTTACTGCTTCTCGCCGCGCGGCACTCCGATCGGCCGGATCACCGCGCAGCCAGCCTCATTAGTCTCGCCCCTCCCCTGAGGCCAGGTTCGGAGCCAGCCACCAGAATATGACGTCCGTTCCCGGTCCCTGATGGCTCGAGCCGGCGGACGCTGGCGGGTGTTAGGCCGCCAGGGCTAGCTGTGTGTTGGCAGCTATACCGTTCTCTCTTATTAACGAGGGGAGAGAAACCTCGAGACGCAGCCTGGACCTCACTGATCCCCGTCGAAGCCTGTCGCCCCCTTAACCACTGGATTTTTCACAAGTATAGCACGCACTACCACGCGCCGCGTCGAACAGCGCGTGCGGACTTGTCCATTTCGCGGCGCACCTCCCGCTCGCGCAGCGCGGACCGTTTGTCGTGGAGCTTCTTGCCGCGCGCCAGACCGAGCTCGACCTTGGCCCGGCCGGCCTTGAAGTAGAGGCGCAGGGGGACGAGCGTCAATCCACGCTCGCTGATCTTCCCGGAGAGACGGGAGAGCTCGCGCTTATGAAGGAGAAGCTTTCGATCCCGCTCTGGCTCGTGGTTGGCGTCGGTGCCGTGGCTGTAGGGGCTGATGTGGCAGCCCAGGAGCCACCCCTCGCCATTGCGGACGGAGGCATAGCTATCCTTGAAGTTGACCAGGCCCGCCCTGAGCGACTTGACCTCGGTGCCCCTGAGCACGAGGCCGGCCTCGACCGTCTCGAGGATCTCGTACTCGTGCCGGACGCGACGGTTGGTCGCGACGGGGCGGTCGCCGGAAGCCTCACTGGCTTGACTTGGCATGGCTGAAAGGTATTATGACTCACGCTTTTCGGGCCGAAGTGGCGGAATTGGCAGACGCGCTAGATTCAGGGTCCAAACAAGCGTCCCACTCGGTGTAACCGCCAGCAACGCGCTACAAAGATTTCCGGGGGTTAGCGCTAGCGCGTTCGAGTCTGTTTGCCTTCAGTGGTCGGGCGTTCCCGCACAATTCCCGCACAGTCATCCTGCGACCGGATGAAGATGCGCTCACCGCACCACGACGCCGCTGAAAGGACGATGGCTCATCACAGTAGACCGAATGGCCCGAACGGAATTCGAACCCATGTTTGGTCATGGTCGCGTTTTCGCCACGTCTTTCAATCGCTTTCAGGACACTTAGCTCGAAGATAGTCCGACGCGACTCAAACACGCGGGCACATACGCCACGGTTGGCCCTCGGGCCGACGAAAGCCGTCGGATCACTGGCACAAGAGCGAGACAGTCAACCTCAAATCATCCAACCAGTCGGACATGAGACTCTGCGGGCGCCTCGGAACGTTTGAACACAAGATCTCGCTCGGTCGCAGCTTCGGGTTGAGTCTGTAGGAACGTGCAACATTTACAATCCTATCGGCAGTCTCCTCGTTCCTATGTGCGAAGAAATTCCTCACGCTAGGCAAATACTGAAAGACTTTCGTCGAATAGCCGAATGCCGCAGCGATCTCCGGTTGATTGGAGCTGTTGATGGCCCTGGCGAGCGTGACTAATGTTCCGGGTGCATGCCAAGCGGGCTCATCGTTGCGGGACCAAGGCGGTCCCCAGGTAACTCTTGGCTTCAGCGTCCTAATTGAAACAGCCAGAGCGTCTACGCTGTCGTGGATACCAGCCAAGCCTATCGTCACTCTAGCGCCAGATTCCCGGAGAGGCTGCATTACGGCGCAAGATAGGTAGTACGAGCGGACAAACGATGCCCACAGGTTCAACGCTTCGATGACTATGAACGACACCCGTTGGTCCACCACGGGAGTTACCGGCTGTACGCAACTGTCGGCGAGGATTCGCAACAGAATTAGGCGCTTATTCGCTGATCTGCGGAGCCGCGCAAACTCCGAGACGAGCTGCACTCGTCAAGCACTCCTTCCGACCAACGCCCGGCACATTGAGACGAAGCGTTGTTCTCGCTGTTCACGAACGTTCGTCTTCTCTGCTGACGCCATAACAAACGCTTTATAGCGCCCGGCCCTGTCCGGTCGCGTTAACGCCTCGCCGAGACCTCCGAGACGCGTCAGTACCTCCGCATCATCGAACTCTCGGAGTCGGGGCGAGGGAAAGAGGCTCTCTAGCGACGCGACTCGCCTCTTGACGTGCGCGATTGCGAGGACGAGCGCGTAAACAATATGCGGACGCATTAGCGGACCGCCGTGGAGAGGCTCCCAAGTTATAAGCTGATCAAATGACTCGCCGAGCCGCTTTTCAAGATCACCCTCTTCAGGAAACTCCTCGTCCTTCGCTTCGTACAACTCCCTCAATTCCTTCCTCTTCGTCGTAACTATCCCGTTGAGCATTGCGTGAGAGATTTCGGTCAACAGTTTTGTGTCGGCCATTCGAACAAGCTGCTTTTCACTGAACAGGCCCATGCCCAGAAAGCTCTCATCGAAGCGACGTGCGAGCCTATGAATAAACCACTTGAAATGTCCCTGATACATCGCGTGACGTTGCTCTTCCGGGTTTAATGGCACTGTGTACGAGTTGATGCGACGAAACACATCCCTAATTTCCTGTGCAGTGCCGGCAACGAACAGATCAATGGTCAGCGGGTAGGTGAGAAATCGCTGCTTGTGCTCGTCCTCGAGCGTGGAGTAGGTTCGCCCCTTCAACTCCTCTGTCTCTAGGGTTCGAGATAGCCGAAGCCGATCCTCGAAAAAGTCCAGGATCGCACTGCTACGCTGTTGACCGTCGACAATCTCCTTGAAGGTCTTCTTACTCTTGAGATCTGTAAGTTGGCGAAGTGAGAATTTCGGCACAGGCAGATTGAGCAGAATGGTTTCGATCAGATACGATCGTGCTGCGTGCGGCCATACCTTATCACTCCGTTGGTAGTCTCTGTTAACTACGATCTCGCCGCGCCTCATCGCATCGCAGTAGTCCGCGACTGTGAAGCCAGTCTTCACTGTCTCCATGACGGCTCCCTTTGTTCAGGAGTCGAGAAAATCAATAAACTTTCGGTCGCACTGAAGTCTGAACGGTAGCGCCTCGACTCCTTATGGATGGCTGCCTTGGTCAACCGAACCGGGAAGTCCAGCCGGTCCTCAAGACGCCAACCAAGACTCACTACCATCTCACATACGATTCTCGGCAGATCGTTGCGAATTTCCTTGTAGAACGAGTCCTGTACCACAAGGGCGCAGTGGCTACCTTCGCGCAATGTGCGCTGAATCTCGGCTAGAGACCGATACAAACCAGCAAAATACTGGCTGTAATGACGGTGATAGTAGGTCTTCGACGCCTTAGAGGAGTGAGCAGCCACACGGTCAAGAAACTCTAAACACGTCGGACCCCAGTTTGCGTCCGCAGACAGAACATCCTTTGATGTAAGAGGGCTGCCAAGGGTGCGATATCGAAGTTGGTCTATAAACTCAGGCTGCGAGAATCCAAGGACGCTGAGCTCTGGAAGCGTCGCGATCGCATAGTCAATGCGCGTGCAGTAGGGCGGTGAGGACACCACGGCGTCTACATGCCTATCGGGTATGGGCAATTCGCGGGAATTGGCCACCTCAATCCATGCTCGACCACGCCAACCGACAGGACCCGAAGGCCCGCTTGCACACAACAGCTTGGCAAGTTCCTGTTGGGTTTCCTGAAATTCATTGTCGAGTACCCGTGGTGATAGTGTCAGACGTTGCTGAGGAATCTTCGCGGTCTTTATCCATGTTGGGTTTGACGTTGTGAACTTGCGGAGATTGCGACGCACCACCTTGAAGAGAACGACGTAGTAGAAGGCAGCCAAGTCTGAAATAGGCTTTAGCGAAACCCGCTCCGCTACATCGGGAAGGTCTGGTAACCCCACTAACACGTGATAGATTCCACGCTCGAGCGCACGGAGCCAAGATGCGGATTGGTTAGAGAACCACCGACAAAGTGGATCGTGCTCCGACAAATGTAATTGGCCATTCCGTGAATGCACTCGAGACAGAATCTCGTCAGTCAAGGTTGGCAAGCTCGACACGATCTCGCTTCCGAGAAGTCTGGCCTTAGACACAACGACCAGAACAGGATTGACGTCAAAACCGATCGCAACAAAGCCCTTCCGACTGGCGAGCGTTGTCGTCGTGCCGGATCCATTCCAAGGATCGAGGATCTTGGCTCCTGGAGGTAACGCCAGATCTTCGAGAACGTCCTCTATGAACGAGGTCGAGTAGCCCGCGTAGTAGCCATACCAAGAGCTCGCTTTGGCTCGGCCGTTTTGCTTAGGAGTTCTGATCCGCGTCATTCGCGTCGGCCTAGTGGGCCCCTGGCCCGTGGGAGCAGACGACGACAACGTACGCCAGACCGAATGAGAAGGGCGTTCCTGAGATGTTGGATGCTACTGGGTCCATTCTTTATGTGGAGGCTATCACGCTCGCTTTTCAAGAGAAGGGAATTTCCGTGACTGAGACCTGCTTTTGATCCTGGAAGGCTTTCTAACGACAGCTTACGAGTATCCGACGGGCAGTGTCCCGCCAGGCGCCGAAAGGCCAGCTGGCGGAAACCCTGGTCCTATGGCGGCCGGATCGTAGAAGCTGACGCCAGCGGCGGCGATTTGTGAGAACGCCGTAAGCCAATAGCCAGTGTTCTGCCTCTGCAGCATCGGCACTTGCGGCAATGGCGGCCCATTGTGTACGGTCCAGTACGCCAGTCTGAAATAGCCCCCGAACGTCGGCGTGCAGGGCGAGCAGCGCAACTATGTCATCCTCCATTCGAGCCACAACGGCTGCGACATCATTCGATAGCCGCACATCGAAGCTCAAAGCGGCCCATAGCGACCACGCGACCTCGCTACCGTGGGCAAGAGGCGCATGACGAAGAATAACTGCCTCGATGACCTCCTCGAGCGCCCGTTTGCTGACGTTATGGCCCCCCTTGGCAGCGGTCGAGCCCAACACGCCGATGGCCGCAGGCAGCGCCGACGGTTCGACTGTCGCAGAGTTGAGGATGAGTCCCTCGAAGGTTCGCCAACCGACTGCCCCGACTGCCTCGGAACGTACTCGCATAATCGCGTAGCGCAAAACGGCGTGCTCTCGATGCTGAGCCGCGAGCTCGAACGCGCGGCTGAATAAGGCGACAAAGTCGTTTGTCTGCCTTCGCGGTGTTGCTCGTATTGGAAAGCGTGACAACTCTAGAACCCATGCCTCTTCAAGTGCAGCGGGCATCTCGACAAGGCTCGTCTTGCGCGGATTCAAGACCAGCTCATATTCTGCGAGCGCAGTCTGTATCTCTACCAGGACGCGCTCTGCTTCAGCAAGCGTCCGGAAGACAAGCTCATAATCATCGAGATAGTGGAAGCCACGTAGTGCTCCCGGAAAGCGCGCTTCCAGAGCCCGGTCCACGGCGGCGAGTATCGTTTCGGCAATGATCAAGGAGGTATCAGGCCCGATCGGGATGCCGGTCGTCTGAGCCCATTGCTGGTTCCGGCTCGCCCTGTCGATTCGATCTCCGGGCAGTGGAGCTTTACCAACGTTTGCCTTGGCCACAGGCTTACCGTGCAAGGCCCAGGGAATGCTATGCGTATAAATGGATGAGTAAAACAGATTGACGTCCGTACGTAAGAGATAGCGGGCACCACGCCATCGTCTTGCTCTGAGTGTTGGCAGCTCACCGATGCGAAGACGCGGCACCACCGCGCGCCCGAGCGACCCAGTCGCCCGAGGCCGACTAGCGGATAAGGACACCGCGGTCAAGTGCGCTTGAAGTAGCGCGGCGTGCTGCTCCATCTCATGGCAGAGATCAGCGTGCGCAAAAGGATTCGGTATCCGGAGGGAACGTCGGAGGCCGCCTGGCCGCGCGAGATTGTGAAGCACCCCCCGAGTTGATCTGACGGATGAAACCGCGGATGGTTGGGCAGCTACGAATGACGCGAAGGGTGCGGTTGTAAATGTAGGGGGTAGCTCGCGCGGGAAATAGCCGCGCGCAAGCAGGTCTCGGGCAGGAATCATCTATCGTGACGGCACAACACGTGAGGCAAAGCATTTGGTTTTGGCCCACCTACACTCACGCCCAAGCACGCTCGGAAAGTCAGGGATCTGCCACCGCCCTCTTAGAAGAGATTTTAGCCGGGGAGGTTGGGGGGCCGCGCCTTCTACTCCCGCGCGGTTCGGCGACCAAATACTTTTTCAGCCCTAGTCGCTGAGCGCAGCGTTCAAGGGCCTGGGATGACGGGACGCCGTCAAAGCCAGCATTCCCCAAGAACCCCCGGATCTCGCGGGAACTCAGCCTCTTCAGCCCTGCCTCCCACAGAACTGTCAGGATAAATCCGACCTTCGCGTTTTTCTGAAGCGCCAGCCCTAACCTGAGTGCGCGCCCCAATCGTTCTTGGAAGCGCCGATCTCGGGCTTTCACTGCTCGACGAACGCGGGCGTCAATCGCGTCAACGTCGATCACGTCTGGGTTGATTCCAACCGCGGCGAGCAGGGCATCGTCGTCTCCTGCCTTGGCCGCCAGAATCAAGTCGTGCATGGGCCGGCCCGTCTGCATCAGCGCCACGACGGTATCGGCGCCAGCCCGGAGCTCCGTGATGAAGCGCTTGGCGTCAGCCGTCACGGTCTCTTTCAGCGCTCTAAACTCGCCGCCCTTGAGTGCCGCGTCCGGGACCATCCCCGTCTTGGGATCGGCGACCCTATCGATCTTGCGATTGATCGTCTCCAACCCGACCATCATGCTGTCACGCAGCCACACGCCGAGGGAACTGTCAACGCGCGGCGACACGACAGAGGAGCCCGCCGTCTCGATGGGCGGCTTCACTGAAAAACCCGGGTCCAGCGTCCTCATGACGCGCTCCAGAGCTTCGGGCCGAGCTCTGTAGGCATCCTCCCAATCGACACCTGCCCAGTCCACGGCCGGACTCGAAGTCTCCCTCTCGCGAAGTGGCGCTGTCCGCGCTCCGAGGACCAGGTCCAGCGCCTCGCGGAGCATTCGCGCCATAACGAGGAAACTCTCCGGTCGCCAACCGAAGGCGGCGATCCGGCCGGTCCACGCTTCCCCTGGCCCGTTTCCCGAACCCGACATGGAGTCGCCGACGCGCTGTCGGGTTTTTGATTTCCCGCTGTTCCTCCGATGTACTCGAGTCAACTTGGAAGGATTGTAATGGAGAAACTGCTCAACGTGTACGAGGCAGCCGCGCTCCTAGGGCTTAGCCCGAGGACCCTGTACAACCTCGTCGCTCGCGATCAGATCCCCGTCCAGCGCGTGCGTCGGCGCGTGATGTTTCGACCTTCCGCCCTGGAGCGCTGGCTGGAAGAGCAGGCGCAGCCGGCGCGGGGGTCGACCACGGAGAAGACCGCGCGGGCGGCAAAGGGATTGACAGCGTGAGACCGGTACCGCCGCTTGACGAAGATAGCCGGCGACGCTGCGCACGTCTCGCGTGCGGTGTGACGTTCAAGCCCGACGTGCCGACGCGCCACCACTGCTCAGACGAGTGCGCGGCGATCGAGTTCAAACGGAAGCACGAACGCCCCGCCGATGAGTACGGTTCCAAGCTGCTGCCCCAACGGGCCGCGGCGACCGAGGCGAGTGACGCGCTTCACGAGCACGCTGCCACAGTCGACAACAGCCCCGAGCCGCCTCCCCAGCAAGCCGTGCTTCTCAAGGGTCCAGCGATCGCGCTTCAATTTCCCGACCCGGGCGAGTTTCTCTACACACTGTATGAAGGCTGCGACGGGTTCATCGAGCTCCGCGCGCTGCCGTCGAGGGCGCGCACGTTCGTTGCCCTCGGCGACCTCGAGACGGCGCGCACCTTCGTCCGCGAGCAGGGGCGTGACAACCTCTATCTCGGCGTCGCGACGCGGAAGGACGAGAGCGGCGGCGAGCTTGAGAATTGTCGCCACTTGCCGGCGCTGTTCGTTGACCTCGATTTCAAGACCACGCCCGAGCCCGAGGCGAGGGCGGCCTTGGCGCGCTGTCCGCTGGCGCCCACCGCCGTCGTGCGGAGCGGCGGGGGCCTGCACGCGTATTGGTTCCTGCGGGAGCCTGTGTCACTCGCCGACGACAGGGAGCGCGAGCTCGCTAAGGCACTCCTGCGGAGGCTTGCCCGCTACCTCGGGGCGGATCTCCAGGCAGCCGAACCGGCGCGGATCCTGCGCTGGCCCGGGGGCGTCAACCACAAGTACGCTCCGCCACGTCCGGTGGTGCTCGAATCGCTCCACGCCGATCGGCGCGTGAACCTCGCGGACTTTGATTTCCTGCCCGCAGGGCCGGAGGGGGAGCGCGTCGGCCGCTTCCACGCTCCGGAGCGCATCATGGGCGGCTCACGCAACGATACGCTGTGGCGCGAAGGGCGCAGCCTCAAGGCGCGCGGGCTCGCGCCCGAGGCGATCCGGGCCGCGCTCCACGCGGAAAACAAGAGCAAGTGCGAGCCGCCGTTGCTGCTCGACGAGGTAGACACGATCGCGCGCAACGTCGTCAGGGAAGCGGATCGCCCCGGGTTCACGAGCGAGGCGGTCCGGAGCGCACCGACGAACGAGTGCCGCCCGGTGCTCGTGAGGCTGGCCGACGTGGAGCCGAAGCCTGTGACGTGGTTCTGGCGCGGGCGTGTCCCCCGCGGCAAGCTGACGCTCCTCGTGGGAGATCCGGGGCTCGGGAAATCGCTGCTCCTCGTGGATCTCGGTGCGCGCGCCACTCGCGGCGCTGCCCTGCCTGGCGAGGCCGAGTCGGTGCCCGTGGGGGACGTCGTCATACTGTCGGCGGAGGACGGCCCCGCAGACACGATTCGTCCACGGTTCGACGTGGCAGGAGCGGACACCACGCGGGTCCACTTGCTCCGGGCGGTCACGGACGCGAATGGCGAGCGGCCGTTTACGCTCGCGAGCGATCTCCCGTTGCTCGAGGCCGTCGTGGACCGCGTGCGGCCCGTGCTGCTCGTCATTGACCCGGTGAGCGCCTATCTCGGCGACCGGGACTCCTACAAGGACAGCGAGGTTCGCGGGCTCCTCGCCCCCCTGGCCGCGCTCGCCGATCGGTACGTCGTGGCGGTGGTGCTCATCGTCCATCTCGGGAAGAACGAACAGCGCCGCGCGCTCTACCGCGCGCTCGGGAGCATCGCGTTCGTCGCCGCATCTCGGTCTGTGCTGGCCGTCGCCCAAGACCCCCAGGACAAGCAGCGCCGCCTCGTCGCAGGCAGCAAGGCCAACCTATCGGGCGAGGTGCCCGGGCTCGCGTATCGCATTGTCGGCGTATGTCCGACCTGTCGCGGCGACGTGGCCGACGGGATGGAGTGTCGCGCGTGCGACGTGCAGAGCGTTGCCAGGTTCGTATGGGAGGACAACCCCGTGCCCGGCCTAGACGCCGACCGGCTCCTGGGCGTGCAGGCGACGCCAGACGACCGCGAGGAAGGCCGTGACGCTGACGAGTTTCTCAGCGAGTTGCTCCGCGGAGGCGGGATGCGGGCGACCGAGGTACGACGGCAGGCGCGGAAAAACGGCATCGCGGATCGCACCCTGGACCGGGCCAAGCGGCGCCTCAAAGTGCGATCGCGGCGCGTCGGACCCCCAGGCGCCGAGGGCGAGTGGTGGTGGTCTCTGCCAGAGCCCGAGGCTGCTAAGGACGCCACTAAGAGCGCCACTGATGAAAAAGTGGCGCCCTTAGCCGAAGGTTACAAGAAAAGAAGCGAATCGACGCTCACTTCTCCTGAGAACGCCACTTCTCAGACTGTGGCTGTCTTAGGTGGCGCTCTTAGCAAAGCAGACCCCGCGGGGGGTAGGCCATGATCACCCTCGGCGATTGGCTCGGCGACGATGAGATAGCGGAGATCCTCCTCGATGCGCGGATCGTGGCCGCCGCGATGACTGAGGAAGGGAAGCTAGCGCTTCTACTCGAGCTCGATGCTGAGGAGGAGGGATAGGCAATGGATGACAACGAGTGAGGGCGGCCAAGGCGCGCCGGCTGTATACGGCCCGATTGTTGCCCCAGCTCGCGGAGAAGCTCGATTGGGCTGCGGAGCGACTCGGCGGGCGCGGCAAGGCTATCGAAGGGATGCTCACGCACCAGGAGCTCCCTTCGCAGGACTGGTTTCGCGAATATCACTTCCGAGGGCGGTTCCCCTTCCCCACGAAGGTCTCACTCCGCCTCTCGGAGAGCGCCGTCAGGAAGCTGCGCGAGGTCACGGGACGGCGTTCGCTAAGCGAAGCGATCCGACTGCTGATTTTGTACACCTTCACCGATGGGGCGCTTGGGCCCCGCGTGGTATCGGGGGCGCGCCCGACACCAGCGGCGCGGCCATCCGTTTCACACCCCACGGCCGCCGTGCAGTCCACAGGCCGCCCATTATCCCCGCTCCCCTCGGCCGGCCCGCAGTCAGACTCGACACGGTGGGCGCGGGCGTTCAGCCACCTGCCGCACCTTCCCTCGGGGTCGCGCTACAGGTGCGAGGATCCGAGCTGCGAGTTCAGCAGGGAGGCGGGCGTGTCAACACGGTGCCGTGTCCACAGCGGACGCTATGACTCGTACGGCAACCCGTAAGCCAAGGCTTCCTCCGACGACACAGCGGCCCGTCCTTTCTCAGGCCGTTCCTGGGCTAGTCCGGGAAACGGCTGTAACGGCGTCGGGCGTTCCTGGCGTTGTCCTACGTGTCCTACACGTCTGTGAGGGGCCATGAGGACCCAGCCGCGGGTCCTCCGGCTGTTCGATCGCCGTGCCCGAGAGAGCCGGCTCGTCACCGTAGAAGATGTGGCCCGGGAGCTCGACATCACCGACCAGGCGGCGGTGGATTGCCTCGAGCGGCTCTGGCGCCTGCGGCTCATCGCGCCTCTTTCGGGCCGCCCGACCGGGTACAAGTGGCGCCGCGCGCCACACGAACGGGTTGGGGCCCTGCGGTTTCGGCTGACACCTCGAGGCGAAGAGCGGTTGCAGTGGTGGGCGAACCAAGGTCGGAAGAAGGCGGCCGACTGGTGGCCGCTTTGATGAAAGATGTGCCGCGTCTCGATGAGCTCGCCCAGGACCCGAAGCTCGCGGATGGGCTGCCGCGCTCCGTGCTTGTGGACGTCTTACGAATCGTCGGGCACCTTCAGGTCGAGCTGGACGCTCGGCTGCGCAGCGACGCGGAGAGTTTGAGGTTGGCAGGGCGCGAGCCGGAAGAGGACCGTGCCGTCGGCCTCGAGGAGGCCGCGAAGATTCTTGGGATGAAGAGGGGCACGCTCTACCGGAAGTGGCGAGGCCTCGGCGTCGGGTACCGCGACGCTGACGGCCGGGTCAAGTTCACCCGCTCCGCCCTCCAGCGATATCTTGCGCGCAAAGGGCCATGAGGCCATAACGGGACGACCGATAGCTGTAGGGCTGCTCGATGGGCACGAGCGCTACCAGGATCGTCGAGCAGCTCATCCGCGACTACCTCAAAACGCGCAAAGGGAGGACGGGCATGAGAGGCTTTGGACGGATCTATCAGCGGCGTGCGACCTGGTGGGTCGAATACTGGCATCGGGGCCGGCAGTTCCGAGAGTCGAGCGGGAGCACGCGCAAGACTGACGCCGAGCGTCTCCTCAAGCGCCGCCTCCAGGAGATCGGCCGCGGCCGCTTCATCGGGCCCACCGAAGAGCGCGTGCTCTTCACTGAGCTGCTCGAGGGCCTCCTGGGGGACTACAAGCTCAATGGTCGCCGTTCGCTCGGCACGGTCCAGTACTATGTCGCCGCCTTGCGCTCAGCGTTCTCCGGCGAGCGGGCCATTGACGTCACAGAAGACCGCATCGCGCGCTACACAACGGCGCGTCTCGCCGAAGGCTACGCGCCGGCAACGGTCAATCGCGAGCTGGCCGCACTCCGCCGGGCCTTCCGCCTCGCTGTCAGGCAAAAGCGGCTTTCCACGGCGCCCGTCGTCACGCTCCTGGCCGAGCACAATGCCCGGCAGGGGTTCGTCGAGCCAGCAACCTTCGAAGCCGTCGTCGCGCACCTGCCGGCCGTCCTTGCGGACTTGGCGTGGTTTGCCTACCTCACGGGCTGGCGCAAGGGTGAGGTGACCACTCTCGCCTGGACCGACGTGGACCGGGCACGCGGGCTCGTCGCTCTCCGGCGCGAGCATTCGAAGAACGAGGAGCCGCGCCTCCTGCCCCTGACGCCAGCACTGGCCGCGATCGTTGAGCGGCGCTGGCAAGCGCGCACGGTAGCGTGCCCCGACAGGACCACGCGCCTCGCGGACCTCGTCTTCCACCGCGTCGGCGCGCCGATCAAAGCGTTCCGAGCAGCGTGGGCGTCAGCTTGCCTTGCTGCTGGTGTGCCCGGCGTACTCTTCCACGACCTCCGGCGCTCAGCCGTGCGGAACTTCGAGCGGGCCGGTGTCACCCAGGCCGTCGCCATGAAGCTGTCGGGCCACAAGACGCCGAGCATCTATCGACGCTATCGCATCGTAGACGAAACGGACCTCCGAGAGGCATTGGCGAAAACCGAGGCTGCGGTGGCCAACGATCAGGCACGGACAGTGGTATCCTTGCCAGCGGCTCGGGAGATCGGGCGGGGAGCTCCCGCACAGTTCCCGCACAATTGACGGGGCTACCGGCCGGCAGCTCGCCGGAAGTACTTGAAAATACTCCGTGCCGAAGTGGCGGAATTGGCAGACGCGCTAGATTCAGGGTCTAGTGCCCGCAAGGGTGTCGGGGTTCGAGTCCCCGCTTCGGCACCAACTACAGCTGCAGGTTAGCGAGCACCTTCCGAAGAGGCACCTGGGACGGAGGAGGGTCGTATGCGCCGCTTGCTGCTCAACGGATGCCTCTGTGCGCTATCTGTCCTCTCCGCCGCTGCATGCACGATCCCGCCTGCGCCGGGCTCGTCGGCTGCGCTGCCTGCTCAGGTGCTGCCCGCAGACGCGCGTGCGCTCGTCTACGGTCGCACAGTCAGCGAGGTGATCCAGAATCCGGAGCTACGGGACAAGATCCCCGGTCTCTTCGGAGCGGATTGGATGCCCGCCTCGCAGGGGCGCGGGCAGGTCACTTTGGGTGCAGCGGCGTTCTTGGAAAAGGGCGGGTCGCTGCGGATGGTCAGTATCGCGGGGAAAGACTACGTCGCGGTCACCGGGTGCGTGGCGAACGCCTGCCGGACCCGCCGTCTGCTGCTGCTGATCGGTGAAGGCGGGTCGCAGCTGCTCGCGCGGCTCGACGACGGCGCGGTCCCCCAGTATTACGCCTACGGCAGCGGAGGCGTGGCGCCGCCGGCCAACGCATCAACTATCGTGGATGCCGGGTTGCGCGCCCTACAGAGCGTTGGCGACCCGTACCCTAGCGCGGGCTCGTGAGAGCCGCGCCTCGACGGATCCAAGCTCATCGATCGCCGCGAGGACTCTCGCCGTCAGACCGCCGACGGCACCGCCATGCGACCCCCACGAGAAGTACTGCTGCGAAGAGGAACGGGGTCGTGAGCTGCACCGCGTCCGCAAGCATGCCCATGATAATGGGGCCGAGGACGTGGCCCGTATCCGCCATCGTGCGTAGCCATCCGATCGCGACTCCCTGCAGTGGTGGAGCGACCCGATCCCCGATGAGGACCGTCGGGAGTCCCGCCACGCTGCCAGCGGCCACGCCGATCACCAAGCTCCACAGCCCCAACGCGACGAGGTGTACCACGAGCGGCAGACTCCCGAGCAACGCCGCATAAACGAGTAAGCCGGGAACGAGCACGCGCTCTCGGCCCCACCGGTCCGAGGCATTGCCCGCGAGCCAGAGCCCCAACAGTCGGCCGAGCACGCTCAGGCTGACGAACAACCCCACCATCTCAGGCCGCAGGCCTCCCTGCTCAACCAGATAGAGGGGAAAGAGGAAGACCAACACCCCGGTCTGGATGCCGATCAATACCGCGTTGCTCAGACTCATGAGCAGCACCCCGGGGATACGCAGAACGACTCGGAGCAGCCGCCAGTCAAGCCGCGCGAACGTAGCGGCAGACCGCGGCGAAGCCGTTAGGGCACGCGTCGGCTCGATGGCGAACGCGGCGACGGCGACCAGCATGCACGTGGCCTCGAACACGAATGGGCTCACAATACTGACGCCCTGGTACAGCCAGCCGCCCGCCGTGCTGCCGAGGAGCAGCCCCGAGGTTTCACTCATCAACAGCAGGCTGACCGCGCGGCCGCGACGAGCGGCCTGGTCCACCATCGTGGTGGTCGCAGCCGTGCTGAATGCGGCCCAGCCCACGCCGCCCAGCGCGCGCAAGGTCAGGAAGACTCCGTAGGCGGCAGTCATGGCACTACCGAGATCCGCCAGAGCGATCAGGATCAACCCTCCCGCCATAAGTGGCCGCCGTCCCAGACGGTCGAGCAGATATCCGGTCGGCAGACTGGCCAGCCACTTTCCCATGCCAAAGGCCACCGGAATCAACGTAACCATCTGGTAGTTGGCGGCGAAGATGTGCTGCAGATACAGCGGCATCGTCGGGCGAAGAACGCCCTGGCCGAGGTTGAACAGGAAGGCGCCGGCGAGAACTGCAACGGGCGCCTTCTCCGCCTTGCTCACGACTTCAGCGAGGAATCAGGAGCCGGTCGAACGTCTCGGCATAGGCATAGCCGTAGGGCTTGCCGAGCGCCGCGCAACGCTGGCGCACGCGCGCCGCCACCGCCGCGAAGTCGGGGAACTGGCTCCGGTGGCAGGCGAACGCCTCGAGCTTGAGGTCCATCGTCTCCGAGACGTCGACCGCGACTTGATGGGTCTCCGCCTGCCACTGCATGATGTGAACCTCACGCACTTGGTGCGGCTCGTACTCGGGCAGCAGTTCCGGGAAGGCCAGGTGGTCCCGAGCCAGCGGATAGACGCAGTCGAGCACGACCCCGCCAGTCACGCGGTGGTCGCGGTGGGAAGCGTAGAGGTTGTACGTGCGGTATGGGCTCTGGGCGATGACGAGATCCGGCCGCCACTTGCGGATCTGCCGGGTGACGTCCCGCCGGAGCTCGCGCGTGTCCTCGACGTCACCATCGCTGTAGCCGAGGAACTCGACGTGCCTCACCCCGAGCATCTGCGCGGCATCCCGCTGCTCCGCTTCGCGGATTTGAACGAGACGATCGCGTGTCATCGCGCGGTCGCTGGACCCCATGCTGCCATTTGTGACGATGACGTAAATGGCGTTCGCGCCCTGTCGCACGAGCTTGGCGAGAGTGCCCCCGGCGCCGGCCTCTGCATCGTCGGGATGGGCCACGACCACCAGCACGCGCTCGACCGCGTCCGCCACAGGATCCTCCTGACGTGAAGATCTCAGGTCGCTATCGCGAACGCTCGGGAGAACCCGTCCCCGCTCGTCGTGAGTTGTGCTCTCTCTTTCCACGTGCGGGACCGCGACCGTTGTCTGCGTGCGCCGCCGCATCGTCCATCTCAAGACACCGGCAGCCTGGTGAATGACCCGCAGGTGGCGGCACCAGTAGTTTCTGCACGACTCGTTCAAGCTGCTGCCGGAAGAGATGCAGGCCGCTGATCTGTTGCTGCACGGCAGACAGCTGTTCCCGGACCAGTCCGAGAAGGCGAGGCCGCACCGTCGCGCGCGGTCCGTCATCTAGAGCCGCCGTCAACGATTTGAGATTCTGCAGGGACAACCCGAGCGTACGAGCACGCCGGATAAACAGCAGTCGATGCAGACTGTGCTCGGCGTACTGTCGATACCCAGCCACCGTGCGATTCGCGGGTGGCAGTACACCGACTTGCTCGTAGTAACGAATCGTCTTGGCCGACACACCGGTAGCCTGTGCGAGCTGGCCAATCTTCAGTACCTGGGGCATCGGATGACCTCCCCGGCTCTCGTCTGCTGCGGAAGATAGACCTTCCAGCGGCTGGAAGGTCAAGCGGAAGTATGTGTGCGGGGTCCTTCTCTTTCGCCCTCAAGGCAAAGCGCGGCTCCGCGTCCGCTTGAGGGCGTCGGCGACTTCAGGCCGTCGTGCCGCCTGCTCGAGCAGTTCCATGAACGCACGCGCGCTCGCTGTGACTCTCCGGGCTTCGTGGTGGATGACATGGAAGTGCCGCTGGATCCGGATACCGCGAAGCCGGAGGGCACAAAGACGCACGGTCGCGATTTCGCCTCGTACCGCGTAGATCGAAACAAAGGCAACGCCAAGACCCGCCATCACCCCTTGCTTGATCGCCTCGGTATGGTCGAGCTCCATCGCCACCCGGAACCTGACTCCCGCCCGCTGCAGCGCGCGTTCGGTGACACTCCGAGTCGCGGACCCTACCTCTCGCACGAGTAGAGGCTGGTCGGCGAGCGACTCGGGCACGATGTCCCGGCGCTTCGCCCACGGGTGTCCGGGTGGGACGATGAGAACGAGCTCATCGAGCATTCCAGCCGCCAGGCATTCCTCACCCGGGCCCACGGTATGCCCACCGACGATGCCAAGATCCAGCTCGCGCTCCTTCACTCGCCCCTCGATGACCTGCGAGTTGGCGATCTGAAGCTTCAGCTCCACGCCGGGGTACCGGGCCCGGAACGCCGCGACGATCGCGGGCATCACGTAGAGCCCGGGCGTCGTGCTGGCGCCGATCAGGAGCGAGCCGTGGGCCAGCCCATCCAGATCAGCGAGCGCCTGGCGCGCGCCCTCGACCGCGGAGACGGCGCCGGCAGCGTACTGCTCGAAGACACGGCCAGCCTCCGTCATGGTCACTTCCCGGCCCCGACGGAAGAAGACCTTCTTTCCCAGCTCGCGCTCGAGCTCAGCGATGTGTTCGGAGAGCGTCGGCTGTGACGAATGGATCCTCTTTGCCGCCCGGCTGAAGCTCTTCTCCCGGGCCACGGCGAGAAACACCTCGAGCTGCCGGAGCGTCATTTCGGGTTTTCCCTATGCTTGAAATCCAAACTACGTATTGGACCCTATAGCACTGACGGGCGTAATACAACTCCAGAACCTGAAAGGAGGCTCCGATGATTTTTCGCCATTTCCTGTCTCCGAAGACCGGCTGCGCCAGTTACCTCTTCGGCTGAGGGGGCGCAGGCGCCTGCGCTGTGGTGGATCCACAGCTCGAGATCGAGCCCTACCTCGAGGCGGCCGCACAGAAGTCCATGCGCATCACCCACATCTTCGAGACGCATGTCCAGGCCGATCACCTTTCGGGCGCCCGCCGGCTTGCCGATGTGACGGGAGCCCAGGTGCTCTTCCACGAGTCCGCACCAGTCGAGTTCCCTCATGTCGAGGTCGCGGATGGTGCGCAGCACGATCTGGGAAACGTGTCGCTCTCAATCCTCCACACGCCGGGGCATACGCCCGACAGCGTCGCGATCCTGGTCACCGACAAGACCCGGGCTCCGGAGCCCTGGTTCGTCCTGACCGGAGACACCCTCTTCTCGGGGGGCGTCGGCCGCCCGGACCTCATCGGCGCAGGCTCTGAAACGACGTTCGCCGAGCAGCTCCACGAGAGTCTCTACGGCAAAATTCTGAAATTGCCCGATCATGTCGAGGTCTTTCCCGCACACTTCGGCGGCGCGGCGTGTGGCAAAGGACTCAGTGGGAAGCCTGGCTCCACGATCGGCTTCGAGCGCCGTTTCAATCCGGCGCTCTGCCTCACCTCAAAGTCAGAGTTCGTGCAGTTCGTCCTGGCGGATCTTCCGCCTCAGCCGGAGTCCTTCGCCGAGAATCGGCGGCGCAATCTCAGCGGCGAATGAGCCAGATGCGGCTCGGACTGCGGGAGAACCTCCCGCAGTTCGTGCTCCTCGTCGTCCTCAACGCCTTCGTCGGCGCAATGGTCGGGCTGGAGCGCACGGTGCTGCCGCTCCTCGGCGAGCAGGAATTTGGGCTCAGCTCGAAGACCGCCATCACGTCGTTCATCGTGAGCTTCGGCGTGACGAAGGCGATCATCAATCTGATCGCCGCCCGTGCGTCTGACCGCATCGGGCGGAAGCCGATCCTCGTGGTCGGTTGGCTCTTCGCCCTGCCGGTGCCATTCTTGATCATCTACGCGCCGGCGTGGTGGTGGATCGATCTCGCCAACGTCCTGCTCGGCGCCAACCAGGCGATGGCGTGGTCGATGACGGTCATCATGAAAATCGACCTCGTCGGACCGAAGCGCCGCGGCCTCGCCCTGGGGCTGAACGAGTTCGCGGGGTACTTCGCCGTGGGGGTGATGTCGTGGGTCACCGGCTACATCGCCGCTCACAGCGCGTTGCGCCCGCAGCCCTTCTACCTCGGGATCGGCATCGCGATCGTCGGCATCGCGATTTCCTCTCTCTTTGTCAGAGAGACGCGACCCTATGCGCACCTCGAAGCGGCCGCGTCACCTCAGACCTCGAGCGGTGTCCGTCCGTCGCTCCGGAACGTCTTCTATGTGACGAGTCTCGGCAACGTCAGCCTCTTCGCCGCCTGCCAGGCCGGACTCGTGAACAACCTGAACGACGGTATGTCGTGGGGGCTCTATCCGCTCTTCTTCGCCGCGTACGGCCTCGGCGTCGGCAGTATCGGCATCATCAAGGCGGTCTATCCCCTCGTGTGGGGTGTCCTGCAGGTGGCGACCGGGCCCCTGTCCGACCGCTTCGGCCGGAAAGAGCTGATCGCGTGGGGCATGATCGTGCAGTCCGGTGGGATCTGGTTGACGGTCCTGGTGCCGACCTATGTCGCGTGGCTGGTCGGCGCCGCGTTGCAGGGGCTCGGCACGGCGATGGTCTATCCGACGCTCCTCGCCGCGATTACGGACCATGCGCACCCCGCGTGGCGCGCGACCAGCCTCGGCGTCTACCGATTCTGGCGCGATCTCGGATACGCCATCGGGGCACTGCTCTCCGGCGCGGTCGCGGACCTCGTCGGCATCGCGGCCGCCATCCACCTCGTCGCGGCGCTCACGTTCGTCTCTGGTCTCGTCGTCGGGCGGTTGATGGGCCAGACTAGGCCACACCCAGCTCTGGCTCACCCGTGAGGTTTCGATGACTGACGGACTCTCACGTGAAACGCTCGCGGCCCAAGCCCTCGGAGAGATCGATCAAGCTTCGGGCGCTCT